>Ga0209156_10001150_pt1 | contig 21731 bp, 22 predicted proteins | sample GraSoiAngelo_124_FD_185881 | JGI IMG/M metagenome (GOLD analysis project Ga0209156, IMG submission 185881) | Grasslands soil microbial communities from the Angelo Coastal Reserve, California, USA - 14_0927_05_20cm (SPAdes) (version 2) | ecosystem: Environmental > Terrestrial > Soil > Grasslands...
CGCTCGTCCACCACCACGCGGGCGCCGTTTCGTCTCGCGTGACGCGGACGTGGGTGCTCGTCGAGGGGTGCGTGATATCCTCGGCGGTGTTTCGCGGTCATGACAGGTCACGGGGTCGCGTTCTGGCCCAGGGAGAGCGAGCGTGATGAGGATGCGCGCCCGGTTGCTGCTGGCAGGCGCCGGCCTGGTGGTAGCGACGACGAATGTCATGGCGCAGGCTCCGACCGCGCCGCCCACCCAGACGCCGCCTCCCACGCAAACCGCGCCGCCCGTCGTCCCGCCCGTGACGTCACCGCCCCCGCCGGTGACGAGCCCGCAGTCGCAGGTCTTCGGCAAGGTGCTCTCGCTCGACGATGCGGTGGCCATCGCGCTCGAGACGCAGCCCAACATCAGGGCGCGGATCAGCGACTACATCGCGGCGGCGTTCCGCGTGGACCAGGCGCTGGCGCCGCTGCTGCCGCAGATCACCGGCAGCTGGACGGTCGCGCGTGACCAGAACGTCTCCGGCGGCGTGTCGCCGCTCACGACCACGGCCACCCAGACCGCGCGCACAATCACGACGTGGACGACGACCACCGTCGCGCGCCTGTCGCTCTCGCAGATCCTGTTCGACTTCGGGAAGAACTTCGCGTCCACCGAGGCCGCGCGCAAGCTCGCCGACTTCGCCCTCGAGGACACCGAGCTGCAGCGCCAGCTGGTGACGCAGACGGTGAAGGAGTCGTTCACCAACATCAACTTCGCCGTGCGTCTGATCCAGGTGAACCAGCAGGCGGTGGAGCGCGCCGAGCTGAACCTCCGTTCGGCTCGCGGCTTCTTCGAGGTGGGCACGCGGCCGAAATCGGACGTCGCCCGCGCCGAGGTGGACGTCGCGAACGCCAAGGTCGACCTCATCCGCGCGCGGAACGCGGAGCGCCTCGCCCGCGTCGCCCTGGCGACGGCCATGGGATTGCCGGCCACCACACCGCTCCAAATCCAGGACAACCTCATCTACCAGCCGATCACGATGGACCGCGCGCGGCTGGCCGAGGACGCGCTCCGCCAGCGTCCGGAGTACCGCCAGGCGCGGCTCAACGCCGAGGCCAACGATGCGCGGCTGCGTCGATCCTTCCGCGACTTCTTCCCCGACATCGTCGGCGGCGGGTTCTACGGCGCCGCCCGGGCGGACATGAACGAGATCTGGGAGCTGAACCTGTCGCTGAACTGGACCCTGTACGATGGCGGCAACCGCATCGCCCGCTACCGCGAGGCGCGCGCCAACCTCGACGCCGCGCAGGCCCGGGTGAAGGCCAGCGAGCTCGACATCTCGCGCGAGGTCGAGCAGTCGATCAACAACGTGATCGAGGCCGACGAGCGCATCCAGGCCGCGCAGGTCGCCGTCGCCTCCGCGCAGGAGAACTTCCGCCTCGCCCAGGGCCGGTTCGACGCGGGTGTCGGCACCATCCTCGAGCTCACCGACGCCCAGCTCGCCCTGACCCAGGCCCAGAACACGGAGGCCCAGGCCCTGGCCGACTACCGCATCGCGCTCGCCCGGCTGGACCGCGCGGTCGGCCGCCGGTAATCTCCAAATATCCGGAGGTTCCCGATCGTCCTACAGGCGATGAAACGCTACATCCCCATCGTCGTCGTTGCTCTGCTCCTCGGCGCGGGGATCTGGGGCTACCTGTACGCGCAGGGCCGGAATAGCTCCCCGAAGTACCGCCTGTCCCAGGTCGAGCGAGGTCCCCTCACCGCCGCCGTCTCCGCCACGGGCAACCTCAACGCCGTCATCACCGTCCAGGTCGGTAGCCAGGTCTCGGGTCAGATCAAGGAGCTCCTGGTCGATTTCAACTCGGTGGTCAAGAAGGGCCAGATCATCGCGCGGATCGATCCCCAGATCTTCGCGGCCCAGGTGAACCAGGCGAAGGCCGACGTGGAGACCGCGAAGGCCGCCGTCCTCAACCAGGCGGCGACCGTGGAGAAGGCCAAGGCCGACGTGGAGAACGCGCGGGCGGCGCTGGCCCAGGGCAAGGCGCAGACGGCCAAGGCCGACGCGGCGCAGGCCGACAGCAAGCGCATCCTCGATCGCAACGCGGAGCTCTTCAAGCGGCAGCTCATCGCCCAGGCGGACCGCGACACCGCGCAGGCCAACTACGAGCAGGCGGTCGCGCAGTCAGACTCCGCCCGCGCCAGCGAGAGAGCGCTCGCGGCGCAGATCGACTCCAACCTGGCCCAGCTGCGCGTGCAGGAGGCGGGGCTGAAGTCGGCGCGCGCCCAGGTCGACCAGAAGACGGCGGCGCTCGCGCAGGCCCAGGCCAACCTCGACTACACGACCATCCGCGCCCCGGTGGACGGCGTCGTGGTCTCGCGCGCCGTTGACGTCGGCCAGACGGTGGCGGCCAGCCTCCAGGCGCCGACGCTCTTCACGATCGCGCAGGACCTGACGAAGATGCAGGTCGAGACGAGCGTGGACGAGGCCGACATCGGGCGGGTCAAGCTCGAGGACCGCGCGAGCTTCACGGTGGACGCGTTCCCGGGTCAGCCCTTCGTCGGCATCGTCACGCAGATCCGCAAGGCGGCGCAGATCGTGCAAAATGTGGTCACCTACACCGTCGTGATCTCGGTCGACAATCCCGGCGGCCGCCTCCTGCCCGGGATGACCGCCAACGTGAAGTTGGTCTATGCCGAGAAGCCGAGCGTGCTGAAGGTGCCGAACGCGGCGCTGCGCTTCCGGCCCGCGGGCGCCGACGCCAGCCCGGCGGGGCCCGCGCGCGGTCAGAGCGGCGTGTCGAGCACCAGGCCGGCCGCGGGCTCGGCGCCGCGCGGCGACGGCGCCGGCGGCGGTCGCTCGCCGGGTGAGATGCGTGAGCGGCTCGTGACCGGTCTCGGACTCAGCGCCGAGCAGCAGACGAAGCTCGACCCGATCCTGGCCGACACGCGGCAGCAGATGTCGGCGCTGCGCGAGCTCCCGGAGAGCGAGCGCCAGCCGCGCGCCGCGAAGGTCCGCGAGGCCACCCGCGCGAAGATTCGCGAGATCCTCACGCCCGAGCAGCGCGCGAAGTACGAGGAGCTCGCGGGCGGCGAGGGCCGCGGCGCGGGCGCCGCGGCGGCGCCCGGTGGTGGCGGCAACCCCGGGCGCGTGTGGATCCTCGACGCGGACGGCAAACCCAAGGCGGTGGCCCTCACCCTCGGCATCAGCGACGGCACCGCCACCGAGGTGCTGCGCGGGGACCTCAAGGAAGGCCAGGAGATCATCACGGGCCTCGTGGCCGCCGGCCAGAATCGCCCGGGGACGCCCGGCGGCAGCGCCCCCGCCGGACCGCGCCTGAGGCTCTGAGCGCCGTGGCGATCATCGCGACCGAGGACCTCGGCAAGGACTACCATCTCGGCCCCCACACCGTGCACGCGCTGCGCGGCGTCTCGGTGTCGATCGAGGCCGGCGAATTCGTGGCCGTCATGGGGCCGTCGGGCTCCGGCAAGTCCACCTTCATGAACCTGCTCGGCTGCCTCGATCGCCCGTCGTCCGGCCGCTACTGGCTCGACGGCCAGGACGTCGCGCGGCTCTCGCGCGACCAGCTGGCCACCGTGCGCAACGCGAAGATCGGCTTCGTCTTCCAGATGTTCAACCTGCTCGCCCGAACGAGCGCGCTCGAGAACGTCGAGCTGCCGCTCCTCTACGGCGGAATCTCGTCGCGAGAGCGTCGCGAGCGGGCGCGCGCGCGGCTGGGCGCAGTCGGCCTCGCCGACCGCGAGCATCACCACCCGAGCCAGCTCTCGGGCGGCCAGCAGCAGCGCGTCGCCATCGCCCGCGCGCTCGTCAACGACCCGGCCGTCATCCTGGCCGACGAGCCCACCGGCAACCTCGACACACGCACCAGCGTCGAGATCCTCGCGCTCCTCCAGCGTCTGAACCGCGACGGGCTCACGATCGTGCTCGTCACCCATGAGCCCGACATCGCCACCTACGCCAGCCGGCGGCTCGTCTTCCGCGACGGGCGGCTGCGCAGCGACGAGCACGTGACGCCGCTCGACGCCGCCGAGGCGCTCAAGAGCCTGCCCGAAGAAGAAGAAGCGGTGGCCTGATGGTGCTGCAGGCGCTGCGCATCGCGCTGCGCTCGCTCAAGGTCAACAAGTTGCGCACGGCGCTGACGATGCTCGGCATCATGATCGGCGTCGCCGCCGTCATCGCGATGGTGTCGGTGGGCACCGGCGCTCAGGCCCGCGTGGCCGAGCAGATCCAGAGCCTCGGCTCCAATCTGATCATCGCGCTCTCGGGCAGCACCAACCAGGCCGGCGTCCGGCTCGGTCAGGGCAGCCAGACGACGATCACCGAGGATGACGCCTCCGCCATCGCCCGCGAGGTTCCGGCCGTGCAGGTGGCCGCGCCCAGCTCGCGCGGCAACGCGCAGGTCGTCTACGGCAACCTCAACTGGTCCACCGCCATCCAGGGCGTGACGGCCGACTACTTCGAGGCGCGCGACTGGCCGGTGGACGTCGGGCGGCCGATCTTACAAGAGGACGTCGACGGCGCCACCAAGATCGCCCTGCTCGGCCAGACGACCGCCCAGAACCTCTTCGGCGACGCCGACCCCATCGGCCAGATCATCCGTATCAAGAAGGTTCCCTTCACTGTGGCCGGGCTGCTCAGCCGCAAGGGCCAGAGCGCGTGGGGCCAGGACCAGGACGACGTGATCTTCGTTCCGCTGTCGACGGCCAAGAAGAAGGTCCTCGGCGTCAGCCAGGCCAACGCCCGCTCGGTCGGCTCGATCTCGATCAAGATCCGTCCCGACGAGAACATGACCGAGGCGGAGACGCAGATCCGCGAGCTCCTGCGCCAGCGGCACCGGCTGCAGCCTGCCCAGGACGACGACTTCTGGCTGCGCAACCTCTCGGAGGTGCTGCAGACGCAGGAGGAGTCCTCGAAGGTGATGACCTATCTGCTGGCGGCGATCGCGTCCGTGTCGCTGCTCGTCGGCGGCATCGGGATCATGAACATCATGCTCGTGTCGGTCACCGAGCGGACGCGCGAGATCGGCCTGCGCATGGCCGTCGGCGCGCGGTCCCGCGACATCCTCACCCAGTTCCTCGTCGAGGCGGTGACGTTGTCGCTGATCGGCGGCGTCATCGGCATTGCCCTCGGCGTCGGCGGCAGCAATGCCATCAACGCGCTGGCGGAGTGGCGTACCGTGCTGGCGCCGGAGGCGATCCTGCTGGCCTTCGGCTTCTCCGCCGCCATCGGGATCTTCTTCGGCTTCTACCCGGCCCGCAAAGCCTCGCGGCTCGATCCGATCGAAGCGCTCCGCTACGAGTAGCCGGCGCTGCCCACGGGCGGTGGCGGGACGGTCTGCTATCTTGGACTGCGATGCCGCGCCGACGCCGCGTCGCGCCGCGCCCCGCCCGCCACGCACGCCGGCCGTCGCCGGCGCCGCCGAGCGAGGCCGAGCGACGGCTCCTGGCGCTCGCGCGCGAGCTCGGCGGACTTGGTCGCGACGCGCTGCCGGGCGCACTGCGCGCGCTCGCCATCGCGTACGCCCCGGACGGTCCCCTGTCGCGCGCGGTCGCGCGCGCGTTCCTGGCCACGCGCGGCGACAAGACGGGCGCCCTCGCGCTGGCGTGGGCGCGCGAGCAGGTGCGGCTGGCGCTGCAAGAGCTGCTCGAGGCGACGCCGCCCTCGGCGCACGGCGGCCCGGTGGCGCCGCCGGAGGCGCTCGCATGGCTCCTGCTCGCCGGCGCCGAGGCGCTCGCCCAGGAGCCCGCTTCCGCAGTGGCCGATCGGCTGCGAGCGCTGAGTCTCCTTACCGGATGCGAGGCTGCGCCGTGAGCGCGGGCAGCACCCGCTTGGCGAAGCGCTCGAGCATCCTCGTGTCCGGAAAGTCCACGAAGCCCACCATGAGATCCGTGGCTCCCGCCTCGCCATAGGCAAGCGCCCGCGCGACGACCGCCTCCGCGTCGCCGACGAGCGCCGCGTCGAGCAGCGGATGGGCGCGAGCGAGGCCACGATGCGCGCGGAACCGCTCGGCCGCTCGCGCCGCCTCGTGCGGCGCGTCCGCGAGCGCGGCGTCGACCTCGACGGAGCGCCGCACGACGTCGCCCGGCCGGCCGGCGGCGATGAGCGCGGCGTCGAAGCGCGCCACCGCGTCCGCGAACGCGGCCGGCGGAAGGAACGACGTCTCCCAGCCGTCGGCGCAGCGCGCGGCGAGCGCCATCGCGCGCGGGCCCACCGCGGCCACCCACACGGGCGGCCCGGGGCGCTGGACGGGCACGGGCTCGATGCGCGCATCGCGCAGGCCGAGCGACGGCGACGTGACCGGCTCACCCGCCCACAGCCGGCGGAGCGCGTCGATCGTGGCCTCGAGCCTCGCGAGCCGCTCGCGCGGCGGCGGATATGCGATGCCATGGCGCGCCCACGACGCGGCGACGTCGCGCGCCTCGGCGCCGACGGCGAGGCGCAGGTCGAGCCGTCCCCCGGACAGGTGATCGATGGCGACCGCGCGCTTGGCGAGCCACGATGGATGATGCGCGGCGCCGTCGAACGCGTAGGTCACGGCGGGACCAATCCGACAGGTGCGCGTCTGCAGCGCCAGGGCGGCGAGCAGCGTCCAGCCGTCGTGTGTGAAGTCCCAGAGCCCGTCGCCGTAGGTCACGCGCGCGTAGCCCAGCGCGTCGGCGGCGGCCCAGTAGCGCCGCAGCGCCGCGACGTCCGTGCCCCACGTCTGCACGCCGACCGCGATCACGCCGCGAGGATCGTGGATGGGGCGCTGGGCTGTCAACGTGCTAGAGTTCGCCCGATGCTCGCGCGTCTCGTGGCCCTCGCCGTGCTCTCCACCGCGGCCGCCACCGCTGCGCTCGCCCAGACGCCCGTGGAGGCGGCGCGCGCGCTGATCGCGCAGTATCACGAAGACCCCGCGAAGCTCGACCGCGCGCGCGACCTGCTGGAGGCGGCGCTGGCGAAGGACCGACAGGTCGAGACAATGATCATGCTGTCGTATGTGCACTTCCTCTGGGGCGACATCCGCGCGAAGACCGACGAGGAGAAGCTCGCGGCCTACGACCGGGGCCGCCAGGTCGGCGAGCGCGCGGTGGAGCTGGCGCCGAAGAACGCCGAGGCCCACGTCTGGTACGCGATCAACACGGGCCGGTACGGCCAGACGAAGGGCATCATGCGCTCGCTCTTCCTGCTGCCGACGGTGAAGCGCGAGATCGACACGATCCTCTCGCTCGATCCCAAGAACGTCCGCGCGCACTCTCTGGCCGGCAACGTGTACATGGAGGTGCCGCGGCTCGCGGGCGGCGATCGCGCCCGCGCGGAGGACTACTTCAAAAAGGGGCTGGCCATCGACCCGCGCTTCACCGTGCTGCGCGTGGACCTCGCGCGCCTCTACATCGCCACCGGCCGCTATCCGGAGGCGCGGCAGGAATTGACGCGCGTGCTCGACGAGCGCGCGCCGAGGATCGTGGCGGATTGGACCGTCAAGGACGCCCCGCGCGCCCGCACGCTGCTCGAGTCCATCAAGGACAAGCGGTAGACATCGCGGGCGTCATCCGCCGGCTCCGGCGGACGCGGCCGCGCTGGAACCGCACCGCGCTGGCGCTCATCGCCGAGCAGGAGCGCGATCCGTTCCGCGTGCTCGTGGCCTGCATCCTGTCGCTGCGGACCCAGGACACCACGACCGGCCCCGCCGCCGCGCGACTCTTCGCGGTCGCCGCCACCCCCGCCGCCATGCTGCGGCTGTCCGCGCAGCGGATCGAGACGCTCATCTATCCGGTCGGCTTCTACCGCACGAAGGCGCGCGTCATCCTCGGGCTCTGCCGCGATCTGCTGGAGCGCTTCGGTGGGCGCGTGCCGGACGACCTCGACGCCCTGCTGACGCTCAAGGGCGTCGGGCGCAAGACGGCGAACCTCGTGGTGACCATGGGCTTCAACAAGCCCGGCATCTGCGTGGACACGCACGTGCACCGGATCAGCAACCGGCTCGGCTACGTCCGCACGCGCCACCCGCAGGAGACGGAGATGGCGCTGCGCGGGCGGCTGCCGCGGCGATTCTGGATCGGCTACAACGACCTGCTCGTCGCCTTCGGCCAGAACGTCTGCACGCCGCTCTCGCCACGCTGCTCGACGTGCCCGGTCAGCGCCCTCTGCCGTCGCGTCGGCGTCACCTCGTCGCGGTAGAAGGCGGTCGGCGTGGTCGAGGGGTGCCACGGCTTTGCCGCGGCACACCGAGTGCTTGGGGGGATTGGGGGGATTGGGGGGCCATCTCGGGGCCCCCCATGTTCACAGCCGACGCAGCCGGCGCAGCGTCGCCAGATTCTTCAGATCGGCGGTCGGCTCGGGCTCCTTCGGTGTCTCGAGCACTTTCGGCACGCGCGCAAAGCGTGGATCGTTGAGCAGCAGGCGGAACGGACGCAGGCCGAGCCGGCCGCGCCCGATGTGCTCGTGGCGGTCGAGGCCGGAGCCGAGCGGGGCGCGGGCGTCGTTCAGATGGAACGCGAGCACGCGCGGCAGTCCCACCGTGCGCGCGCAGCGCTCGATGGCGGCGGCGTAACCCGCGGGCGTGCGGATGTCGTAGCCGGCGACGAACAGGTGGCAGGTGTCCAGGCACACGCCCACCCGCTCGGCGCGCCGCACGCGCCCGATGATCCCCGCCAGGTCCTCGAACGTTCCCCCGAGCGCGTGGCCCCCGCCGGCCGTGTTCTCGAGGGCCACGCGCACGCGGGCGCGCGGCGTGCGGACCAGCGCCTCGTCCACCGCCCGCGCCACCGCGTCGAGGCCGGCCTCCCGCCCCGCGCCCATGTGCGAGCCGGGGTGCACGACCAGGCAGCCGAGACCCAGCGCCTCCGCGCGCTGCAGCTCGTCCGTGAACGTGTCGACGGCCTGCCGCCAGGCCGCGGGCACGGGCGTGGCCAGGTTGACGAGGTAGCTGCCGTGCGCGAAGGCGTGCCGGATCCCCGCGCGGCGGCGCGCGGCGCGGAACGCGCGGGCGGCGGCCGGGTCGAGGGGCGACGCCGCCCACTGGCGCTGGTTCTTGAGGAAGATCTGGATGGCGCCGCAGCCGAGGTCGCGGCCCCGCGCCGGCGCCAGGGCGAGGCCGCCCGCGACCGAGACGTGCGCGCCCAGCTCGTCGACCGCCCGCGTCACCGGCCCAGCCTACCACCTTGCGCCGCCGGGGCCGGCGGCGGCATAATGGGAACCGCTCAGTTCCCTGGCGAAACTCGTCGGTTTCCCCTGGAGGCGCAGATGGAGCACATGGAGCCGCGGCCGATTCCGACCACGATGACGACGATGTTCGAGTACGACTACGCCACCAACGAGGCCGACCTCCGCCGGCTCTACGAGAACGCCAAGCGCGACCAGTGGAACGCCTCCAAGGACATCCCCTGGAAGGAGCCCGGCACCGCCGACGGCCGCGTCATCGCCGACGAGCTGATCGACATCTACGGCTCGCCCCTGTGGGAGCGGCTGTCCGAGGCGCAGCGCGTGGAGCTCAACCGGCGCATCGCCGCCTGGCGGTTGTCCACCCTCATGTACGGCGAGCAGGGCGCGATGCTGGCGTGCAGCCAGCTCGTCGACGTCGTCGAGGGCGCCGATCACAAGTTCTTCCAGGCCACCCAGGTGATGGACGAGGCCCGACACAACGAGGTGCTCGATCGCTACCTCACCGAGCGTCTCGGGATCCGCTACGGCATGCCCAAGAACGAGCGCGACCTGTTCGACTCGATCCTCACCGAGAGCCGCTGGTACCTGAAGACGATCGCGCTCCAGCTCGTCGCCGAGACGTTCGCCGTCGCCCTCTTCAAGATGATGGGCGAGAGCGCCCGGGACCCGGTGCTCGGCGAGGTGTGCAAGCGCGTGCTGCAGGACGAGTCGCGTCACATGGGCTTCGGCATGCTCTCGCTGCCGCGCGTGGTGGCCGAGGCCTCGGAGACCGAACGGCGCGAGCTCGAGGACTACACGTGCTTCGCGCTCGAAAAAACGCTGACCGGCTTCTTCCCGGCTGAAGCCTATCAAGACTTGGGTTTCAGTCCGGCTGAAATGGATGAAATTCGCCGTTACCGCCGCGAGACGGCGGCGTCCAACGACTTCGCCCCGTTCCGGAAGTACTTCCGCAAGGACATGCACTCCTCGATGGTGCAGAATCTCGCGCGCATCGGCCTGCTGAGCGACCGCGTGCGGCCCCGGCTCGAGCGGCTGGGCATCACCCTGCCGGCGCGCTGACCGGCGCCAGCAACTCGACCAGCCGCTCGCGGCGGTACGCCCACGCCGCGCGCAGCTGTCGTCCCACGATCAGGCGGTGGGCCGCCCGGCCGAGCGGACCACCGGGCAGCCGGTACGTCACGCGGTCCTCGATCCAGGTCCCGCCCCCGTCCTCCAGCAGCCGGTGCCGATGCTCCCAGCGCGCATACGGCCCGTTGACCTGCACGTCCACGAAGCGATAGGGCGGGTCCCACTCGCGCACGAACATCCGCCAGCGCAGCGGCACCCCGAGCCAGACGATGCGGAACTCGAGCACGGCGCCCGCCGCCATCGTGACGGCCGGCGTGAGCAGCCGCACGTCGAGCGTCGGGGGCATCACGCGCGCGAGGTTGGAGGGATCGGCGAGGAACGCGAAGACATCGGACCGCGGCCGCGCGAGCCACAAGCGCGACTCCATGACGTGATCGGCCATGACGCGCGGGCTATCATAGGCGGGTGCCTCGGCTCAGTCAAACGCGCGCGTACGTCGCGCTGCTGCTGATCGCGGCGCTGTGGGGCACGTTCCCCGCCACCTCCAAGCTCGCGCTCGACGACCTGCCGCCGACGCTCCTCACCGCGCTGCGTGCCATCGTCGCCTCGGCGTTCCTCGGGGTGCTGCTGTTGCGCTCGGGCGCCGACGCCGTGCGGGCCCCGGCGCCCGAGACGGTGCGCGCGTTCTTCGTGCTCGGCGTGGCCGGCGTGGTGCTGTCGATGCACATCGCCTACTGGGGGATCTACACGACGACGGCGGCGAACGCCGCCATCCTGCAGGCCGCGTCGCCGGTGATGATCGCGCTGGGCGCGCGGCTCTATCTCGGCGAGCGGCTGCACCGTGCCCAGCAGGCGGGCGTGGCCCTCTCGGCGCTCGGTGTCCTCGTCGTCGTCACCGAGGGACAGCTGGCAGAGCTCGCGCCGTCGGAGTGGCGTCTGGGTGACTTCCTCACCCTGCTGGGGCTCACGGCGTGGACGGTCTATACGGTCTACGGCAAGCGTCTCATCGCGACGGTGCCACCGGCGGTGGCGACCACAGGCGCCTACGTGTGCGGCACGCTCCTGCTCGTACCGCTCGCCGTCGTCACGCTGCCGTTGATGCCGCGGCCGCGGCTGGCCTCACCGATCGCGTGGGCCGTGCTGCTCTACCACGCGATCCTCGGCGCGATCGCCCATCTGTGGTGGTACGCGGCGGTCGAGCGCGTGGGCCCGAGCCGCGCAGCGATCTTCCTGAACGTGACGCCGCTGGTGGGAATGGCGCTGGCGGCGGCGCTGCTCGGTGAGCCGATCGGACCCTGGCAGATCGGCGGCGTCGCGCTGGTGATGGGCGGCGTGGCGCTGACCACGCGTCGAGCAACCGACGACCGTCGCGTCGCCCGAAGCGGGGGGGAATTGGGGGGGTCGCCTCGCCCCCCCCAATCTCACTAGGCCAGCTTCTTCACCTCTCCCAGGATCTTGTCCGGATCCGGCAGCTCGCCCTTGCCGTACTTCTCGGCGAAGCGGACCTTGCCGGTCTTGTCGATGATGAAGGTCGCCCGGCTGTTGATGTTCATCTCCGTCATGTGGATGCCGTAGTCCTTCGCCACGCTGCGCTGCATGTCCGACAGCAGCGGGTAGTGGCTGATGCCGACGGACTTCGCCCAGTTGTCATGGCTGAAGGGGCTGTCGGTGGAGATACCCAGCACCTGGGTATTGGCCTTGTCGAAGTCGCCGATGCGCTTGTCGAAGGCCGGCATGCACTTGCTTCAGCCCGGCGTCCAGTCCAGCGGATAGAACAGCAGGACGACGTTCTTTCCCTTGTAGTCGCCCAGGCTCACGTCCTTCATGCCGATGGTCTTCAGCGTGAAGGCCGGCGCCTGGTCGCCCACGTTGAGTGTCTTTTGGTCCGTCACTGGGCGTTCCCCCTTCTGGCGAAAGTACGTTTCGCGCGAGTCATGATAGCACCGCCGGTCTCGACCGGCCGCCGCACGGGCGCCGGCGGCTTGCGCGCGTCGCTCCACAGCGCGCGACGCTGCGCCTCCAGCGGGGTCGCCGGCAGCCCGAGGTGGGCGGCGGCCGTGATCACGTGCCCGGTGCTCCACAGCACGTCGAAGCGCGCGGCGAAGCTCGAGTCGCGCAGCGCGTGGTGGTCCATGATCGCGCGGCAGCCCGTCGCGTCGAGCACGCGCCGGAGATTGTCGATGCCGCGCTGCACCGCCCCCGCCGGCAGGTCGCGCTCGACGTAGGACGGCGGCCCCGAGAGATAGAGCAGCGTCGGCCGCTGCTGGATCAGCCACGCCGCCGCCACCGCCGAGAGCGGTCCCTGCACGTCGGAGGCGAACACGAAGCGCTCGCGCTGCACGAGGTCGCACACGGCCAGTCCCACGACGTGACCGAGCGGCGTGCCGTCGACGCCGTGGGGCAGCGGAGGCGACACCGACAGCTCGACGGCGCCATCCCGCCGGCGCCAGCCGTCGGCCGACTCGACGGTCGCCTGGCCCTCGAGCGCCTTCCACAGCGCCAGGCCGCGGCGCGCCTGGGCACCGGCGATCATCCGCCGCGGGTCCTTCGCGAGCACGGTGTGGCCGGCGTAGGTGACCGGATCGCTGCGGAAGTGATCCTCGTGGTAGTGGCTGACGAAGATCAGGCGCGCGCGCGTGGCGTACGCGGAGATGCGATCGTTGGCGCGCCGCAGCGCCTGCCACTCCGCCTCGGCCGGGGGCAGCCCCCAGCGTGTCGGCGCGAGCGTCGCGCCCGGGTCGATGAGGATCCCGAGGTCGCCCGCCTCGACGTAGGTCGCCATCGAGCGGACGCCGAGCGACTCCGCGGCGAGAGGAATAACTCTCACCGAAATTTCCCCGACCGTCGGGCGCCGGCACATATAAAAGTCATGACACTCCTGGCGGGCCCGACGGTCGGCGAATCGGGGCGCTCATATGCAGCGTCCCCCGTCGACTTCGAGCACGCTGCCGGTGATCATGGCGGCCTCGTCCGAGGCGAGGAAGACCGCGGCGTTCGCGATGTCCTCCGGCTGGTTGAGCCGGCCGAGCGGCACCGTCTTCTCGTACCGCGCCAGCCCCTCGGCGTCCACCTGCGGCTGGCCCATGAAGGTCGGCAGCATCGGCGTGTGGGTGGCGACGGGCGCGATGGCCACCACGCGCACGCCGTGCGGCGCCACCTCGAGGGCCAGCGCCTTGGCCAGCGTGACCACGGCGCCCTTCGACGCGGCATAGATCTGGCCGCCCGCGCGCGGACGGATGGCCGCCGTCGACGCGGTGATGAGGAAGACGCCGCGCCGGGCACGCTTCATCACGGGCAGCGCGTACTTCGCGCCGAGGTACACGCCCTTGACGTTGACGTCGAAGATCGTGTCGAAGGTCGTCTCGTCGACCTCCTCGACGTCGGTCTTCCACTGCGGCACGCCGGCGTTGGCGAAGAAGACGTCGAGCCGGCCCCACGCCGCCGTGGCGCGCTCGACCAGGGCCTGGTTGTCGGCGGCGCGCGTGACGTCGGCCGTCAGCGCGATGGCCTGGCCGCCGGCTCCTTCGATCCTCTGCACGGTCGTCTTCGCGCCCGCCTCGTTGACGTCCGCCACGAGCACCCGCGCGCCCTCCGCGGCCATCGCGACGGCCGCCGCCGCGCCGATGCCCGACCCCGCGCCCGTCACGATCGCGACCTTGTCCCGCAGTCTCATCGCGTCCTCCTGCGTCTACAGCGCCAGCTCGGCCAGCGTGCGGACGGCGACCGCGTCGCCGGCGACCAGCAGCGTCGTCACGCCGGATCCCTTCCACTCGGCCACCTGCTCGCGGATGCGCTCCTTCGGCCCGCAGAGCGCCACCTCGTCCACCAGCGCGTCCGGCACGGCCGCCTCGGCCTCGGCCTTCCTGCCCGACAGGTACTGCTCCTGGATGGTTTTCGCCGCGTCCTCGTAGCCGTACCGGCGCGCGATGTCGTTGTAGAAGTTCCGGCCGCGGGCGCCCATGCCGCCCACGTAGAGCGCGAGGCGCGGCTTCACCACGGCCCGGCACGCGGCGACATCGGGGCCCACGACGACCGACACCATCGGCATGACGTCGAAGGCTTGCGACGAGCGGCCGCCCGCCTTGAAACCCTCGTCGAGCCACTCGCGGAACATCCGGCTGCGGCGCGCCGAGAAGAACACGGGGATCCAGCCGTCGGCGATCTCCGCCGCCAGCGCGACGTTCTTGGGCCCGACCGCGGCCAGGTAGATGGGCAGCGAGGCGCGGCCGTGCAGGATCGACTTGAGCGGCTTGCCGAGGCCGGTGGCGCTCGGCCCGACGTACGGGATCTGGTAGTACTCGCCGCGGAACTCGAGCGGCTTCTCGCGCTTGAGGATCGCGCGCACGACCTCGACGTACTCGCGTGTCTTCGCCAGCGGCTTGCCGAACGGCTGGCCATGCCAGCCCTCGACGACCTGCGGCCCCGAGACGCCGAGACCGAGCCGGAAGCGTCCGCCCGAGAGCCCGTCGAGCGTCATCGCGGTCATCGCCGTCATCGCCGGCGTGCGCGCGGGAATCTGCATGATGCCGGTGCCCACGTGGAGGCGCGTGGTGCGGGCGGCCACCCACGCCGCCGGCGACACCGCGTCGGAGCCGTAGGCTTCGGCCGTCCAGATGGAGTCGTATCCGAGGCGCTCGGCCTCGAGGACCTTGTCGATGTCGAGTGCCAGGTTCGCGCCCGAATAGTTCAGCGCCAGCGCCAGTCGCATCGTCCTATCCTTCCCAGCGGAACCGCTCGAGCACCACGCGCCCGCGCCGCAGCGGGACGCCCTCCTGCTCGAGCCGGATGCGCTGCGTGAGCATCCCGGCCTCGCGCCGCCGGCGGCTGATGCGGCCCTGCGCGTTGACCACCCGGTGCCACGGCACGTCCTCGGGACAGTGCCGCATGGCGCCGCCGACCGCGCGCGCCGAGCGCGGCGCCCCGACGAGCGCCGCCACCTGGCCGTACGTCACCACGAACCCCCTCGGCACGCGCCGCACGAACCGGTACACGGCACGCCGGAACGTCAGCGCGCCGGCGCCGCGTTGCTCGCCGTTCCGTCCGGCGCCGCGAGGCCGAGCTCCCAGAGCCGCGCGTAGAGCCCGCCGCCGCGCACCAGCGCCGCGTGCGTCCCCTCCTCGTGCACGCGGCCGCGATGCAGGACGAGGATCCGGTCCGCGCGCTGGACCGTCGAGAGCCGGTGGGCGATCGTGATGCTGGTACGGCCGGCCAGGAGTCGCTGCATGGCTTCGCGGATTCTCCATTCCGATTCCGGATCGACGCTCGAGGTCGCTTCGTCGAGAACGAGGATTGCGGGATTGTACACGAGCGCCCGCGCGATGGCCAGCAGCTGGCGCTGCCCGTGCGAGAGATTCGCGCCGCGCTCGCCGAGCGGCTCCTCGACCCCGCGCGGCAGCGCCTCCACGAAGTCGCGCGCGCGTGCGGTGTCCAGCGCGCGGGCGAGCGCGCCGGGCGGCAGCGCGGCGCCGAGGGTCACGTTGTCGGCGACGGTGCCCGCGAAGAGCACCGTGTCCTGGAACACCGTCCCGACACGGCGCCGCAGCGGCGCGAGATCCCACTCGCGCACGTCGACGCCGTCCACGAGCACGCGGCCGCGCGTGACGTCGTAGGCGCGGATCAGCAGCCGCGCGCACGTGGACTTGCCCTCGCCGGTGGCGCCGACGAGGGCGACGTGCTCGCCGGCCGCGACGCGGAACGAGCAGTCGCGCAGGACGAAGGCGTCGTCGGTATAGGAGAACGACACGGAGGAGAATTCGATGGCGGGAACGGACTTTATTGTAGCGGGGGCCGCGTGATCGGGTAATGACGTGGGTGGCCTGAGCGAGAGGGTCGTGGCTCCGTCCGCCCGGTCAGCCGTATTCCCGTCGGCGGGGGAGACGATGGCGGGCGGGCGCTCGAGCAGACCGAAGATGCGCTCGGCGGAGGCCATGGCCGACTGCATCACGGTGTACTTCGCGCCGAGGTCGCGGATGGGCAGAAAGAAGCGGTTGGTGTACTGGATGAACGCGACGAGCGCGCCGAACGAGAGCGCGCCCGCGCCGATCTGGCCGCCGCCGTACCAGATCAGCAGCGCCAGGGCGACGGAGCCCAGCGCCTCGACCGACGCATAGAGAGTGGCCTCGAAGATGGTCGAGCTGAACATCGCGCGCCGGTAGTCGCGGTTGAGCCGCCGGAAGATCGCGTGCTCGTGACGCTCGCGCGCGAAGAGCTGGATCACGGCCACGCCCTGAAGCGATTCTTGAAGGAACGCGTTCAACGCCGCCAGCCGGCGCCGCGCCTGGCGGTAGGCGTCGCGGGCCCGAATGCGGAAGTAGGCGGCGGCGGCGCCGAGCACGGGCACGATGGCGAAGGTGACCAGCGCGAGCCGCCAGTCCATCCAGAGCATCACCGCCACCACGCCCGCGAGCGTGATCACGTCGGCGGCGATGGCGAGCAGACCGCTGGTGAACGCCTCGCTCACCGCCTCGACGTCGTTGAGCACGCGCGTCATCAGGCGCCCGACGGGATTCCTGTCGTAGAAGCCCGCCTCCAGGCGCAGGAGGTGGCCGAAGAGGGCGTTGCGCAAATCGTGCGTGACCCGCTGACCGACGAGCGCCATCAGATACGCCTCCAGCATGCGCAGGCCGTAAAGCACCGCGAGCGTGGCGGCGTAGACGGCGGCGGTCAGCGACAGCCCGATCCAGTCGCCGGCCAGGATGTGATCGTCGATCGCGATCTTCAGCAGATACGGCTGCGACAGCTCGGCCAGGGCGATCGCCGGATAGAGCGCGAGCGTCGCATAGAGCAGCGGCCGGTGCGCCCGCGCGGCGACCCACAGCCGCGCGGCCAGACGCCGGTCGAAGGCGCGGCCGAGCACCTCGTCCTGCTCGAGGTGGGCGTCAGGCACGCGCGATCTCCGCCTCGAGCTGCTGACGGCGCCAGAGCCGCGCGTAGAGGCCGCCGGCCGCGAGCAGCGCCGCGTGCTCACCGCTCGCCTCCACCGACCCGTTCTCGAGCACGACGATGCGATCCGCGGCCTGCGCGACGCGCAGCCGGTGGGTCATGACGAGAATCGTCAGGCCGGAGGCGCGCAGCGCCCGGACGATGGCGTCCTCCGTCGCGGCGTCCACGCTCGCGAAGACGTCGTCGAGCACGAGCAGTCGCGGCCGGCCCGCGAGCGCGCGCGCCAGCGCCAGCCGCTGACGCTGCCCGCCCGACACGGTGAGGCCGCGCTCGCCGACGACCGTGGCGTACCCGTCCGGGAACGCGGCGACCTCCGTGTCCACCCCCGCCGCGCGGGTGGCGGCGGCGACGTCGAGCCCGGCGCGCCCGAGCGTCACGTTGTCCTCGATCGAGCGCGAAAACAGGAACGCTTCCTGCGGCACCCAGCCGACGGTCGCGCGCAGGGTCGCCAGCGGCAGCGCCGTGACGTCGCGGCCGCCCACGGACACGGTCCCCGGCGGCGGATCCCAGAGCCGCGCGAGCAGCAGGCCGAGCGTCGTCTTGCCCGCGCCCGTCGGGCCGACCACGGCCACGATCTCGCCGGGTGCGACGGCGAAGGTGACGTCCCGCAGGGCCGGGCCGCGGCCCGGATAGCCCCAGGTGAGGTGTTCGAAGGCGAGCGACGGCGCGCCCGCGAGCGGCGCCCCCTCGCCCGCCGCCGGCGGCGCGGCCTCGACGATCTCCTGGATCCGCTCCATGGACGTGAGCCCGCGGCGGACGACGGACAGGGTGAGGCCGAGCGCCACCGTCGGCCACGCCAGGTACGCGAGGTAGCCGTTGAAGGCCACGAGGTCGCCGAGCGTGATGCGCCCGGCCGCCACGCCCTGCCCTCCGACCCAGATGACGACGAGCACGCCGACGCCGGCGATGAGTGACATGAGCGGTGTAAACCGCGCCTGGATGGCCGCCAGCGCGACGCCGCGCTCGAGCAGCGCGCGATTGGCCTCGGCGAACGCTCCGGCGGCGCGCGGCTCCAGCGTGTAGGCGCGAACCATCGCCATGCCGGCCAGCGTCTCCTGGACGCGTCCGGACACGACACCGAGCTGCTCCTGCGTGGCTTGCGTGCGCGCGTTGAGGGCGACGTTGAACCGCCGCGCCAGCAGCACCAGCACGGGCAGCGGCGCCATCGCCCAGAGCGTCAGCCATGGGTCGACCGCGAGCATGGCGGCCAGCGCCCCGCCGAAGGCGAGCACGGTCTGGATCAGGCTGATGGCGCCGAAGCCGACGAGGCTGCGCACGGCGGTCACGTCGCTCGAGGCCCGGGTCATGAGGTCGCCCGTCGAGTGGCGCGCGAAGAATTCCGGCGGGAATTTCTGCAGCGCGGCGTACAGGCCGTCGCGCAGATCGGCCTCCACGCGCTGCGCGGCGCCGATCGTCGCGAACCGCGAGCCGAGCCGCGTGATCCAGTGGGCCGCGGCCAGGGCCAGGATCAGGCCGACCTCGCCGCCGAGGGCGGCGCCGGCGCCCTCGCGCGCCAGCGCGTCGATCGCGTGCTTGACCGTCCACGGGATCGCCAGGGAGAAGCCGGTGGCCGCGGCGAGACAGAGCGCGCCGAGCGTGTAGCGCGCGCGATACCGCAAGACGGCGCGCGCGATGGCGTTCGCAGCAGAGGTCAGCCGCGACCTCCCGCCGCGTGCGGCTTGAGGGCGGCGTACACGGCGAACACCGTGGGCGTCGGCACGCCCAGGCGCTCGCCCAGGCGCACGGCGTGGCCGTGCAGGGCGTCCAGCTCGAGACGGCGGCCGTGGACGAGGTCGTGGTGGAGCGAGGAGTACGCCGTCGGCGCCAGCCCCGCCGCGCCCTTCATGATGGTGTCGACCACGCCCTCGGCGAGCGTCACGCCCGCCGCGCGCGCCACCGCCGCCAGCTCCTCGACGATGCGACGGTACATGCGCCACGTCTCGGGCGTCTCGCGGATCACGCCGATCGGCGACCGCGCGAGGGCCGTCGTACCCGCCTGGGCGCTGATCAACAGATACTTCTCCCAGAGCACGCGCCGGATGTCGGCGGAGACCTCCACCGGGACGCCGGCCGCCGCCAGGGCGTCGCGCAGCCGCATGGCGCGCGGGCTCACCCGGCCGTCGAGCTCGCCGAAGACGATCCGCCCCAGCAGCGTGTGGGCGATGAGGCCCGGCGACTCGATGGTCGCGAAGACGAAGGCGGCGCCCCCCAGCGCCCGGCCCCGCCCGAGCACCTCATCGAGGATCTCCTCGTTGTCGACACCGTTCTGCAAGGACACGACGCCGGTGTCCGGTCCAAGCGCGGGCGAGAGCGCCTCGGCGGCCGTGCGCGTGTCGAACGACTTGACGCAGAACAGCGCCACGTCCACCGGCGGCTGGCCGGCGAACGAGTCGACGGCGTCGACCTTGGCGGTGAACTCGCCGTCGACGGCCGAGCGCACGCGCAGGCCGTCGCGCCGGATCGCGTCCAGATGCGCGCCGCGCGCCAGCACGACCACCGACTCCCCCGCCCGCGCCAGCTTCGCGCCGAAGTAGCCGCCGACTCCGCCCGCGCCGACCACCGCGATGCGCATCACCACCAGCCCTTGCGCTTGAAGAACCCGAGCATCGCCAGCGCGGTGACGAGCATCAGCCCCAGCGCCCACGCGTAGCCATAGCGCCACTCCAGCTCGGGCATGTGTTTGAAGTTCATCCCGTAGATCGAGGCGATGGTGGTCAACGGGATGAAGAGCGTGGCGATGACCGTCAGCACCTTCATGATCTCGTTGAGGCGCTGGTTCTGCACGGAGAGGTAGACCTCCATGACGGAGACGGCCGTCTCACGGAGCGACTCCACGATCTCCAGCGCCTGCACGGCGTGGTCGTAGACGTCGCGCAGGAAGATGCGCGTCTCCGGCGCGACCAGGTCGGACTCCTCGCGCTGCAGGATGCCGATCTCCTCGCGCATCGGCCACACCGCGCGGCGCAGCGTCAGCAGCTGGTGGCGCAGGCGCTGCATCTGCACGAGGACGATCGGGTTGGGATCGTCGATCGCCGCGCTCTCGAGATGCTGGATGCGCTCGCCGAACTGCTCGATCACCGGGAAGTAGGCGTCGACCACGGAGTCGATGATCAGATAGGCGAGGTAATCGGCGCCGGCCTCGCGCACGCGGCCGCGGCCCTGGCGGATGGCCTCGCGCACGACGCCGAAGCAGTCGCCGTCGGGGCGCTCCTGCACGGTGATGAGCCAGCCCGCGCCGAAGAAGAGGCTCACCTGCTCCTCGGCCACCTCGCCGTCGGCCAGCCGCATCGTGCGCAGCACGACGAACATGTGCTTGTCGTAGCGCTCGACCTTCGGCCGCTGCGGCACGTTGAGGACGTCCTCGAGGGCGAGCGGGTGCAGACCGAAGCGCTCGCCGAGGCGCGCGAGGACGCCGGGGTCGCCGAGGCCGTCGACGTTGATCCAGGTCACGCCGCCCGGCGCCACGGCGGCCAGCGCGTCGTCCACGCCGACGTCCGGGCGCTCGGTCGCGCCCTCGCGATTGTAGGCGAGGACGGAGATACGCGCCGGGGTGGGGGCGCCGGCGGCCACGAGCGTGCCGGGCGGCGCGCCGGGCCGCACGCGCGCCACGCGACTCCGCCGCGTGCCGAGGCCGGCGCTCAGACGTCGCTTGAGGCGATCGACAGCCATCGGTACGGGTCATGCTCCGGGAGCCTCCATTGGTTGTCAAGGGAGCGTGTGATAGAGTCCCCCGGCATGTCACCGCTCGAGCGTCGCGTGGCCGTCGAGGCCGCGCGCGCGGCCGGCCGTCTCCTCCGCGACGAGCTGTCCGGCGTCCGGCACATCGCCTACAAGGGCATGCCCACCAACCTCGTGACCGAGATGGACCAGCGCGCGGAGGCGGAGATCCTCGGGCGGCTGCGCGGCGCCTTCCCCGACGACGCGATCCTGTCGGAGGAGCACGGGGTGGCGGCCTCCGGGCGCTCGGGCCGGCGCTGGATCGTCGACCCCCTCGACGGCACCACGAACTACGCCCACGGCCTGCCCATCTTCGGCGTCTCGATCGCGCTGGAGACGGAGCGCCGTGTGGTGCTCGGCGTCGTCTACGACCCGTCGCGCGACGAGCTGTTCGTCGGCGAGCGCGGCCGCGGCGCCACCCTCAACGACGCCCCGATCCACGTGTCCGCGACGGCGACGCTCGGCGAGAGCCTGCTCACCACGGGCTTCCCCTACAACATCCGCGAGACGCGCGACACCAACCTGCCCGAGTACGCGGCCTTCAGCGTGCGCGCGCGCGCGGTGCGCCGGCTGGGCTCCGCGGTGATCGATCTCGCCTACGTCGCGTGCGGCCGCTTCGACGGCTTCTGGGAGCTGCGGCTGGGCTCGTGGGACGTGGCGGCGGGCAGCGTGCTGGTCGAGGAGGCGGGTGGCCTCGTCACCGCCGTCGACGGCGGGCCCCTCGACGTCGACGCGCCGACGCTGCTCGCGACCAACGGCATCATCCACGAGGAAGTGCTGGGCGTGCTCAAGCAGGTGCGCCGTGCCTGAGGCGCACGGGAGGAAGCCATGATCACGCGGGCTCGAGTCGGCTGTGCCGTGCTTGTCGTCGTGG
>Ga0209156_10001152_pt1 | contig 21725 bp, 17 predicted proteins | sample GraSoiAngelo_124_FD_185881 | JGI IMG/M metagenome (GOLD analysis project Ga0209156, IMG submission 185881) | Grasslands soil microbial communities from the Angelo Coastal Reserve, California, USA - 14_0927_05_20cm (SPAdes) (version 2) | ecosystem: Environmental > Terrestrial > Soil > Grasslands...
CAGCCTCAGTTGGGATTGAGGGCTGCAACCCGCCCTCATGAACATGGAATCCCTAGTAACCGCGTGTCATCATCGCGCGGTGAATACGTCCCTGCTCCTTGCACACACCGCCCGTCGCTCCACCCGAGTCTGGTTTTGGTGAGATGCAGCCTTGTTGGTTGCCTCGAACCTAAGCTAAGCAAGGGGGGAGAAGTCGTAACAAGGTGGCCGTAGGGGAACCTGCGGCCGGATCACCTCCTTAGAAATTCACAGGGATGGCTGGAGGGCAAATGAAAGGCTACGGGCCGATCAACGTGCAGCCCTCAAGATCTTCTTGAGGGTGAAGAAGGCGAGAGCGAGACCCGGGAAGCGACCTTGGTCCGCGATGAGATGCTGTGTAGAGGAAGCCTCAGAAATTGACGCGAATCGAACGTGGGTTCCTAAAGGGCTCGGCATGATACGCCGCCTGACGGATGGCTCGGCTTGGGCGCTGAAGAAGGGCGTGGCAAGCTGCGATATGCTCCGGGTAGGCGCACGCAGCCTTCGATCCGGAGATTCCCGAATGGGACTTCCCGCCCCGGGTGATACCTGGGGAACTCCCATATGGGAGGGGGAACCCTCCGAACGGAAGCATCCAAGTAGGAGGTGGAAGAGAAATCAATTGAGATTCCCAGATTAGCGGCGAGCGAAATGGGAAGAGTCCAAACTGAACCCTGAAGGGAAACCTTTGGGGAATGTGGTGTTGTAGGGCCCGGCTGCTTCCTCGTAGCTGAAATCGAAATGGCCTGGAACGGCCTGCCGTAGAGGGTGATAGCCCCCTAGACTTAAAGCTACAGGATCAGGGCTGGGATCCCTGAGTACCGCACCCCGGCATGGGTGCGGGAACCTGGGAGTAAGCAACTTCCAAGACTAAATACGTCCCAAGACCGATAGCGCACTAGTACCGCGAGGGAAAGCTGAAAAGTACCCCGGAAGGGGAGTCAAAAGTGCCTGAAATCAGGCGGTTACAGACGTGTACGGTCCGAAAGGGTAGATCCTCCCTGAAGGAGGCCGTGGCAACGCGGCATTACGAAGGGAGGGGACTAGGATTGTACGATCCGTTTAGTACCATGGGCCGGGGAGTTCATTTCTGTGGTGAGGCTAAGGGCCGATAGGCCCGGAGCCGTAGGGAAACCGACTGTCCATAGCGCGGATTCTGATGAAGCGTGAGGGACGAGGTCTGAAAGGGCCTCTAATCACAGGGATGACACTAGAAACCGAGTGATCTAGCCCTGAGTAGGGTGAAGCCGGGCGAAAGCTCGGTGGAGGCCCGTAGGGGTGTTGACGTGCAACTCACTCCCATGACTTGGGGCTAGGGGCAAAAGACCAATCTAACTCGGTGATCGCTAGTTCCCGCCGAAATATCTCTAAGGATAGCCCGGCTGGAGGCTGCTGTTGGGGTAGAGTCCTGATTGGGGAACAAGGATTCGAAAGGATCCACTCTCCATTCAAACTTCGAATCCAATAGCGCCGTAGAAGGCCGGAGACGGGCTTGGGGGGTAAGCTCCTAGGCCGCGAGGGGAACAACCCAGGCTTGGGTTAAGGCCCCAGAGTCCTGGCTAAGTGTAGAAATAGAAAGCCGTCCTCAACCCGAGACAGCTGGAAGGTAGGCTTAGAAGCAGCCATCCTCCAAGCAGTGCGTAACAGCTGACCGGCCGAGGTTGGGGGCGCCGAAAATATACGGGACTAAGCCAGGCGCCGATACCCAGGGACACGGAATCACATCCGTGTCGGTAGGCGGGCGCAGCGTTCGGGCGGAAGCTGGGCTGTGAAGTCCAGTGGACCGTTCGCTGTTGCAGATCCCGGTGGAAGTAACAGCCATAGAGGGGTGAGAATCCCCTCCGTCGAAGGGGCCAGGGTTCCCCGGCAATGCGTCGTCAGCCGGGGGTAAGTCGGTCCTAAGACAGACCTTAACCGGATCTGTCGAAAGGGAAACCGGTTAAGATTCCGGTACCAGGGAGGTACACGCGGCAACGCAAGCTTCTGATCCGACGCTTCCGGACAGGCCGAGTGAGACTGTCGTCTCATCTAACCATTGAAGCCTGGGGAGTACCGTAACGGTGAGAACCAGGCGAATATGGGAATGGCCCCCCGTCTTAGGGGGGTTCGGCTGATTCCAGGAGCCAGGGAAAAGGGTCAGGGGATGGATCCTCCCTGTCCGTACCTAGATCCGACACAGGTGCCCCTAGGTGAGAAGCCTTAGACGTATCGGGTGTAACTTAGGCGAGGGAACTCGGCAAATTAGCCCCGTAACTTCGGGAAAAGGGGTGCCTGAACTCCTAGCTATGCTGGGGGTTTAGGTCGCAGTGACAAGGGGGAGGCGACTGTTTACTAAAAACATAGGAGGCCGCAAGCGCGAAAGCGTGTAAACGGCCTTTGAGTCCTGGCCAGTGGCGGTATCTGAAACCCGGGTTCAACCGGGCTAAGGACCGCTAAACGCCGGGAGTAACTCTGACTCTCTTAAGGTAGCCAAATGCCTTGTCGGGTAAGTTCCGACGTGCATGAATGGATCAATGACCTCCCCGCTGTCCCCGCCTAGGGCCCGGTGAACCCACATAACCTGGACGAACAGTCCAGGGACACCCAGCGGGGCGAGAAGTCCCCGTGGAGTTTTACTGCAGCTTGTCGCTGGGATGTGAGTGCGGGTACAGAGTGTAGGTGGGAGCCGTCGAGGCCGGGGTCTTCGGGTCCCGGTGGAGGCATCAATGTAACACCACCTATCCGCGCTTACATCTCTCACCAGAGTTGGCTCTGGAACAACGGCAGGTAGGCAGTTCGGCTGGGGCGGCACCCCCTCGAAAGAATATCGAGGGGGCCCAAAGCTCGACTCATCCGGGACAGAACCCCGGAGTGGAGGGCAAGACCAAAAGTCGGGCTGACTGGATCCTCAACGGCAAGGGATCCAGAGGCGAAAGCCTGGTCTAGCGATCCTTGATGTCCCCTTTGCTGGGGGCTCGAGGTGACAGAAAAATTACCCCGGGAGTAATTGGCTCGTCTCCTCCGAGAGTCCTCATCGACGAGGAGGATTGGTTCTCCGTCGTCGTCCCTTCCCATCCTGGGTCCGCAGCAGGACCCAAGGGCGCGCCTGTTCGGCGATCAAAGGGGAATGCGAGATGGGTTTAGACCGTCGCGAGACAGGTCGGACTCTACCTGCTGGGTGTGCTGGTTGCCTGAGGGGAAGGCGCCCCTAGTACGAGAGGAACGGGGTATCGTAGCCTCTAGTTTACCGGTTGTCCGACAGGGCACTGCCGGGCCGCCACGCTATCGAGGATAAGGGCTGAAAGCATCTAAGCCTGAAACCTCTCCCGAAAATAGGCAACCATTCCGGTCCACTTGGCATGCTGGCGACAGCGTGTTCGGACTGGACGAGGGCTCCCACAGAAGATGGGGTTGATGGAATCGGGGTGTACGCGTCGAGACTTCGGTCGAGACGTTCAGCCCGCGATCCCCAATCGCCCAAGGTGCTGGTCCCTGGTGGAGCCCACGTTCGGAGCGATATCAATGTATGAGGCGGAATCTACACAGCATCAATCACGATTATTCTGGGCGCTTGTTCTGATCAGTCTATTAGCAGCTCTGGAGTTTTCCAGTTCGGGTGGCGAGTCGGTGAGCAGTCACAGAACAGCGTCGATAACACGGCGTTGTTCTGAGGAAACTCCACCCACATGGCGGAAGCGTAACACGTAACGTGTCTGGCGAGAGCCTGTGTGGGAGCGCAGAAACGATACCCGGCCGGTACCATGTGACGATGATGGGATGTTCTCCCGGGCGTCCCTGATGGAGGGCTGGACGCGGGATGAAACGGGCTCCTGCTACGCTGTGAAAGGGGATGTAGACGCCTGTGATCCTCCGCCGGAGGCGCGGGTTCCCCGATTAGACAGATGCTGCTACGAACAGAAGGTGGGTTACGGCCGACACGCCACCCATCAAAAGTGTGAAGGATCTCTGGAGTATTGGTATGCCCCGAGGGGGGGTCGAGAAAAAGATAACAGAAAAAGAATAGTTAACGGAAAAGAAAAGATAGTCGAGGAGAGAGATATCATGGGTCCCAGATTATTCCGAATCTGGTGACGCGAAATCTATCAATGGTCTTTTTCCCCTGGAACCCCAAGACGGTTTCTGTGTCGTGAGGGCCAACGTTTTTGAGATTTTCTGGAGGGGGTCCCGCCGGTTGAACCGGTTCTGGGCGAGTCTCACAATTCAGGGCATGGAACGGGCTGGTCAGGCGTTTTCGTTATCGTGTAGGTCAAGGTGCAGGTCAGCGTGAAAACTGCGCGAGGTCAAATCGACCGCCCGGATCTCTGATCACGGCTTGTTCTGCGCCCGTCTGGGCTTCACGCCGGATAGTTCATGGATTTCGGGCATTGATGAGCTCAGTCGGATGGACTGGCAGGCGGGTCCTTGGGCAGAATGTTGACAGGGGAGCTTATGGTTTCGGCTCGGCTTCTGCGCGGCAAGTTTCAGCGACGATTTTCTAGTATCGTTTTTCGCTGATCTCCATCGCGTCCTTTGTCGTATCCGAGAATTCTAGCAGAGTCTCAACTGTCCTGCTCCTGTATCGACCAGTGGTTCTGACATAGTTGAGATAGTCGATCATCTGGTCATGGAACACGCCTACGTTGTCGGCGACTATGACGCTTCCCTGGTGCAGCTTCGCTTCGATCGCTTTCAAGTACGCCAGGTACTGGGTTTTCTCGGCATCTAGGAAGACCAGGTCGAAGGGTCCGGGGAGACTTGGGAGGATCATGATCGCGTCTCCTTGAATGACCTCGATCATGTCGTCCAGGCCAGCACGCGCGACGTTTTCCTGGGTAATGCGGGCGTTCTTCGGGTCTTTCTCGACGGTTGTGATCTCTGCATGGGCTGGGCTGTTCTTAGCGATGAGAATGGCCGAGTATCCGTAGAGAGCACCTACTTCGAGGATCAGCCTCGGCTTGTGCTCTCTGACGATATCGGCGAGTATCCGTCCCTTGACTGGGCCTATTGAGGGGATGAAGGACTTCTTGCCCATCTCCTCGATCTCCCGCAGAACCATGTCAGCAGGATCCAACGATTTCTTCACCGACCGGTCCACACCGGTGGTGTGAGATTCATGCTTGTCGTTCATTTTTCTATCCATTTTTCAGGCCGTATGACTTTTAGTCCCACTACCCTTACGGGTGACGATTCAAAGACTCTGGCTATACTGTGTTGTATCTGAAGCATTTCGTGGTGTGGTCGTTCACCATTCCAACGGCCTGCATGAACGCGTAGCAGATAGTAGGGCCGACGAACCTGAAGCCTCTTTCGCGCAGCTCTTTGCTCATCGCGTCGGACTCTCCGGTGGTCGGAGGAATCTGGCTGAGAGAGTTGAACCCATGCCTGATTGGTCTGCCGCCGACAAATCTCCATACGTATCCGTCGAAAGAACCGAATTCTTTCCGCGCTACCAGGAGCTGTTTGGCATTTGTGATTGTCGCTTCGATTTTGAGCCGGTTGCGTACGATGCCAGGGTCATGGAGGAGACGTTGGATGTCCTTGTTGTTGTAACCCGAAATCTTCGCGGGGTCGAAAGCATGGAATGCCTTGCGGTAGTTTTCACGCTTGTTGAGAACCGTCTGCCAATTGAGTCCTGCTTGTGCACCCTCCAGTACGAGAAACTCGAACAGGGTCCTGTCGTCATGCACCGGGACGCCCCACTCTTCATCATGGTACTGGATCATGATTGGACTGCTGCTGTTGGTCGCCCACTCACACCTACGAGTCAGAGGCTTCTTCAAATCGCCTCAATTCCACGATGGCCTGGATAAGAGCTCAACCCGGGACAGTTCCTGGCCCAAGTTGGTCTGAGGTTTTTCGAGGTTGCCTTCAGATAGCGAGGTTCAAGACCAAAGCCTTGACGACTGGGTGCGCCTTTGGCCAAGTCGACGAAAGATCTGATCTCCTATTCAAGGAGTTTCTTCCTGGCGACGATGAGAAGGTGGAGTCCTACTGCAAGGCTGACGACGGCTGCCAATGCGAAGCCTGGAAGATATCCGAGCGAAGACGAGACTGAGATCCCTTCGAAGACCGGGCCGATAAAGGCGCCTATCCCGAAGCTTGTCATCAGCGTCCCGAAGATTGTGCCGTAATTGTCCACGCCGTAATACTTTCTGACCAAGAGCGCGAACTCAGGTATGTAGGTTCCGTAGCCAATTCCGAAAAGCACGGAGAGAACTCCTATCGTTATTGGATCGTTTGCCAGAAACAGAGCGGCTGCACAGATCCCTTGAATAATGAAACCGACAGCCGCCATCGTCTCCTCGTTGAAGGTCTTCACGCCTGCCGTCAGTCTTCCTGTCAAGCTGCCAACACCGATCAGCACCAGTGCGAGAGTGCCGGCTGCTGTTCCTAGCCCTCTGCTCTCGAGAAGAGGCACTAGAAATATTGTGACAAGAGTCCTGGAGAATGCGTTGCCTGCGGAATAGTATGCGTAGAGGAATCCGAACCTCTTCGTTTTTAGACGACGAACCGCGTCTCCAAGTGCGAATCTAGACGCTACCCTACTGCCCCTAGAAGTCTGGTAAGCGAGGATGGTGAACCCGAAGACAATCAGGCCAACGATGAGGAATGCGGTCTGGATACTCCACGTCACGATCAGGTAATTCTCTAGGGGTGGGAAGAAGAGGAGACCGATCGCTGTCCCCGCACTGACAAGCCCTGTCACCCTCTTTACGCTGGTCTTGTCGAAACTGTTGAAGACGACGTAGGAGGTTGGCATCCACATGGACCCGGAGCCAAGTCCTCCTACAACACCGTAGGTGAGGATCAGCAAGGGAAAGGAGTTCGCGATTGACGAAAATACTAACCCTGCGCTCATCAAGCCTCCACCGACGAGAATGGTCTTGCCCGGGCCGTTCTTGTTCATGAAGAGTCCGAGGAGGAGGGAGGAGAAGGAGAAGAATACAGCGAAGACCCCGAAGACGATCGATGTGGATGACGCAGGCAGGTTGTATTCCCTGGATACCTGGGTGAAAAAGACCCCGTAGGAGAGGAAGACACCTAGGCAAGAGTTGTAGAGGAAGAGTGTGAAAGCGGTGTATCTCGAAGCTATCGTGCATCACTCGATCGAGAAGTACGCCTTCCTAAGTTCTTCTGAATCCATCAGTTGCGCGGGTGGGCCTTCGTTTATGACCCTGCCCTCCTGAAGAACGTAAGCATAGTCTGCTACTGCGAGTGCTTGGGCTGCATTCTGCTCGACGATGAGCATCGAGAGACCCTCCTTCCTGAGATCCACCAGCTTCTCGAATATCTCTGCAGTAAGTTTTGGGGCGATTCCCAGGGACGGCTCGTCCAAAACAATCATCTTGGGCTTGGTCATCAGTGCTCGTCCGATGCTTACCATCTGTTGCTCTCCACCGCTCAGCCTGCCAACGCCGAGGCTGGATCTTTCTCTGAGCCTGGGAAAGAGTCTGTACACAAAATCCAGGGTCTCGTCGGCTGCTTGTCTCGCATGCCGAGAATATGCGCCCAGTCTCAGGTTGTCTTCCGTGGAGAGCCTGGGAAAGAGCCTTCTCCCTTCCGGACAAGAAGCGATGCCCTCTTCGACTCTTTTGAACGCGGGATGGTCTGTGATATCTTTCCCTGCAAAGTAGACCCTGCCGCTCCAGGGCCTCAGTAGGCCGTTGACTGTTTTCAGCGTAGTGGTTTTCCCCGCGCCGTTTGGACCCACGATTACACTGATGGCGCCATCTTTGCACTGCATGGAGACGTTCCAGATGACTTGGGTCCCATCGTAGCCACCGCTCACATGCTTGAGATCAAGCGGCAGAGTTCTTGCTCCCCAAATATGCCTCTATCACCTTGTCATTGTGCACGACCTCGTCTGGACTACCTGTCGCGATGACGTGTCCCTCCTCGAGCACAATGACGTTGTGCGATAGGTTGAGTACGGCTCTCATGACATGCTCGACCACGAGCGCAGAGAAGTGCAACTCTTCATGCAGCTTCCTGAAGAGTTGAATCGAATCCTTCAATTCTTCTGGAGACAGACCTGCGAAAACTTCGTCGAGTAGCAATACGCTGGCTCCGGTGGCTATTGCTCTCGCAAGCTCGAGCCTCTTCTTCTCCTGGACCGTAAGGCTGCCCGCGGGTGCGTCTTTCCTCGATCCCATTCCGACGAGCGACAGGGTCCTCTCAGCTTCTTGAAGGGCTAAACTCGGGGAATGGATGTTTCGCCGTCCGTAGAGGACTGCGACCGCCACGTTCTCTCTCGTGGTCATGTTGGAGAACGGCTTCGGTATCTGGTGCGTCTTGGCGACGCCGTATCCGACCACCCTGTTCGCTCGGAGATTGTCGATCCTCTTACTGTCGAGTTTCACGATTCCTGATGTCGGTTTCTCCAGTCCCGCAATGATGTTGAGCAGTGTTGACTTTCCAGAACCGTTCGGGCCTATTATGCCTAGGACGGCAGAATCGGGGAGATCGAACGAGACGTCTTTCAAGGCCTGCACTCCTCCGAAATTCTTTGAAATGTTGCTTGCCTGGAGGATGGGCATGCCTATTCCAGCAATAGCCTTAGGCGTTCATTCGACCGTCTAAGCAGTCCGACGATCCCGTCTGGCAGGAAGAGAGCCATGATGATTACGAGGAGTCCGATTATGAGTGGCTGTGCCTGTGCGACGGTGGTGAGGAGAAAGTACGACGGGATGTAGACTACGATCGCTCCCAGGAGTGGTCCGATCGATGTTCCCAGTCCGCCGATGATTATCATGGCGAGCATCAAGAGCGAGAACGTGAAGTCGAATGCTGGTCCCGCGGTGACGCCCGAAATGGACCATGCGTATACTGCTCCAGCAGCACCTCCGAAAAGCCCCCCGAACATATACCCAGTTAGTTTCAGTGTGCGAGGGCTGACCCCGACAGAGCTCGCGGCGTCCTCCTCGTTCTTTATCGCTCTGATCCCGAAGCCGATCCTGCTCCTGTTGACGTAATAGGTCAAGACAATCTCGATCAATACTATGGTCCAGATCGTGAAGTAGGTACCGAGCGGCTGAAACGTTAGATTGACGATTATTTCGCCCCCCGCGCCAAGCTGGGGAAACTGCAGGACTATGTTGTAGGCGGCCAGAACGAGGACAACCGTGGCGATGGCGAAGTAGACTCCTCGGAATCTCAGGATGACGAGGCCTATGCCGAGAGCGAAGACCAGGCCGAGGAAGGCGCCCAGACCCACGCCCAGTAACGGATTTGCCCCGTAATAGCTGACCAGGGTTGCTAGTGCGTAGGAGCCGATGGCCATGAAGAGGACATGTCCGAAGTCAACGTAACCTATCATGCCGGTGATGAAGTTGATCGAGTAAGCGAGGGCCGCGTAGATCAGCAGGAGGACAAGTATCGAGGAGACTGCTACTCCGAGAAGCAAGGCGGCCGCGGCGAGGAGAGCCATTACGATGAAAAGTCCGTAGAGTGTAAGGCCTGGCTTCTCGATCATCTTTTCAGAAGACCTTCCGGGCGGAATACAAGGACAGGGATCAGGATCAGGAAAGCGGCAGCATAAGCAATCTGCGCCGTGGTGAAGGCTTGGAGAAGGTCAATGACGACGCCCAATGTTAGCCCGCCAACCAGGCTCCCCCACATCTTTCCAGGTCCTCCAAGCACGACGATAACGAAGCTGATAGGCGCGTAAAGCGCACCCATCAGAGGGTTGATGCCGACCGGGATCCAGACTGTGAGTAGCGCTCCGCCGGCCATGGTAACGGCGAACCCCAACGCTGTGGCGAGTGATGCGACCTTGGCCGGATTTGCTCCAACCAGCTCAGTCGCCGTCACGTCCTGGGCATATGCGCGTATGGCAGAGCCGATGAATGTTCTCTCGAGGAACAGCCATGTCCCCGTTATTATCAGGACCGAGGTGATGGCGACGTAGAGTGCTGCGATGGGAACGTGGAGATACCCGAACTGTAGCGTGCCCGGGTTGTAGTTGACGCCAACGGGGTTCCCGGTGAAGAGGATAATCGCTAGGTTGCTGATGAAAAGGCTGAGGCCGAATGTTGCTGCTAGGGTCACCATCTCGCTCTGGAGCGTGATCGTCTCCTTGTTACGCAGCTCCCGGTGGAGGAATGCATAGTAAAAGGTGTAGCCTACGAGCAGCCCGATGGCCGCATCGACCGGGGCAGTCTCGAGCGGGGTAAGCCCGGCGAACAGGTTGAGGAAGTAGGCTCCGTACGCCCCGAGCATGATGAATTCCCCATGGGCTATGTTGACAACTTTGACGACTCCCCAGATCATGTTCAGCCCATGAGCTACGACTGAGAAGACACAGCCGAGCATTAGGCCGAACGCTAGGTCTGTAACAATAAGCTCGGCAGCGACCATAGCAGCGGTTAGCTGCCAGTGTACGGGTACTTGACTGTGCCGGAAGCCGTCGTGCTAGGAGCGACCACAGTCAATGCTCCACCCTGCCACTGGACCAGCACCATACTGTGTCCAGACTGCTTCCCAGCGGAGTCCACCCGGAATTCTCCGAAGAACGTCATAACGTCAAGGCTCAAGATCGCCTGCCTGACGCCTGCTGTATCCAGGCTGTTAGCTTTCTCGATGGCGTTCGCGAGAACTAGAATTGCGGCGCCAGCTTCACCCGAGTGGTACGTTGGCGATCCTGCGTTGCCCTGCTTTGAGTAATAGTTGACGAATTGGGTTTCGTTCGGACCATACCAAGATAATCCTGCTGTCTGGGCCGTGGCCGGGCTGTATGTCACGGTTGTTTCCCACTGCGATGGACCTGTTATCAGATTTGCTTCGCCGCTGAGTTGTTGCTGGAACTGTGGCTCCGTCACGGCGACTAGTAACGAGATGAAGTTGGGGGTCCATCCTACAGTCGACAGTTGTTGCACGATTTTGACTCCATCTGCGTAATGGCCTCCTCCGATTAGATCGTCGGCTAGCTTCCCTTTGGCATCTGCGAGAAATGTATGGAGGTCCTGGGCGGTGGCCGGGTAAGACGCGTTGTAGACCACGGTTAGATGATGTTGGTGCGCTGCGTAATTGGAGGCTGCAATGCTGGCCGCCTTGGAGAACGAGTCATCCGCGTAGAGAAAGGCAAGTTTGTCGCCTGGATGGTTGGCTGCGAGCCAGTCGATCGCATTGTTGAAATAGGTTGAGGCAGGGCTGAGAACGCCGAAGACGTTCTTGTAGCCGTGAGTCCAGATCGAGTCGGCTGAGCCGCCGTGTGACAACATGACCAGATTGTTCTGCTCAGCGAGTGGTGCTGCAGCCCCTGTCAAGCCACTGCTGTATGGAGCGAGGAGGAACTGTGCATGATCCTGCGTGATAAGCTTCGAGTAGAGTGTTGGAATGAGAGCGGACGAGCTCTGGTCGTCGTAATAGCAGAGGGCAATGTTGTACGCTTTTCCATTGACGGTTACGCCCCCGTTGTCGTTGACCCAACTTGCCGCCGCCTGGATGCCGGCGAGCGACTTAGTTCCCTCAACGTTGAACGTCCCAGTCAGCGAGATGGTAAAGCCGACCTTTATCGGGTCCCTCCCAGATGGAATTGTGCACCCCGAGCGTGGCGCGACGAAATTGATGTAGTAGTAGGCGCCTCCCCCCGAAGCGATCACGATCGCGATAATGGCTACGACGATGATCGCGGTTGTCCTCGTTGTCAGTCTGCGAGGCTTCGCTTGCATACTATAATGATGTGTGATCTGCGTCGTTGATGTATTAACTTTGTGGGGAGATCAGATTCTCCACACTTGACTCGCGTGCCCAGTCATGGCGAAGATTCTGCCTGAACGATGATGGTCCGCAGTCTATGAAGGTCATGGAGGTTGGGTTGGTTGAAAAATTCGAAGATCATCCCGTAACGCTGATTCTCTTGCGGCTAGTCGACAGAACTTGCGTTGGTTGCAGCCACGGTAGGTGCCAATCGTTCTGTCGACTAATTGCAGGCCATAATCGCTAGTGGATTACTTTGAACATGGCGTTCCACGAGTTGAGAGAGACAGCTGCTCTTACCCACAATGGCACGAGAGCCTCCAGCCACTTGGCTTCAGTGATTCCGCCGATGTCGATGGCGCCCGCCCATCCGAACTCTTTCAGAATCTGAGCAACCTTATGCTTCGCCTCAGCGTCATTTCCGCAGATCAACATCTCCGCAGTCTTATCGCCCGGGCTGATCATACGTGAGTTGGGCACCGTGTTAAAGCACTTTACAACCTTCGCTTGGGGGAGTTTCCGCTGAATCTTCTCACCCAGAGAATCCGCGAGTCCAGTGAAAAGTCCCGGGGGCATCCCCTTCGAAAAATCAAGAGCATTCGTCGTATCTATGACAATCTTGCCAGCAAAGTTCTTGGCGCCCGCCAGGCCGATCACATCGTCAACTGCAGATCCTAGCGGCGCAAATACGAGGATATCCCCATAGGACGCTGCTTCCGAAAAGGTTCCAGTTGAGGTCTCCCCTTGAGCCTCCTTCCGCCAGACCTTCAGCTTCTCGCTGTCAGGTGTCCGAGATCCCAGCTTGACACTGTGGCCGTGGCTCACAAATCCCTTACCCAGAGTCTTGCCCACATCACCGCTTCCCAGAATACCCACTTTCATCTCTAAAACCTGCTTCAGCGGGTCAAAGAACGAGTATAATATGATTGACCTGAGCGGAATCCAGTAAGCTCTTCCGCTCGGATTCGCTGCCGTCCGGTCTTCTCTCTATCTCAACCCTGCAAGGGACAGGAGAGAGTAAAGGAGTGCTGCGATCGCGGCTGCTGCCGGTATTGTCAGGACCCAGGCGTAGACTATTCTCCTTGCAACTCCCCATCTTACAGCTGACAGTCGTCTCGTTGCACCGACGCCCATTATAGCGCCCGCGATCGTGTGGGTCGTACTGACGGGAATGCCCAGTGACGCCGTGGCGAAGAGGGTTGATGCTGCCGCGGTCTCGGCGCTGAAGCCGCCGAAAGGGTGGAGCTTGGTTATCTTCATACCCATGGTCCGGACTATTCTCCAGCCTCCAAACCATGTTCCTAGGCCCATGGCGACTCCGGCGATTATTACGACGTAGTACGGGACATAGAATGTGGGACCGAGGACGCCTTGGGCGAAGAGGAGTGCGGCGATGATGCCCATCGTCTTCTGAGCATCATTCGTTCCGTGTCCCAGACTGTAGAGGGCGGCGGAGACAAGCTGCAGGCGACGGAAAACGTGGTCGGCCGTTGAGCGGTGGAAATGCATTCCGATTCGAGCTGTCAACAAAATGAGTCCTATGGCGGCCAGTAGGCCGATGAGAGGAGAGAGGACGATGAAGAGGAGTATCTTGTTCAAACCCGCGACCTGAACGACTCCCCATCCTCCCTTCACGACACCCGCTCCGATCAGCCCGCCCACGAGTGCATGCGAGGAACTCGTGGGTAGGCCGAACCACCAGGTTATGATATCCCAGGCGGTCGCGCCGAGCAGGGTTGCTAGGAGGAGCCAGGCTGTCACGATACTCGGATCGATCGTCCCCTTTCCGATTGTAGAAGCAACGTTTACACCGAAGAGGAAGGCAGCGACAAAGTTGAAGAAGGCTGCCCAGAGCACTGCTAGTCTAGGCGTAAGGACCCGGGTTGAGACTACGGTTGCTATCGAGTTGGCGGCATCATGAAAGCCGTTCATGAAATCGAAAAATAACGCCACGAGGACGACCAGTACAACTATAGCGAAGGGAACTATTACTGTCGACATCGGGTTTTCTCGGCTAGGAGTATTCGAGAATGATGTCGCGAATCACCTGGACAACGTCCTCACACTTGTCCGTGATCGTCTCCATCAGCTCATAGATTTCCTTCAGCTTGATGATCGCTATCGCATCATTGGTCTTGAAGAGTGCTGCGACTGACTCGTTGAGTACCACATCGGCCTCGTTCTCCAACCTGTCAACTTCGATTATCCTGCTCTCCACCTCGCCCGCCTTGATCTTCTGAATGCTCGCAAAGGCGAAGTCAATCTCCTGTACAGACTTCACCACTATGTCCGTGAACCTCCTCATGGGCTCGGTCGGCGACCGGATCTCGTAGAGGTACAGGCGATTAGCGACTGCCTCGATGTAGTCGAGAACATCATCGTAGAGGGAGGCGAGTTTGCTGATGTCCTCCCGGTCGATGGGAGTGATGAAAGTCTTGACCAGATGGTCCCAGATGGAATGAACGATGTTGTCCCCGTCATGCTCAATGTCTTTTATCTTGTTCCGCTTCTCAGCCAAACGGTCGAAGTTCTGGATGAGATCATTCAGTGCATGGGCCCCTGCGAGCACGTTCTTGGATTCCTGCTCCAAGAGCTGGAAGAAGATCTTCTCTCGAGGGATGAGGAGTTCTCTAAGCACCATTCGAATCTAGGCCGACTATGTCGTAACAGAGGAAGATAAACAGTGCTGACTCGGTGTATCTGCGTGTGGAGAATCAGTAGACTGGATCGAAAGCCTCGTCTCTACAAACCAGAAACTGCATGATGGAAGGGTTCGGGTCCGGAGTAGCTTCGTAGACATGACGATTCGAAGGGCCATGCCGGCCCAATAATCCACAGGCTATGGCTTGGCGATTCTCTTCATATATTTCTTCACGAGTTCATCGAACATCTTTTCCACGCGCTCGGGGGTTGGACCCTCAACTTCCACCTCATAGCTCCCCTTTTTCACTCGAATCTTCCAGTTGCCGCTCTGGTCAGGCATGAGCAGAATGTACAATCCGTCAGGGTATTAAGCAGTAACTATCGCCTCCGAAAGGAGACTGTACCCTTAGTCCTGGCCGCGGCGAGCCATCATCGTTCTCAGATTCTCACTCGACCAAGATACGGTCTGATCGCGCATCGTGATGAGCACTTATATCGCGGAGCGAAGAAACGAATAGTGTGAGACCAGGCCAATACTCTTCACACGGCGGTGGTCCCTTGAAGGTCACTTTTGTCGGCATCATGCCCACGCTCTTCGCTCACTGCCAACACTGTATGCAGGTAATGCACGCGACCGGCATGGCTCCCTACTCGGAACAGCTGGAAGGCTACCCGGAAGATGTCAAGAAACAATACTTCCAGCTCTCAGAGATCGCCCAGAAGCTCAAGACAGAGTTCGACGGCAGGGTAGTATTCGACCCAGTGGACTCTGCATCGCCGCGAGGCGTCTGGTTATCGATCAGACACCGAATCCTGAAGACCCCTTGCATATTGATTCAGGGAAAGAAGCTATTCAGCAAGCTTCCGAGCTATGACGAGCTGAGAGCAAAGATACTAGAAGCGTTGGAGCTCTCCGGCCATTTGGCCTCGACTCAGGTCCCTCCCTAGATCGACCGTCCGACCAGAGCGATAAGATCAATCACCTTAGCCAAGTCGTTCATATCCAGCCGCGCCACGAGGTGGATCCTCGACGGTTCTTCCTGAAGCTCAAGAGACTCAACATTGCTCAGTTCTTTCAGCCTCGCAATTACTCCAATTCGCTCGACCAATTGGTTTGCGAAATCGGGGCCTGTTGAGTAGACTCTGTAGCCTAGCTCTTCGAGTTGTGGATTCTTGACCTCTTCAATACCTGCCGTATCCCAAGTAACCTTCACCTTCTTCCTCTGCCTCGTAATCTCGACCTGGAACTTTACCGGGTCCGTCAAGGCAGCCCAGCAGTTCAGCCTGTCAAAATCCCTCGTCACTACGCGGTATGGATAATAGATCAGATTCTCTCTCGCGCCGAGTGTCAGCGCGAATTCTAGTTCTTTGAAGCCGTCTGAAGAACTGTTCATCTCACATTTGATTCTAAGCCCGGCGTGTCCGAAGGATGCATACTTTACTTTCGCCTTACGAGAGAATCTTTCATCAAACCAGTGAGCGTATCTTCTGAGAGTTCTGTGTTTCCAGTAGGTCCCGAGAAAATAGACGACGACAAGAACTGTTGCTAGGGCAGCGACGATCTCGATGTCTGAGAAGACCAAGATGAATACTAGTAGATTGCTGTGATAGAATGCTATCTAGGTTTCAGCGAGTTCCCCGGTAAAGGCCGGTTTCGGCGTCTCCGACCCAGCAGCCTTGGCGAGGACCGGTCCCGGAGTCATCGAGGGCGTGCTCACGCCCCCGACTCTTATCCGCCGGTAGGCGTGGAAGCCGTCATAGGCCAAGACTATGCCGAGGATCGTGAGTATCACTGCGATTCCACCAGCAACCGCATTCCCATAGATCTTCAGCGGAGTGCTTGTCGTAACGGCAATGTCAAGCGTAGCATAAGCAGTGTAACCCAGCGCAACAATCGTCGTGCCCAGCATGAAGATAGCTGGTATGCCGGTTAGGAACGTGTTCCTCTTGATCTTCGCTAGCCAGAGTGTTGTGACGAGGAGAGTTACGCCTGCGAGGAGCTGGTTCGACCCGCCAAACAGGGTCCAGATGAAACCCCATGGGGCACTGAACCTGGTGCTTGTAAGTACGAACGTGATTATCGAGACTATGATCGAGGTCATGTAGATATTCTTGAGAAAGCGCCTCCCAACCATCTCAGAGATAGCTAGCCTCGCAAACCGTAGAGCTAGCTGAGTCAATGTAAGTCCGAGGATCAGAACCATCAATGCCATGATCGCGGTTGATGCGGCTGACGGGATTAGCAGGTTGCTGAGATACCTAGCTCCACCAGTCACATACAGTGACAACGCTCCACCGCTCGTGGACGTGAGAGCTCCCACCGCCACCACTGATGTGAGCCCCAGAATCCCTTCAAGCAGCATCCCACCCCCACCGACGAAATGGGCGTCCGCCTCGTTATCCAACTGCTTGGAGGAGAGGGACGAGCCTATCAGGCCATGCCAACCCGAGCAGGCACCGCAGGCTATAGTGACGAAGAGGAGGGGCCACAAAGGAAACGATATGGTGCTGATCGCTCCGGAACCTGCGCCTATGACGACAGGGGCAAACCAGCCGTTGAACAGAGGCTGCGCAAAGGTTTGAGGAGCGACAAAGGAGCTTCCAATGATCGCCGCTATGACGAAGTATGCTACGTAGAATCCCAGATAATTTATCGGCATAGCAAAGCTCCAGAGGGGCAGGACCGCTCCGAGAAAGCTAAACCCTAGCATCGAGAGCAGGAGGATATCTTCCTGCAATTGTAGATCGGGAACGGCGGAGTTGAAGGCCGAGTTGATCGCGGTCCCAAACACGACTTGGCTCAGGTATACCGCAAGGGCTACCGCAGCGAGAGAAATTCCAGTGACTGCAACCACGTTGATCTTGGCCCTAAATATAGCAAAGCCCGACGCTACTCCAATTACTGCAATAAGCACGAATGACAGCATCGCAGCAGCGCCTCCAGCACCCGTGCGCTTGACAACCGGGAGGAGTGCTCCTAGGAAGGCTGAGAAGATGAGAATCGAGTAGAATGCGAGAAATGCAACGAGGACTTTTCTAGCTCTAGTTCCTATCAGCTGATACGTTAGAGGCCCGAGGGATGCTCCTTCGTTCCTGACGGATGAGACCATTGAATTGTAGTCGTGTAACCATCCAAGCAGCGAATTTCCGATGAGTATCCAGAGAAATCCGGGAAGCCATCCCCAGACTATTGCCAGGGCTGGACCGGTCACGGGTCCGAGGGCGGCGATGCTCTTCCAATGCCAGCCCAACATAACATATTTGTTGGATGGAAAGAACTCAACACCGTCGAGATAAGTGTGGGCAGGTGTGGGCCGATTCGGGTCAGACTGGACGACGCTCCTATCGAACCATTTCACATAGAACTGGTAAACTATGCCATAGACGACGATTCCGCTCAGCATTACTATGAGCGATTCATACAAACAGGGTCGCGTAGCCAAACCAGGCGGCAGAAATATAAGAATAGCGGGTAAATCGGGGCTTTATAAGGTATAAAAGGCGAGAAACTGTTCAGATCTTACTTTCCGAGCCTAAAGATAGGCTTTGAGCCATTCTCGAAACCATCTCCAGACCGTTAACCTCCTTCTCATACAGCGGCAATACCGCCCGGATCATCCCGGGAAACTTCTCCTCTGCCAGCTTCAAGTATCCCATCTGTTCCTGCATCCGGTTCGCGACATACGGCGACAATTTTTCCGTATCAGCCTTTGGAATGACTTCGTTGACAATTACGCCTCCGACAGGAATCTGGAAGGCTTGGACCCAGCTGATGAACCGTTCAATCACCGCAATCGGAAGGGCCAGCGGCAATGTTACGAAAAAGAATGCGGTCTTCTCCGAATCCGTGAGTAGCGTTCGAGCCTCCTCTGTCTTCTTCTTGGTCCCGGCCAGCGAGATTAGCAGCGGATCCTTTCTCAGCTCCTGAATTATCTTCTCCTTCCTGAAAGAAAGCTTTGCTCGCAATGACATTGACTCCTCCCGACTCCTGATCATCTTGTTGAGCCAGAGATTGTACACCTTAGACATTCCCAGTAGTCTGTAGGTATGCGCAACCGGTGCCGTGTCGAAGACGTACGCGTCATACTTCTCATTCAGGATCAAGTCAACCATGTCGTCGAACATAGCAGACTCTTCGAAGGAAGGATTGGTAGTGGCAATTTCGATGAACGGCTCAACGTCTACAGGAATGTCTGCGAATTTCAGAAACTGGACGAGGCGTTCCTTGATCTCTCCCTTGTATCTCTCTATGGTCGAAGAGATGTCTATCTCATTAGCATAGAGGTTCTTGGTTCCCTGAATCCTCTGAGTTCCTTTCTTCCATAAGTCTTGGCCAAAGAGGCTTGACAGGCTGTGGACCGGGTTGGTGGATGAGATCAGGGTCTTCCTTCCTAGCTTCTCTGAGAGATAGTGTGCTGTTGCGCCGGCGATTGCTGTCTTTCCGACCCCTCCCTTTCCACCGAAGAAGAGATACTTCAGATTCTTCTTTCCGGCTATGAAAGACGGAAACGATGTGCTCGGTCTCTCTGTCTCCATAGTAAATTAGGGTCCGTACAGTATGTCCGCTACTTTCGATATCATGCGAAGTCCTTTCGGCTCTCGGTCAAGCATCGGCACAGTTCCTCTGATGAGACTGCCGAACTCGTTCCGGATTTGTTGCATGTATTCTTGCTGGGACGATATCTTATTCTTCAAGAACCCTGGAACATCCGTCTGGTCTCTCAGCTCCTTCGGGTATACTTGGTTGAGCACCACTCCACTGACTGTCACGTTGAACTCGCGGAACATCTCCAGTGCCTTTCGCGTGTCTAGGATTGGCATGAGTTCCGGGATCAGAACATAGAAGAACGCGGTATGTTCGCGGTCGCGAACCATGGTGCTTACAAAGTTCAGCCTTCCCCGGATGAACTCGAGCTCTTTCAGGACAAGGTCTTCTTGGGCCAAGCCTCCCTTGCTGCCCATGACTGTCGCAGCGTCGCCATATTCTCCTGCTTTCTTTCTCACGCTGACAATTTTCTCGACCCACTGGTCCAGAATATCCGCCATGCCCAGGAATCTTATCGCGTGTCCATGGGGCATCATGTCGAACACGTAATAGTCGAATTTGCCAGCGGTCATCAGCTCAACCATCGCGTCGAACGTGGCCGATTCCGCCATCGCTGGCTCAGCTGCTGACGAGTTGATGTAGTCCTCCACCTCCTCGGGAATCGTATCCATCTTGTACATGTCCTTGATCTTGTTCCTGATCTCGTCCTGATACTCTGCTATCCTCCGGTCAGCGTCTATCTCGACAGCGTAGAGGTTGCCCGCAAGCTCAACCTCGCCCTGTCCGAAAATTTTCCTCTCGAAAATATCCGATAGACTGGCCTGGGGATCGGTTGAGAACACGCACACCCTCTTGCCCTTCCGCGCAAGCCAGTAAGCGGTCGCCGCTGATAGGGTAGTCTTTCCCAGTCCACCTTTGCCGCCGAAGAGAATGTACTTGATCTCAGGGTTGGATGCAAAGTAATCGGCCATGTCCGCCCTGACCGCAGTGCTCATGACCGTTCACCGGCACCTCCCTAGTACAATGAGTCGGTAATGTCACGATCCCTAAGCAGGGTCTGCTTCCAGGTCTTCAACGACGGAACCGCGTAAGGCAGGAGTCTGAGACTGTAGTATGGAGGCAGCACGGGTATTCCCAGCATGTCTCCCATAGTTATCAGCATGAACAGATTCTCCATATGCATCCTCAACCGCAAGGCGTAGGTCACCATCCCATGCAGAGCCATCCCATAGAAAAGACCCTTCGCCGCCTTCGCAACCTCACTCTGCTTCTTCGGATTCTTCGCATCTTCGGCCTTCTTTGCCATCTTACTCCCAGAAGAGAATATGTTTCAGATCGCTAAATAGATACCTACAGACGCCCGCAGGGGACCGGTCAATCCACGAGTCCCTTTTTAACGAAGAAGCCCTCGAAATCTCAACTCGCACCAGAGAGTCAAGGCTAATTGATCTACGTCGGCGTCGACATAGGTGGGACCTTCACCGACATCGTCGTCTTTGATGAGAAAGAACCCGAACACATCGAGATCGTCAAAGTCTCCACTGACCCGAATGAACCGGAAAAGGCAGTGGTCGCAGGGTTAAGACGCTATCAGGGAAGAGCCCAAAGGGTCTCGCTACTATCCCATGCTACCACAGTCGGCACAAACGCCCTCCTTACTCATACAGGACTCGCGAAGACAGCACTCATCACCAACCAGGGATTCAGAGACATCCTAGAAATCGGACGGCAGAGAAGACCCGAACTCTACAACTTGAAGACCCAGCGACCAGTAACATTGGTCAGGAGAAGAGACCGGTTTACTGTTAGAGGAAGGACGAGAGTGGATGGAAGCCAACTCGAGCAACTCAACAATGAAGATCTCAGAACGTGTGCCCAACGGATAACTTGGTCGGGATTCGATGCAGTGGCGATCTCACTCCTCCACTCCTACGCGTACCCAGCTCACGAGAATATGGTGCGCGATGTCTTGAGAGAGGCAGGCTTCAGTGGACACGTTGATGTTTCCAGCGAAATCGACCCAGAGTATCGTGAATATGAGAGAACAAGCACCACCGTGGTCAACTCCGTACTCAGCCTCTTAGCCTCGAAGTATCTGACAAGGCTGGAAAGAGAGCTGCGATTGATAGGATTTCACTGTCCCCTCTACGTCATGAATTCTGACGGGACCGCGAGTACGATAACGCAAGCCTCACAGCGTCCAGTCTCCATTATCGAGTCTGGGCCTGCAGCTGGAGTCCTCGCCTCAAAGAGCTTGGCGAGTGTTCTGGGATGCAGGAAAGCAATCACCTTCGACATGGGCGGGACGACCGCCAAGGCAGGGACTATCATCAACGGCAGACCAGACCTCGCCTACGAATTCGAAGCCGCAGCAAGAACTTACCACGGAAGGTCAATCAAAGGCAGCGGCTACCCAGTAAGACAACCGTTCATCGACCTGGCAGAAGTGAGCGCTGGAGGCGGAACAATCGCATCGATAGACGAGACCGGAGGACTCAAAGTGGGACCAGAGAGTGCGGGTGCAGACCCGGGACCCGCAGCATATGGCAAGGCTGGACGACAGGCGACAGTAACCGACGCAAACATAGTCGCCGGAAGAATCAACCCCACCCAACTCCTAAGCGGCAATCTCCAACTACACTATGATCTAGCCGTCGAAGCCATCGGACGTTTGAGTCGGACGCTTGGAATATCAGTCGAAAAGATGGCTGAACGCATTCTCCGGATAGTCAACAACAACATGAGCAGAGCTCTCAGACTCGTGAGCATAGAACGCGGCCGAGACCCGAGAGAATACACACTAATCAGTTTCGGTGGTGCTGGGCCGCTACACGCCTGCGAC
>Ga0209156_10001154_pt1 | contig 21710 bp, 15 predicted proteins | sample GraSoiAngelo_124_FD_185881 | JGI IMG/M metagenome (GOLD analysis project Ga0209156, IMG submission 185881) | Grasslands soil microbial communities from the Angelo Coastal Reserve, California, USA - 14_0927_05_20cm (SPAdes) (version 2) | ecosystem: Environmental > Terrestrial > Soil > Grasslands...
TGCGTCCGATGGTGCCGGTCCGGCCTAACGAAGTGGTGAACGTTTTCAACTGCCGACAGAACGCGAACCATGATTATCGCCAGTTTTCCTACAATGAATTTCGCGATATGCGCGAAAACAACGGCGAAGTTTTTGTCGATCTGGCCGCACTCGAATTCGCCGTCGCCGGCATCGGACGCGATCATGAGATGCGGCGGAGTTTTGCCTTCCTGACTTCGGAAAACTATTTCTCGATGATGGGCGTGCAGCCTTTCCGCGGTCGCTTTTACAACGCTGAAGAATGTAAACCGAACGCCAACATTCCGGTCGTCGTGGCCAGCTACGGATTTTGGAAACGCCAGGGCGGCCGCGCCGATTTCGTCGGCAGCACATTGCAGATCAACCGCCAGCCTTACACGGTGATCGGCATTTCACCGGAAGGATTTTGCGGTGCGAGTGCTTTGATTGCGCCGGATGTGTGGATGCCCCTCGGCATGCGCGCGCAGCTCGGCTCCGCCTTTGGCGATTCGGAATCGATGCACGATCTGGCTAATCCAAAAAATTACACGCTCAATCTTGTCGGTCGCTTGCGCTCCGCCCTGACGATTGAGAGTGCGAAATGGCGCATGCCGGTGGTCTCACAGCGCTTCAGCGCAATGCAGACCGACATCGAGTTTCAGCGCGAAGTGCAAATCCAAAAACCGTCGCGATTTAGTCTAAGCACGTCGCCGGAAGACGATGGCCCGATTACATTGATCGGAACATTGCTCATGTCGATGGCGGGCGCGGTGTTGCTGATCGCTTGTTTGAATCTCGCCAACATGTTACTCGCTCGCGGAACCGCCCGGTCGAAAGAGATCGCATTGCGTCTCGCGCTCGGCGCGTCGCGCTGGCGAATCGTCAGGCAACTACTGGCCGAAGGTTTACTGCTCGCGATTTGCGGCGGCGTCGTTGGCCTGATCCTGAGCATCTGGTGCAACAACATCCTGCTTCACTCGCTGGCCGCGTTGCTAAACAACGTCAACTTCTCGTTCATTGTCGATCTCACGCCGAACTTCGCCGTGCTCGCGGTGACGTTCGTGTTTTGTCTGATCGCGACTGCGCTCTTCAGCCTCGGTCCCGCACTTAAAGCGACGAAGTCCGATCTGGTTAACGATTTGAAACAACAAGTCGGTGAACCGGCGCGGATGGGACGCTTCAGCCAATTCTTTGCGCCGCGACATATCTCGGTCATGGCACAGATCGCCCTCTCCCTTATGTTGCTCTTCGCGGCCGGATTATTTTTCCGCGGCGCGATGAAAGCCGCGGGATTGAATCCGGGATTTGTCGCCGCCGGCGATCTTGTCACAGAAATCGATTTCACTTTGGTGAAAAAGGAGCCGGCCGATGCGCGCCGCGAAATTTTCAACATTATCCAGCGCGCTCGCGAACTTCCCGCCGTCAAAGCTGTCGGCGTCGGGACAATGTTGCCTTACGGAAATTTCACCAACTCGCGCAGGATCATGTCGACGAGATCGACGTTGTCGAATGATCCCAAAGCACCCGATCCCGGCACGAGCGCGCTCTGGACTGCGACGACGCCCGGATATTTCGAAGCGATCGGGGTTAAGATTTTGCGCGGGCGGGATTTCACCCAAGCCGAATGCGAAAACAAGGAGGGGCGGCAAGTCGGCATCATCGATGAACTTATGGCGAAGAAGCTTTTTCCGAATGAAGATGCAATCGGTCAGCATGTCCGCTACACAGTTCTACCGAAGGATTGTTCGCCTAACGACATTGAGATCGTTGGCATTGTCAACACTCATCGCCACGACGTCCAAGAAGATGTCGCCTCGACCGGGCGATTGTTTGTGCCGTTTGCCCAAGGTTACACCGGTAACGTTTTCTTCCATGTCCGACTCGGGAGCCAAGATCGACAATCAGGCGCCGGCATGATCGGGACGGTGCGATCAACGTTGCGCGACATTGATCCCGACCTGCCCATCATCAACATGGCGCCATATGTCGATCTTCTAGATCGCTGCGTCGGACTTTGGATCGTCAAGTTGGGTGCGACATTGTTCGGCGCGTTCGGCCTGATCGCGCTCCTGCTTGCCGTTGTCGGAGTTTACGGCGTCAAAGCGTACGCAGTTGCGTGTCGCACACGCGAAATCGGGATCCGTATGGCGCTGGGCGCGCATCGTAAAGACGTTTTCGCATTGATCATGCGACAAGGCGCGCTGCAAACCGCGCTCGCCGTCTCTGTCGGACTGTTGTTGTCGTTAGCCGCCGGCCGCGTGCTCGCTCAGATTCTCTATCAAGTAAGTCCGAGCGATCCGTTCGCCCTGATCGCTTCGAGCGTAATGCTTACTACGGCCGCGCTTCTCGCGTGTTTCCTCCCCGCGCGCCGGGCTACACATGTGAATCCGATCACCGCGCTGCGTACTGAGTAGTAGGTTCTGAGAAATCTGGCTGAGGCGGAGTCGAATCGTCGACACGAGGATTTTCAGTCCTTGTGTCTTCAGAAGGAAAAAGCAGCAAAATCAGGGCTTGTACTCGTCGCTTATCGGCGTCGAATTTGCGGAGTTTCAACACAGTTAAGATTCCGACTTAATGCGCAAATTAATCAGGATCTGCGGGTTATCGAAGACTCAGCGGCGAGTAGAATCACCCGGTCCCCGGAGCCTTCAACCGTTAGGAAAGCCGGCCAAGGTCCCCTTTGTTTACTTCTCAGGATTCTTCGGTGCGAGATCAGTTACAATTTTTTCGAAACGTGGGTCGCCGCGCAGCGGATCCCAGTTCGGGTGCAGTTTCAGGTTACCATAGCTTAAGGTGCTTGGGATTTTCAGTGTCGCTGCTATTTGTTCGATGGCGAGATCTTTTTCACCACACCAGGCGTAAATTACGCCCATGTACTTCACCAGCTCTGCACCGTCGATTGAGTCTTTGGTAATCGGCAGGAGTTCAATCGCGCGTCGGCCTTCGCGGATTGCTTCATCCTTGCGGCCGAGGGCTGCGTCGATGAGGCCGAGCACGCACAGCGCTGGCGCATAACCGGGTTGCTCTTTCACCGTGCGTTCGATTTCCGCGTGCGCGGCGAGGAAAGCAGCTTGGGCCGTGGCAACATCGTCCTTGCTGCGGGCGGCCATGCCTTCGCACCAGGAACGTGGAAAGTTCAGATCAACGGCCGTTCCGCTGTCCGGGATCGCAGCCAAAGCCTTGGTCACTGCCGCCGGATCGCGTTCGCACAGCGCGAGGTAGAACCATTGAGCGGCCAAGTCTGACGCCGTCGCCGGATTTTCGGCCCGAATTGTTCGAATGCTTTCGCGAAGGGGGCGGGGGTCTGCTCGCCATTCGAGATCAACCAAGGCGCGAGTGACCCGCGTGTCTAAGTCGCGCGGAATTAGAACGAGCGCACGGTCCAAAGCAGCAGCCATCGCCCGAAACTGTCGGAATTCCTGATAGCTGAGCGCGATCTGTTGGAGAATGAAAAAGTTGCGTGGATCCAGCGCGAGAGCCCTTTGCAAGCTCCGCGCTGATTCATTCCAAAGTCCCTGACGCCGGTCGATATAGCCGGTTAGCTCGAAGATTTCCGAATTATTCGGCAACGCGCGTTGGGCAACGGCGAGTTCGGCCCGCGCTTTCTCGTAATCGAGATAACAACGATACAGGAAATCAGCCCGAGCAAGGTGCGTCTCCCCTGCATCAGGGCGCAGACGAATGACAGTGTTGAGCGCGCTATCCGCCCGAGCTAGACGGGCCGGCGTGTGATCGAGACCAAAAAAATACAGGTAGTTATGGGCGGCGGCGAGCTGGCAGTAAGCGAGGAAAAAGTTGGGATCCCGCTCGATGGCTTGATCGAGTAGGTCAACGGCCTCACGCAATTTTTCGTTAATTTGGGCATTGAGAGAAATCGTCGCGACGAGCGCCTTCGCGCGGACGTAAAGGCCATAAGCGATGAGATCTTTAGTCGGACGTTCGTCGATAGCGGCTTTCTCTTTGGGCGAGACGGTGGCTTGAAGCTGAGAGACAATTCGCTGCACGATATCGCTCTGAATTGCGAAGACGTCGACCAGATCGCGTTCGTAGCTTTCTTGCCATGCGGGAGTGCCACTCCGGGCATCGGTAAGCTGCGCGGTAATGCTCACTTTCTCACCGCTTTGGCGGACACTTCCTTCCAGGACGAAGGCGACGCCTAAAGTCTGAGCTATCTCGCGCAAGTTTCGTCGCGTTCCCGCCACGTAGGTATTAACTGAAGTGCGGTTGATTACTTTGAGGTCCGCTATTTTGGCAAGAGCGGTACGAATATCATCTTGGACGCCATCGGCCAAAAACGCGTTCTGTTTATCTTCGCTACGATTCTCCAAAGGAAGAACCGCGATACTTTTCTCTGGGAGAACCGCGAGGGCGGCGGCTTCCGGCGACGATGACACGCTGGTGAGCTCTGGTGCTAGCTGGCGCGAGAGGCTCCAAATCCCGAACCCCATCGCCAGCGCCACGGTGCTCAGAAGGGCGGCAGTCAATACGGGCTTGCGCCAGCGATTCGTATCAGAAGAATCCGCGACGTCCGCAGTTTGTTCCGGTACTTTCGAGCTGAACTTTGCCGGCTCTTCCGGATCCGCAATTTCCTCGGGGTAAACATTCATCGGTTGGTTCAAGGGCAATAGAGACGTCGTTGAGTGATCTGCCCTGCCCTTCCAAGCAAAATGTGTTCCTCCGGAGCCTTACTTTATGTCGCGCTGGACAGATTAGGACGTGAAGTGCCAATCCTTTTCACAGCATGCTCGTTAGCTGCTCAACAACCCCCCGGGGAGGCCGTTCGCGTTGATGGAGCGGCCTCGGGAGGCGAATTTTAACCCTGCCCGCAGGCGCGGCTCGAAATTAGCTATCACCTACTCGATGTGCCTTGAGCTTTGAACTGACGATCCCATGCGAAACCTGCGCGATCGCCCTGTTGGGCAAAAAATCACATTCGTGATCATGTTGATCTCGGGTGTGGTACTACTCCTTGCCTTCGCGGCTCTGTTCTGCTTCCAGGCTTATACCTTAAGGCAGCATTCTGCCCACGAACTGGCGGTGGTCGGGGAGATCACGGCTCACAATTGCGCCGCAGCGGTAATGTTTAGGGACGAGGGAGCCGCAGCCCAAATCCTTACTGGACTGAAGACAATGCCCCAAATTGTCGGCGCGCGCCTCGAGGGCGCAGACCAGCAGCGCCTGGCTTATTTTGGTGGATTGCGGGATGAACTGGAAATCAAAGCAGCGCGATTGAAATCGGGCTTCCGAATCGACGGCAATCGAATTCTCCTCGCACAGCCGGTCATGCTCGACGGGAAACGGGAAGGAACGCTCTACCTCATCGCGGATTTGCGGGCAATGACGTCGCAACTTCTCAAACTCTATGGTGGCATTTTCGCGCTGGTTCTTGCCGCTTCGCTCCTTCTCGCATTCCTGCTTTCGAGTCAATTCCTTCGGTTTGTCACCAACCCGATTCTGAGCCTTGCCGGCACCGCGCGGACGATCGCCCACGACCGCGACTATTCCGTGCGGGCTACGAAGGTGTGCGGCGATGAGGTGGGAGGGTTGACCGACGCATTCAACCAGATGCTGACGCAAATCCAGTCTCAGGATAGCGCGCTACAAACGGCACGACACGAATTGCAGGAACAAGTGATCGCGCTCCAGCGCGAGATCGGCGAGCGTAAACGAGCGGAGGCCGCACAGGCCCGGCTCACTGCTATTCTCGAAGCTACGCCCGATATCGTGATGAGTGCCAATCCGGGTGGCATTCCCTTCTATCTCAACCGTGCGGGGCACGAAATTCTGGGCGTAGCTCAAGATCGGGATATTTCCGGAATGAAGACACTCTATTTGCATCCCGAATGGGCTCGCGAAATTTTCGTCAAGGATGGATTGCAGGCGGCCATCCGACATGGCTCGTGGGCGGGCGAGACAACCATTTTAGCCCGCAATGGAAAGGAAATTCCCGTGTCGCAGGTCCTTATCGCGCACAAAAGTTCTGAGGGCCAAGTAGAATATTTTTCCACGGTCTTACGCGACATGACGGAGTACCGCGAAGCAGAGGAAGCGTTGCGTCTTTCGCAGCAGAAGTTACTCGAAACTTCGCGTCTCGCTGGCATGGCGGAAGTGGCGACCGGCGTCCTGCACAATGTCGGTAACGTGCTCAACAGCGTAAATGTTTCCGCCGGCCTCGTCGTGGAGAGGCTTCGCCGCTCCAAGGCGCCGAAGCTGGCAAAGGCCGCGGCACTTCTCACCGCTCACAATGGTGATCTCGGCGAATACCTAACGAATGATGTGAATGGGCAAAAATTACCGGGCTATCTCTCGAATCTCGGAGAATTCTTTATTCTGGAAAACGCCGAACTACTGAACGAAGTCGATCAACTAAGCCGTAATATCGAGCACATTAAGGAAGTAGTTGCGATGCAGCAAAGCTACGCGAAGGTCAGCGGTGTTTTCGAAAATCTCCAGGCCCATCGGCTGGTAGAGGACGCCATTGCCATGAACATTGGCGCGTTTGAGCGCCACGGCGTCGAGGTCGAGCGGCGGTATTCTGCCGTGCCGCCGATCCGCGTCGATCGGCACAAGGTGTTGCAGATTCTCATCAATCTGATTCGCAACGCCAAATATGCTTTGGACGAGGTGGAGCGCATCGACAAGAAAATTGTAATCTCGATCTCCGCACCAAACGAGCGCTATATCCAGATCGTCGTCTCGGATAACGGCATCGGCATTTCACCGGAAAACTTGACCCGAATTTTCGCACACGGTTTCACCACCCGCGAAGGCGGCCACGGTTTCGGTCTGCATAGCGGCGCGATCGCCGCGCGTTCGATGGGCGGGTCCATCACCGTAGCAAGCGCCGGCATCGGCCAGGGAGCCAGCTTTACCCTCGAACTTCCCATTGCATCTACCGCATCTGTCACATGAACCTCGCACCTCCAACTTTGCAGCCCCACCATCACCGCATCCTTATCATCGACGACAACCCCTCGATCCATGAAGATTTTCGCAAAATCCTCGGCCCCGCTGATGCCAAGCTCGCCGAAGAGCTTGATGCGACGGAAGTCTCTCTTTTCGGGGACGAAGCTGGTGCCTCGCGCGCACAAAATTTTCGGATCGACTCCGCTTTCCAGGGACAGGAGGGACTGGAGAAAGTCCGTGCGGCCTGTGCCGAAGGCGCGCCGTACGCTGTCGCCTTTGTCGACGTGCGAATGCCGCCTGGCTGGGACGGAATTGAAACCATCTCCCGTATCTGGAAGGAATTTCCCGATCTTCAGATCGTCATCTGCACCGCCTACTCAGATTATTCATGGGACGAGATCGCGAAGTCGGTCGGCGGCAACACCGATAAGATGCTTGTACTCAAGAAACCTTTCGATAACGTCGAGGTGTTGCAGATGGCGCACGCGCTCTCGAAAAAATGGCAGCTCACCCAGATGGCGCGAGAACAGATGGAGGAATTGGATGCGCTCGTAAACCAGCGCACGGCGGAATTGCGCGCCGCCAACGCGCGCTTGACCGGCGAAGTAGCGGAACGCGCTGCGGCCGAGGAAGCGCTTCGTCGCTCGGAGGAGCGTTTTTCGAAAGCGTTTCACGCCAGCCCGGTGCCGATGGCGATTCAACGCCCGGACGGAAAGGATTGTCTCGACGCAAACACGAGTTTCCTCGAACTCGTCGGTGCATCGCGCGAGGCTGTGCTCGCAGGTAGCACGACATTTTGGGCCGATGAATCCACCCCGACTACTGTCCGCGAAGAACTTGCGGCTCGTCACGCCGTGCGCAACTTGGCCGCGACCATTCGCACCACCTCTGACGAAAGACGCGAAGTTCTGGTCGCAGCCGAGAATCTCGAGCTTGGAAATGCTCCTTATCACTTGCTCATCTTGCAGGACATCACTGATCGCGTGCGGCTCGAAAACGAATTACGCCAGGCGCAAAAGATGGAAGCCGTTGGTCGGCTCGCGGCCGGCGTTGCCCACGACTTCAACAACATTCTCACCGTCATTCTTGGAAACACCTCGATGCAACTGCGGAATCCGCGGCTCGATAAAAAACTAACCTCTTCTCTCAACCAGGTGCAACGCGCCGCGGAACGCGCGACCGCTTTGACCCGCCAGCTTCTCGCCTATAGCCGAAAACAAATCATCCAGAGGCGACCGCTGGCACTCAATGAGATTGTCGAGCAAACAGTTGCGATGTTGCGGCGACTGATCGGGGAACACATCGCCCTTGATATGCAGCTGGCTCCCGATCTGCCGCCGATTTTCGCTGATCCCAACAATGTCGAACAGGTCATCATGAACCTCGCGTTGAATGCTCGCGATGCCATGCCCGACGGCGGCAAGCTTACTCTCACCACTACGCGAGTCGAAGTCGACAACGCATCTCGGGCACGCAATCCCGAATCGCAGCTTGGTCCTTACATCTGCCTGGCGGTGAAAGATAGCGGTTACGGGATGGATGCGGCTACGGTCGGTCGAATTTTTGAGCCATTTTTTACGACCAAAGATCCGGGCCAGGGTACTGGCATGGGTCTGGCCACCGTTTACGGGGTGCTCAAGCAACACGGGGGTTGGATTGAAGTGGATACCGCGCCAGGGCGAGGCACCACCATTCGCACATTTTTCCCGTTGAGCGTCGAGGGATTCGTCGCTGCGTCAGCCAAATCAGAAAGTTCACCGACCGAATCCACACCGACTAATGCCATCACTATCTTGGTAGTAGAAGATGAAGAAATGTTGCGGGAGTTCGTCAGCGGAGCACTTGCCGCTTTAGGTTATCGCGTGCTCTCAGCTGCGAATGGTCGTGATGCGCTTGAGGTGTGGGCCGAACACCGCGATGAGATCGACTTGCTACTTACGGATGTTGTGATGCCCGAATCTATCTCCGGTCGACAGCTAGCGCATACCCTCATCCTGGATAAACCGAATTTGAAAGTCATCTTTACCAGCGGTTATAGCTCCGAGCTTTTCGGATCGGAGTTCGAACGCGAAAAGGAGCATCTCTTTCTCGCCAAGCCTTACTTACCTGATCGGCTCGCGCAAACCGTAGCGATGCATCTGCAATCGCAGGATGCGCCGGCATTCGCTGCACGCTAACAGTTAAATTGTTTGGGGATTCGCGCATTTCGTGTGCTGCTTTCGGCGGCTCGCCGAAGCGAACCGGCATTGTCGAAACCTGCCTTTTCTTTCACTTTCGCGGTTTTCAGACCCTCGCGATTTTCGAGGCGAAAAAGGCGCGTTTCTCAGAGGAGAAATGGCTGGGGGCGGAATCGAACCGCCGACACGAGGATTTTCAGTCCTCTGCTCTGCCAACTGAGCTACCCAGCCTAAATTACATTACACTAGTCATTTACGTATACTAGCGCGGACTTACCGGAGGTTCTCATTGACTCTTTGTTGACTTTCTCACGAGATTTTGGCATACTTTTGGCAATAAAACGATCATCGCCATGAAGCGACCAAATCTGAAAGTTCGACCATATAAGCACAGCAAGACTTCTCCGTGGGTGCTCGATCTTCGTCCATTCGGCCAGCGGCGCAAGTGGTTCAAGACGCGCACAGCGGCAGAGGCGGAACGAATGCGTCAACTCACGGCGCTGGAAATGCACGGCAGAGAAGCGATGGGGCTCCCACCGCACGAGATTTCCGATTTCATCAAAACAAGGAAACGGCTCGCCGAATACGGAAAGACGATCGTCGATGCGGGAGATTTCCTCATCCATCACTTAGAACAGGTTCGGCGCTGTAAGACGACGGTCTCACAACTGGCAGCGGAAGTGATTGCGGCCAAACAAAAGGCCGGGCGCTCCGCACTATATCTGATTGATTTACGAAAACGGTTGCGCCGCTTCTGCGAGGACTTCGGCAACCAGCCGATCGCCAGCGTAACCGTCGAACAAGTCGATTATTGGCTCGGTAACCTCCCGCTCTCGCCCAAGAGCCGCACTAACTTTCGGGCCAATATTCACGTGTTATTCAGTTACGCCACAAAGCGTCGGATGCTGGACTTTAATCCTGTCGAGCACACGACAAAGCCGACACTGATTGATAAACCACCGGAGATTTTCACCGTAGATGAACTTCGTGCGCTATTACAGGCAGCGAACCGTGTTGAGCCTGATACTATTCCTATGCTTACCATCGGCGCGTTCGCAGGACTGCGCGACGCGGAGATTAAGCGGGCTGATTGGAGTGAAGTTGATCTTGCGCGCGGCCACATTGAAATAAAGGCCCCCAAAGCTAAGAGCGCACGTCGGCGAATTATCCCTATCCAGCCCAATCTAGCGGCATGGTTGCGTCCCTACAGTGGCAAGATGGGCCGCGTTGTTCCTGATGGCTACAGGGGCAAGCTGGAGCGGGTGCGCAAAGCGGCGGGCTTAACAGACTGGCCAAACAATGGACTGCGGCATTCTTTCGCGTCTTATCGACTGGCCGCGATTCACGATGCGCCGCGGGTAGCCGCGGAACTTGGACACACTTCACCTACGATGCTCTACAACACCTATCGTGAGGTGGTGATGCCAGAAGACACAGTGCGCTATTGGGCCATTGCCCCAGCGCGGGAAGCAGAAAACCTCCTCGCGTTCAGCGCCGAAGCGAATAAATGAAGTCTCGGAGCAGACGCAAAGGACGAGCTACCACAAAGCGCGCGCGAACGTCTCCGCGGAAGAGCTGGGCCCGCGTGATGTCGGAGAATCAGTTTCTCGATGCGTTTTTTCATTTGGAGGCGAGGCGTGCAAGTAGGGAGGCATACGAACTCCTTAGCTTGGTCAAACCGTCTGGTATGTCAGTGTCGCACCTTGCCGCAGAGGACTTGAAAAGCTATAGCGAGCTTATCCATCGCGCGGCCAAGGAGGACAGGAGAGACTTCTTCATCGAGCTTGGCAAACTTCTCGAAGGTAAACGACTCAAACCAAACCTGTGGTCTAAAGTCGACGAGGATATAGCGTTCATTCTGTGTTTCGATCCGAAGATCAAGTCAACGGATGCAGTTAGACTGTTGAAGGATCGCGGTCACCCGGAGATGTCAGCAGTAGCTTTCAAGCAGAAGAAATATAGTTGGAAGCGCGAGGCCATGAAGATGCGTCAGCTTTGGGAAGCGGAAGGGTTGAAGTTCTGGAATAGCTTTCTCGATGCCGAGCCGGACGACCTGGATGACGATCTCGGGGTCGCCCCAACTAGTGTAACAAAACTCGTCAATCAGTGTTACCGACATGAGCGAGTAGTTGCGTCACAGTGGGAACGTGAACGATAAATCATGTTCCCGTGTTAGGGAAAGAACTGAGAGCAAGAACGAACACTTTTTCCTCTTATTGACGCAAGAGGCCTGCGCGTTTCGTCGTTATCGCGGATCGGCTACACGCTGAAGGTTGGTGTTACGGCATCGCCGAGCATTTCACCAAGCACGGATTACTTTTTTGCGTTGATGCGCACCGCGGCAATGGGAAACGATTCATCGTTAAGGCCGAACCGTGCAAAATGAGGCGATTACTTCCCTTCCTTCGGTACGAGCGAAGCGACAATGTCCTCGAAACGAGGATCGCCGCGCAGCGGGTACCAGAAGGGCAGCAGTTTTAGGGCGCCGTAGCTCAGCACGCCCGACGCGTTGGGAGCACGCAGTCCAGTTTCCAGTTGCTGCAAAGCTAGCTCCTTCTCGCCTGTCCACGCCGCGGTGATGGCGAAATATTGAAGGACGCGACTGCCGGTATTGACGTCTTTTTCCATCGGCGTAAGCGCAATCGCCCGACGACCTTCTTCCAAAGCCTGCTCTTTGCGTCCCAAGCCAGCATCTATCATGGCGAGGACGCAAACCGCCGGTCCGTTGTCGGGCTGCGCTTGCACAATTTTTTCTTGCTGCGTGCGAGCCGCTTCGAAAGCAGAGCGCGCGCGCACCTCATCTTTGGTCATCCGCGCCAGCAACCCTTCCCCAAAGCTGTGGCTCAGAATAATCGTGCCTTCGCCCCAGTAGGGATTGTCGCCCAGCGCAACGAGCGCGCGCTCGGCCGCAGCCGCATCGCGTTCAATTCTAGAAATGCCCTCAGCAGTTCGTCAGAATGGACAACGTAGCCGCGACCTTCGCGATGGGCATCAACAATCCAACGCCAGCCATCTGGGGTAACGGCACTGCAATAGCCCCATGACCAACCGGCAGCACTGAGCTTGTCAGCGACGATTTCCCAGTATTTCATTGGCGGCATGGTGCCAGAGTCAGCGATTCCCGTGCAACAGAGCACGGCTATCATCGCTTAGACTAGCAGCGGGCGCGGCATTGCGTTAACGACTCGTGTGAATTACAACTTGACGTCATAGAGTTAACCGGCGCGTTTACCGAAGTGATATCGCCCTTGACTTTCTGCCCTTGGCCCCGACGGTACGAGCGGATACCGGAGATTATTGCAAACGGCAGCAAAGCTGGAGGCTATAGAAGCCAACTACAAAAAGTAATGTTCCAACTAATTCTTTCAAAACGCGGCGCATCGGTTTGGAGCGAAAGTTAGGCTAGCTGTTTCATTCGAAGGATTTAGCAACTCTGACGAGGAATTAAAAGATGACCAAGAAATCAAGCTTATTTATCTTCCTGTGTGTTGTTTCCACTGCTTTTGCTCAATATTTCTCATGGAGTACAGGAGTAAAGCCGACTTTAGTTATTCGTACTCAATTCTTGGATATCGCTTCGACTTTGAGCTATTCAACAGCTTCTACAAATATGGATTTGGTTTCTACTCGTTTGGCCAATACATCCTATGGCAAGACGAGCCTGAACTCTACCATCACAACTAAAATCTATCGATTGCCCCATACCGCTTCTTATTACGCTAACATACCGGGATGGGGGGCATGCGACGCAATTGCTGGAGACGCTTTCACTTTAGCTCAAGTTCAGTACGACCTTACTAAGTTTGAACGTTTTGTAATTGCTTCTCCTTCTCTTCAACATCAGGGCACCGCAGGTAGAGGTGGTCTTGCACATTCTAAATGGATAAATTTTAACGGGAGTTGGTTTGTGGTGTCGTTCCTGTATGGCAATCTTGGAGTTGGACTTACCTTACATGAACTAGGTCATACTTATTTTGCGGGTCACCCTACTTCGGATCACTCTACTTTGGGTCACTCCAGTCTCTGGCAAGTTTCAGATGGCAATCCAATTAGTCCATATGGTAAATTATTAGAACGGGGTGACAGCTACTCCCCAATGGGGGGAAATTACGGTAGTACCTCATCGGATTTTCCTCCATCCATGAAAGTTCAATTGGGATGGATGCCCTCATCAAAAGTCCTTACTGTTACCGCTTCCGGTACTTACCGTGTATACAGATTTGATACCTTAACAGCGTCGCTTCCGGTAGCCGGACCTCTAGCGTTAAAAATTATTAAAGATTCAAATAAAACCTACTGGATTGGGATACGCCGAGCTTTTGCCGGCAATGCGTCGATGAGCAACGGCGCCTACATTGTTTGGGAAATGCCCGTAGCGAATGCTGATATGGGTATTCGAGCATATAGCGTGTTGCTCGACTGTACTACTCCCGGTACAAATGTAGGAGACGCGGCACTAGCTATCGGAAAGTCTTTAGTAGATGTGCCAGCTGGAATAACTATTACTCCAGTGGCTGAGGGCGGAACGGCTCCGAATCAGTGGATGGACATTCGGATCAGAAAATACTAAAGAGCGGGCCGTGTGGCGGGCGGCGGCACAAATACCCTGAACGTCGCAGTTCTGACCGCTGGAGGCCGGAGGGTAATCAGTGCTGAGGAGCGAGACGGCGGATTATCACCTAAAAGTTGAGCGTAGCAGGAGCAGGGACTGTTCGGTACTACGGTCGTTTTCTACAGTCGAAGCTGTTTCTGCGGCAAAACAGCGCAAATCTGTGTGAGGTGTTGCCAGACCTGAACTCGCAATTGACCAGCGTCGGCGACGTGATGCAATGCGGTGAAAACAAACGCAAAAAGTCGTTAGGCAATTATGAGTTGTCTACTTTGCGCTTGCTATTGACAGAGCGTGAGCGGGGCTCCTCCCAAGGTCAAGAAGATTCGCGCTCTGAATTACAAATATCTGTGCTGGTTCGCCCGCGAAACTTCCAGTAGAACTTCGCTGTTATTGTGTTTGTACCAGTCAATGTACTGTTCGTTATGCGCAATAAAATCTCCCCTGAGGATTGGAATCAAATCAAAACCGCTTACGCTTCAGGCTTAGGTCTACGGGAAATCGCTCGTAACATGAATATCCCGCAGGGCACCGTGCTGGCCAGGGCAAAGCGGGGAGGTTGGACACAGCAAATTCAAGCAGCAAAACAGGGCCGTTGCTTTGACGCAATCAAATGCAATCACCCCATTGCAATCAATCGCGGCAGTGATGCAGGAGCGCGGCGAACGCTACCGTGAACGCATCGCTGGGGTTAGCGAACGGGTGGTCGGACATGTTGAGTCCATGAATCCAGACGAAATTCTCAGCCGAAGTGCGCAGTTTGAAAAAATCGACACGATTGCGCACCGAACATTTGGACTGAACGAGGCGCCGTCTAGCCAGGGATCATTGAGTCTCAACATTCTGACAAATCACGCGGTCGTTGTGGAGGCGTCACTTCCGGCCGCTCCGTCGCCTCGCTGAATAGCACAGTTCTAGGCTCGGGGCGGAGTTTGGCTCGCTCATGCGGACAGCGAAATTCAGCGAGAAAGTTGCTGGTCATTTGGAATCCCTGGACGCAGACGAAATTCTCACGCGAAGCGCACAACTCGAAAAGATCGACACTGTGGCGCGTCGTACTTTCGGCTTGGACGATACTGCCAGCGGAAACAGAGCGGTCAACCTAAACGTGCTCTGCGGTGGCCATGCGATTGCGCAGGTCAACCAGAAGAACGAGTAGCGTCAGAAGAAGTGCCAGGGTAAGGAAAGCGTCTAGACGCTGGGCACAGGTTTTTTCCAGGCGCTCCCTCGCTTGCGCTATTGAGGCGAGAACGCTCTTGGACCATAAACTAACGATCTTTTTTCGCGGCAGTGACCTTTCATGACAATGGGAGCACCGCCAGAGTCACCGATACAGGAACGACCGGTTCCCTTTTTGGGCTTTCTCTCATAGGTTTGGCTTTCCTTCGCCGGAAGCTCCGCTAAAGAGCAGCACACGCGCATTGCATCGCACGCACCCGCGTCAACTCTACCAACCCTGGGTCAGTGTAGTGCTGGAGTAAGCAAAAAGCTTGCAGGTGGAGCTGGAGCGCAAACCTGATCGCCCTCAAATGCAGTCCCCGTAGCCATCATCGAGTCGTGAGAGCTTCGGCCCATGACAATGATTTGACCGCGCGCATTGATCGCATGTGCTTCGATAAATACAAAACCGACAGCAGCTGACGCTGGATTATTTAGATCTGCAATACCCCCTTGCCTTGTCCAGATAAAGGCGTGCTCGCCTGCGCCGCTCGCTGAGCTCCCTACAACTTCGCCAGAGTCGTTTATATCCATGGCTCTGCTCGAATCTCCGCCCGGAAGAATCCCCAGCTCCTGCATTCCGCCGTTCCTGCTCCAGATAAACGCATGCATCCCCCGAGGTCCTTTGGAATAGCCTACCACCTCCCCATTGTTGTTGATGGCGGCAGCCTCACTCGCCCAGTCACCCGCCAGTGTCCCGAGATCAAGGACATTGCCTGAGTTTGTCCACAGCACAGCCCGGTCACCGCTGGAACTGCCAGACGTGCCGGCAACCTCGTCAGAGTCGTTTACATCGCGAGCTATACTGTGGGTACCTCCGGGCAGAACGTCCAGATTGAGCATCGCAATGTTGCGCCTCCACAAGAACGCCCTCATCCCCTTGTCACCGGAAGAATATCCGGCAACATGCCCATGCTTGTTGATCGCAAGTGCCTGACCACAGCTCTCACCTGGCAGAAGAGGAATCCGACTTAGGCCGCCCCTTGCATTCCAGATAAAGGGTACCAGTGCGCCGCCGGTATTTGATACCCCAACGATTTCTCCCGCATCATTGATATCGAAAGCTGAACTATAGTCGCCGCCGACGAAGGCACGCAAATGTTTCGACCTCAAGTTAGGCCTATTCCAGAGTGTTGCTCGTGGTTCACGTTGGAGCGCGCTGTCTGCCCTGCCAGCAATGTCCCCGTGATTGTTAAGCTTACATGGGACCCGAGTCGCGTCGTCACTTGAGAGCTCGGTGACGATGTAATGCCGCGTCTGACCGCACACTTCGATTGCGCCGATCAAGCTACCTGATATGACTGCAACCACGCCCATCGCGCGCTGCCACTTTCTAAGCATCAGCGGAGCACCAGTTATCCTCAGGTATGAGTTCATCGCGTGGTTACCACATTGCTATAAGACGACAGACCGACTTTATTTTTGGCGGCTACTCGATAGTAATAGCTCTGTTTATGTCGGGCGTTCGTATCCGTGTACATGGTTGTGTTGGCGGCAGTACTGGCTATGACCGCAAAAACAGTCCCATTAGTCGAGCGTTCAACCTGGAAGGCGGTTTCGTTGTCAGCATTATCCTTCCATTTGAGCGTAACATGACCGTGCTTCGCGACGTCGGCGGTCAGATTGGTCGGTGCGGATAGCACGATCAGCGCCACCGTTGCAGTATTGGAATTGGCCGAGCTGCCTCCTGCGTTAAATGCGGAAACTCTGTAGGAATACGTCATAGATGTTGCAAGCCCGGAATCGGAATAAGCGGTAATATTCGCTCCGACCGTGGCAACCTTTGCAAATGTAGCCCCATTCGCAGAACGGTCGATCCTGAAGCCTGCTTCATTGCCTGAATTGTCTGTCCAGGATAAATTCACAGCAGAGGCCGATGCAACAGCAGCGCTTAGATTCGTGGGCGCGGCAGGGGTTGCCGTAGGAGTAGGACTAGGAGTCGGTGTAGGAGTAGGTGTCGGTGTCGGTGTCGGTGTCGGTGTAGGTGTAGGTGTAGGTGTAGGAGTTGGTGTTGGCGTTGGTGTTGCAGTACCGCTGATTCGCATGATTTTTGCTACTGAAGGAACACCGTTTGAATTCAGTAACATGTAATAGCCCGGGGGAGTAGTGTTCGCGTTTGAAGGAGCCGTTACGTTCAGGCCGCCGCTGGCTTGCGAGAAGGCGGGTCGGTTTATCCGCTGGCCCATATTGAAGCCGTGTGTAACTGAAGAAAGCGCGATCAGTGTGACGTTTGCAATGCTCGCGGGATCCGGCGTCCCGACAAAAAACGATTGCCCATACGTAACGTTCGTTGGCGCTGACGTGATAGTGGGCCGAGCTCCCTTGAACAGATAAGGAGGCGAATATATTTCCGCGGAGGCACCTCCAAAGTCCCCTCCTGCCGAGAGAACGCTAGCGTCGGGCAACAGTAAGGCTATCGAGTGATAGGTTCGAATCGTCGTTAAGCTTGCCATCTGTGTCCACGTGCCGATTGCCGGATCCCACAGCTCACTCTCGTACGCTGGATTTTTCGGTTGAGTGTTTGGATCCTCACTTCCTCTGCTTCCACCGGTCACTAAAACTTTGCCATCTGCGAGTAAGGTAGCGTTGTGGAGCTTGCGCCCTCCCGTCACCATCGATCCAGTGTACTTCCAAGCCGGAGTCGAACTGTTCAGGTTAATGGTCTCTACGGTTGCCGTGGGCAGCTCGGTGCAGGTAGTAGAACTAGAATACGGAGCACATGGACTTCCACCAGTCAGCAGCACTTTGCCATCATCATACATCACTGCCGAACTCCAGTTACGTGTTCCGAAGTTATTATTAGCAACAAGATTCCAAGTCCCGGTGCCGGACACGTTAAGGTATCTCGTTGCCTGACTTGGCCCGGCATAAAATACTTTGCCATTCGGCGCTACAAACATGAATGGATAAAAGGGTAGGGCTAGATGCGCACTAGTCAGATCGCGCCAGGAAGCAGCAGCTGTCTGCCAAACCTGAGGCTCAACGTTAACTCCCTGGCTGGTATTTACCCAACCACTGACCACAAGCACATCACCATTGGGCAGGGTGGTATTAGTCGGATACCAGCGACCATTGTTCATGTCCGGCAACCGGGTCCAGGTGCCGTTAAATGGGCTATAGATGTAGGCACTGGGCAGTCCCACCCAGTTGCTGACATGTCCGCCAGCCACTAGCAGCCTCCCATCAGGCAGGAACGCATGGCCCGAACAGAAGATGTTTGCTCCGGACGCAGCGGTTGAAGTGACCGTGTTCGTCGCTGGATGCCATAACTCAGAATGATCCCCGCGAGTCCAAAACATGACTTTTCCGGTTGGCAAGACGTGCGCATGAATTGCCTCGTACGGCCAGGTCAGCACTGGTGACCACTCGCCCACGGTCGCGGTGTCTTGGCCGTCAACAAGAGAAAGTGTCAAGAGCAAACCGAGAAGTGGTGCAGATATTTGCTTAACGTGAAAAGCAAATAATCTCCACCGCGGACTACCGAGCGGGCAAGCGGTCATAGTATCTCTGACATCTTTTAGTTAAAAGCGAAGATCCGAGTCAAGCAGATTAAATGGGTGCGAATCGAGAATTACTAGTAGGAGTAGCACATGGCGGAGTAAACGAGTACGGGTGGCTACTGTTTACTTGGCTTGTTTATAGAAACCAGTATTAGTTCTTAATTATACAAAAAATGTGGTTCCGCACTTGTTTGTTACTAGTGCTTGTACTTCGAAGTATAAGGAGCGACTATGAGTTTTATGTATACCGCTTTGGTCATGGCGTCAGTCGCACGATGCTCTAGAAGAGCCACTATCAGCAGCGGCTGTTCGACATCACGACAGTTATTTATGCCTATACGGACGCTCTTCCAGACAACGGGATCGGTGAGGAGGCTGCTCGCATTAGTTTACACGGGGCCGATTACATCGTGCTACTTTCGGCCATTCGGCGCGCACGATAAGGATCATCAGCCCGTCACGCGCGACTTTTATCAAGAACGGCAATTGTACTCGGAAGGATTGAAATGCGTGTGTCAATTGGCAGGAGGGACCGACGACCCCTTGCCGAGTGCCGTTTTCATGAGCCGAACGTTTAGTAACTGGTGTGACGCGGCGCGAAAAATGTGGTACGAAGGAAATATGCGTCGTTCAATCTCCACAGAAGTTTGGCAGCAGATCAAAGCAGGATACGCGGCCGGCATTGGCCTGAGGGAGATCGCGGACAAAATGGCTATGCTGTCGTAGCGAAGAAGATGAAAGCGTTGGTGTGAAGTTGCTTGTCGCGTTACGTGCTGCGGCACCGGTGCAACACAACACTGCTGTCAATCGGGCCAAAGCTGTATCGGCGGCGTTTGTGTGTGATCGGCGGAGCGCGTAAGAAAAGCAGCCGGTCCTCTCTTTCGAGGCTTCCGAGAGGTAGAGGCGATTAACCTCAATCGCCATGGCGCTGCGGTGAAGCGCCGCTATCGGCGGCAACGTCTCAGAAATTCAGTGTGAGATGCGGCTGCAGTTACACCAACGCAAACGCTTACACGCCGACCAGCTTCAGGCCGTGCCTGATTTTGAGGGCGTGCGCGCGTGCGCGTCTGTGCGTGCGCGATGCGTGAAGTTTGTCCGCTCGTTTAGCCGTTATGCACGACTTGAGTGGGCGTTCATGAGATTATGGTCACGAATAGGTTATCGCTTGCTTTCCACATTTTACCGAACACTGTGCCGTTATTGCTTGCCGTCTCTGACGCCGCGCGGACAACAAGAGGAAGAGAACTGTAACTGTTCTCATTGTTGGCGAATCAAAGCGGACGTGCGACAATTGATATGGGCATCACGGGAGATTCGCATGAAAAAGCGCTTAGTAGCAGCAGCGATATTTGCTGCTCACAGTGCAGCACTAAACGCGACGCCAATTGAGATTACTCTAGGGTCGGCACGCATCACGCCGTTCTTTGCTACTCCATTCAATGATGTAAACGGCGTCTCGCTTAATGGTCAGTCCCTTTCACTCAATTTCGTTTTCACCGACAACTTTATCCGCTTGCTTCCGTCACCTGGTTTTCCGCAGACCGCTGTGAACTTCGACATTTCGGTCGCGCTCCATACTAACGCCAATGGTCTTGCCGGCTTTGCTTCCGGTACTGGCTTTATCTTCGATCAGACAGGACAACCGCTGCAAGCACCAGTAGTTCTCGGAAGTGCTGCCAGTGATGACGGCGCAATTTTCCTGGGCTTGTTCCCGCTGTTGGACGAAGCCCCCACTAATACGCGTTTCTATGGCTTCAATATGGATATAACGCTTCCCAACAATCCAGGCTTTGAAGTCACGGACGCGGACTTGCGATTGTTTGGCGGCCAGATTCAAGTGGCGGACCAGGTGGTCCAGGGGCAGTTCGGTATCGGACCACATATTGCTGACACGGGTAGTACAGCGATTCTCTTTGCATTTGCTCTTTTAGTGCTGAGTGCAACGTGCAAACTCCGTGTGCTGAGCCGTCATTAACATCGGCGCAGCACTAAATCACTCCATTTGTCACCCGTCGAATAGTGGCCGGGCCGCCTTCGGCTCAACCATACACCAACCCTTGATCGCAGAGACTTCATCAACCGGTCTGACCACTACCCACGACGGATCGCCAATAGCGGTTCAGAATATCAACGTCGATGAGTGGACATTACCATTACTCGACACCCGTAGACCTTCAATATTTCACTGGCGGCATCATGCCAAAATCGGGTATTTCTGCGCAATACGCTTGCCACGGCGCAATCATCTCTCAGTATTGGGAGGTCAGAACAGCACAAGAAATTGGCGTATGCCGAAGGCGAACCTTGACGGGGGCGCCCTCAGTCGTAACGGATATTGCGGTAAAAGTATCGAGCACATGGCATACCTTCTAATTTGTAGGGATCTCGGACAAAGGGCAGCGGAGATTCAAGCACGACTTTTGGCTCTATTGGACGCGCGTAGTGGCGCTGCTAGTCGGGCGGGACGCCATTGGCTTTCCGATCCCGATTCGCCATTTGGGTCGCGGCCAAATTATGCGACCCTTTTCCAGCCATGTCGCTCCGTGGCGGGCAGACTCGGCGCCCTTTTCGCTGCACTGCTTTTGGCTATTTCTGGCGCTGTGCAAGCGGCAAACATTAACGCTCGTAGCCCTTCCTTTGCCGACGTAAGCGAGGCGGTAGCTTCTGCCGCGAAAGGTGACACCGTAATTGTTCCGGCTGGAACCGTGAGTTGGACTAAAACTCTTGTTATCAATAAGCCTATTACGTTAATAGGACAGACCACGGTAAACTACACTAACGAAACGGCTAATGATCAAACAATTATTTTGGATGACGTGTCGCGTTCAGTTAGTCCTGCCGCTCCTATTATACATGCTATAGTTACAAGCGGAAATATGGCCGTAGAGCCTACGGCACCGCTACTCCAAATAAAAGGGTTCACTTTCAGGGTTAGCCTCAATACTACAACAGGTGCTCCGAACGGCGCCATCATGTTGGCTGGCACCTGTCCAGCAGTCCGGATTAGCAATTGTCATTTTGACCGCCTCTACCAGTCGTCAATTTATACCTTCGGGTGGATCTATGGTGTGATGGATAACTGTTTGCACACTTTTACTCAACGCGTTTTACTCGGCACAATGGGAATGCCCACTTATAATGGCTATCAATACGGCGACGGTTCGTGGGCGGAAGCCGCTCATTGGGGCAGCTACAAATTTTTCTTTGTAGAAAACAATGTAGTCCACAATGTGGTCAAAGCTGGTGGAAACATGGACGCCAAAAGAGGCGCTCGCTACGTCCTCCGTAATAGCAAGTTTTATG
>Ga0209156_10001156_pt1 | contig 21681 bp, 23 predicted proteins | sample GraSoiAngelo_124_FD_185881 | JGI IMG/M metagenome (GOLD analysis project Ga0209156, IMG submission 185881) | Grasslands soil microbial communities from the Angelo Coastal Reserve, California, USA - 14_0927_05_20cm (SPAdes) (version 2) | ecosystem: Environmental > Terrestrial > Soil > Grasslands...
GGTGAGGAGCGAGCCCGTGCCACGGCGGATCGCGCTCCGCCTCGCGGCCGAGGTCGTCCGCGTGGGGCGCGCCTCCGGCCACGAGATCGAGCCGATCTACGGCCTCGCCACCCAGCGCTTCCTGGACGCCGCGGAGGGCCGCGGGCTCGCGGAGCTCGAGGCCGACATCGCCGCCAGCGCGCGGCACCTCAGCGGCGGCCGGCCCTCGCTGCTGCAGGACGTGCTGCGCAAGCGGCGGACCGAGATCGACGACCTGAACGGCTACGTGGTCGCCGAGGGGCGCAGGCTCGGCGTCCCGACGCCAGTCAACGCGGCGGTCGTCGAGCTCTATCACCGGCACGGCGTCGGGACGCTCACCCCGGATCCGAAGAACCTCGAGCCGCTGGCCAGGCTGGTGTGACGCTCGAGCTCACGCGAGAGGAGAGCTGAGATGGCCCGGATGACCGGCGGCGAGGCGCTCGTGAAGCAGCTGTATCGGGAAGGGGTGCGCGTGGTGTTCGGGCTGCCGGGCGTGCAGCTCTACGGCGTGATGGCGGCGCTGCGCGAGGAGCCCGGGATCCGCTTCATCACGACGCGCCACGAGCAGGCGACGAGCTACATGGCGGACGGCTACGCGCGCGCCGGTGGCGCCTTCGGCACGGCCCTGGTCGTGCCGGGTCCCGGCCTCCTCAACGCCGCCGCGGGCCTCGCCACGGCGTACTCGGCCTCCTCACCCGTGCTGATGCTCTCGGGCCAGGTGCCGCGGCATCAGCTCGGGAAGAACATCGGGGTCCTCCACGAGGTGAACGACCAGCTCGACGCGATCGCGCCGATCACCAAGTGGCGGAAGCGGGTCCTCGAGGTCGGCGAGGTGGCGCGGGCGGCCCACGACGCGGTCGAGCAGCTCCGCACGGGGCGGCCGCGGCCGGTCGAGCTCGAGATGCCGCCCGACACGATGGAGGAGGAGGGCGAGGTCGAGCTCGTCGAGCCGAGCCGCGCCGCGCGCGCCGCCGCGCCGCGGCCCGACGTGGAGCGCGCCGCCGAGATGCTCCTGGCGGCCACGCGTCCCGTGATCTACGCCGGCGGCGGCGTCCACCTCGCGGGGGCTCACGAGCCGCTCGCCGCGGTCGCCGAGTATCTCCAGGCGGGCGTCGTCCAGTCCGCGGAGGGCAAGGGGGCGCTGAGCGATGCGAGCGACCTCTCGCTCGGCGCCGCGATGTGGCCCGCGAGCGCCACGAAGAAGCACCTCGAGGCGGCAGACGTGATCCTCGTGGTCGGGAGCCGCCTCGCGCTCGCGGGGCCCCGGCCCGAGCAGCAGGTCGTCCAGCTCGACGTGGACCCCGAGGAGATCGGCCGGAACCACAAGAAGACCTTCGGCCTCGTCGGCGACGCCCGGCTGACGCTCGCCGCGCTGCTCGAGCGCCTGCGCGCGGGCGCGCCCCCGCGCGCCTCGCGCAAGGCCGAGCGCGAGGCGCTCCGCGCCGAGGTCGGCATGAGCATGACCCAGGAGCCCAACACGTCGATCCTGAAATCGCTGCGCGCCGGCATGCCCGAGGACGCGATCTTCGTGGCGGGGATGACCCAGATCGGCTACTACTCGCGCCCCTTCTGGCCGGTCTACCAGCCGCGGACGTACCTGACGTCGTCCTACTCGGGGAACCTCGGTTACGAGTACCCGACGGCGCTCGGCGCCAAGGTGGCGTGCCCGAAGCGCCCGGTGGTCGCCATCTGTGGCGACGGCGGCTTCCTCTACAACGCGCAGGAGATGGCGACGGCGGTCCAGCAGCGGATCAACGTCGTCGCGGTCGTCTTCAACGACCACGCCTTCGGGAACGTCGCGCGGGACCTCGACGAGTCCTGGGGCGGCAGCTACGGGGCGGAGCTCCACAATCCCGACTTCCTGAAGCTGGCCGACGCCTACGGCGTGGCGGGCCTGCGCGCCAAGGCGCCGACCGACGTCGGCCGGCTCGTGGCCGACGCGATCCAGCTCGACCGGCCCGTGCTGATCGAGGTGCCCGTCGGCCGGATGGCGCGCCCGCCGTTCTTCGCGCCGCTCCGCTCGCCGGCCAAGTACCGGCGCTGATGCCGCGGCGCCGTTAGCGATCCACGCGGACGGCCCAGAGGCGGCCGAGCCAGTCGCCGCGGTTCGACGAGACCCCGGCGAGCGCTCGCTGGTTCTCGGCGACCACGAGCCGGTAGTGGTCGAGCCCGATGACCTGGCTCGGATCCTCCTTGCGGTAGCCGTCGAGCGAGAGCACGCCGCTCGCCTTGTCGAAGCGCCCGCGGACGTACTCGATCCCCTTCGTGCCGAGCTTCTGGAGCTCGCTCTCGCGCGGCGAGGCGGCGAGCGTCCAGGTGATCGCCGCCTCGGCCGCGCCGTCGGGCTTGATCTCGAGGGCGATCTCGGCGAGATAGACGAAGCCCGGCGGGCTCGTCCACTGTCCCCACCACTTGCTCGGCCCCGTCTGGGTGGACCCCGCGCACGGCGCCAGGACGACGAGCAGCGCGGCGAGCGACAGTAGGAGGAGGAGGCGCGGTCGACTCATGGGGGTGTCTCCGTGGGGAGCCTCTCGAAGCGATCGTATCACGCCGCACCCGGGGCATAATGAGACGGGCCGTCATGCTGGAGACGCCGGAGACTCCACGCCACAGTCACAACCCGCTCGTCCGCTACTTCAGGCTCCTCGGGCCGGGGCTCGTCACGGGCGCGTCGGACGACGATCCGAGCGGCATCACGACCTACTCCGTCGCGGGCGCCTCGCTCGGCTACGGGATGCTCTGGACCGCGCTCGCGACCTTCCCGCTGATGGCGGCCGTCCAGCTCATCTGCGCGCGGATCGGCCTCGTCACCGGGCGCGGCCTGACGGGCGCCGTACGCCGCCACTACCCGCGCCCCTTCCTCTACGCAGCGTGTCTCCTCCTGCTCGCCGCCAACGTCTTCAACATCGCCGCCGACCTGGCTGGCATGGCCGACGCCGCCCAGATGCTGACGGGGATCCCGGCGCTCGTCTGCGTGCCCCTCTTCGGCGTCGCGATCCTCGTCGTCACCGTCTACGCGAGCTACGCGACTCTGGCCGGCGGGCTCAAGTGGCTCACGGGCATTCTCTTCGCCTACGTGGCCGCGGCGCTCCTGGCGAAGCCCGACTGGCGGGGAGCACTCGTGGCGAGCGTGGTGCCCTCGCTCCGCTGGGATTCCCTCTACGTCGCGACGTTCGTCGGCGTGCTCGGGACGACGATCTCGCCCTACCTCTTCTTCTGGCAGGCTTCGCAGGAGGTGGAGGAGGAGAAGGCGCGCGGCAGGCGCACCGCCGCGCAGCGGCGCGGCGCGACCGATCACGAGCTCGCCGACGCGCGGCTCGACGTGAACACGGGCATGTTCTTCTCGAACCTCGTGATGTACTTCATCATCCTGGCGACCGCGTCGACGCTCCACCGCGCCGGGATCTTCGAGATCGAGACGGCGCGGGAGGCGGCCGAGGCGCTCCGCCCGCTCGCCGGGGACGCCGCGTACCTCCTGTTCGCCGTCGGGCTCATCGGCACCGGGGTGCTTGCCGTGCCCGTCCTCGCCGGCTCGGCCTCGTTCGCGGTGGCCGAGGTGTTCGGCTGGCGGGCGGGGCTCGACCTCAGCCCGCGAAGGGGGCGGCAGTTCTATCTCGTGTTCGCGGGCTCGATCGTCGCCGGCATGCTCCTCGATCTGGGCGGGATCCCGCCGATCCGCATGCTCTTTCTCTCGGCCGTCGTGAACGGTCTCCTGGCGCCGCCGCTCCTGCTGCTCGTCATGCTCGTCAGTAACAACCGCGCCATCATGGGCGAGCGCACCAACGGGCCGTGGCTCAACGCGCTCGGCTGGACCGCCACGGCGGTGATGACGGCGGCGGCGGTCGCCTTCTTCGTCACTTCGAAATGAGCGACGCGCGCCTGACTCAGGCCACCCACGGTGCACGCCGGCCTCGCGGACCCCGCTACAAATGAGCGACGCGCGCCTGACTCAGGCCATGACCGACCGCACGGCCGGGTTCGTCATCGGCCTCGTCTCGGCGACGGTGATCGCGGTCGTCGCCTATCTGCTGCTCGGGCCGCGGCCGGCGGCGGGCGGCGCCCCGGCGGTCGCGGTGCTGCCGCTCGTCAACGCCTGTCTCAACGCGACGAGCGCGGCGCTCCTCACACTGGGCTACGTCTTCATCCGGCGGAAGCAGGTCACCGCGCACAAGACGTGCATGGTCTCGGCGCTCGCGGTCTCCACGCTCTTCCTCGTCTCCTACGTGACCTACCACGCGCTCGCCGGCTCGCGGCCCTTCACCGGTCGGGGCGTCCTCCGGCTCGTCTACTTCCCGCTCCTGGTCTCCCACATCGTGCTTGCCGCCACCATCGTCCCGCTGGCCCTCACCACCGTCTACCGCGCGCTCCGGAACGACTTCGCCCGCCACGTGAGGATCGCGCGCGTCACGCTCCCGCTCTGGCTCTACGTGTCCGTGACCGGTGTGGTCGTGTACTGGATGCTCTATCACCTCTGAGCCGGCGCGCGCACCGGCTTCGCGCGCGTGTCGAACGGCGGGCCGAAGGGTCAGACCAGCTCGCCGCGGAGCACCGTCACAGCCTGGCCGCCGAGCTTCACGCGGTCGCCGGCCAGGCGCACGCGCACCACGCCGCCGCGCGGCGAGGCCTGGTAGGCGACGAGCTCCGTCTTGCCGAGTCGCGTGGCCCAGTAGGGGCCGAGGGCGCAGTGGGACGAGCCCGTCACGGGGTCCTCGGTGATCCCCGAGCCCGGCGCGAAGAAGCGCGAGACGAAGTCGAAGCCCGGGGTGGATGCGCGGCTCGTGACGATCACGCCGCGCACGGGGAACCGCGCGAGCGCCGCATGGTCGCCGGGAAGTCGAGCTCGATCCAGTCGCCCCGGCGGTCGGCGGTCAGGAGGCCGCTCTTCGTCTGGAAGCGCGCCTGACGGCCGGGCTCGAGGTGAGCCTCCTGCCAGAGGACGTGAGCGGCGGCGAGCGTGGCGTGGCCGCACAGGGCGAGCTCGATGGCCGGCGTGAACCAGCGGAGGGCGACCCCGTCGTCCGCCGGGTGGAGGAACGCGGTCGCCGAGAGGTTCATTTCGCGCGCGACCGCCTGCATCCACGACGCGTCCCGCGGCGCGGGGAGGACGCACACCGCGGCCGGATTGCCCCGGAATGGCGTGTCGGTGAACGCGTCGACCTGGACGATCGCGAGCCCCATGGGCGACGAGTCTAGAGATACGAGGTGCTAGAGTCCACTCGATGCGCGGGTGCGAGCAGATTCCGTGGCTCTACGACGCGATGTGCGCCGTCATGGAGTGCTTTGGCCTTCGCCGCTGGCGGCGCTGGCTCGTCGCGGGAGCGCGCGGGCTGACGCTCGACGTCGGCTGCGGGACGGGCCGGAACCTCCCGCTCTATACCGTCCGCGCGGTCGGGCTCGAGCCCTGCCGCGAGACGCTCGCGCGCGCGCGGCGGCGGGCGCCCGGGGTCCCCCTGGTCCAGGGCAGCGTGGAAGCCCTGCCCTTCCGCGACGGCGCCTTCGACACGGTCGTGAGCGGGCTCGTCTTCTGCAGCGTCCCCGACCCGCGTCGCGGGCTCGCCGAGGTCAAGCGCGTGCTGGGGCCGCGCGGCCAGCTCCGGATGCTCGAGCACGTGCGCTCGACCGCGCCGTGGAAGGCGCGGCTGCAGGACCGCTACGCGGCGTTCTGGACGAGGCTCAGCGGCGGCTGCCATCCGAACCGCGAGACCGAGCGGACGGTGGAGGCGTGTGGCTTCGCGATCGAAGCCGAGGGCCGGCGCGCGAAGGGCGACATGCGCCGCTTCGCGGCGCGGCCGGCCCCGGCGTCCCGGGTACAATAGCGGCATGCTGTCGCGTCGCGAGGTGCTCGGGGGAGGGGCCGCGATGGGGCTGACCGCCGCCCTCCCGACCGCGCTCGTCGCCGAGGAGCCGCCCGCGCGGAGCCGGGTCGTCGTCGTGAAGCAGGGCGACCGCGCCAAGGCGGTCGCCGCGTGCTTCGAGGCGTTCGCGTTCCGGGCCTGCGACGGGCGCGACGTCGCGGTCAAGGCGAACTTCAACAGCGCCGATCCGTTCCCGGCGTCCACGCACCCGGCGACCCTCGGCGCCCTGCTCTCCGAGCTCAAGCGCCGCGGCGCGCAGGGGCTCACGCTCGGCGAGCGCTCAGGCATGGGCGACACCCGAGCGGTGCTGGAGCAGACCGGCGCCGCGGCTGCCGTCGCGGCTGCGGGCGGCAAGGTCGTCGTGCTCGACGACGTCGGGCGCGACGCATGGCGGCCCTACACCGCGCCCCACTGGCCGGAGGGCCTCCACGCCGCGCGGCTCTTCACCGACGGCGCGTGCGTGGTGCAGACCATGTGCTGCAAGACCCATCGCTTCGGCGGTCACGTCACGCTCGCCCTCAAGAACACGGTGGGGCTCGTCGCCAAGCACGTCCCCGGCCTGCGCCACGACTTCATGCGGGACCTCCACGGGTCGCCGCACCAGCGCGGGATGATCGCCGAGGCGAACCTGGCGTGGCGGCCGGCGCTCGGCGTGATGGATTGTCTCGAGGCGTTCGTGGACGGCGGGCCCGAGCGCGGCACGCGCGCGGCGCCCGGCGTCTTCCTCGCCAGCGACGACCGCTGCGCGCTCGACGCCGCGGCGATCGCGCTCCTGCGCCTCCACGGTATGCGCGGCCCCGCTGCCCAGGGGCCCGTCGGCGCGACCGCGCAGCTCGCCCGCGCGCTCGCGCTCGGCCTCGGGGCGCAGCCGAGCGCCGTCGAGGTCGTCCCTGCCGACGCCGGGGCGCGCGAGATCGCGCAGCGCATGACCGACGAGCTCGCCCGCGGTTGAGGCGGGAATGAGCGATGCGCGGGTGGTCGAGGAGCGCCACGGGTTCCCCGGGGCGCTCCGAGCGTGGGGGGGTGTGGGGGGCCATGTCGGGGCCCCCCACGTCGACCAATGCGACGCGCGCCTGACTCAGGTCACCCACGGCGCACGCCGGCCTCGCGGACCCCGTTGCAAATGACCGCGGCGAAGCGCGCCCTCACGCTCGCGAGCCTCGTCGCCGGCGGCCTTGCCCTGCTCGCGGCCGATGTCGCCGCGCAGACCTACCGGTGGCTCGACGACAAGGGCGCCGTCCACTATGTGCAGGGCATCGACAACGTGCCCGAGCGTTACCGCGACCCGCGGCTCTCGCCCGCGGACCGCGAGACGGCCTTCGAGGCGCTCAAGGCCCTGCGGGATCTCGAGTCGCTCGTCGCGCCCGACATGAGCCGGCTCGTGTACCAGTGGCGTCTGAGCAAGCTCGAGGAGGTCGTCCCGAAGTCGCTGCGCGCGATGCGGCGCGGGCGGGTGGCGAGCGCGCTGTCACGCGCGCTCGGCCACTATCGGCTGGCGGGGCAGCTCTACGAGCGCGGCGTGGCGGTGTCGAAGGATCGGGCGGCGGGATTCGCGCCGGGGTGCCAACGGCTCCCCCGGCCCGCGGCGCCCCGCGAGCCGTCGGGGTCCGACGCGGACCGGATGGCGGCGCTTCAGGTGGTGTGGCGCTGCGCGTCGGACCAGATCGCGGCCGCCGAGGCGCTGGCGCTCCGGCCGGGCTCGGGGCCGTGGGCGGAACGCGTGAAGACGCCGGCGAAGGCGAGGCCGTAGCCCGACGGGTCAGAGGTCGTTCCCGGAGTAGGAGAGGTTGAACGACTTGTTGCAGAGCGGAAAGTCGGGAACGATGTTCTTCAGCACCGCGTACTCGAGTGCGGGCCAGTTCCTGAACGACGGGTCCACGATCTTCACCCGCCGGAGTCTCGCGGGCCCGTCGGCGACCACCCAGTGCCAGACGGGGCCGCGCCAGGCCTCGACCACGCCGAACGCCTGGCCGCCCGCGGGCAGGGGCGGGAGGGCCACGCGCGTCGGACCCTCGGGCGTTCGTCCGGCCGCGGCGCGGATCAGCCGCGCCGCCTCGCGGGCCTCGTCGAGGCGCACCATCGTCCGCGCCCAGACGTCGCCCGTCGCGTAGACGGCGACCCGCACGTCGAGCTCGCCGTAGGCCGCGAAGGGCGCGTCGCGCCGGCAGTCGGCGTCGATCCCGCTCGCGCGCCCCACGAGCCCCACGACCTGCAGCTCCCGCGCGGTCTGCTCGGTCAGCCGCCCGGTGCCCTGCAGGCGCTCGAGCACCATCGTGTTGTCGAGCGAGAGGCGCGCGATCTCCTCGAACTCGGCGGTGAGCGCCTCGACGGCGGACGCGAGCTCGCCGAGCGCCGCGCCCGCGATCGGGCCGTCGACGCCGCCGGGCACGACGGCGCCCCGCAGCAGGCGGTGACCGGCGACGCGCGCGTTCAGCCGGCAGAGCTCCTCGCGGATCCGGAAACAGTGGGCGTGGCCGAAGGCGAAGCCCGTGTCGTTGACGATCATGCCGACGTCGGCGACGTGGTTGTAGAGCCGCTCGAGCTCGAGGAGGACGACGCGGAGCCAGCACGCGCGCGGCGGCACCTCGCAGCCCGCGAGCGTCTCGAGCGCCTGGCAGTAGGCGAGCGCGTGGCCCGCGCTCGTGTCGCCCGAGACGCGCTCGGCAAGCTCGGGCGTGCGCTCGAAGGGCAGCGTCTCGAAGAGCTTCTCGGTGCCCTTGTGGACGAAGCCGAGCCGCGTCTCGAGGTTCACGATCGTCTCGCCCTCGACGCTGAAGCGGAAGTGGCCGGGCTCGATGATGCCCGCGTGCACGGGCCCCACCGTGATCTCGAAGATGCCCTCGCCCTCGACGCGGCGGAACGGGAACGGCTGGCCCGCGTCGGCGAACTCGCCGCGCATCGCCGCGTCACGCCGGAGCGGGTGATAGCCCTCGGGCCAGAACTGGTGGAGCGCGAGGCGCCGCGGATCGGGGTGGCCGCGCGGCGTGAGGCCGAAGAGGTCGCGGATCTCGCGCTCGAACCGGCTCGCCGCGAACGAGCGCGTCGCGAGCGAGGGGAAGCGCGCGTCGGCCGCGTCCACGGAGACGAGGGCGAGGGCCCGGGGCCGGAGCGCCGGTGGCGCGAACGCGCAGGCGAGCGTGAAGTCGCCGCTCCGGTCGCGCGTGTCCGCGGCGGCGAGGAACTGGCACACGGCGCCGAGCGGGGCGAGCCGGTCGGCGAGCGTCGGGAGCGCCGCCGCGGGAAGCCGGCCCTCGACCGTGAACGCGTCGCGGGTCGCGACGCCCTGGGCGCCCGCCTCGACGAGTGCCTGCGTGAGGTTGTCGAGCGTCAGGAGCGCCATCTCAGCGGGCCACGATCTTCGCGATGCGCCCGAGCGCGTCGTCGAGCCCGGGGGGCCACGCGAGGCCGGTGAGGAGGAGCAGCCCGAGCGCGACCGTCACGGGCACGATCGGCCAGGCGCGCGACGGCTCGCGCGGCGGCGCGCCCGCGGGCGCGCCGTAGAGCATCGTCTGGGTCGAGCGCAGCAGGCCCGCGAAGGCGACGAGCAGCAGCACGAGCCCGAGCGCGGCGGCCGCCGCGGCGCCCTCCCGGAAGCCGGCGCCGAAGATCAGCACCTCGCTCGTGAAGAGGCCGAAGGGCGGAAGCCCCATGAGGGCCAGCATCCCCGCGAGGAAGGCGGCGCCGGTGCGGGGCAGCGGACGCGACAGACCGCGCACGGCCGCGATCTCGGCGGAGTCGTACGCGGCGCGGATCCGCCCGGCGAGCAGGAAGAGCATGGACTTTGCGAGCGCGTGGTTCGCGATGTGGAGCAGGGCGCCGGTCACGCCCCACGCGCCGCCGAAGCCGAGGCCCACGCACACGACGCCGACGTGCTCGACGCTCGAGTACGCGAGCATGCGCTTGAAGTTCTGGGTGGTCCAGAGGAACAGGGCCGCGACGGCCATCGAGAGGAGCCCGAAGGCCAGGAGGATCCGTCCCGCAAACGCCGCGCCCGCGGCGAGGTCCACGACCGGCTTGAAGCGGAGGATCGCGTAGATCCCGACGGAGAGCAGTACCCCCGACATCAGCGCGCTCACCGGGGCGGGCGCCTCGCTGTGGGCGTCGGGCAGCCACGTGTGCATGGGGGCCAGCCCCGCCTTCGTGCCGTAGCCCACGACGAGGAACACGAACGCGAGCTGCACGACCCGCGGCGCGAGGCCGGGCGCCAGGCGCAGCAGGGTCGTCCAGCGCAGGGCGTAGGTCTCGTCGCCGAAGAGCTGGATGTCCGCGAAGTAGACGAGCACGGTGCCCAGGAAAGCGATGGCGATCCCGACGGAGCAGATCAGTAGGTATTTGTACGAGGCCTCGAGCGAGGCGCGCGTCCGCTCGAAGTTCACGAGGAAGACCGACGCCAGCGTCGTGCCCTCGATCGCGCACCACATGAGGCCGATGTCGTCGGTCGTGACGGCGAGGAGCATCGTGAAGACGAAGAGGTGGAAGAGCGCGTAGAAGCGCCGCGCGACCGCGTCGCCGACGTACCGCGGGGCCTCGACCGCGGCGGCGGCGCCGACGAGTCCGATGAGCGCGACCATCCACGCCGAGAGGGCGTCGGCGCGCAGGAACCCGTCCAGCGCGGTGAGGTCGCCCGTCCGGTACACCGTCACCGCCGTGGCGAGCGCGAGCAGGAGGGTGAGCGCCGCCGTCAGGCCGTGGAGCGCGGCGGCGAGCGGGCCGCGCGCGCGCGTCAGGACCGCCGCGCCCGCGAGCGGCGCCGCGAGGAGGAGGACGAGCATTATTCCCGGAGCTCCCGGAGGCGCTGCTCGTCGATCGACTCGTGCTCGCGGCGCACTTCGCCCACCACCGCCTCCATGATGAGCACGATGACGAGGACGTCCAGGAACACCCCCGCCTCGACGATGCCGGGCAGCCCGTAGGTGGCCAGGAGCGCCAGGCCGAAGATCCCGTTCTCGAAGACGAGGAAGCCGAGGATGTGGCCGAGCGCGTCGCGGCCCGTCACGCAGAGGAAGAGGCCGATCAGCGCCATCGCGAAGGCCAGCGGGATCGCGCCCTCGGTCGGCAGCTCCGTCGCGGCCCTCACCGGCAGCATGACGGCGTAGGCGACGACGACGAGCACGCCCGCGACGAGGAGCGCGACGCCGGATGACTTGCCCGGCGTCACCGGCCGGACGGGCATGCCGGCGCCGATGCGCCGGAGCACGCGCGGGATCACGACCGCCTTGACGACGAGGAAGACGAGCGCGACGAGCAGGAGCCGCGGGCGCCCCGCGAGCAGGCCCAGGGTCCCCGCGAGCGCGGCGAGCACCAGCGACTGGGCGGCGAAGAGGCGGAGCCGGCCCGGCCAGCTCTGCCGCCAGACGATGGCGAGCGTCACGACGAGGCCCACGAACGCGAGCAGGTTGGAGGCGGTCGTCACGGGACGAGGAACACCGCGGTCACGGAGAGGAGAGCCAGCGCGAACGAGCCCGCGAGCAGCTCGGGCACGCGGAAGAGCCGCAGCTTGGCGATGATGGTTTCGAGGCCTGCGAGGGCCACGGTCAGCACGGCGAGCTTGCCGGTGAGCGCCAGGAGGCCGAGCAGCACCGGCACGGGCTCGACGATATCGGGGACGCCCCACGGGAAGAACAGGTTCGCGAGGAGCGTCAGGAACACGAAGAGCTTCATCGCCGCCGCCCACTCGACGAGCGCCAGGTAGCGCCCCGAGTACTCGAGCACCATCGCCTCGTGGATCATCGTCAGCTCGAGGTGCGTCGCCGGGTTGTCCACCGGCAGCCGGCCGGTCTCGGCGAGCATCACGATGAAGAAGGCGGCGAACGCGAGCAGGTGGCCGGGGTTCGCGGCGAGGAGCGGCTCGCGGGCGAAGCGCTCGACGATGCCGCCGAGGGTGGTCGTGTCGGCGCGCAGCGCGAGCGCGAAGACCGCCAGGATCACGGTCGGCTCGGCGAGCGCCGCCACCGCCACCTCCCGGCTCGAGCCCATGCCGCCGAAGGCGCTCCCGGAGTCGAGGCCAGCGAGAGCGAGGAAGAAGGTGCCGAGCAGGAACAGGTACATGAGGAGGATGATCCCGGCGAAGGGCAGCGCCGTCCGCGAGGCGACGACGGGGACGACCACGGTCGCGACCAGCATGGTGGCGACGAGGACGTAGGGCGTGACGCGGAAGACCCAGGACGTCGTCGTCGAGACCACCGTTTCCTTGCGGAGGAGCTTGCGCAGGTCCGCGTAGGGCTGCCACGGGCTCGGCCCGCGCCGGCCCATCAGGCGCGCCTTCAGCGTGCGTAGCACGCCGACCAGCAGGGGCGCCCCCGCCGCGCCGACGAGCGCCTGGGCCAGCGCGAGGACGATGTCGGTGATCACGTGAGCACCAGGAGGACGAGCAGCGCGGCCAGGATGTACGCGAGGTAGACGTTGGCGCTGCCCGACTGGATCGCGCGCGCCCGGCGCGCGACGACGGAGAGGGCGCTGAGCACCGGCCGGTAGAGCCAGTCCTCGAAGATCGGGCGCGTCGGATTCCCGTACTCGATTCGCTCGACGAAGAAGCGGGAGTCGGGATGGAACTCGATGTCGAGCCGCTTCTCCGGCCGGTAGAAGAAGTCGAAGACACGCTTGAACGGGTTGGAGAACGCGGTGGCCGTGTACTCCATGCGCGCCGTCTGGAGGATCCGGCCGCAGCCCCAGGTCTCGTAGCGCCGGGTGCGGCGCGCGGCGCCCGCGAGCCGCAGCAGGACCATAGGCGCCAGCATCGCGGCCGCGAGCGCCGTCGTCAGCGCGAGCGGCGAGAGGGCCGCGAACTCGCGTGAGACCCTGAGCGTCAGCCAGTCCCCGAGGGCGGGGAGCGGGGCCGAGCCGACGAGCGGGCCCGCGATCGCGGCGAGGGCCGGCAGCACGAGCGTCGGCCCGAGGCCGAGGAGGGCGCAGACGACGCAGAGGAGGATCATCGCGACGCGCATGGACGGCGCGGCCTCGTGGGCGCGGGCGGCGGCCTCGCTCCGCGGCACCGCGAGGAAGGTGATGCCGGCCGCCTTCACGAAGCACGCCAGGGTCAGGCCGCTCGTGAGCGCGAGCCCCGCGAGGCCGAGCGTGAAGACCAGGTTGAGCTCCAGCCGGGCGATCCGGGTGTTCTGGAGCAGCGCCTGGAAGAGCAGCCACTCGCTCACGAAGCCGTTGAGCGGCGGGAGCGCCGAGATCGCCGCCGCCCCGAGGACGAAGCACGCCGCGGTGCACGGCATGAGCTTCACGAGCCCGCCGAGGCCGTTCATGTTGCGCGTCCCCGTCGCGTGGACGACCGCGCCCGCGCCGAGGAAGAGGAGACTCTTGAACGCCGCGTGGTTCACGACGTGGTAGAGCGCGGCGGCGATCGCGAGCACCGCGAGCGCCGCGAGCCCGACCGCGCGGAACACGAGCCCGGCCCCGAGGCCGATCAGGATGACGCCGACGTTCTCGATGCTCGAGAAGGCGAGCAGGCGTTTGAGGTCGCGCTCGACGACCGCGTAGAGGATGCCGACGACGGCGGAAACGGTGCCGGCCAGGAGCACGGCGGCGCCCCACCACGCGGGCGCGGGCGCGAGCCAGTCGAGGCTCGCGCGCGCGAGGCCGTAGACGCCGAGCTTGATCATCACGCCCGACATCAGCGCCGAGACGTGGCTCGGCGCCGCCGGGTGCGCGAGGGGGAGCCAGACGTGGAGCGGGATCACGCCGGCCTTGGACGCGAAGCCGAGGCCGAGGAGGACGAGCGCGAGGCCCCGCGCGCCGGCGGGAAGGCCCGGCCCGGCGGCCGACCAGTCGGCGAACCTGACGCTGCCCGTCCACGCGGCGAGCAGCAGCATGCCCGCGAGCAGGCAGGCGAGCCCCGCGTGGGTCATGACCGCGTACACCCAGGCGGCGCGCGCCGACGCCCCCGCCTGCCGGTCGTGCAGCACGAGGAAGTAGGACGCGAGGGACATGAGCTCCCAGGCGATCATGAACGTCATCACGTTTGCCGCCAGGGGCACGACGCACATGGCGACGACGAAGCCGAGATACGCGAGGACGCCGCGCCGCTCGCCGCCCACGTAACCGATCGCGTAGATGGACGCGGGGATCACCGCCGCGCCGACGAGGGCGAGGAAGAAGCCGCCCAACGGGTCCAGCGCGAGCTCGAGCCCGCCGAGGGGCACGAGCCACGGCACCGCCAGCGTCCACGCGCGGCCGACGGCGCCGAGAAGGCCGAGCACGGTCGCCGCGACACCGACCGTCACCGCGGCGAGGAACCCGAGGGTCGCCATCAGCGGAGGCGGCCGATCACGTCGAGGATCCCGGCGAGGATCGCCACGGGCGACGGCGGACATCCGGGGACGACGGCGTCCACGGGCACGATGTCGCCCACGCCGCCCACGATCGCGTAGGAGCCGCGGAAGATTCCGCCGTCGCGGGCGCAATCGCCGACGGCGATGACCAGCTTCGGATGGGGCGTCGCCTCCCACGTCCTTAGAAGAGCCTCGGCCATGTTCCGCGTCACGGGGCCCGTCACGAGCAGGCAGTCGGCGTGGCGCGGCGAGGCGACGATGTGGAGCCCGAAGCGCTCGAGGTCGTAGTGCGGCCCGGTGAGCGCGGCGATCTCGAGCTCACAGGCGTTGCACGAGCCGGCGTCCACGTGGCGGATCGCGAGCGAGCGGCCGAAGACACGGCGCCGTTCGCGGGCGAGCCGGCCGCCGAGGCGCTCGACGTCGGCGTCGCGGGGCACGGGCTCGGTGACGATCCCGGTGCGGAGGGCAACGTGGAGCTGGCGGAACACGGCTCAGCGGCGCCGGGGCCGACGCGCCTCCTCGCGGAGCGCGCGCAGCATGTCCTGGGTGCCCACCAGATGGTTGTCGAAGATCCGCCGCGCGACGTCGAGGAGGTCGCCGACCAGCGGATCGCGCAGGGCGTAGCGCACCGTCGTGCCCTCCTTACGCGCGCCGACGACGTTCGTGCGCCGCAGGACGGCGAGCTGCGAGGACACCGCGGGCTGGTCGAGGTCGAGCGCGGCTTGGAGCTCGTGCACGTTCCGCTCGCGCGCGCGCAGGAGCTCGAGGATGCGCACGCGGAGCGGGTGGGCGAGGGCCTTGAAGAAGTCCGCCTTGAAGGATTGCAGCTCGGTGGACACGCCGTGGCCCACGAGCGCCCTTATATCATGATATCTCTATATAATCAATTCTGACCGAGCAGCCCGCGGTACACGGACGTCGTGAGCGCCATCGAGGCGTCGAGCGAATAGCATTCCGCGGCCAGCTGCTGGCCGGCTCGTCCGAGCGCCCGCGCCCGCGCGGGGTCGCTCACGAGCTCCAGCATCGCCGCGGCCAGCGCGCGGGCGTCGCCCGGCGGCACGAGGCGCCCCGTCTCGCCGTCGCGGACGAGCTCCGGGCTGCCGCCGACCGTGGAGGCGACGACCGGCGTGCCGACGGCGAAGGCCTGCGGAATCACCTGCGAGGTCGCCTCCGAGCGGATCGAGGGGAGCACGAGGACGTCGAGCGCGGCCATGACCTCGGGGATGTCGCGGCGGAACCCTGTCAGAGTCACCACGGCCTTGAGCCCCATGGCGCCGACGCGCCGGCGCACCTCGGCGCGGCCCACGCCGTCGCCGACGACCAGGAAGCGCGCGTCCGGGCGCCACTGGAGCACCTCGCGCGCGGCCTCGAGGAAGACGTTGTGGCCCTTGGAGCCGCGGATGTTGGCGACGAGGCCGACCAGCGGCTGATCGGCCGCGAGGCCGAGCTCGTCACGCACGGTCTTGCCGGAGACGCCGGGGTGGAAGCGCCGCGTGTCCACGCCGGGCGGGATCGAGACGACTCGCCCGGCCGGCACGCCCGCGCCGACGACGATGGCGCGCACGGCCTCGCCACTCGTGACCACGCGGTCGGCGAGCCGATAGACGAGCGCCCGGCGGGACCGGATCCGGATCGAGACGTGGCGGCTACGCACCACGGGACGGCCGAGCGACCGGGCGGCCAGGGCGCCGAGCCAGCTGTCCACGGAACTGTGGGTGTGGATCAGGCTCACGGCGCGCGCCTTCATGAGCCGGCGCAGCACGAAGAGCGCCAGGAGATCGTGGGCGCCGCGCATCCGGACCGCGACCGCCGGGATCCCGGCGGCCCCGGCCTCGGCGTGGAGCGGGCTCGCGGGCTGACACGCGACCAGCGCGTCCCAGCCGTGGTCGAGGAGCCAGCGCGTCTCGGCCAGGATCCTGAGCTCCTGGCCGCCGAACCCGCGCGACGCCTCGGTGTGGAGGATCGTCGGCATGGCGACAGACTACCTCTGCCGACACGCTCGAGAGAAAAAGCGGATGTCTGGGGGGTGCGCTACCAGCGGCCGCCGCGGGAGCCGCCGCGACCGCCGCCACCGCCGCCGCCGCCGAAGCCGCCCCGGCCACCGCCGCCGCCCCGGCTGCCGCCGCCGCCGCTGCCGGGCGCCTTGGCCTTCTCGACCTGAATGGTCCGGCCGTCGAGGCTGGTGCCGTTCAGCTTGCTGATGGCCTGCTCGGCCTCTTCAGGCGTCGCCATTTCGACGAACCCGAAGCCGCGCGAGCGGCCAGTGTCCCGGTCTGTCACGACGCTCGCGGATTCGACCGCGCCACACGCCGCGAACGCCTCGCGCAGACGCTCGTTGGAGGTGGAGAAGGAGAGGCCGCCGACGAACAGTTTGACCGCCATTCCAAGAGCTCCTTGTGCCTGTGCCTTCCGACTCCTGTGCACGACCCTGAACTCGGAAGGAGATCGGGGACGCGGCCTGACGGGGAGGAAGGTTCTCGGCGAACCGACGACCGCACCAGACATGGTGGAGTATACACTGTTCCCCAGGACGGCGGGTCGAATCTTCCCCCGAGGTGCGAGAGGCCGCTCTCTTCATCGAGCATCTGCGATATGCAGGTCTATACCTGATGCTCTTCGGGGCCGGCCTCGGGCTGCCGGTGCCCGAGGAGGTGCCGGTCGTGCTCGCCGGCCTCCTCTCGCGCGCACAGATCTTCAGGTGGTGGCTCGCGCTCCCGGTGTGCGTGGTCGGGGTGCTCTCCGGCGACGTCGTTCTCTACTGGCTCGGCCACCACTGGGGTGAGCGCGTGCTCGACTGGCGGCCCGTCCGCTGCGTGCTCCCGCGCGAGCGCGAGGCGTGGTTCCTCGCGGCGTATCGTCAGCACGGCGTGAAGATCATCTTCGGCGCCCGCCACGTGATGGGGTTCCGGGCGGCCGCGTTCCTCACGGCCGGCATCGCCCACATCCCCTTCTGGAAGTTCCTCGGCGTGGACGCGGCCGCGGCCTGTCTCGGCCTGCCCGTGAGCTTCGGCCTCGCCTACGTGTTCGCCGACCGCGTGCAGAGCGTGCTGGCCGACGTGCACCGCGTGGAGCGCTGGCTGGCGCTCACCGCCGTCGCCGCCGTCGCCGCGTGGCTGGCGGTGTGGGCGTACCGCAGGGGACGGCGCGCATAGTGCTATAGTCGGCGTGGAGACTGTCGTGACGTCAGGCGAACGGAAGCCCTGGCACGCGATCTTTCGGCTGCTCGAGCGCGACGAGCGGGTCTTCGCGGTCCTCCTCGCCGTCGTGATGGTCGGCGGTCTCTCCACCCTCGGTCTCGTCCCGCTGCGCCCTCGTCACCGGATCGACCTCTACTGGCTCGTCTTCTGGTTCGCGGCCTACAAGGTGGGCATCTTCGCCCTCGTCACGGTCAACCCGCGCGCCACGCGGGCGATCTTCGTGGGGGCGCTCGCGATCGACCTGCTCATCGTCTTCGCGCTCCTCTCGCTCACGGGCGGCGCCGACAGCCTCTTCTACCTCCTGTTCTTCCCGCTGGTCGCGATCAACGCCTACTACTTCGGCCCGTGGGTGGGACTGGGCGCGGCCGTCGTCGCGGGCGGGCTCTACGCGCTCGCGGCGTGGCTCGTCCCGCCGTGGGCCGGCTGGACGCCCCCCCTTCTCCTCGCGGCGTTCTTCGGCCTGCCGGCGATGACGCTCGGCCTCGTCGCCGAGCGCGAGCGCCGCGCCCGCAACGAGGTGGAGCGGCTGAACGTCGAGCTCACGGGCACGCTCTCCCGGCTCCAGACCGCGCAGCAGGAGCTGCTGGTCGCCGAGCGCATGGCGACGGTCGGGCGCCTGTCGCTCAAGGTCGCCCACGAGGTGCGCAACCCGATCAGCGCGATCGAGCTGAACGCCGAGCTGCTCGACGACATCGTGCGCGACCGCGCCGGGAAGGACATGGACGAGGCGGCGGGGCTCGTCACCGCGATCCGCGACCAGGTCAACGCCCTCGACGCGCTCACCGAGGAGTACCTGGCGTTCGCGCGGTTCCCGAAGCCCAACTTCGAGGAGGAGTCGGTGAACCATCTCCTGCAGGAGCTGGCCGACTTCATCCGCCCCGTTGCGACGCGGCAGGGGCTCAGCGTGCAGGTCGAGATCGATCCGAGCGTGCCCATGCTGGAGGTCGACCGGGGCCTCCTGCGCCAGGCGATCCTGAACCTCGTGAAGAACGGCCTCGAGGCGCTCTCGAGCGGGGGCGCGCTGACGATCACGAGCCACTTCGACGCAGAGGCGATCGAGATCGCGGTGTCGGACACGGGCGGCGGCATCCCCGAGGCCGTCGCGCCGCGCCTCTTCGAGCAGTTCTTCACCACCAAGCCCCAGGGCACCGGCCTCGGCCTCTCGATCGCGCGCCAGATCGTCGAGGAGCACGACGGGGAGATCCGCTGGGTGAACCGACCCGGGCGCGGCGCGACCTTCACGATCCGGCTGCCGATCAAGCGCGCGTCCGCCGCGCATCCGGCGCATGTCTGAGCCCGCGACGCTCCTGGTGGCCGACGATGACCCGGGGCTCCGCGAGAGCCTCGAGCGCACGCTGACGCGCGAGGGGTACCGGGTCATCCTCGCCTCGGACGGCAACGCGGCGCTCGAGCGGCTGCAGGCGGGCGGCATCGACCTCGTCCTCACGGATCTCAAGATGCCCGGGCTCACCGGCATCGAGGTCCTGCGCGCCGCGAAGGCGATCGCCCCCGACGTGGACGTGATCCTCCTGACCGCGTTCGGCACGGTCGAGGAGGCCGTGAAGGCGATGAAGGAGGGCGCCTACGACTTCCTCACCAAGCCCTTCCAGCGCGCGCAGGTGCTCCGCCTCATCCGCCAGGCGCTCGAGCGCCGCGAGCTGATCCAGCAGAACCGTGCCCTCCGGCAGCGCCTCGACGACCTCCTCCGGCAGGGCGTGGTCATCGGGTCGAGCCCGGCCTTCCGCCGCATGATGACCCTCGTCGAGCAGGTCGCCGACAGCTCGGCGACCGTGCTCGTCCAGGGCGAGAGCGGCACGGGCAAGGAGCTGGTCGCGAGCGCGATCCACCAGCGCTCCGCGCGGCGGAAGGGGCCGTTCGTCGCGGTGAACTGTGCGGCGCTGCCGGAGACGCTGCTCGAGTCCGAGCTCTTCGGCTACGAGAAGGGCGCGTTCACCGGCGCGGCGGCGCGGAAGGAGGGGCGCTTCGAGCTCGCCGACGGCGGCACGCTGTTTCTCGACGAGGTCGCCGACCTCTCACCGGTCACCCAGCCGAAGATCCTGCGCGTGCTGCAGGAAGGCGAGTTCGAGCGGCTCGGCGCCACCAAGTCGATCCGCGTGGACGTCCGCATCGTCGCCGCGACGAACCAGGACCTCGGCCATATGGTGAAGGAGAAGCGCTTCCGCGAGGACCTCTACTACCGGCTCAACGTCATCACGCTCAACGTGCCGCCTCTGCGCGAGCGCCGCGAGGACGTCCGCGTCCTCGCCCAGCATTTCCTGCGCATCTACGCCGCGAAGAACAACCGGACGCTCGAGGGCTTCACCGACGAGGCCATGCGCCGGCTCGAGGCCTACGCCTGGCCGGGCAACGTGCGCGAGCTCGAGAACGTCGTCGAGCGCGGCGTCGTGCTGGCGCGCGGCGCGCTGATGGACACGGATGAGCTGCCCGAGGAGATCGCGGGCGCCACGCCCCTGCCGGAGGGTGTGCTGACGGTCCGCATCGGCACCCCGCTCGCGGAGGTCGGGGCGCGCCTGCTCGACGCGACGCTCCGCGCGACCAAGGGCAACAAGACGCTCACCGCGAAGCTCCTCGGCATCGACCCGCGCACCGTCTCGCGCAAGCTCGAGCGCCAGGACGGGGACGAGGGGAGCGCCCCCGCCTCGTGAAGGCGCTGCTCCTCACGCGCGAGTACCCGCCGCACGTCTACGGCGGCGCCGGCGTGGTCGTGGACCAGCTCTCGCGCGCCCTCGCGCAGCGGATGGCCGTCGAGGTGCGCTGCTTCGGCGACCGCCTGCCCGGCGGCGCGCCCGAGGGCGTCACGGTGCGGGGCTACACGCCCTGGGACCGGCTCCGGGCCGGGCCGGACGGGCCGCGCTTCGCGCCCGCGCTCGAGACGCTCTCGATCGGGCTCGCGATGGCGCGCGACCCGGTCGACGCCGACGTCGCCCACGCCCATACCTGGTACGCGGACATGGCGGGCCTCTGGATCCGCACGCTCCACCGCATCCCGCTCGTCGTCACGCTCCACAGCATGGAGCCGCTCCGGCCGTGGAAGGCCGACCAGCTCGGCAGCGGTTATCTGCTCTCGAGCTGGATCGAGAAGACCGTGGTGGAGGCGGCGGACCGCGTCATCGCGGTCTCGGGCCGGATGCGCGACGACATCCTCGCGCACTTCGGCGCCGACCCGGCGCGGGTCGTCGTCATCCACAACGGGATCGACCCCGAGCGCTTCCGGCGCACCGAGCAGCGCGACGCGCTCGATCGGCTCGGCGTCAGACCGCCCTACGTCCTGTTCGTCGGCCGCATCACCGACCAGAAGGGGATCTTCCACCTGCTCGACGCGGTGCCCCGGCTCCCCGGGGGCGTCCAGGTGGTGCTCTGCGCCTCGGCGCCCGACACGCCAGAGATCGAGGAGCGTCTGCGCCGCGCGGTGCCCCGGCACCCGAACGTCCTCTGGATCAACGAGATGGCGCCGGTCGACGTCGTCGTCCAGCTCTACAGCCACGCCGCCGTGTTCGTGTGCCCCTCGGTGTACGAGCCCTTCGGCCTGATCAACCTGGAGGCGATGGCTTGCGAGACGCCCGTCGTCGCCTCCGCCGTCGGCGGGATCCTCGAGGTCGTCGAGGACGGCAAGACCGGTCTCCTGGTCCCGCCCGGGCACCCGGACGAGCTCGCCGCGGCGCTCGGCCGCGTGCTGCAGAATCCGGCGCTCGGGCGGAGCCTGGGCCAGGCCGGGCGCCGCCGCGTCGAGGCGCAGTTCAGCTGGGCGAGCGTGGCCGAGCGCACCGAGCACGTCTACGCCGACGCGATCGCGGAGTTCAAGCGCTCGTCCGGCGAGCGGTAACACGCGTGCCCGCGCGCGCGCTCGCCGGCGTCCGGGGCTTCGTCTTCGACCTCGACGGCTGCGTCTGGAACGGCAGCGCGCTGAACCCCGCCGCGGGGGAGACGCTCGCGGCGCTCCACCGCGCCGGCCGCGGGCTCGCGTTCCTGACCAACAACTCGCGCGAGACGGGTGACGACATCCGCCGCCGCCTCCACGCCGTCGGCGTCACGGTCGCCGAGCACGCGCTCACGCCCCTCGAGATCATCGGCGAGGTGATCGCGCGCCGGTTCGGTCCTTCGCGCGTGCTCGTGATCGGCGCCGAGGAGCTCGCGCGAGTGATCGAGCGCGCCGGCCACGCGGTCGTCCCCGTGAAGGACTACCGCCGAGCGACGGTGGTCGCCCTCGGCAACGACTTCGACCTCACGTACGAGCGGCTCACCGCCGCGGCGCGCGCCTGCGCCGCCGGCGCGCCGCTGGTCACGCCCAACGTGGACCCGCGGCTGCCGCTC
>Ga0209156_10001157_pt1 | contig 21671 bp, 19 predicted proteins | sample GraSoiAngelo_124_FD_185881 | JGI IMG/M metagenome (GOLD analysis project Ga0209156, IMG submission 185881) | Grasslands soil microbial communities from the Angelo Coastal Reserve, California, USA - 14_0927_05_20cm (SPAdes) (version 2) | ecosystem: Environmental > Terrestrial > Soil > Grasslands...
ACTCGGCCCAGTCTGCCGAGTAGCGGCTGCTACGCCGCTGAATCAGTGAGGTTCGTCGCAGCTTCACTTTGAAGAACTCATGATGCGCTTAGTGCATTCGAATGAAATCACGGCATCGAAATCCGTAGGTATTCCTCATCGCCGCACAATACGCCGCATTTCGCAATGACAAACACACGTTCGTGGTTTCATTCTGGGCTCAGTCGAGGAATCGCTGCGTAATGCCCGAGTAGCTCTCGATGCGGCGGTCGCGCAGGAACGGCCAGTTGCGACGGATTTCGTCGATTTCGGCTAGATTCACGTCGGCAAAGAGGATTTCTTCGCGGTTGTGCGAAGCTTCGGCGAGGACTCGTCCGAAGGGATCGGCTAGAAATGATCCCCCCCAGAACTCCAGGCCGGCGCCTTTGGCTTCATTTCCGCGAATGTTGCCGGTCTCATGGCCAATTCGATTTACAACCGCAACGAATACTCCGTTTGCGATCGCGTGTGCGCGCTGAATCGTGCGCCAGGCGTCGTGCTGCGCTGCTCCGTACTGCTCCTTTTCAGCAGGATGCCATCCGATGGCCGTCGGGTAAAACAACACTTGAGCACCCTGCAGCGCGGTGAGGCGAGCTCCTTCGGGATACCACTGATCCCAGCAGACGAGTGTGCCGATGCGGCCGACCTCGGTATCAAATGCCTTGAACCCGAGATCTCCGGGCGTGAAATAGTACTTCTCGTAATAGAGCGGATCATCAGGAATGTGCATCTTGCGGTAGACGCCCTTGATGGCACCATCACTTCCGATGAGCACGGCGGTGTTGTGATAGAGGCCGCGTGCTCGTTTCTCGAAAATTGAAGTGACTACGATTGCCTTGGCTTCAACTGCTGCCTTCGAAATTGCTTCGGTCGTCGGACCTGGAATTGTTTCCGCCAAGTCGAAGAGCGTGGGATCTTCGCGCTGGCAGAAGTACTGCGTGCGAAACAGCTCGGGCAGGCAAATAACCTGTGCACCGTTGCGCCCGGCTTCCCGCACTTGCTGGACGGCCTTGTGCAGATTCGCATCCGGATCTGCGGAGCAGGAAAGTTGAATTAGTGCGATTTGGAAATGGTCGTTCATGAAAAATAAGAACAAGAGCGAACACCAAGATCAGGAAGGCAATATAGAAGGTCATGAAGAACCTGGAACATCACTTCGTGACCTTTGATTCGCGCTTTCGTGGCTTCGCGTTCGCCTTCCGGGTTTACTCGAAAATTAAAATCGCCGCTGCGATCACAGTGGTCCAGCGTCCATGCTTATCGCCTACTGCGGACTGAGTGATATTTGCGGTGCGCACGATCTTATTGGAAATGCGATAGATTTCCTTCTTCTCGTCCCAGGACTTGTCTGCGTCGAAGTCAACATCGAGCGTTGTAGCCAGCATCTCGGCAGCGAGTTCTTCCGCGTAATCACCTGCCTGGTCGTCCGTCTCGCCAAAGCTGTGGTGTTCGCTCATATAGCCGTAAGTACCGCGATCCGTCGGGATCGCTACGCCGATGCTAGAAGCCAGCAAACGATGCGGCTCGCGGGTTGAATTCTCGGCCACTACGGCGAATACGACCTCGCCATGATTGAGATATTTCTGGCCTTCCTTGCGAGAAACCAATTTGCAGTGCGGGGGAAAGATGGAAGAGACGCGCACTAGATTTTGAGATGCGATGCCCGCGTCACGCAATGCGAGCTCGAAGGAGGTCAAGCGCTCTTTGTGTTTTCCCACTCCTTTGGTGAGAAAGAGCCGCTTGGGAACCATGTCTTTGCCCAATTCAAAAGCCCTCCGGAAAAGGCGTCTACAAAAAACTAAAGCTAACAGAAATTGTGCACTGCGCGCAGAGGAAAATATTTGAGCGATATGAATTTCGCCGGTTCAGGAGTGTGCCAACTTGTGCACTGCCTTTTTATTGACCGCGATCTCCATAAAGGCGCGCGCAGCCCGGCTGAGAGTTTTGTCCTTGCGATGGACCAGGGCCAAATCCCTGCTGATAGGCGGGTCGATGAAGCTTAAAGCAGACAGCGTTCCTGCGCGGATTTCATCGGAGATATTTGAACGTGCGACAAAGCCGACACCAACATCGGCAGCGACGAAACGCTTGAGCAACTCACTGGAATCGAGCTCCATCGACACATGAAGCTTGAGGCGTGCTTCTTCAAAGACATCGTCGATTGCGTCGCGTGTGCGTCCGAGCTTCGGCAGTACTAACGGATACTTAGCGATTTCTTCCAGTCGGGCGTGGGAGAGCTGTGCCAAAGCATGTCCAGGCGAGGTGATCAGCACAAGTTCATCGTGGTGTATTGGCAGCGCGTCGAGGCGAGAGTCTTTCACTGGCATCGAGACCACTCCAAAGTCAACGGTCTGGTCTATGACTGACTCCAGCGTCTTTGCTGTTTCTGCCCGCTGAATGCTCACTGAAACTTTCGGGTACTGCCGCTTAAAGTCGGCAAAGACATAAAGACAGGTGGCCTCGTTGGCTCCGACAACAATCTCCCCCCGTGGAGTGCGCTCCATCTCTGCAATCGTCATCTTCACCGATCTCAGCGCGCGCAGCGCTTCTTCAGCGTAGGTTTGAAACGCCTTGCCAGCAACGGTGAGACTTACCTTCGCTCCGGAGCGGTCGAACAGTTTCGCGCCAACTTCTTCTTCGAGAGCGCGAATCTGTGACGAAATCGCAGGCTGGGTACGGAAACAACGTTCGGCAGCTTTGGAAAAGCTGGAGTGTTTGGCGACTTCCAGGAAAGAGTTGAGTTGGTCCAAATCCATGGGACTGATGGGAAGCTTGGTTTGTATCGTACGCCGGATTTTGCAATTCCGCAGTGGAAATGCTTATTTCCCCATGTGTGGCCTGCGCTTAGAATCTTGCAGTGGCACACTCGCGAAATCTTCTCCGCGCTCACGCTGTTGGACGCGTTTTGTGGAGGCTCAGCAACCGTCATTACGCGGTGAGGGGCGGGGTAGCGGCGGCCAAGAGTGTAGGGAAGGCGACGGCACGCGCCACTCGGATTCTCATTCTTGAGATCACCGGATTCTTCTTCGCAGTCTTTGCTGCTATGGGCCTCGCAGCTGCATGGCGACAATGGCAGAGGATTCAATCGGGCCAGTCCGCTCCAGTGTCACACGTCATCGTTACTCTGGCATTTGTCGCCGCATTCATCTACTTCTCGGTTAGCTCGTTCTGGCGTGCTCGACGCCATGCAGCGGTCAAAGAGAGTGGCAATGGCTGATTCGGCACGACCGGAAAGACTAAAACACGCCTCTGACGTCGAATTGCGCGAGCTCTACACGGACGAAGAACTCGCGCAATCTGGCTGGAGCTACGACGAGCAGGTTGGATTTCCTGGTCAATATCCCTTCACTCGTGGCATTCAGCCGACCATGCATCGCGGTCGTCTATGGACAATGCGCCAGTATGCAGGCATGGGAGACGCGGAAGAGTCGAACCGTCGCTACAAGTACCTTTTGGCGCATGGCACCACGGGACTTTCTGTGGCCTTCGATCTGCCGACACAAATCGGCTACGACTCGGACGATCCTATGTCATTGGGTGAAATCGGTAAGGTGGGAGTGGCGATCGACTCGATTGAAGACATGCAGCGGCTGTTTGAAGGCATCGATCTCGAGAAAATCTCGACGTCGATGACGATCAATGCCACAGCCATCATCTTGTTGGCGTTGTATGTTGCGGTTGCGAAGCGCAAAGGAGCGGATCCTCGCAAACTGTCGGGTACGGTGCAGAACGATGTGTTGAAAGAGTACATCGCCCGCGGCACTTACATTTATCCGCCGCAGCACGCCATGCGAATTATTACCGATATCTTCGCGTTTGCTAATGAGCACTTGCCGGAATGGAATCCCATATCAATCTCCGGTTACCACATGCGAGAGGCCGGTTGTACTGCAGTGCAGGAGGTGGCTTTTACACTGGCAAACGGCATCGCATACGTCGAGGCTGCGCTAAATGCCGGATTGCAAGTTGATTCGTTCGCGCCGAGGCTCTCGTTTTTCTTCAATGCTCATAACAACTTTCTGGAGGAAGTTGCAAAATTTCGCGCTGGGCGGCGGATGTGGGCGCACATCATGCGTGATCGGTTTCGCGCGAGAAATCCAAGATCGTGGATGCTCCGCTTCCATACTCAAACAGCAGGTTCAACGCTGACGGCGCAGCAACCAGAAGTAAACATTGTGCGTACAGCAATTCAGGCGCTGGCGTCAGTTGTCGGTGGTACGCAGTCCCTTCATACGAACGCATACGATGAAGCCTTGGCCATTCCCACCGCAGAGGCGGCGCGCATCGCGTTGCGCACGCAGCAGATCATCGCTTACGAATCAGGTGCCGCACATACGGTTGATCCGTTTGCTGGTTCATATGCGATTGAAAGCCTCACGGATGAGATCGAGGTTCGTGCGAGTGACTACATCCAGAAGATCGAATCTCTCGGCGGCATGATCAGTGCAATCGAGCAAGGCTTTGTGCAGCAGGAGATCCAGAACGCCGCTTATGAGGTGCAGCAGAAGATCGATCAAGGCGAGGCCATCGTGGTCGGCGTGAATCGCTTTACGCTTAAGAGTGAGAAATCGATTCCGATCCAACGCCTCGACGAGGCTCTTGAGCGCAAGCAGGTAGAGCGAGTGCGCGCCCTGCGCGCAACCAGACACCTGGAGCAATGGAAAATCGCCATGCGCAGATTAAAGGACACCTCTGCAAGTGGTGCGAATCTGGTCCCTGCAGTAATCGAAGCTGTCGAAAACAGGTGCACCGTTGGCGAGATTTCTAATCAATTACGTGAAGTATTTGGAGAGCACCGAGAAACAGTCGTAATCTGACCACAAAGCATCCAACCAGCAGGTCGGCTAGGAAGAACGCTGGGCCTGGTAATCGCATGCTTCGCGGCAGTCGCGGCAGTAGTATGCGCCGTCAGCGGACAAGCGAACGTCATTTAGTGCCTGGCACAAAATACAGTATTTTTCGCAGGCACAACGCGCTTCCTCGCGGTCGCACTGCGAGCAGATAAACTTGGTTGCCATAGTGAGTAATGTAGCGCGGATGACCATGAAGGAAACGGGAGGGCAGACCAAATTGTTCTGAAGGAGTAAACTTCAGTAAGAGGTGGAGCGCAGAACTGCCGTTGTGAGGCTCCTCAGTCAGTTGGGACCCTTTTCGATCCTGCGCATCTCCTTCAGCAACGCGGCCTCTACTTTCGCGGATTGGCGTTCCCCTCGCGCAACGCGGCTGACATAAGAAGGATCGATACCAAGTTGCTTTGCAATTCTGCTGTAGATACCGCGATAGAGGCTAAGTCGATTCAACTTGGGGTTTTTGATATTATCCAACGTCATGATTCGTGACCCGCTGTCCTGGTCAGCGTGGCGCGATGTTAGATCACGGCAACTGAGGGACGAGGATACTGCCCTTAGGAGTTATAACTCTAATGTTATCGAGAATAGCTCCGGCATCATCCCCTGTCAAGAACTGATATGCGCGCTGGCACCAGGCTGGCAAGGCCAGAATGGGCAGTACAGATTGAACGTCTGCGTGAGCGTCTGCACTTAAATCAGGCGGGGCTCGCGCGTCTTCTGAATGTCTCTCCCATGGCAGTATCCCGCTGGGAGCGGGCAGTCAACGAACCCGAAGCTGCGTATTACATCCATATGGGCACTCTTTCGGGAGATCCGGACTGCTGGTATTTCTGGCAACGTGCGGGACTTCCTGCCAGCGATCTAAAACGAGCGCTACGCAAATCGAAAAGTAGCAAGAGCCCGCAATCCACGGTAGCAGAGCTGGAGAACCAGTCGGTTCCGCTGCTGGGCGTCAAAGTAGGTACCACCGAGCCAGGGGACAACGATCCGAATATCGATCGCAGCCCAGTTCTTGCCAGAGTGATGGCGCCTAGTGACTGGAGCGCGAACAAGCAGAGCGTTCGCTGTATTCGGATTGTCGGGGATGGCATGAGCCCATCGATTTCCGATGGTTCCCTCGTTGCGGTAGATCTTTCACAATTCGATTCCGCGAAACTGAACAACACGATCGTGCTCGTCTGGCACAAAGACTTCGGCTTGCTTCTTCGCAGGCTTAAGAGATTTGGAGCGGCAGAGGTACTGGTTGTGGATGCTGATCATAATCAATCCGGCACACTCACCCTCGATCGAAATTGCCGTATCTTAGGACGAGTTGTTTGGTGGTTGTCTCGACCCGAGCAGGGTTGAATTTCTTTAATGCTTTGTTCGCGCATTCCTTTCCGCGGATTCGATGCTGCTATTCTGATTGTTGAAAAACGTTGGTCGACTCGCTTTCGTAATCGCTCTCATTGGCTCGGGCTACTCAGCTTCTCCTTCTCTCGCACTCGCTTTAGGGTTAGCCCTGGCGTTCATATTAGGGAATCCCTTTCCTGCATTCACGTCCCGCTGGTCGAAGTGGTTGCTCCAGATTTCGGTTGTGGGACTCGGTTTCGGCATGAGTCTCGCCGACATCATGCGTGCCGGACGCTCAGGATTCCTTTATACGCTCTTGGGAATCAGCTTTGCCATCGCATGTGGTTTGCTTCTCGGACGCGGGCTGGCGGTGCAACGGATACCTTCCGCGTTGATCTCTATAGGCACGGCCATTTGTGGAGGAAGTGCGATTGCAGCCGTGGCACCAGTCTTAGACGCTGATGAGCACGACGTGGCGGTGTCGCTGGGCACAGTTTTCATCTTGAATGCGATTGCTCTCTTCCTGTTTCCTCCAATCGGACACTGCTTCAGGCTTTCGGAAACTCAGTTTGGGATTTGGTCAGCGCTGGCGATTCACGACACAAGTTCTGTCGTCGGAGCTGCAGCGCGTTACGGAAATCTTGCACTCGCAGTGGCTGCTACAGTGAAACTGACGCGCGCCCTTTGGATCGTCCCAGTAACGCTCGTAGTCGCTGCGCTTAAGAACCACAAAACATATGTGCAAGTGCCCTGGTTCATTCTCATGTTTGTCGTGGCGTCGGTTGCGAGGAGTTATTCTCCGCCATCCTTTATTCCTGGCTATGCAATGTTACTAAGTGCCGCGAAAGTCGGGCTTGCAGTGACTTTGTTTCTCATTGGGAGTGGATTGTCACGCAAGGCGATCGCCGAAGTCGGAATACGTCCCTTGATACAGGGAGTTCTCTTATGGGCAATCGTTGCCATAGGGTCGATCTGGCTCGTACGATCAGGGTTGATTTGAGCTGCCTATGACCATTGCAGGAGCCTGCCAATGATAACGGTGTCCTTCTCGCTCTGTACCGGGGCTATCAGAGTAGGACTTGGATCGCACTCACAAAGCAGGAGCGGCTCAGATGACTGGAAAGTCTTCCCAACTCCGCTCCTGCTTGCTATTTATCTCTGCGCGCTAGTGCGCTGTTGCAGTCGGCGAAGCGTAATCCAATCGACTGCTCCACAGCCCGAATAAATGATTACCAGCCGTATTCTTTGAGCTTGCGATATAGAGTTGTCTTGCCGATCCCAAGCAGGCGGGCGGCTTTGAGCTTATCGTCGTTGACGACTTTCAAAGCGTTGGCGATTGCTTGTTTCTCCAGAGTTGCAAGAGGGACAATCTTCCCAGCTGCGCCTTTGCGCGACGCTGGAGCTTTCTTTTTCGATGATTTAGGCATATTTGGCTTAGTCCTTGGCCATTCTTTAGGATTTTGACTTCTTGCGCTGTTCCGCCCAGCGCCGCTTCTGTGCTTCTGAGATGCGTCTACGTGCTTCTGCACTCATATGCCGCGGTCCTCGGCGTCCCAGCGCGCTTCGTCCCGTTCGAGAACTCCCTCCGAGTGCAGCGATGGCCTTGTCGATGCGCTGACGTTCGGCCCTCAGTGCTTCAAGAATCTGTTCGGTATCCAACAGCGTCTCCTAACTCCCGATTCGGGAAGAAGAAATTGTATCAACAAAACTCAAAAAGTTCATGCCACAAAAGTCGCACGGATTCGCTACTCTGGACAATCGTTCCTAAGTTGTTTTGCAAATTCCAAAATGAGTTTACAGGCGAATTGAGAATGCGGCGAGGGGATTCCAATAAAGTTACTAACTTTTTGATGGCAAAATGGGAATATCCGGTAACCTGGAAGCGTTACGAGAGTTATACGAAGTTACTATCCCAAATCCGAACCGAGAATGCGTTTTCAGCACCGAATTGTTGTTGAAATTGCAGTGCACGCAGCGGAATCCGCAGTTGCGGCCAGGGCTGGCGGAGCGGATCACATCGAGCTGTTCAGCAATCGTGTGGAAGGTCGGGTACGCCCAGCCAAGGTCTCATTGCCACTGTACGCGAGAATGTAACGAAAAGTGTGCACGTAATGATTCATTCCCGTGGCGCAGATTTCCACTACTCTGATCTTGAATTCCTGACAATGACTCGCGATATCGATATGGCCAAGGGTCTCGGCGCTAAACGGAGTTGTGTTCGGGCTCGTCAATCTGATAAGGCTACAGAATATTCGGCAAAGCGTGCGAGAAACTGGCGTAAGAGAAGTTGATGCCGGGTTGCGGAGCACCATTCTCAGCCCAATACGTTGTCACAACCGGAACATTTCATTTGTGCATACAGCTCCGAATGACTACGAACGGCTTCTCGTGAAGGAACAAAACGTCCGGGATCTATTAATGAAGCGGGACAATCATGATCCGGTTTTTAGCCATAGTTCTTATTTCACAGTCAATTTGCGCAGTAGGACAGTCTTCCCAACTGGCGCGATATCAAACGAAGTTCGAAAATGACGTGGTGGTGGTCTATGGAGTCAATCTGCAGGCGCACGCTTCCGTCCCTGCGTTTCAATCAGCACGTGACACATTCTGGGTTGCTCTCACGGACTCGTCGCTAAGCTTCACTCGCCAACAAGGGAAGACTGACATTCGCTGGCAGGCAGGAGACACCCGATTCTTTCCGAGTTTTGAGACTAACGTTCTGAGCAACAGGGGGACAGCTGAGTTTCGAGGCGTGATGATCGCACTGAAGCCTCGCAGCCTCATCTCCGGCGCGTGCGGTTGTGCAGAAAACACGGCAAGAGCGATCTGTGGATGCAAGGGAGCGACCCACCTCGAACCCTTGTGGGCGCTGAGCTTGGGTGAAGTCACCCTTGCAGGGACGTCATTGGCTGCGGGTGAATCGTTTCGAGCTGCAGCCCTGCGAGATGACATGCTGCTTGTAGCAGTTACGGATCTCGACTTGACTGATCTGGGCAGCCAGGATTCCGAATCCGGCGAACGGCCGGTGCTGCACCTCAAATCCGGCGACGCTGCCTGGATTCCGGGGGGCAGACACCAGTTCAAGAACCTTGACAGCGCTGCGGTACGCTTCGTGACTTTCGAATTCTGATTCATCTAGGAGGCAGTCTGCTGCGAGTTGAGCTTCTTTTCCATGTCGCGCAGGACGAGCTGCCACATATCGATTTCAAGTTCGAACTGATGCTTCAGTGGCGTGTCTCCCGTTGAAACGAACGCAACATTTCGCTGCATCTGCCCAAGCAAGGCTCGCATTTTCGCGACGTCGGCTTTGAGATCATTGGTCTCTTCTGCGGCGCGCTGGGAGCTTGCCAGTGTCGCCGCGCTCTTGGGTGCGTCTTGAAGATCTTGTCCAGCAAGCGTAAGGATTGTGCAGAATAAAATAGCTATCGCTCCAATGAGCCTGTGACTGATCATCTTTCCTCCTCCAGACATCAGGTTTTCGGCAATATCAGAGAAATCAATTGTGAGAATTGATTTTTCTTATTGGGATAATGGAGCAGTTGCAAGGTGTAATCGAGACGAGCATAAGAGACGCCGTGAATGGATTACCAGGATTGGACCTAGATCACCTCAAGACATTCGTCGAAGTGGCGAAAGAGGGCAATTTCTCGCGCGCTGCTGCGAAAGTATTCCGGTCGCAGCCTGCGGTAAGCGCGCAGATTCGTCAACTCGAGGAAGCCTATCAGCAAAGACTGTTTGACCGGTCGGGAAAGGCCGTGCGCCTCACGCCTGCTGGCGAAATCCTCCTGCAATACGCGCAGAGCTTGTTGCGCTTGCACGACGAGTCGAGGAACGCGTTGTCGCATGCTTCGCAGGAAACGCGCGGCGTGCTCTCGATCGGCGCCAACGAGGCAACTTTTCTCTATGTGTTGCCAAGGGTCTTTGAGCATTTTCATCAGAAATATCCATCGGTCCGGATCAGTGTGTATCGGAATTTCAGTCGCAAGATCATCGAGAAGATCGAAGCTGGAGCCGTGGATGTAGGCATCGTCACGCTGCCGGTCAAGAGTTCGTCGTTGCGTGTGGTTCGCATCTTCAGCGACGAATTGCAGCTGGTAATTCAGGCGAGCCATCCTCTCGGAAGCAAGAGAGTAGTAACGCTGGCCGAAGTAGCCGACGTACCGCTCATCTTTCCCAAGACCGGATCCACGCGACAGGTGCTCGAACGCATCTTCAATCCCTTCCGCGATCGGCTGCGGATCTCAATGGAGCTCGGCAGCATTACTCTCATCAAGCAGTTCGTCGCGGGAGGTTTTGGAGCCTCAGTCATCAGCACGAGTTTCGCGCAGGACGATGTACAAGCCGGACGTCTTCGGCTAATCCCTATTAAGGATCTCAAGCTCAAACGAGAACTCGGGCTGGTGTACCGCAAGGATCGCACTCTGCCGCGAGCTGCAACAGCGTTCGTGGAAGTTGCGCATCAATCGCTTCGCACGAATTGAGCTCACGCCGAAACCTTCATCTGCAATGGAGCCACCCTCCGCAGCGGCTCTGATAAGGAGCGGATCATCGCGGCAAAGCCGGTCAAATCGAGGGACTGTGGGCCATCCGACAGCGCTCGCTCGGGGCAAGGATGAACCTCAACGATCAGGCCATCGGCACCAACCGCAATTGCAGCCCGTGATACAGCGCTAATCAGACTTCGTCTTCCAGTCCCATGCGACGGATCGGCGATGACGGGCAAGTGCGAGAGTTCCTTTGCCAAGGCGATTGCAGCAAGATCGATTGTGTTTCGCAGTTCCGTTTCGAAGGTCTTGATTCCACGTTCACAGAGAATAACCTGAGAGTTTCCTCCGGAGAGCAGGTACTCCGCGGCCAAAAGCCATTCCTTAACCGTCGCCGATGGTCCACGCTTCAGCAAGATAGGGCGATCGACTTTCGCGAGTCGCCGTAGCAGCGCAAAGTTCTGCATGTTGCGCGCGCCAACCTGAAGCATATCCGCGTGTTCCGAAATGAGATCAACGTCCTCGGTGCTCATCACTTCCGTGACGATAGGCAGTCCAGTCAGCTTACGAGCTTCGGAGAGGATTTTTAATGCTTCGACTCCTAAACCTTGGAAGTCATACGGAGACGTGCGAGGTTTGTAGGCTCCTCCGCGAAGCATGCTGGCTCCAGCTTCCTTCACTGCAACTGCCGTGTCGAGCAGTTGCTCTCGCGACTCAACGGAGCAGGGTCCAGCAATTACGACTACCTCTTCTCCACCGATCTTTACGCCGCCGACTTCCAACACGCTCGGTTCGCCTCGAACTTGCCGGCTAACCAACTTGAATGGATGTGCAATAGGGATGGCGTCCTCGACGCCAGGTGCGATCTTGAGCGCCTCAAGCAGTGTTCGATTTCCGCCGCTGCCGACCGCTGCAACGATGGTTCGCTCAGTTCCGCGAATTACGTGAGGTTGATAGCCACAAAGAACCACGTTATCGATGACGTGCTGAATTTCAGCCTCGGTCGCGCCTTCTGCCATATTAATGATCACTGCCCGCCTCCTTGGAATCAGTACTGAAAAGCGAAAGCCGCAACTTAAAGTTGCGGCCTTCGGTGTTTTCTGCTGATGATTGCTAAACGATTAAACTTCAGCTTCGTTCGCAGGCACGCGCTTCACCGGAGCCGCTACTCGTAAAGAACCAGTAGCGGTAGCTAAAGCCGGTAAATGGGAGTGCTTGCATCAGAATTGTCGCATAGAACTATAGGATAGCCTGCTTTCGGTGTCAATGAACGCTGGCTGAAGGAGCGGTTTCTCCCAGTCGGACTATCACACGTTTTCGATGATCACGGACCTGTCATGAGCAGTTATTCGGGCGTGAGCGTAGTGCAACAATCCAATGAACCCGTGTTTCCACACTTAGAGAACTGAACTTCGAGCCAACTTTTGTTCACCCATCCGCTATCAGGAAATGACAAATTACCGCTTTTGTGGGATGACAAAAAGTGTCATAGATCGCTGCAAATGGAGGTCGTCGTATTTTCCGCTGCGATCGCGCTCTTGAAAGTTTTCCGTAAGTAGTTGAGTTTTATGGAAATAGGAGCCATCGTTTGCAAGTTTGAGACGGGAAAACGAAATTGTCGTGATTGGCACTTCGGGTGCGATACATACTGGGTGACAGCCGCTGTATGGCTGTAGAAGGATAATTGCGACATGCGAAGGCAAAAGGGATTCTCGTTAATTGAGTTGCTGATCGTTGTCGCCATCATTCTCATCATCGCGGCGATTGCGATTCCTAATCTGCTGCGCGCGAAAATGGCAGCTAATGAAGCGTCAGCCGTATCCAGCCTACACACGATTTTCACGGCCGAATCCGCCTATTTTGCAGCAGGATGGAGCAATCCGGGAGCCCTTGGTTTCTCCACTGTCTTGCAGGATCTGGGTGATTCGAAAGGTTGCACCCCGCCTAAACTTGACAGCGCCTGTCAGATTGACAACATCTTGGCGAATGCCACGACGCCGGGAACTGCAAAGTCTGGATACTACTTTACTTATGTGCCAATCCCCAATGGACAATTGAACGTTGGTTTTTCAGTACAGGCGGATCCTGCAGCTCGTGCCCAGACTGGTAATCGCAGTTTCTTCACCGACCAAAGCGGCGTAATCCGCGCTAATACATCGCAGTCTGCTGGCTCGAATGACGCTCCAATCCAGTAATCGGCAAACCAGAATCTGTTTACACTGTGCAGTGTTTTCAAATCATCTCAGGTGCGCTGATTCCACCGCCCACGAGCTAACCCCGTGATAAATTGGGAATAGTGGGCGCGTAGCTCAGTTGGTAGAGCAACGCCCTTTTAAGGCGTGGGTCGCAGGTTCGAATCCTGCCGCGCTCACCATCCTCCAAAGATCCACGCTAACATGCCGCGTTTACTCTGTTCCGGACTTGCTCATAATTTCATTACTGATCCCGCTCGAAGTTTGCCATGCTAGAACTGGAGTGTCGGTAAAACGATAACGCAGAAAACGTGGCCGGCCTTTCCGCCTCCAGTAGTTTGACGTGTAACTGGCTACTTTCACGCCGGATCTAAGTGCGCTTACGAATTTTTTCTGCTCGGGATCAATAACGATACCGACATGTCCCGGCCAGACAATCAGGTCACCAACAGTTGGTCGATAGATTCGTCGGAAAGCATCGCTACCTCGGTAAAGGACTCGCGAGGGCTCGTAGTGATAGAAGAGGCCCATCGCGTTAAACAGCGAATTCACGAAGTGTGAGCAGTCGAGTGTGGTTTCGTGAATCTGCAAGCCGAGTTCCACTAATTTTTCCGCATGCTGCCTATGCGCCGGTTGGTTCATGAACTCACCTGATTGCGCGGCACTGATTGTTGACAGCAACAAGAATGCTCAGAGCAGCAGAGATGCTGCCACTGGATTCGAAATTGGCATTGTGGTTGAAAAATTCGATGCGCAGTAGTGAGCCCGAGCCGTGCGGAATCGAGAGTTGCCGATTTTGGACTACGCTACTGCACGACCGGTGGTTTCCGCAGCAGGAAGGCTTTTACGGCAATTGCATTTGGCTGCTGACCAACTGGGATGATGGTGAGCAGCACGGCTCCCTGTTTCACAGCCGTTCGCACGACGCTTACGTCCCCTGCAGCTGTGTCAGCGACGAACAGGAAGTTCTGATTTGGAGAGAGAGCGAGGGCGTCCGGACGCCGACCCACGGGCACCGTTGTAACGAGCTTTCCTTCGTCAATGTCGTAAACCGAAACGGTATCGGAATTGAAGTTGCTAACGTACAGAGTGGAATTGTCGGCACTCACGATCGAGCGAACTGGTCCAGCGCCAATGAGATAACTCGCCCCAACTTCATTTGTGCTCGCGATAATCTCCGAGATCGTGTTTGCGCCGAAATTGCTGACAAAAACCTGACCGCCATCGGGCTTAAGCGCCAGGTGAGTCGGCGTGGAACCAACATCGAGAATTGAAAGCAGGCGATCGGCTTTGATAGCGGCAAACTCCTTGGACTTTGTTACCTCTTTGCGATCAACAACCGACTGCGCAGAAGTCTGTGGATTCGTCATGTCAGTTTCCATATTCAACCCGATTACGGCAACCTGCCCCGAGCCGCTGCATGCTACGAATGCCTTTCCCGAATCGGGCAGGATTTCGACATCCGTTGGTTCCTTACAGGCTGAGACTGAAGACCGCACCTTCATAGTCTGAGCATCGATCACGGAAACAGAATCGCTCAGGCGTTCCGATACTACGACGGTCTTCCCGTCGCGTGAGACGCGTGCTTCTCCAGGAGCTTTGCCCACGGTTATGTTGCGCAACACTCGCCGTTGGAAAATGTCGATGATGGAGACGCTGTTTGAGCCGGAGTTTGCCACGAAAGCTCGAGTACCATCCGCAGAAACATCGACGAAATATGGTGTGCGCTCCAGGGCGATGATTCCAACGACTTTGTTCAGTTCAGCATCGATCACGCTCAGTGAGTTGGATCCCGTGTTGACGACATAAACCTCGTTTTTCTGGGTATTGACGGCAACACCAGTTGGATTGTTTCCTACCGGTATTGTGGCGATCGGCTTGTAATTGCGCATGTCCAAAACGGAAACGCTATTGCTTTTCCCATTCGTGACGAATGCATATTCGCGATAGGCCGGCGGATAGTTTGGTAGCTTTTGAGTACAAGCACCTGTGACTACAAGGCAGGACGCAATCAACATGGACAAGGTGTTTTTGAAATGGGAGAGCACTTGAGAACAGGCGGAGACCCGGAATTAGAGAGTGTAGCAGTACCAATCGACTATCGCGCAATAGCGCGACGCGAGGAACCTTGTCCCGTCCATGCCGCAGATGGGTATACCGGAGCGGTCACGCCGCGCCGCAGCACCGCGGCAATTTGAGTGACTTCTGACATCAAAGTGGCAAATTGCTCAGGCACGATCGATTGTGGTCCGTCGCTGAGCGCATGGTCGGGATCGTGATGCACTTCGACAATCAATCCGTCGGCGCCAACAGCCACAGCGGCCCGCGCCATGGGAAGCACTTTGTTCCGCTTGCCCGTTCCGTGACTTGGATCGACAAGAATCGGCAAATGACTGAGCCGTTGCACGGCAGGTATAAGGCTGAGATCGAGCGTGTTTCGCGTGTGATCGGCAAAGGTTCTGACCCCTCGCTCACAAAGCACAACGTTATAGTTGCCTTCGCTCATCACGTACTCGGCAGCCATGAGCAACTCTTCCAGCGTGGCAGACATGCCTCGCTTGAGCAGTACCGGCTTGCGAGCGCGACCTGCACGCTTAAGAAGTGAGAAGTTCTGCATGTTGCGCGCACCGATTTGGATCATATCGGCATATTCTTCTACGAGGTCCAGTGATTCGTTATCGACAGCCTCAGTAACGATGAGCAGACCAAAGCGATCACGCGCTTCCGCCATGATCTTTAATCCCTCTTCTCCCAATCCTTGGAATGAGTAACGTAGAAAATGTGCTCCTGCATTTGCAACTTGTTCGGCAACAGTGAGCGCCTGCTCGCCAGATTCGATGGAACACGGACCTGCCATTACGACGATGTCCTTGCCGCCAATGGTTACGTGACTGTTGGGGAAGCGAACAACCGTAGTGTCCGGCTTCAGATCACGACTGACGAGTTTGTAGGGCTTGCTGACACGAATGACCTCACCAACGCCTGGCATTTCCTCCAAGCTTCCGGACTCAACAGAGCCTTGATTACCAGTGATGCCTATCGCAGTCCGCTGCGCACCGGGAATGGGATGCGCGCGCAGTCCCAGAGTCTCGACTTTTCGACAAACGTCGCGCACTTGCTCTTCAGTGGCATGAGACTGCATCACAACCAACATTCGCGATCTCCTGAAAACGTAACTGCCAGTGTAATGAATTTCGAAGAGAGGCCGCAATTTGCATCCGCGACGTGAAGTGGACATCTGCTACGAGGGTCTTCAAGGGGTCCACCGCTCTCCTCCGACTGAGCCCTGCTATGCTCGGCTTATGCCGACAAAGTGGGAGCAGGAATCCAAGGACATCCTGAAGCGACCAGCTCCCGCAGTACCTGCAAAGCTGACTTCCCGGCGAATTGGCATCCATACTTCCACATCCGGCGGCGTGGAAACCGCTGCAGAACGTGCATATCGTCTAGGCTGCAATACATTCCAGATATTTTCATCGTCGCCGCGAATGTGGAAGCCGTATGAACTCGCGAAATCCCAATGCGACGAAATGATGCGGCTGCGGGAAAAGTACGGAATCGCGCCGCTTGTGATTCACACCAGCTATCTCGTGAACCTGGCAAGCGTCACGGAAGAGTTCCTGAACAAGTCCATCGAAAGTTTTCGAGGAGAAGTACAACGAGGTCTCGCCTTGGGCGCTCAGTATCTTGTGCTCCATGCCGGGTCTTATCGGGGTCTCCGTAGAGAGGAGGGACTTGCACGAGCGGCAGAATCGATCAAGAAGGCAACTAACGGTCTCGATCTTGAGGGTTGCGGCTTCAAGGTCCTGATTGAGAATTCGGCGGGGGCAGAGTATTCGTTGGGTAGCTCCTTCGAGCAGGTGACGGAGCTGATAGAACGCCTGCGACCGGTTTTGCCCGTAGCCGCCTGTATGGATACGTGTCACATGCACGCGGCCGGTTACGACATAGTCACGCCCGAGGGTTTCGAGTACACGATGAAATACATTGAGAACACCATCGGCCTGAAGAACATTCCTGTTTGGCATTGCAACGATGCCAAATCGGCACGAGCTTCGCGCCTCGACCGTCATGAGCACATCGGGAAGGGAAAGATTGGGTTGGATCCATTTCGGCGACTGCTAAACGATTCGCGAACGGCACAGGCAGCCTTCATTGCCGAGACTCCAATCGACGAACCAGGCGACGACCAAAGAAATGTCGATGCCTTGAAGAGTTTGGTGGCTGGCTGATTCTTGGTTTCGGAAGTGTCGCTAAAAGATCAGTTTAGTGGGTGGTAAACCATCTTCGATGGCTGCACCAGTAACTAGTCCACTCTTCGCCATAAGTGGCAAAACACGTAAAATCAAGTATTCCCATGTGCAGCCAGGAGAAAACCGAAATATTGAATGGTGCTGAGCAGTCGCCAGACCGCGAACAGCGTTACGACGCACAGCGCATAGAATCGAAGTGGCATCAGCGCTGGCAACAGCAGCCTGAGCTCTATCGTGCGGAGCCCGCGACATCCGCTCGCAAGAAGTACTACGTCCTCGAGATGTTACCGTATCCTTCTGGCGCGCTGCATATGGGACACGTGCGCAATTACTCCATCGGCGACGCGCTCGCGCGCTACATGTGGATGAAAGGCCACAACGTACTTCATCCAATGGGGTGGGACGCCTTCGGCTTGCCCGCTGAGAATGCTGCGCTCAAGAACAACGCCCCTCCGCGTGAATGGACGCTGAATAACATCGCCAATATGAAGCGGCAGATGAAGCGGCTCGGCTTCTCCTATGATTGGGAGACCGAGGTTACGACGTGTCTGCCCGACTACTACCGCTGGAATCAGTGGTTCTTCTTGAAGTTCTACGAGCGCGGATTGGCGTACCGCCGCAAGAGCAAGGTGAACTGGTGTCCGGAGTGCGCGACCGTTCTGGCAAACGAGCAGGTCGTGAACGGCTGCTGCTGGCGACACGAAGAAACTCCCGTAGAGCAGCGTGATCTGGAGCAATGGTTCTTGCGTATCACCAGCTACGCGGATGAATTGCTTCGCGACTTGGACAAACTCGAAGGCTGGCCGGAGAAAGTGCGCACTATGCAGCGCAACTGGATCGGCCGCAGCGAGGGAACGCAGGTTGACTTCAAGGTCGCCGAGTCTGGCGAGAAGATCACGGTTTTCACCACTCGTATCGACACGATCTTTGGAGCAACTTCGATCCAGCTCGCTCCCGAGCATCCGGTTGTTTCGAAGTTGATTGGTGGCGATCCTGAACTGCTCACAAAGTTGGACGCACTCGTAGCTGAACAGCGCGTCCTTCGCGACGCTGGTGCGCTCGGTGAAGCGGAGAAGCAGGGCTTCTTTACGGGCAGCTATGCCATCAATCCGTTCGATGACGAGAAAATTCCCATTTGGGTAGCGAACTACATCCTGATCGAGTACGGCACTGGCGCCATCATGTCGGTCCCAGCGCACGACGAGCGTGACTACGAATTCGCCAAGAAGTACGGCATCGATGTCCGAATCGTGATCTTGCCACGCCGTCACGAGGAGGGTGAGCAGAAAGAACCTACGTTGCCGTATACAGCGATGGACAGCCTGCTCATCAATTCCGGTGAGTTCAGCGGGCTGGGCAACGAAGAAGCCATTCAGCGAATGACGCTCTTCGCGAAGGAGAAGGGATTCGGGAAGAAAACCGTGACCTATCGCTTACGCGATTGGGGCATCTCCCGACAGCGCTACTGGGGGACGCCGATCCCAATCCTGTATTGCGACGGCTGCGGTATAGTTCCGGTTCCCGAAAAAGATCTTCCTGTCGTGCTGCCGGAGAACGTGGAGATCACACAGCAGGGTGGTTCGCCTCTCGCGCGGCTGCCAGAGTTCGTGAACGCGAGATGTCCGAAGTGCAAGGGCGGCGCTCGACGCGAGACCGATACCATGGACACCTTTGTTGATTCCTCCTGGTACTTCTATCGTTACACGAATGCCAACCTCACAACTGCGGCCCTCGATGCAAGAGCTGTCGAATACTGGTTTCCCATCGACCAGTACATTGGTGGTGTAGAGCACGCAATCCTGCACCTCATCTACTCCCGCTTCTGGACTAAAGCCATGCGCGGCATGGGTTTGGTTAATAATTCTGAACCTGTGGAGCGGTTGTTCACTCAGGGTATGGTGATCAGGGGCGGCGCCAAGATGTCTAAGAGTCGGGGTAATACAGTATCCCCCGACGACATGGTGTCCCGATATGGCGCAGACAGCACGCGTGTATATTCGCTCTTTGCTGCTCCACCAGACCGGGATCTCGACTGGCAAGAGAATGGCGTTGAGGGCGTCAGCCGCTTCCTGGCAAAGGTCTATCGGCTGGTGATGAGATACGCTGATTTCTCAGTCAAACCGTCCTCCGCCCCGGCATCAGCTGCGCGCGACCTCGAACGAAAGTTGCACCAGACGCTCCGCAGAGTGTCGACCGACTTTGAAGGACGCTGGCATTTCAACACCTCGATTGCCGCGATAATGGAATTGGTGAATGCGATCACGGCCGCTGAAAGGCAAATTGCGTCCGGAGCGATTTCAGCAAAGCAAGTGGCGTCGACACTTCGGACGTTAGTGCTTATGCTGGCGCCGTTCGCGCCTTACTTGGCGTCAGAGTTATGGGAATCGCTCGGTGAAAAATCGCAGTTGCTCCGGGAATCCTGGCCCAAGTTCAATCCCGAATTGGCACGAGAAGAGCAGGTCGAGATTCCAATCCAGATCAATGGCAAGAATCGCTCACGGATTGTGGTTCCCGCCGGACTTGACGATGATGAAGTCCGTGCTCGATCCTCCGCCGACGAGAAGATTCGCGCGTTGCTGGACGGCAAAGAGATCGTCAAGATGATCGTTGTGCCCAATAAACTTGTGAACATCGTGGCTCGTTGATGTCTCGCAATGGGCTACTTGAGGGCATCCAGGAGGTAGGCCGCGATCCTGCGTTGTTGCTCATCGAAATTGGATGGCGTTGGGGCTTCGGCCTCATCGTGGTCATTATCACGGCATTCTCAGCATTCCTCGTTCTCGACAGCCTCAGCGTCAATCCCCGCAGGGTGCAGGCAATGGCGGCACTGAACCCGTTACAGCTGGCGCAAGACATTGCCGTAGGGATTGCCTCGATCCATAGATTGATCTGGCGCGCAGCTTTTTCGGCAGGGCTGGCTCTCACCGCGATCTGGGTCTTGTTCAGTGCTCTCGGCCGTTACGCCACACTGGGCCGCGCTGCTCTTAGGCCGGGAGCAAGTCTTCAACTGTGCTTTGTCGTCAGTTTGCTTCGCGCCATAGTGACGGTAGCAAGTATGGCGGGATGGTTTCTCGCAGGATTAGTTGCTGCCGGCCTGGCATCTGCGGGCGGCAAAGACAAACCAAGTGTTGGCCTGATGTCGGCAATTTTGCTTCTCGCTTTTCTGATCATTGTGAGCGCGTGGTCCACGCTGAATTGGTTCCTGTCTCTCGTTCCGCTGACAGGTGACTCGACATGGAGGGAAAGCGTTTTGAAGACGCTGACCTTGCTGCGGTCGCGACGTGATGAACTGCTGGAGATCTCAATCACCAACGGAATTTTGCGCTTCGGATTATTCGTAGTTGCAGTTCTGTTGTCGCTCACGGTGAGCAACGTGATTACAAATGCTCGAATACTCATTGCCGACCTCCTCGCGATCTCGCTGCTCTACTTTGTTTGCGCAGATTTCTTGTACATGGCGAAATTAATCGCAATCAGAAAGCTTCCGAACACAAGTGTGACACGGCCGCTTTCAGATGTGCTCTCTCGTCCAGACACAACGATGATCATCGCGGGGTAGATAAAACCAACTCTGCACTTCGGGCGCGAACTTCCTCTCGTGCGAACTAGCGGCAGCTAATCGATGAAATCGACACTCGGACGGTGTGGAATGATTCCACGGTCGTATCCCATTTCCAGCAGTCGTGTGATTGCTTGCCGCCCTTCCTGACCGTAGTCCAGAGTGCGCTCGTTTACGTACATGCTGACAAATCTGCTGGCGACCTGTCGGTCAAGGTCACGGGCGAATTGCATGGCATATTCCAGAGCTTCGTCGCGGTGATCGAGTCCGTATTGGATACTCTCTTTCAGCGCGACAGAAATTTCATGCATGAGCTCCGGCCCAAGCTCACGCTTGATCGCGTTTCCTCCAAGTGGAAGTGGAAGCCCTGTTTCCTCACGCCACCATTTTCCGAAGTCCACGATGCGCTTCAGTCCAGACTTGCCATAGGTGAGCTGGCCTTCATGGATAATCAAGCCAGCATCGTAGCGTCCATCCAGAATTTGAGGAATGATTTGATCGAAGGGAACCACCTCGGTCTGAATCTCCGGCGCAAAGAGCTTCAACACCAGATAAGCGGTGGTTAGCTTTCCCGGTACGGCGACCTTTTTCATCCTGATTTCCTCGACTGTGTAATCCCGATTCGCGACGATCAACGGACCATAGCCTTCGCCTACGCTTCCACCGCTGGGCAACAGGGCGTACCCCTCCTGCAGGTATGGATAGGCGTGAAAGGAGATAGCGGTCAGATCGTAAAAGGCCTCACGAGCCTTGCAATTCAGGGTCTCAATGTCTGAGAGCGTATGCATGAACTTCAAACCGGGAACCCGAACCTTGTTGGTCGCGAGCGCGTAGAACATGAAAGCGTCGTCCGAGTCCGGGCTATGGGCTACAGAAATCTCACGCGGCTGAACTGACAGCGAACTAGAGGAGATAGACGAAACCGAACTGGACATGGTGCTTCTCAGTGTACCTGCTGGAGATGAAAATCTGGTGAGAGGCTT
>Ga0209156_10001159_pt1 | contig 21639 bp, 17 predicted proteins | sample GraSoiAngelo_124_FD_185881 | JGI IMG/M metagenome (GOLD analysis project Ga0209156, IMG submission 185881) | Grasslands soil microbial communities from the Angelo Coastal Reserve, California, USA - 14_0927_05_20cm (SPAdes) (version 2) | ecosystem: Environmental > Terrestrial > Soil > Grasslands...
AACTTCCGCAAGAAGATCCTCTCGCTCGGGCTGCTCGCGGGCGCCGGCGGCGTGCGCCGCGGGCCGCACCGGCCGGCCGCGCTCTACGCCTTCCGCCGGCGCCGTCCGATGATGATCGAGATCCTTGCATGAGGCTCCGCCTCGGCCACCGCCTGCTCGCCATGACCCTCCTCCTCGCGCCCGCCGTCCCCGCCCCGGCCGCCGCGCATCCGACCTACAGCGTCGACTACCTGGTGCGCGTCTCGCGCCGCGACCCGGGCCGCGCGCACGTCCGCTGGCTGCTCGCCGGCATCGACGAGATCCGCTCCCTCCGCCTCGTCTTCCGCGACGATCGCTTCGCGGACCTGTCCGGCACCGGCACGCTCGCCCGCGACGGTCGCACCGTCGTGTGGACGCCGGGGGGACCGTACGCGCATCTCGGCTACACGGTGGCGATCGACCACCGCCGTCCGCCCGGGGCGCGCTTCGACAGCCACGCCGCCCGGGACTGGATCGCGACCCGCGCCCTCTATCTCTTCCCCGAGATCAACGTGAGCTTTCGCGAGGGCACGCGCGAGGCCGCCTCGCGCGCCCGCCTCGTGTTCCGGCTACCGCGCGGCTGGCACAGCGCGGCCGCGCTCGCGCCGCTCGAGGAGAACGTGTTCGCGGTCGACGAGCCCGGGAAGCGCTTCGACCGGCCGCGCGGCTGGTTCCTCCTGGGCCGCATCGCGCGCCATCGCCGTCGCATCGGGGGCATGGAGGTGACGGTCGCGAGCGCGCCCGGCTCGGGGCTCGACGCGCGCCGCCTGCTCCGGCTCTACGGCCGCACCGTGCCGCTCCTCGCCGGGCTCCTCGGCACGCCGCCCGCCCGCCTGCTGGTGGCGAGCGCCCCCGATCCCATGTGGCACGGCGGCCTCTCCGGCGAAGGCTCGTTCTTCGTGAACGGCCGCATCCCGCTTCGCTCCGCGGACAAGACGAGCAGCTACCTGCACGAGCTCTTCCACGTGTGGCAGCCGTTCCGCCCCGGCCCCGATGGGCGCTGGGTCTCGGAGGGCCTCGCCGAGTACTACTCGCTCGCGCTCCAGCGCCGCGCCGGGCGGCTCTCGCAGGCGAGCTTCGCGCGCGGCGTCGCCCTCTTCGCACGCTACGGCCGCTGGGGCCTCGATCTCTCGCGCACGCGCGAGCCGGCCGCCCTCAACAACAGCGCTCCCTTCGTCATGTGCTGGATCGACCAGGAGATCCGCAGCGCGAGCGGCGGGCAGCGCTCGCTCGACGACGTCGTGCGCCTTCTCACGCACGAGGAGCGCACGCTCACGACAGGGGGCTTCCTGCGCGCCGTGAACCGCACGGCGGGGCGGAACCTGAGCGCCCCGTTCGCGCGCCACGTCTTCCGCGGCGAGCGCCCTGCCGTCCGTCTCCTGGCCCGAGCGGCCGCGGACCAACGGAGCTGACGGCTCAGGCCGCGGTCCGGCCCTCGCTCGGCGCCTCGCCGCGCTGCTGGCAGATACGCATGATGCGGATGCGCGAGAGACCGAAGCGGGCCGCGAGCGCGCGATGCGTCCAGCCCTCGCCACGCAGGCAGCGGATCTCCCCGTCGCGCTCCGCCTTCATGCGGCTCGCGAGGCCGCAGGACAGGATCGAGGCCTTCGAGATGCTGATGCCGAAGGACTGCGCCACCACGCGCAACGGGCGTCCCTCCCGGATCATCTGCACGATCTCGTACTCCGCCGGGGTCTCCCGGCGAGTGCGCATGCCGCGACCGCCCGGCGGCACCTCGGGCAACGCCAGCGCGGGCGCGTCGCGCAGCAGCCGGCCGCGCAGGCTCGCGGCGTGGAAGCCAAGGGCATCGCACACGTTCTCGAAGGAGAAGGGCCAGCGCGAGTCGCCAGCCTCGATCCACTCCCGCGCCTCCGCGGCGAGCTGACCGCGCTGGCGCCGGGGCCCGACCTCGCCTACCAGGCAGTGGACCGCGTCCTCGAGGACGGCGCGCATGAGCGCGCGCTCACCGGCGGCCGGACCCGCCTCGGCCACCCTTGCGTTCTCCGCCTGCTCCGCCACATCCACATCAAACATTTCGGTATTTTCTCCTTCCTCGTCTGGGTAGGCTGCTGGCCTTCCCTGGGCAAAAAGCCTCGCGGAATGACGTGAGATATTAGGCCAAAAGTAGGTAGGCCCTGTCAACGGCCAGATAGGACCAAGGTCCTGGTTTTGTCACTTCATCGCTCGCGAACGGGAGTTTTGACCCCTCGGATGGATGATGATCAGGGCCCCGAGACATGAGGCCGTGCCTCCAGTGAACAATCACTCACCCGTCCCTGGGGCCGAAACGGCGACAGCCGGCGGTGCCTGGCGTAGAATCCGCCGCGCGATGGCCGACGACTCCGGAAAGCCGCAGCACCAGTCGCTCGCCGCCTGGCGATGGGTAGCCGCGCCGCTCGCCGGCGATCGCTCGCTGCGCGGCCTCGCCGCGCTCAAGCGACTCAAGCCCGAGCAGCGCGAGGCGCTCGAGCGGTGCCTGGAGGTGCGCGAGTATCGCCGGGGCGAGCTCGTCTACCAGTCGGGGGAGGAGGCGCGCAGCCTCTACGTCGTGCTCGCGGGCGTGGCGCGTCTCTCGATCGCCTCGCCGAACGGCCGCCGTGTGCTGCTCAACCTGCTGCCGTCGGGAGAGATCTTCGGCCACAGCGCGCTGGTCGAGGCCGGGCACCCGCGCGTCTTCGAGGCGGCGGCGTACACCAACCTGCGCGCCGGACGTGTCAGCGCCGACGATTTCCTCGAGGCGCTCGCCGGCGACCGCGCGCGCGAGGTCGGTGAGGTGATCTCCTTCGTCACCGAGCGCTGGATCACGCTCGTTGTCCGGCTGGCGCGCTTCCTCGCCCAGGATCTCCGCGCCCGCGTCGCCTCATCGTTGATCGAGGCCGCGCGCGGCTTCGGGGTGCAGGACGCGCGCGGCCACGTGCTCTCGCTGCGCATCACGCAGGACGCGCTCGCCGACCTCTCCGCCGGCAGCCTGCGCAAGGTGAACGCCGTGCTCCGGCGCTTCGAGGTCGAGGGTCTGATCGGGAAGGAGGAGGGCCGCATCGTGCTCCGGCAGCTGGGCGCGCTCGAGGAGCTGGCGCTCGCGAGCTAGGAGGCGCCTGCGCGGCTTGCCCCTCTCCCGGCGCTGGGATAGAAGGCCGCCCGGGTCGAAACCGCCGCCCGATGGCTACCGCGTCTCGCAGCCGCGCACCGGCAGCAGCCAAGCAGCGCCCGCGGGTTGCGCTCGCGGCCGTGGCGGCCGCCGATGCGGCGCGCAGCTGGGGCGTACCCGCGCTGGCGCTCGCCGTCATCGCGGTCCTGGCCGTGCTCTCCGCCGCCGGGGCGCTGGGGACCGCGGGCGCGCTCGCCGGCACGGTGGCCGCGGCGCTCGTCCTCCTCCTCTACATCGGCGAGCGCCCGCTCGTGACCCAGGCGCGCACGCCGCGCGAGCGCGCGCTGGGCGCCGGCCTCGCCCTCCTCTGGTTCGTCGCCTGCTACGGGCCCTTCCACGCACGCCTCTTCCCGGGCACGCCGCTCCTCGACGGAGCCCAGGTGACGGCGGCGGGGAGCGGGCTCCCGCTGCGCATCCCCGCGGCGGGGCGCTCGGCCGTCGACCTCGTGCTCGAGGGCCAGCTCGCCGAGAGCCCGAGCGGCAACGTCGCCCCGCCCGTCAACTACAGCCTCACGCTCGAGGGTGCGGGCGGCCCGCGTGTCGTCAAGGGCACGTTCGAGGATCGCCTCGGCACGCGCCGCCTCGGCCGGCGCGGCACCGCGACCGTGCACCAGAGGCACACCGCCGACGTACGCGTCCTCTCCAATCCGGGGCGCGGCGACCTGACCGTGACGCACGTCGTCCTCGAGCCCGAGGGCGCGCAGCCGATCACGATCTCCGCCTATCCCCACCCGCTCCCCGGCCCGCTCGGGCTCGGGCTTCTCGCCACCGCCCTCGTGGCGGCCGTCGTCGCCTTCGACCGCCTCGGCCCGGTGCCGGAGACCAATGGGGCGCTCACCCTCTCCACTGCCGCCGTGCTCGGCACGGCCCTCATCTTCTGGACCAGCAATGCCGTCCGCCCCGACTACTCAGCCCTGATCGGGTCGATGATCTTCGGCGGGCCGCTCGGCTTCATCGCCGGCGCCGCCCTGTGGTGGATGGCCAAGCGCCTCATTGCCGGCCCCGCGCGCTGACGGCCGGGCGGACCGGCGCCGGCGGATCGTCCTCGCCGCCGCGCTCACCGTCGGCGTGGGCCTGCTCATTCTGCTCGGCGCACTCGCCAGCGGGCCCGAGCTGCTGCGCACGGTCGCCGGCATCCATCCCGCGATGCTGGCCGTCCTGGTCCTGCTGACGTTCGCCTCCTACGCAGCCATGTCGCGCTCCTACCAGGGCATCGCGGAGGCGGCCGGCCTGCGGCTCGGCTTCCCGACCTGGTTGCGCATCACGTTCGTCTCGAACACGGCCAACTACCTGGTGACCAGCGCCGGGCTCTCCGGCTTCGCGGTGCGCATGTATCTCCTCTCGCAGCAGAGCATCCCCACCGGGCGCGCGGTCCTCATCTCGCTCGTGCAGACCTTCCTCACCAACTTCACCCTGCTGTTCTTCATCGCCGTGGGCTTCGCGAGCCTGGTCCTCCGCCACGTCCTGCCCCGGGCCGCGCTCGTGGCCGCAAGCCTCGCGCTGGCCCTCTTCGTCGGGCTGCTCGCCTACGCGGTGGTGCTCATGTATCACCGCCAGCTGCGCCGGCGGACGCTCTTCTTCGTCGCCGACACCGGGCACCGCGTCCTCCGCCTCGTGGTGCCGCGCTGGACCCCGGGGCGCGTGCGCCTGTGGCGCTTCCAGCACAACCTGAACCACGGGCTCGAGTTCCTCCTCGACCGCAAGGACCGGATGCTCGCGCCCGCGGGCTGGATCCTGCTCGACTGGGTGCTCACCATCGCCATCCTGTGGGCCGCGTTCCGCGCCGTACGCTACCCCATCGCTCCGGGCCTCGTGGTGATCGGCTTCGCGGTCGGCATCGTCCTCTCGCTCGTGTCGCTCGTGCCCGGGGGGCTCGGCGTCATGGAGGGCTCGATGACGGCGGTCTTTGCGAGCCTCTCCGTGCCCTACGAGACCGCGTTCGTCGCCGTGCTGCTCTTCCGCGTCGCCTACTACGTCCTGCCGCTCCTCGTGAGCCTCTTCTTCTTCCACGGCATCATGCTCCAGGCCGTGCACGACGTCGGCGCGCGTTCCGGGGTCGCGCGATTTGACACTCCCCTCCCCCCGTCGATATGAACCCGCCCATGACCGGTGCGGAGGCTGCCCGCACGCCGGGCTCCGGCGTGCGGGCGGCGCCCTTGCCGACCGGCGTCGGCGCCTTGCTCGACGGGCTCGGTGCCGTGGCGTTGCTCACGCGCGACGCCGTCCACGCGGCGTTCCGCCGCCCGCCCGAGTGGTCCACGATCGCCGAGCAGCTCGAGCAGGTCGGCTGGCGTTCGCTCTCCATCGTCAACCTGACCGCGTTCTTCACCGGCATGGTGCTGGCGCTCCAGCTCGGCACCTACATGGCCCGCTTCGGCGCGAAGATGTTCGTGTCGCGCATCGTCGGCATGGCGCTGGTGCGCGAGCTGGGTCCGGTGCTGACCGCGCTCATGATCGGCGGGCGGGTCGGCGCGGGCATCACGGCCGAGCTCGGCACGATGGCGGTCACCGATCAAATCGACGCCATCCGCGCCCTCGGCGCGAGCCCGATCCGGAACCTCGTCGTCCCCCGGCTGATCGCCGTCCTCGTCATGCTGCCCGTGCTCACCATCATCGGCGACCTGGTCGGCATCCTGGGCGGGCTCCTCCTCTCCGTGACCGAGCTCAACGTGAGCGGCGAGTTCTACATCAACTCGCTCGTCCAGGTGCTCTATCTGCGCGACGTCTTCTCGGGCGTCGGCAAGTCGTTCTTCTTCGCCTACTTCATCGGCATCATCGCCTGCCTGAACGGGCTCCACGTGACCGGCGGCGCCGACGGCGTGGGCCGCGCCACCACCCGCACCGTCGTGGCCGCCTCGATCACCGTCCTCATCTCGGATTTCTTCCTGACCAAGCTCTTCCTCCTCTCGTGAGCGCACCGCCCTACATCCGCTGCCGCGGCCTCGAGAAGGCCTTCGGCGCGAAGCCCGTGCTGCGCGGGCTCACGCTCGACGTGCTGACGGGCGAGACGCTCGTCGTGCTCGGCGGGAGCGGCTCGGGCAAGAGCGTGCTCTTGAAGCACATGAACGCGCTCCTCATGCCCGATGCCGGCGAGGTCGAGGTGGACGGCGTGGTCCTCCAGCGGCTCGACGAGGACGCGCTCGTGCCGCTGCGGCGCAACGTCGCCATGCTCTTCCAGCAGGGCGCCCTCTTCGACTCGCTCACGGTGGGCGAGAACATCGCCTATCCGCTGCGCGAGCACCGTCTGCTGCCCCCGGCCGCCATCCCCGGACGCGTCCGCCAGGCCCTCGAGATGGTCGGCCTCGCGGGCAGCGAGAACCTCATGCCGGCCGAGCTCTCGGGCGGGATGCGGAAGCGGGCCGCGCTGGCGCGCGCGCTCGTGCTCGAGCCGCGCGCGCTCCTCTACGACGAGCCGACCACCGGGCTCGACCCCGTGGTCGCCGCCAAGATCAACCACCTGATCCGCGACATGCAGCGCCGCCTCGGCGTGAGCTCGGTGGTGGTGACCCATGATCTCGGCAGCGCCTTCCTGGTCGCCGACCGGATCGCCTTCCTGCACGACGGCCGCATCCGCTTCATCGGCACGCCCGACGAGGCGCGCGCCTCGCGCGACCCGTTCCTGCACGAGTTCCTGAACGCCGCCTGAGCCGCGATGCGCACCACCAAGATCGGGCTCCTGGTCGCCATCGCCCTCGCCGTCCTCATGGTGACCGTCTTCTCGCTCAACCAGGAGCAGCCCTTCTGGGAGCGGAAGGTGCAGTACGAGCTACGCTTCACGCGCACCGGCGGGCTCCAGACGGGCGCCCCGGTCAGCCTGAGCGGCGTGTCCATCGGCACGGTGGCGGAGATGCGCTTCCCGCCCGATCCGGCCCTCAACTACATCCAGGTGCTGATCAACGTGAAGGGGGATCTCGCGCCGCGCATCCGCGAGAACACGGTGGCCTCCATCCGCACGCTCGGCCTCCTCGGCGACCGCTACATCGAGCTCTCGGCGGGCATGCCGGAGTCGCCGCCCGTCCCGCCCGGCGGGCTCATCGCCTCGATCGACCCGACCGACATCGAGGCACTGCTCGGCCAGGGCGGCGACATCGTGACCAACATCGTCGAGGTGACGGCGTCCTTGAAGGACGTCCTGGGCGCGATCCAGCGCGGCGAGGGGCTGCTCGGCGCCATGCTCCGCAACCGCGAGCTGGGTGAGACGACGCTGGTCGACCTGCAACGCACGATGGCGAACGTGCAGGCGACGACCGCGTCGCTCGAGAAGATCCTCCAGCGCGTCGACCGCGGCGAGGGCATGCTCGGGCAGCTCACCAGCGACACCAAGGAAGCGCGGGAGCTGCTCGGCCACGTGCGCCGCTCCGCCAGGTCGCTCGACCAGCTCACCACCCGCTTGAACCGCGGCAACGGGGCGCTCGCACGGCTGATGGAGGACGAGACCTACGCCCAGCGCGTGCTCGGCAACCTCGACCGCGCGATCCGCGACCTGGCGGACGTGGCCGCGAAGCTCGACCGCGGCCAGGGCACGCTCGGCAAGCTGGTGAACGATCCGGCGCTCTACCACGACGCCAAGGCGCTCGTCGGTGGCGCGCGCAAGAGCTGGTTCCTGCGCTTCTTCGGAGGGGTCGGCCCCCCGCCGCCCGACACTCCGCCGCCCACCGATCGGCCCGGCGGGTGATCGGGGGCAGCCCTAGCTGGCGATTGCGTTTTGCCCACCGGCGCGTACCATGCGCGCCGGCCATGACCGTCGAATGCCCGCGCTGCGGTACGCTCTACCGCCGACCGGTGCGTGCGGAGCCCGGCGCGGACACGACCTACCGCTGCGCTCGGTGCCGCCACGTGTTCGAGGCCGGCGCCGACGAGCCGGCGATGCTGTCCGGCGACGACGAGGAACACGAGTTCGCCTTCGATGACGAGCCGGAGGACGGCGATGCCGCGCCCGATCCCGTGGCCGTGGCGTTCGACATCGCCCCGGGAGAGGAGGGGCGGCCGATGAAGAGCCCGGCGCGCTTCGCGGTGCGCACCATGCTCCTCGTGACCGTGGGCTTCGCAGTCCTCTCCGTCTATCTGTACACCCACCCGGAGGGCGTGCGCACGGCGTTCGGCGGCGTGCCGCTGATCGGCTCCCTCCTGACCGAGGCGCGCCTCCACCCCACCATCGTCCAGCTGAACGACGTGAAGGGACGCTACGAGCGCGTCCAGGGCGACCGGCTCGTCTTCGTCATCTCGGGGACGGCGGCGAACAACTCGACGGTCCCGGTGCGCAGCATCCAGATCGAGGGGCGGATCGCCGGCGCACAGGAGCAGCGGCAGGTGGTGTTCTGCGGTGCGGCCCCGCGCGACGTCCAGGACCTGTCGTTGCGCGAGATCGCGCTCCTCCAGACCCTCGAGCCGCCGAAGGACTGGTCGCTCGCCCCGGGTGAGCAATCGGACTTCCTGGTCGTCTTCGCCTCGCCGCCGACCGACCTCCGCGAGTTCGGCGCCGAGGTGGTCGCCGTGCAAGCGCCGAGCCGGCGGGGCTAGGACGTCTCGGTCTTCTTCGCCTTCTCGGCCTCGGCGTCCTTGGGGGTGACGTCGATCTCTGGCGGCTCGCGCAGGCCCTTCTTGAAGGCCTGCACCCCCTGGCCGATGCTGCCCATCACCTCGGGCAGCCGGCCGGCCCCGAACACGACGAGGACGATCACGAGCACGACGAGCAGCTCGCCGATCCCCATCCCGAGCATGCGCGGATCATAGGGCAGCCCGCCCGGGCAGGCAAGCTGGTTTAATTGCGCTGCCCGGGGGTGCTTCCTATACTGCGCTGCCTCGCATGCCGACGACCTTCCGCGAGGCCTACGAGCGGCTCCTGCCCCTGGTGGAGAAGCCCGGCCGCTACCTCGGCAACGAGCGGGGCGCGATCCGCAAGGACCCGGGCACGGTGCGGCTGCGCTTCGCGCTCTGCTTCCCGGAGGTCTACGAGATCGCGCAGTCCCACCTAGGGCTCCAGATCCTCTACGACGCGCTCAACCGCCGCCGCGAGGTGGCCGCCGAGCGCGCCTACGCCCCCTGGCCCGACCTGGAGGCCCTGCTGCGCGCGCGCGGGCTCCCGCTGGTCTCGCTCGAGAGCCACCTCCCGCTCGCCGACTTCCACGTGCTCGGCTTCAGCCTCCAGTACGAGCTCACCTACACGAATCTCCTCACCATGCTCGAGCTGGGCCGCGTCCCGCTGCGCGCCGCCGCGCGCGGCCCCGGGCATCCGCTCGTGATCGCCGGTGGGCCGTGCGCCTTCAACCCCGAGCCGCTGGCGCCCTTCCTGGACGGCGTCCTCCTCGGCGACGGCGAGGAGGCGGTGGGCGACATCTGCGATCGGGTGCTCGCCTGGGACGGCCGTGACCGCGGCGCGCTCCTCCGCGCGCTCGCCGACATCCCGGGCTTCTACGTGCCCGCCTTCTTCGCACCCCGCTACCATGCCGAGGGGACGATCGCCGAGGTCGTGCCGCTCGAGCCGGCGCGCCCGCGAGTCCACAAGCGCGTGCTCGTCGACCTCGACCGCTTCGCGCCGCCCACGGATCCGATCGTGCCCAACGTCGGCGTGGTGCACGACCGCGCGAGCGTCGAGGTGATGCGCGGCTGCGTGAAGGGCTGTCGTTTCTGCCAGGCGGGCTACATCTACCGTCCCCTGCGCGAGCGCAACCCCGAGCGCCTGGTCGAGCAGATCACCGAGCTCATGCGGCGCACCGGCTACGAGGAGGTCTCGCTCCTCTCGCTCTCGACCGGCGACTACAGCGGCGTGAACCCGCTGCTTCGCGAGCTGATGGACCGCCTCGTCCCCGAGCGCGTGGCGGTCTCGCTCCCCTCGACCCGTGTCGAGGCGCTCTCGCCGCGCATCCTGGAGCAGATCCGCCGCGTGCGGAAGACGGGCTTCACGCTCGCGCCCGAGGCTGGCACGCAGCGGCTGCGCGACGTGATCCAGAAGGAGTACCGCGAGGAGGAGCTGCTCCGTGCGGCACGCCTGTTTGCCGATCTCGGCTGGCGGAGCCTGAAGCTCTACTTCATGATCGGCCTTCCGAGCGAGACCGAGGAGGACGTGCGCGGCATCGCCGAGCTGTCGGCGCGCGTCGCGGCCGCGGCCGGCGGGCAGCTCCGGGTGACGGCCAGCGTCTCCACCTTCTCGCCCAAGCCGCACACGCCCTTCCAGTGGGCGGGGCAGCTCTCGCTCGAGGAGACGCGCGTCCGCCAGGCGCTGCTGCGCCACGAGCTCGGCCGCCGGAAGATCGAGTTCCGCTGGCACGACGCCCGGCTCTCGCTCCTCGAGGGCATCTTCGCGCGCGGCGACCGCCGCTTGGCCGACGTCATCGAGACCGCGCAGCGGCGGGGGGCGCGCTTCGACGGCTGGTCGGAGCACTGCCGCCTCGAGGTGTGGAGCGCGGCGATGGCGGCGCACGGCCTCGACCCCCAGTTCTACCTCCGCCGACGGCCGCTCGAGGAGAAGCTCCCCTGGGACCACCTCGACGCGGGCGTCAGCCGGAAGTTCCTCCTCCAGGACCTGGCACGCGCGCTGACCGGCGTGCTCACGCCCGACTGCTCGATCGAGCGCTGCACCTACTGCGGCGCCTGCGACTTCGAGGCGGTACGCAACGTCGACTACCACCCCGAGGGCGCCAAGGGCAGCGACCACCGCGGCCACGAGATCTCCCGCTGGGCCGATCTCGCCGTGCCCGCCGAGGACGACCCGAGCACCCCGGCCTGGGAAACGAAGGCCTGGCGCGAGGCGCGTGCGCGCTTGGCGCGGCGCCGCGAAGCGGCGCGCCCGCGCCCGCCTCTACCCGAGGCGGTGCCGCTCCCGGAGCCCCTGGCAAGCAAGGACGGGGCCGCCCCCGCCGCGAGCTCCGCAGGCCCGCGCGCGCCTGCCGAAGGCAACGCCGAAGAATGGCTCGGCGCCGTGCCCTCGTCCCTCGCCCCTGCCCCGGCCCCGGCCGCGCCCCCGCCCGCGCAGCGCATCCGCCTCTGCTACCGCAAGCGCGGCCCCGCCCGCTTCATCGGCACGCGCGAGATCGGCAGCGTCTTCCTGCGCGCCGCGCGCCGCGCGCGCCTGCCGCTCGCCTTCTCGCAGGGGCACCACCCGATGCCGCGGCTCTCCTTCAGCCCCGCCATCCCGCTCGGCTTCTCGAGCGACGACGAGTACGTCGACCTGGATCTCACCGCCGCCACCCCGCCGGAGACGGTCGCCGCGCGTCTCGCGGCCGAGCTGCCCGAGGGGCTGGAGCCCGTGGGCGCCGCCGAGGTCTCACGCGCCGCGCCCAGCATCGACGCCGGCATCGCGGCCTTCGTCTACGAGGTCGACCTGGCCGCGCTCGATCGGCCGCCCGCGCCCGACGCGGTCGCCGCCGCGCTCGCGCGCTTCGCCGGGGCGTCGTCGTTCCCCCTCCGCAAGCACACGCGGTCGGGGGAGCGCACCGTGGACGCGCGCCGCTTCGTGCGTGCGCTCGAGATGACCGCGCCGCAGCGCCTCTCGCTCGAGCTGGCGGTGGGGCCCGAGGGCACCGTCAAGCCCGGCGCGCTCCTCGGCGAGCTGCTCGCCATCCCGCCCGAGGAGGTCCCGACCCTCCGCGTGCACAAGGTCGCGACGCGCTTCCGCGCGGGCGCCGCCTGACGGCGGTGGCGAAGCAGATCCTCATCAACGTGGCCCCGTGGGAGACGCGGGTGGCGCTCCTCGAGGACACGACGCTGGTCGAGCTGCACATCGAGCGCCGCGGCGACGGCGGGATCGCGGGCAACATCTACAAGGGCAAGGTGCTGCGCGTGCTGCCGGGCATGCAGGCGGCGTTCATCGACATCGGGCTCCCGAAGGCGGCGTTCCTCCACGCCTCGGACGTGGGCGGCCCGGCGCTGCCGCCCGAGGTCGCGCGCGAGGGCGACGCCGCCGAGCTGGTCGAGACGCCGGCGCTCCCCCCGCCGCGCGACACGCGCCCGATCGAGGAGCGCCTGCACAAGGGCGAGGAGGTGCTGGTCCAGGTGGCGAAGGAGCCGATCGGAACCAAGGGCGCGCGCGTGACCGCCCACCTCTCGCTGCCCGGCCGCTACCTGGTCTTCATGCCGGGGACGCAGCACATCGGCATCTCGCGCCGCATCGAGGACCCCGCGGAGCGCGACCGCCTGCGCGCCATCGTCGAGGCCGAGCGCCCCGAGGAGGGCGGCCTCATCGTGCGCACCGCCTGCGAAGGCGTGACGAAGCGGGAAATCCACGACGACGTGCGCTTCCTGACGCGTCTGTGGGCGCGCCTCGAGAAGCAGGCCGACGCCGCGAGTGCGCCCGCCCTCGTCCACTCCGACCTCGACCTCGTGCTGCGCACGGTCCGCGACCTCTTCACCTCCGACGTCGACCGGCTCGCGATCGACAGCCCGGACGACCATGCGCGCGTGGTCGAGTTCGTGACCGCGCTCATGCCGCGGCTGGCCTCCCGCGTCCACCTCTACGAGGGCCTCACGCCGATCTTCGACCAGCATGGCGTCGAGACCAAGATCAACCGCGCCCTCGAGCGGCGCGTGTGGCTCAAGTCGGGCGGCTACCTGATCTTCGACCAGACCGAGTCGCTCACCACGGTGGACGTCAACACCGGCCGCTACGTCGGCAAGACGGACCAGGAGGAGACGATCCTCAAGACCAACCTCGAGGCCGCGAAACAGGTCGTGCAGCAGCTTCGCCTGCGCAACATCGGCGGCATCATCGTGATCGACTTCATCGACATGGAGCAGGCCGCCAACCGAAAGAAGGTCTTCGACGCGCTCCAGGAGGCGGTCCGCAAGGACAAGGCGCGCGCCAACGTGCTCCGCATCTCGGAGCTCGGCCTGGTGCAGATGTCGCGCAAGCGGACGCGCGAGAGCCTCGAGCAGCTCCTCCTCGCCCCCTGCCCGCACTGCGGCGGCGCGGGCCGCGTGCGCTCGCTCGAGACGCTCGCCTACGATGCGCTCCGCCGCGTGCAGCGCGAGGCCGCCGGGGCGAAGAACTCGCCGCGCATCGCGCTGCGCGTCCATCCCGAGGTGGCGGCCTTCCTGACCGAGCAGCAGCGGCGGAGCGTCGAAGCCCTCGAGCGTCTCGTCGGCCGGGCGGTCGCGGTCGAGGCCGCGCCCGAGCTGCGGCGCGACGAAATCGACGCGAGACCTTGTCTCGCGTCGGGATCGGAAGCGAGCGTGGAGCGCCCGGTGGATCGTGCGGAGGCCGTGCCGCGGCCGGCGAAGCCGGCGCGGCAAACTTGAAGACCGATCTCGGGCAGTCCGCGTGCGCCGCGAACGTGTCCTCTTCAGTCATGCGCTCACGCTCCGGAAAGTCTGCCGCGCCGGCTTTTGCCGGCCGCGGCACGCCGTCCGCCCGGTGAACCGGGCGGCACTCTCGCTGTCCGTCCCCGAGCCGAGACGGAGTCTCGGGTCGGGAGTTACGGGAGGGGGACGCGCACGTCGATCCGCACTCCGCTCTCCGAGCTCACCATCACCGTCCCGCCGAGCGCGTGCACGCGCTCGCGGATGCCGACCAGGCCGGTGCCGGGCCTGGTGCCGCCCGGGTGGGCGGGCAGCCCGTGCCCATCGTCGGCGATCTCGAGCCGCAGCTCGCCGCCCTCGCGCACGAGCGTCACGCGCACGCGATGCGCGGCGGCGTGCTTGGCAACGTTGGTGAGCGCCTCCTGCGTGATGCGGTAGAGCGCGGTCTCGATCTCGGCCGGCAGGCGCTCCGGCAGGCCCTCGGCCGTGAAGCTGGTCGCGATCTGATGCCGATCGGCGAACGCCTGGAGGTGGCTGTCGAGCGAGGGCACGAGCCCGAGGTCGTCGAGGGTCGAGGGGCGCAGGAGGTGCGACAGCTCGCGCATCTCGGCGAGCGTCTTCGAGACCAGGCGGCGCGCCTCGGCGGCGCGTGCGCGCAGCGCCGTCTGCGGCTCGGGCAATCCCTTCTCGATCAGCCAGAGGTAGGCGTTGACCGCGGTCAGGGACTGGCCGAGCTCGTCGTGCAGCTCGCGCGCCAGCCGCCGTCGCTCCTCCTCCTGCGCCGCCATGAGGCGCGCCGAGAACGCCGCCAGCTCCGCCTGCCCCGCGGCCAATCTGGCGCGCGTGCGCCCGAGGATGCTGGCGCCGGCGACCGCGATGACGGCGCCCACCGCGAGGGCCCCGACGGCGGACACGACCGGCGCCCCGCCGAGCTCCTCGGCGCTCGCCCGGGTGCTCACCAGCATGAAGCCGATGCAGGTGAAGGCGCCGAGCAGGATCATGCGCCGGGCACTCCAGGAGAAGACGACCGCGCAGCCCATCAGGAGGCAGATGAGCGCGGTCGCGACCAGCACCGGATTGCGGGGCCAGAGGTACACGTAGAGGTGGGTGTTCGCGGCCGCGCCGAAGGCGAGCGCGACGGAGAGGCCGTCGGCGTGGCGGGCGCCCCACCGCGTCAGGCTGAGGAGCAGGATGGCGAGCCCGAGGGTGGCGTGCGCCCCGTAGACGACGAGGACGGGGCGGGGACCCGCGGGCGAGTAGTGCACGTCGATGGGCGAGAACACGGCGACCGACACGAACACGATGAGCGCCGCGATCCGCACCGCCCGCAGCGCCAGCTCGCCCTGCTCTTGGCGTGCCTGCACCGGCCCTCCGCCGCTCAGTGCTTCCCGAACTCGAGCGCGACCCCCTTGCGTTGCGCGATGATGTAGGCCTCCATCGCTTTGAGCCGCGGGTCGTCGTCGGCGAGCGGCTTGCCGCGCGTCGGGTTCTGGATGCACCAGTTGATCATGTCGCGCAGGAGGGCGACCCGCCCGAGCTGCACCTGGAACTTGGGATACGTCTCCGGGTGCGTGTTGGCGCCGTCGGGGTGGCACATGTCGCAGGAGACGCCGATCGTACCGCCGAACGCCTTCGCGTCGTGGAAGACGCGGCGGCCCTCCTGCACGAACTTCTCCGTCTCCGCCTGCCAGATGCGCTCGTCGCGCGCCGAGAAGGCGCCGTAGGTCTGCCCCCCCTGGATGTCGGCCGCGGGTGGCGCCGCGGCGGGCGGCGCGCTCCCCTTCGGCTCGGCCGCGTCGGCGAGGCGTGCGGGCGCCTCGTCCCAGCGCGCAGCGGGGTTCGTGCGCCGCCACGCGTCCATGAGCGCGGTGACGGCGGCGCGCGCCTGCTCGGGCGTGGGCGTGTCGCCCTCCCGCACGCCGGGGATCTCGGTCGTCGTCTTCCCGTCGCACAGGGCGACCACCACGCCGCCGCTCGGCGACGGCGGCGCGTCGTGGCGGGGCAGGCCCCTGCCGCGCGACTGCGCGAGCACGATGCCGCCCAGGGCGAGCGGGAGCACGGCCAGCACGAAAAGCGTCCGCTTCGACATCATCGCGTCCCCTCCCCTAGAACGAGGGCAGCTTCGTCCGCGGCGGCGCGTCCTTGGCGCCGCCGGACGTGAGGTAGCTGGCGCGCACCGCGACCGGGTTGCGGTCCCAGAGGTTGTAGAGCTTGTTGACGAGCCCGCTCTCGAGCACCTCGACCGCGCCGTCGCCGCAGCCGTCGAACTGGTCGAAGGGATCGGCGCGGTTCATCTGGATCGTGAGCTTGGGCAGACCCTCGGGCGCGTACGGCCACGGCCACGCCGTCGAGAGCATGCCGTGGAACTGGATGTTGTCGATGCGGTTGGTGAGCAGCTGATGGGTGTGGCCGTGGATCACGGTCACGTGCTGGAAGGGTTTCAGGATGGCCTGCACCTCCTCGGCGTCCTCGGTCCAGAAGTTCCACGGCCGGTAGTACTTGTAGAGCGGCGAGTGCGAGAAGACGACGAGCGGCGTCTGGTGGTCCACCTTCTCGAGATCGCGCTTCAACCACGCGCGCCCCTCCTCGCCCACCTCGAAGCGCGACTGCACCCCGTTGTCGAGCCCGGCGACCGTCTGCATGCGCTCGGCCGGCGTCATGCCGCGCGCCGTCCAGAAGTCCTTCTCCTGGACGCTCATCAGGGTGACGAAGTGCACGCCCTTGTGGTCGAAGGAGTGCTGCGCGGGCCCGAAGAGCCCGCGCCAGTACTCGCCCAGGTCGAGGAACCAGTCGTGCTCGCCCACCATCATGTGGACGGGCGCCTTGATGGTCTTCAGGATCTGCCGCCCGAGATCGAGCTCCTCCTTCCGGCCGAGCTGCGCCAGGTCACCGCCGAAGAGGACGAAGTCGGGCTGCGGGTCGAGGGCGTTGACGTCGTCGACCGCCTTCAAGGCCGCGCGCACGAAGCGGTCGTTCAGGCTGGCCGGGTAGAGGTGGGTGTCGGAGACGTAGGCGAAGGTGAAGGACGGCCGGTCGCCCTCCGCCGCGCTGGCCACCTGGACCAGCTGGAAGCCGTGCGGCGTGACCAGCCCCTTCGCCATCGCGAGCCCGGCCGAGAGCCCGGCGAGCTTCACGAACGAGCGGCGCGAGACGTGTCTCAGCCCCGCGAAGAAGGCGCCGCGCTCCTCGTAATGCCGGGTCTCGATGCTCTTCGGCCCTTTACTCATAGGAGGTCCCTCCGCGTACGAGCACTCCGAAGGCGGCCGGCCGCGCCGGGTCGGGGGTCGGGGCGAGATCGCCCAGGTGGCCCTGCTTGCCCATCGCGACCGCGGTCTCGCGCTCCGGGCGCACGCTCTTGCGCGCGCGCTGACGCGCCATCTCCTGCTTGGCGAGGGCAGCGAACTTGCTGCTGGTGAGCGACTCCATGAAGGCCACCAGGTCGTCGATCTCGGCCTCGGTGAGGCCGAGCCGCTGCATGCCGCCGTCGAGGTTCGGGTTCGGCACACCGCCCTTGTTGTAGTGGTCCATCACGTCCCAGAGCGTGGCGAGCGAGCCGTCGTGCATGTAGGGCGCCGTGATGGCGACGTTGCGGAGCCCGGGCGTCTTGAAGGCGCCGATGTCGTTCGCCTGCTTGGTGACGAGGAAGCGCCCCAGCTCGGAGAAGTGGGTCTGGATGGCGAGCTCGTCGACCTGCTTCAGATCGCCCGCCCGCACGGTGCTGGCGGCCTTGCGCGCCAGCTCGATGAAGTCCGTCTTGTGCGCGGCGATGCCGATGTTGTGGAACTTCTGATCGGAGAAGAGCGGGCTCACCGTCGAGAAAGCGTGGCAGTCGCTGCACCGCCCCTTGCCGTTGAAGAGACCCCAGCCCCGCCGGGCGGCCGCGCCGATCGCCTTCTCGTCGCCCGCGACGAAGCGGTCGAAGGGCGCGTCGCCGGCGTACTGCGTGCGCTCGAAGGCGGCGATCGCCGCGGCGATGTCGTCGTAGGTCGCCTCGTGGCCGAAGACGCGCGAGAAGGCCTCGCGGTACTCCGGCAGGGCCCGCACCTTGGCGACCACGTCGTCGGGCGACTTCTGGCCCATCTCGATCGGGTTCAGGATGGGGAGCTTCGCCTGCTCCTCGAGCGACGGGGCGCGCCCGTCCCAGAACTGGGTCGCGTTGAACATCGCGTTGAGCACGGTCGGGCTGTTCCGCTGCGGGCGCTGGGCGGGCGCGGCCACGCCGTCCGGCACCGTCTTGTGATCGACGAAGCCGCGGGCGGGGTCGTGGCAGGTGGCGCACGACACCTGATCGTTCACCGACAGGCGCTTGTCGTTGAAGAGCTTGTCGCCGAGCGCGACCCTGTCCGGCGTCGGCGCCGCGGCGGGCGGGACGGCGAGCTCGTAGAGGACGGCGGAGACGCCCCGGGGCAGCCGCTCCTCCAGCGCGGCGGCGAGGCAGGCGAGCCCGGCGAGCGTCGCGCCTCCGAGCACGAGAGCCTTCCGGCGGTTCGGCATGGACCCTCCTTCCCCGCGCGCACGACGGGCGCCCGGCCCGTTATTCCACAGTCGCCGGCCGGCGGGGAGCCCCCGCCGGCCGGCGGCTACTGCCGCGCGTAGCGGCCCATCAGCTCGGCCTGGCCGAGCGTGTGCCCCTCGACGGCCTTCATGAGGGCCGCCTTGGTCGCGCCGGGAGCAAGCGCGAGGACGACGTCGAGCGCGTAGAGCCTGAAGGAGTAGCGGTGCGGCGCGCCGCGCGGGGGACATGGTCCGCCGTACCCCGTCCGGCGGAAGTCGTTCGTTCCCTGTCGGCTGCCGTCGTCCAGCACCGGTGCGGGCCGCACGCCCTCGGGGAGGCTCGACGCGCTCGACGGCACGCCGTACAGCACCCAGTGCACCCAGGTGCCCGCGGGCGCGTCGGGGTCGTCGCACACGAGCGCGAAGCTCCTCGTGCCGGGCGGCGGCTCGATCCAGGCGAGCGGGGGCGAGCGGTCCTCGCCGTCGCAGGTGTGCTTGCGGGGGATCGTCTCGCCCGGCTTGAAGGCGCTCGACTTGAGCTCGAAGGCCATGGCCGCTCCTCCGGGTCGCGCCAGGGCGGTCGCGAGGGGGACGAGAAGGAAGAGGGCGCGACCGCGCGTCACGGCCGCGAGGCTAGTCGGGCGTGGCGCGCCTGTCCAGCCGGCAACCTCCTAAAGTTCCTCGACTTCCCGGTCGATACCCGAAGAGCACCGCTGGGCGGGAAGGCCTGGGGTGCGCGCACGATGACGGGTCTGGATGATGAAGCGCGCGCTCGCGCGGGAGGCACGGCGCCGGAGGCGACCGCGGCCGCGTACATCGAGGAGACGCGGCGCGAGATCCGCCACCGGCTCGGGATCGTGCTCGGGTTCTTTCTCCTCTCGGTCGGCATCGCCATGCTGCTCGAGCCCATCTACCACCCCGAGCGCGGCCACACGCTGCGCGACACCTACGGGATCGAGATCGCGGTGTGCGCGCTCGGCCTCGTCCTCGAGCGGTTCTCCCTCCGCGCCCTCACCACCGAGACCGTCGCCGCGCTCGTCTGCGCCTGCCTCTCCCTGCTGATGATCCGCTACAACGTGCTGGTCGGCGGGCAGGCCGAGCGCTGCGCCATGTTCCAGGTCTGCCTGCTGAGCGGCCTGGTCGTGCTCCTCCCGTGGGGGTGGCGGGCGCAGCTCCTGATAGCCAGCGCCTCGCTCGGCGGCTTCGTCGTCGCCGTGCCCCATCTGCCGGCCACCGAGTCGCTCGTCTACTCGATCCTCGCGCTGCTCACGGGTGCCGTGACCTCGGTCTTCGGCGCCGTGTTCCTCGACCGCTATCGCCACGACGCCTTCGTGCGCACCACGCTGCTCTCGGTCGCCTCCGCGCTCACGCGGGAGGAGGCGGAGATCGCCGCCGCGCTCGTCCGCATCGGGCAGACGCTCAACGCGCACCTGGGCCAGCCCGACATGCTCGAGCGCGTGACCGGGCTCGCCGTCGACGCGCTCGGCTGCGACTTCGGCGGCATCTTCGTGCTCGACGACCACCGCCACGCCTTCCGCCTGGCCGCGCACGTGAAGGCACGCCCGGAGGTCGCGGCCGAGGTGGCGCACATCGATTTCGCGCCCGACGGCTCGCCGCTCGTCCAGGCGATCCGCCCCGGCGAGCTGCTCGAGATCGAGGACGCCCAGCACCAGCCCTACGTCCCGCCCGAGCTGCTGCGGCGCTGGGACACGGCCTCCCAGCTGTGCGCGCCGGTTGCGCGCCGCGGCGAGGTGATCGCGGTGATGATCTTCGCCTATCGGACGCGCACCGGGCCCTTCTCCTCCAAGCAGCGGCGCCTCGCGCTCGGCATCGCGGACGCCACCGCGATCGCGCTCGAGACCGCGCGCCTGATCGCCGACCTCCAGGCGGCGAGCCGTCTCAAGTCGGAGTTCGTGGCGACCATGTCGCACGAGCTGCGCACGCCGCTCAACGTCATCACCGGCTACTCCGACCTGCTCGCCGAGGGCACGTTCGGCCCCCTCACCTCCGACCAGCAGGACACGCTCGGGCGCATCCGCCAAAGCGCCTTCGACCTCCTCGAGCTGGTGAACGCCACCCTCGACCTCGGGCGCCTGGAGGCGGGCCGCGAGGCCATCGACTCGGCGCCCCTCGATCTGCAGGCGCTCTCCGACGAGCTCGATCGCGAGCTCGAGGCCATGGTGCAGCCGGGCGTGGCGTTGCGCTGGCTCGTCCAGCCCGCGGCGCGCCGCGTGCGCAGCGACCGTGTGAAGGTGAAGACGATCCTGAAGAACCTGGTCGGCAACGCGCTCAAGTTCACGTTCCACGGCAGCGTCGAGGTGCGCGCGAGCGCGGCCGGCGAGCGGTTCGTCATCGAGGTGCGCGACACCGGCATCGGCATCGCGGCTGCCGACCTGCCGGTGATCTTCGAGATGTTCCGCCAGGTGGACGCCTCCTCCACGCGCCGCTTCGGCGGCGTGGGGCTCGGGCTCCACATCGTGCGGCGGCTGGTCGAGCTCCTCGACGGCCAGATCACGGTCGAGAGCACGCCGCGGGTGGGCTCCTGCTTCACCGTGACCCTCCCGCGCGGGACGGCCGCGGAGAGGCCCGGCGGGAGCGCGGCGAGGATCGCCTCGTGAGTGGTGCCCTGCACCCGGCCGCGGCCGGCGGCGCGCAGGCGGAGGAGACGGCGCTGCGCGACGCCTACCGCGCCGAGACGGATCGCCTGCTCGGCACCCGACTCGATCTGACCGTCGTCCTCTTCCTCGTCTGCGTCGGCGGCTCGGTGGTCATCGAGGCGACGCAGGTCCCGGCGCGCGCCCCCGCGGGGTTGCTCATGTACGGGCTCGAGGTGCTCGTCTGCCTGCTCGCCGTGGTCGCCTGCCGCGTTCCGCGCCTCTCCCTCGCGCCGCGCGCGCTCGCCGCGGCCCTCGCGAGCACGCTCGCCACGCTCCTCTCCGCGTACAACGCCAGCGTCGGTGGGTCCGTCGAGCGGCTCGCGATGACGCAGGTCTGCCTGCTGACGGGCCTCCTCGTCCTTCTCCCCTGGGGCTGGCGGGCGCAGCTCGTGGTCGCCGCCGCCTCGTTCGCGAGCTTCGGCCTCGCCCTGCCGCACCTCTTCACCAGCGACAGCCTGCTCGTGTCGGTCCTGGCACTGGTCACGGGCACGACCACGACGACCTGGGGCGCCTTCTTCCTCGAGCGCTACCGCGCCGACGCCTTCCTGCACGCCGCACGGCAGGCGGAGGAGACGGAGATCGCCGCGACCCTGGCGCGCGTGAGCGAGACGCTCAACGCGCACCTGGGCCAGCCCGACATGCTCGAGCGCGTGAACCGGCTCGTGGTCGAGAGGCTCGGCTGCGACTGGAGCAGCACCTTCGTCTACGACGAGGCGCGCCAGGCGTTCCGCCTGCACTCGAACGTCGGCAGCAGCCCCGAGGTGGTGGCCGAGCTGGGGCAGCTCGAGTTTCCCTGGGGCAGCCTTCCCCTGCTGGGCGCGCTCCGTGCGGGCGAGGCGCTGGAGCTGGCGGGCACGGGCGGCCCGGACCTGATTCCGCCCGATCTCATGCGCCGCCTGGCCCAGGCCTCGGCGCTGTGCGTGCCCATCTGCCGCCGGGAGGAGATCATCGGCACGCTCTCCGGCGGCTACCGCACGCGGACGGGACCGTTCTCGGCCAAGCAGCGGCGCCTCGCGCTCGGCATCGCGAACGCCATCGCGGTGGCGCTCGAGAACGCCCGCCTGATCGCCGATCTCCAGTCGGCCAGCC
>Ga0209156_10001163_pt1 | contig 21594 bp, 21 predicted proteins | sample GraSoiAngelo_124_FD_185881 | JGI IMG/M metagenome (GOLD analysis project Ga0209156, IMG submission 185881) | Grasslands soil microbial communities from the Angelo Coastal Reserve, California, USA - 14_0927_05_20cm (SPAdes) (version 2) | ecosystem: Environmental > Terrestrial > Soil > Grasslands...
GTCGTCATCTCTGACGTCCTAGAGGAGGCACGACACCGAGCTGCTGCATCAGGTCGAGCAGCGTGGCGACACCCCAGTGCTCAGTGATCTTGCCGTCGACGACCCGCATGGCGTCGACGGTATAGAAACTGACCTTCTTCCCTGTGGCTGGAATACCGAGGAACTCCCCCTGGTGGGTGCCGTGATAGGTCTTGTAGGTGGTCACGAGGTTGCCGGCCGCCACCTGCCAGTGGCTCTCGGGATGGAAGTCGGGGAACGCGGCACGTAGGCGCTTATACAGCACCCGCACCCCGTCTTTATCGGGTGTCGTGCCAGGGCTGCGGCGTGTGGTCGACAAAGTCATCGGCGAATTGTTCCTCGAACAGGCGCCAGTTGCCTTGAGAGGGCGAGCCCACGGGTAGTGATTTCACCAACTTCCACGCCGGGGTGCCACGGCCCGGTGCCACTCCGCCGGCTCTTCTGCGGCCGGACCTCGCAAGCGCAGCCGGACGATCGACAGAGCCAGGGGCCCCTCCGCCCCAGCGCTGCTTGCGCTGGCCGAAATAGGGGGACCAAGCAGTGACCTGGTCCTGAGCCTGCTCGCGGGATAGATCCTCCGTGCATCATCCGGACGCGGGCGGCCGTCACGACGACATGGCCCGGCTCACGGCCGCGCGCGATCGCGCGCGGCAAGAGCTCGCACGATGAGGATCCTAGCCCGGCCGACGAATCCGAATCCGAGCCCGATGACACGCTTCACCTCTTCTTGCGGCTGGCCAATCGTATGCCCTAGAGTGCGGGGGAATGGCCGAGTTTGCACGTAAGCACCCAGAGGTGGTCGCCGCAGTCGCCCTGACCCTCGTACCTCTCGCGTTGCTCGGCCACGCCTTGCTGCCTGGACGCGTCCTGTCGCCGGCCGACCTCCTGCTGTCCTCCTACCCCTGGAAGGCCCTGGCACCAGGGCTTGTCCCCGCGAACCCGATGATGACCGACGTGACCCAGCTCTTCCACCCCTGGGCGATTTATGCAGGCCGAGAGATTCGTCAGGGGCGATTCCCGCTCTGGAACCCCCACGTCTTCACCGGCGCGCCCTTCTTCGCCAACCCGGAGACCGCGGTGCTGTTCCCGCTCACGGCGCTCGCCTACGTCCTCCCCGCGGCGACGGCGGTCACGCTCATGTCGATCCTCAAGCTCTCGGCCGCCGGGCTCGCCATGTATTGGTTCCTTCGCGTGCTCGCCGGCGCTCCGCTACCCGCCGCTGTAGCGGGGCTCGCCTTCATGCTGAACGGCACCATGCTGATCTGGCTCGGGTGGACGTTCTCGAGCACGGTGATGCTATGGCCCGCGCTGCTTGGGATCACCGAGCGCCTCCGGGAGGGGAATAGGGTTCGCTGGACGGCGGCGCTGGCAGTGGCGGTCGCGCTGATCATCTTCGCGGGCTACCCGCAAGGCGCCGTCGTGGGCGTGCTGCTGGCGACGGCGTGGGCGATCGTTCGCCTCCCACGGACCGCCGCGCCCGCCCACTTCCTCCTCGGCTACGGCGCGGGAACGGTGCTCGGAGTCCTCCTGGCCGCGGTCCAGCTCCTGCCGTTCGTCGAGTACGTGCGCGCCAGCTCGGTGTTCGCCTATCGAAACGAGTGGATCCCCACGTTCCATCTGTGGCCGCGCTCGGCCATCAGCCTGCTCCTGCCCTACTACGACGGCGGCCCGATGAGCCGGGACTTCCTGGGGGACCTCCACCCGAACTGGGGCGACTTCAACTTCAACAAGGTCGCCGGCACCGTCGGGCTGGTGCCCTGGCTGGCCGCTCCGGTCGCCGCGCTCGCCGGCTGGCGGCGCGCCGGCACGAAATTCTTCGTTGGCCTCGCCGCCGTTTCGGCGGCGGTGCTCTACGGGGCCCCGCTTGCCGCCGGCCTGCTCGAGCTGCCCCCGCTGTCGTGGATGATCGCCGTGGTCGTCGTCCCGGCGTTGCTCGCGCTCGCGCTGGCGGTCCTCTGCGGGATCGGGCTCGACGCGGCGGTCACCGGCAGCGCGGGCTCGAGCCCCCCGCCGCGCACGGTGGTGCGGCTCAGCGTGCTCCCGCTGCTCGCGACTCCCTTGCTGTTCATCCTTCACGACTACCCGGTCCTGGCACGCCAGGACCGGACGGTCGCCGTCATCCTGCAATACCTCGTGTTCCTCGTCCTCGTGACCGCCGGCGCCCTCGTGCTCGTGCGCTGGTGTCGCGGCGGCGCCCACGCCTGGCGGTGGGGGCTCGCGCTCGGAGGCATCGAGCTGCTGAGCGTCGCCCAGCTCGCGCTCACCTACAACCCTGTGATCGACGTGCGATGGTTCTACCCTGCGACGCCGGCGATCGAGTACCTGCAGCGCCAGGTGGCTCGGGATGACGGCCGAGTCATGCTCGGGTTCAACGTCGCGATGCTCTACGGCCTCTCCGACGTCGGGGCCTTCGACGGCATGACGCCGCGCCGGCTCGAACAGCTCATCGGCCCCGTCGGATTTCCAGGCGACGTGGCCGTCACCGGTAGCGAAGCGATCGCGGGGCTGACGATCTTCCGGTCTCCGAGCTTCGACCTGCTGGGGATTCGCTACCTCGTGGTCCCGCCGTCGGTGCGCGAGGTCCCGCCGCACTTCGGCCCCGCCTACGCCGGCTTCGACGCGCGCATCTACCGGAACGAAAACGCCCTGCCGCGCGCGTTCCTGGTCCCGCGCGCGCGGTGCGCCGAGGACGACGCGGCGGTGCGCGAGCTCTGGGCGCGCGAGGTCGACGTCCGCGAAGAGGTCTTGCTCGCAGGCTGCGACCGGGCGCCCGGCGCGGCGCCGCGCGGCGCGGTGTCCCGCGCCGAGATTCGCGGGGACGAGCCCCAGCGGGTCGTGATCGAAGTGACGACCGACGCGCCGGCCTATCTGGTGTTGACCGATACGTGGTTTCCAGGCTGGCGGGTCTGGATCGACGGCGTCGAGCGGCGGGTGTGGCGGGCCGACCACGCCTTTCGCGCGGTGTGGCTCCCGTCGGGGCGGCACGAGGTCGAGTTCAGGTACGTCCCCGCTTCCGTTCGCGTCGGTCTCGCCGTGAGCGCGCTCGCGGCCGGCGCGATCGCGCTGCTCTTCGTGGCGGGCGGGGGCGGCGCCCGCGCCCGCGGCCGGTGGCGCGCGGCCCCGGGACCACGCATGACCGGCCTCGTGATCGCGGTGCTCCTCGGCGTCTCGGCCGGGTCCGCCCAGGCGCGGCTCCCGGTGCCGCCGTTCGAGCTTTCCGTGTCGCCCGCGGCGCTCCCCGCCGGCGCCACCGCGACCATTCGCATCGAGCCCGCGCCGCGAGCGGGAGCGGAGGCGCCGGCCGAGGCGTACGATCTGTACCTCGTCTGGCTGCTGTCGATGCCGCGCTCGATCTACTTGACGTCAGGCGGCGACTGGTCGCAGGAGCCGGTGTCCTACCTGCGCGCGGTCTCCGTGTCCGCCTTCACCGGCGTCACCCAGACGTGGCGGGCGGCCCCGCCCGGGCGCATCTCGCTTGGCCTCGTGGTCGTTAGGAGCGGAGGCAATCCGGTGTCGCGCTCGGACTGGCGCTACCGTCCGAGCGTGCGCTGGATCCGGGTGGACCCGCCGCGCGCCGACGGCGACCCGGACTTCACAGAGCGGGTCGTCGTCGTAGGAGGGCTCGCAATCGTGGCGCTGGCGGCGGCGCTGGTCGTCCTGATCGATCCGGCGGGTTCCGCGCCGGGTCCGTGACCGCGCCTGCTTCAGCCGCTACGCGCGCGACGAGCTGCGGGAGCCTATCACCTCCTGTCCCTCGCCAAAACTCCGTCCGGTGAACAAGTGGTTGATCTGTGGGCTCTGATCCGGAGAAAATCCGACCCCCATGATCACCCTCCTGCTCCATCTACTCCGACTCTTCCCCTTCCTCCGCGGCAGCCACCGCCAACTCGCTCTCGAGAACCTCGCGCTGCACCAGCAGCTGGCCGTGTATCCGGTGGGTATAAGGTCGAGGTCGCTCGTGCTCGATCTACGATGGCAGTCATAGACAGCCGGCAACGGAAATCGCTCGCGACCATCCGGGTTTCGCTTACCCCTTCAACTCCTTCGGCCGACACCACTCAGCATCGAGATGCCGCCACCGTTCGGAATGAGAGGCGCTTACGCAAGACTCCAGAGTTCGGAACACGCAGACTCGATCTTGCCCCTTCGGGACCACGCAATACTTTGCGTACCTGTCCTCTTTGACACCGCACGTCAGCGGGTCGTACCACACCCACTTCTCCCGCGCCATACACTCCGGCGGAACTACCCCCGACATCTTCGGCGGATTCATCTCCGCGCGCATTACCTCAAAAACGGCCGTCTCATCAGCGGAGGGTATTACCGGCGGTCGGCTGCGATAGTACAAGGCGCTGGCCAGAAGGAGCAGCGCCAGAACCGTGACTACCCTCAGCAGGTTTCGCATCTACCCTCCAGAGGCTGTAATTCTACTACGGAGCCTGCACGCCCCCGCCCCGGGACCGGTGTCAACCGGGGGAGCGTATCCAAGACTTCAAGCGAGCATTCCAGAGCCTGTAAGGCCGCTGGCATCCCAGGCCGCTTGCGCCATGACTTCCGACGCACCGCCGTCCGGAACATGGTTAATGCCGGAGTTCCCGAACGTGTCGCTATGGATATCTCAGGGCACAGAACGCGAAGCGTGTTTGCCCGCTATCACATCGTGTCGCAGAGCGATCATGTTGCAGCTATGCAACGTATGTCAGCCGCCGCCCAGAGCGCGACTCACAATGAGTTAGCCAAGAATCTAGCAAAGTAGAGCCACAGAGACGGAGAAAGGGCCCAGGTGTCTTTGACCTGGGCCCTTTCTCTTTCACTACTTCGGTGGTTGCGGGGGCTGGATTTGAACCAGCGACCTTTGGGTTATGAGCCCAACGAGCTACCGGGCTGCTCCACCCCGCGGTGACCCATGAACTTTACCGTAGGGACGGGTCGCTGTCAACGTGGTGCGCCCCGCGCGCGCTAGAGCTTGTTCGCCTCGAGCTGCCCCGCCAGCACGCAGAGCGCCTCGAACAGGTAGTACGACCCCCAGATGAGCTCGTTCCGGGTGGCGAGGTTGATGCGCTTCGAGTAGCAGCCGCGGTCGAGGACGCCCCGCGTGTCCAGATAGCCCTCGCCGAGCGAGCGCACCGTGGCCTCGGCGGCCGCGCGGTACTCCTTCCGCTTCTGCTCGTCCTTCTGCACGGCGGCGACCTTCAGGAGGGCCGCGGCCGTGATGGCCGTGGCCGAGGTGTCGTGTTCGGTGTCGGGCGTGACGGGCGCGTCGAAGTCCCAGTAGGCGACGCGGTTCGGCGGCACGTGGGCGAGCCACCAGTCGGCCGTCTTCTGCGCGACGTCGAGGAAGTCCTTCTCGCCCGTCCACTGGTGCATGAGGGCGTAGCCGAGGATGGCCCACGCCTGGGCGCGCGCCCAGGTGCTCTCGTTGCTCACGCCCTTGTGGGTGTAGCGGCGCTTCAGGGCGCCCGTCGTCGGGTCGAACGAGGCCGACTGGCAGACGCTGCCGTCCGCGCGCACGCAGAACTCGATGTGCCGGCGCGCATGGAAGACGGCGAGGTTCTTCCACGCCGGCTCGCCCGCGGTCTGCGCGGCCCAGACCAGGAGCGCCGCGCCCTGGACGGTGTCGATCGACGCCTCGCCCTGGCCGACGTCGCTGGCCTCCTCGGCGGCGGCGCCGAGCGGGAAGCAGCCGGCGTTCGGGTTGTAGGCCTTCGCCCAGTGGCGCGCGCCCTCGAGCGCGATCTCTCGCGCCGTCGCGTCCCCATGGAGCAGCGCCCCGGGCACGGCGCCGTAGTAGAAGAGAAAGCCGCGGAAGGCCGTGTCGGACGTGGCGCGCGGGCGCAGGCGCTCGGCCCACTCGAGCGCCCAGCGGCGGTACCGCGCGCCGCCCGTGGCCTTGGCGGCGAGCCAGCACATGCCGGGCCAGAAGCCGCCCGTCCAGTCGCCGTCGGGCGTGGTCACCCACTCACCGGTGGGCTGGGCGTAGTGGGGAAACGCGCCCTTGAGCCGGGGGCCGGTCTGGTCCACGCGCTTCAGCATCTTGTCGAGCGCGGTCTGCCAGAAGCTAGGGGGCATGCGCGGCTCGGTCCCGGCGCGTCCCGCGGCCCTCGCGCACGACGCGATCGGTCTTGGCGGGCTCGAAGCGCCCGGTCCGAGCGAGCGCCCAGAGGACGCGCCAGGCGCCGCGCGTGGCCAGGAGCCAGTACGTCTGACACCTGAACGTCCCCCAGAATTTCGCCTTCAACGACGTGCGCGCGACGTCGACGGGCCGCGGCGCGTAGGGCGTGAGGCGCTCGATCAGGCCCTGGGTGGCGATGCCGCCGACCCAGATCGTCAGACCGAGCGAAATCGTCGGGAGCGCGACGCCGAGCAGGAACCACGCGGGGTGATGCGCGAAGCGATACGCGAGGTGCCAGCCGAGGAAGCCGAGCACCGGGTAGACGGCGGCGGCCAGGGGCCACTCGATCACCTTGTTGCCGACGTGGCGGGCGAGCTGGGCGAGGTTGAAGGCGCTCCGCCGCGCGCGCCAGGTCGCGCGGAGAAACGCGACGTCGTCGAGCACCCCTTTGTACCAGCGCGCGTTCTGCCGGATCATCCCCTCGTTCGTCTCGGGCATGTCCACCAGCTCGAGCAGCGGGAGGGCGGCGATCAGGATGCCTCGCGCGCCGAGCGCGTAGCCGAGCGTGGAGTCTTCCGTCGCGCCGGCGGTCGGGAAGAGCCCGAGCGATTGCAGGGCGTCCAGACGGACGAACTCGTGATGGCCGAGACAGATCTGCGCGCGACGGAACAGGAGGTCGAAGACCGGACGCACGCGGCGCGCCAGCCGCGGCGTCCGCGCGGCGAGGCACGCGAACCAGGCGACGCGCCGGCGCTCACCGAGGAGCCGCGCGATCGAGACGCGGATGAAGATGGACGACTGCTGGACGGCGCACACGCGGCCGCGCACGTCGAGGCGGTCGACGTTGGCGAGGGAGAGCGTCACACCCTGGTAGGCGAGGTGCGGGCGCCCGGCGAGCACGTCGGACGCGATCCAGCGGTAGGTGTTCGGGTCGGGGATCGAGTCCGCGTCGCTGACGCCCACGTAGACGCGCGCCCGGTCGTGCTGGCCGTCGAGCAGGGTACGGAGAAACTCCGGGCGCAACGCCCAGTTGAGCTGGGCGGCCTTCCGCCCCGGCCCGGGCAGCGCGACGACCGAGAGCTGCTTCTGCTGCCAGGGCGGCAGGCTCTCGCGGAACCGGCGCACGAGCTCGGCCGTGGACACGCCCATGGTGGGGTGCGGTGCGCGGGCCTCGTCCTCTTTCGTCGCGACGACGACGTGGAGCTTGCCGTGCGGGTAGCGCGAGTCGAGGAGCGCCCGCAGCGTCGTCGCGATCTCGGGCTCCTGGAACGCGGGCACGAGGTGGACGAACACGGGCGCGCGCGCGTCACGCTCGAGCCGGGCCTCGTCGGGCAGCGCGTCGAGCCTCGCGTACGCCGCCTCGACGAGGCGGCACGTCGCCCGCATCCCCTTCCAGTCCACCAGGAGCTTGAGGACGGCCCGGGCGTTGGCGAGGAGCGCCACCCAGAACGCCGCGACCCAGAACCAGCCCGTGCCCCAGAACCACTGTGCGAACGCGTCCACGGGCGTCGCGCTCAGCGGCTCGGGGGCAGCGGCACGGGCGACGGCTGCGAGGGGAACTTGAGCACGCGGTCGCCTTGGCGCACCATGCCCATCTCCTCGCGGGCGAGCTTCTCGATGTAGCTCGGGTCGTTGCGGAGGCGCTCGGCCTGCGCCTCGAGCCGCTTCTGCCTGGCGCTCATGTCCTGGACGTCGCGCTCGAGGATCTCGAGGTCCTGGTGCAGACGCCAGACGCGCACCGACTCGCGGACGCCGAAGACGGCCAGGCCGACGGCGACGAGGAGCGCGAGCACCACGCCGAGACGCTCACGCTGCTGCGTTGCGCGGCGCCGCGCGGCGACGGGTGGGCTCATCGGGCGACGCGCGTGTAGAGGGAGCGCCCGGGCCACGACGCCGCGTGACCCAGCTCTTCCTCGATGCGCAGGAGCTGGTTGTACTTGGCGGTGCGCTCGCCGCGCGACACCGAGCCGGTCTTGATCTGGCCCGCGTTGACGGCGACGGCGAGGTCCGCGACGAAGGTGTCCTCGGTCTCGCCCGAGCGGTGCGAGATGATCGTGCCGTAGCCCGCGCGCTTCGCTAGCTCGATCGCCTGGAGCGTCTCGGTGAGCGTGCCGACCTGGTTCAGCTTCACGAGCACCGCGTTGGCGAGGCCGTTCTTGATCCCCTGCTGGATGATCGCGGGGTTGGTGACGAAGAGGTCGTCCCCGACGAGCTGGATGCGCTTGCCGAGCGTGCGCGTGATCGCGCCCCAGCCCGCCACGTCGTCCTCGCCCAGGCCGTCCTCGATGGAGACGATCGGGTAGCGGTCCACGAGCCCCTGATAGCGCGCGACCATCTCCTCGCTCGAGAGGGTGACGCCCTCGCGGCGCAGGCGGTAGCGGCCGCCCGTCTCAGCGAACTCGCTCGCCGCGGGGTCGAGCGCCAGCATGACGTCCTCGCCCGGCCGGTAGCCCGCGCGCTCGACCGCCTGCACGAGGAGGTCGAGCGCCACCGTGTTGTTCTGGAGGGCCGGCGCGAAGCCGCCCTCGTCGCCGACGCCCGTCGCGAGCCCCTTTTCCTTGAGCAGGCCCTTCAGGGTCTGGAAGATCTCGGCGCCCATGCGGATCGCCGTCGAGAAGCTGTCGGCGCCCGCGGGGACGAGCATGAACTCCTGGAAGTCGAGGCCGTTGTCGGCGTGGACACCGCCGTTGAGCACGTTGATGAGCGGCACCGGCATGAGCCGGCTGCCGACGCCGCCGAGATAGGCGTAGAGCGGCAGGCCCGCGTCGTCGGCCGCCGCCCGCGCGACGGCGAGCGACACGCCGAGGATCGCGTTGGCGCCGAGCGCCGACTTGTTCGGCGTGCCGTCGAGCTCGAGGAGCGCCTGGTCGATCGCGGCCTGCTCGGAGGCCTCCATCCCCTCGATCTCCGGGGCGATCGTCTCCTCGACGTTGTGCACGGCCTGGCGCACGCCCTTGCCGCCGTAGCGCTGCTTGTCGCCGTCGCGCAGCTCGACCGCCTCGCGCTTGCCGGTGCTGGCGCCCGACGGCACCGCCGCGCGGCCCCAGGAGCCGGACTCGAGCTGGACCTCGACCTCGACCGTCGGATTGCCGCGCGAGTCGAGGATCTCCCGCGCATAGACGCCGGAGATGACGGCCACGCTAGTTCTTCCTCTCGAAGACGTAGTCGGCCAGCGCGCAGAGCGGGCCGGAGGCCTCGCCGAAGACCGAGAGCCGCTGCTTGGTCCGCTCGATCAGGAGCTTCGCCTGACGGCGCGAGGCCTCGAGGCCGTGCACCGAGGGGTAGGTCGCCTTCCCCTTGCGCTCGTCGCTGCCGGCCGTCTTGCCGAGCTCGGCGAGGCTCCCCTCCACGTCGAGGATGTCGTCGATGATCTGGAACGCGAGCCCGAGGTCGCTCCCCGCCTCGCTGATGGTCTCGACCGCCCGTGCGTCGCCGCCGCCGAGGAGCGCGCCCACGCGCAGCGAGGCCCGGATGAGCGCCGCCGTCTTGTGTCGGTGGATGTACTCGAGCGTCTGGGCGCTGATCGTCTTGCCCTCGGACTCGATGTCCACCACCTGGCCGCCGACCATCCCGAAGGTGCCCGCGGCGCCGGCCACTTCGGCGACGACGTCGCGCAGCACCGTCGGGTCCTTCACGAGCGGCGCGTTGTCCGCGATGAGCCGGAACGCGAGCGTCAGCAGCGCGTCGCCGGCGAGGATCGCGATCGCCTCGCCGAACACCTTGTGGCTGGTCGGGCGCCCGCGGCGGTAGTCGTCGTCGTCCATCGCGGGCAGGTCGTCGTGGATCAGCGAGTACGTGTGGATCAGCTCGAGCGCGCACGCCGTCGGCATCACGGTGTCGGGCGCGCCGCCGACGGCCTCGGTGCCGGCGATCACGAGGATCGGCCGGAGGCGCTTGCCGCCAGCCATGACGCTGTAGCGCATGGCGCGGTGGACGCTGGGCGGCGGCGTGTCCTCGGGCGGCAGGAACGCCTCGAGCGACTGGTCCACGAGGGCCCGCCGCTCCTTCAGATAGGCCTGGAGGTCGATCCTCACGCTTCGCCTTCGGGGTCCGCGCTGAAGGGCTTGGCGCCGAGCGCGCCGCTCTCGTCCTTGGTGAGGATCTCGATGCGCTGCTCGGCGTCTTCGAGGTACTTCGCGCAGCGGCGAGCGAGGGCGACCCCCTCCTCGAACACCTTGAGCGAGTCCTCGAGCGGAAGATTGCCCGCCTCGAGCTCGCTCACGATCTGCTCGAGGCGCGCCAGCGAGTCCTCAAACTTGAGGTCGGTCATCGTGTTCCTTCGTGGCCGACACACGGCACTCGAGCGACCCCTCGTGCAGGAGCACGCGGACGTCGTCGCCCGCCCCGACTTGTCGGGCGCTCCGCACGATCCGGCCGTCCGGCGTCCGGGTGAGGCTGTAGCCGCGGCCGAGGACCGCGAGCGGCGAGAGCGAGTCGAGCCGGCCGGCGGCCTCGCCCAGGTGGTGCCGCGCCTGGTCGAGCGCGTGGCGGATCTCGTTCCGGAGCTGCGCCTCCAGACGCTCGAGGCGATGGCGACCATTGCTCACGCGCGCGACGGGGCTCGACGCGCGAAGGGCGGCCGTCGCCAGCGCGACACGGTGGGCGGCGCGGCGCCAGTCCGCGTGCATCCCCCGGCGCAGGCGCAGTCCGAGCTCGTCGACGCGGCGCCCGAGATCGCTCAGCGGCCGATGCGCCGCGCGCTGGAGCCGCCGGGCGAGCTCGTCGAGCGCGTCCACCACCGCTTGCTTCTCGCGCACGACCAGCTCGGCGGCGGCCGACGGCGTCGGCGCGCGGAGGTCGGCGACGAAGTCGGCGATGGTGAAGTCCACCTCGTGACCGACCGCGGAGATCACGGGCGCCTTGGAGGCGCAGATCGCTCGGGCGACGACCTCCTCGTTGAAGGCCCAGAGGTCCTCGAGCGAGCCGCCGCCGCGCCCGACGATGATGACGTCCACGTTTCCCAGCGCGTTGAGGTCGCGGAGCCCCTGGGCGATCTCGTCCGCGGCGCCCTCGCCCTGCACCTTGGCGGGCGCGATCACGATGTGGAGCTCGCCGAAGCGCCGCCCGATGACCCGGAGCATGTCGCGAATCGCGGCGCCGCTCGGCGACGTCACGATGCCGATCTTCCTCGGGAACCGTGGAAGCTCCCGCTTGCGCGCCGGATCGAACAGTCCCTCCAGCGTGAGCCGCGCCTTCAGCTGCTCGAACGCGAGCTGGAGCGCGCCGAGCCCCTTGGGCTCGAGCAACTCGACGACCAGCTGGTACTCGCCGCGCTGGGCGTAGACCTCGACGCTCCCGAACGCCATCACGTGCAGGCCGTCGGCCGGCTCGAACTTGATCCGCCGCCCCCGGTTCCTGAACAGGACGCAGCGGAGTTGAGCCTCGGCGTCCTTCAGCGTGAAGTAGGCGTGGCCCGAGCCGTAGAGACGGAAGTTCGAGATCTCGCCCTCGACCCAGACGGCGGGGAAACGCTCCTCGAGCACGGCGCGGAGCTCGATGGTCAGCGCTGAGACGGTGAGGACGGCGCGCTCTGCGGTCATTGTATCGGGGTCCGCGAGTCCGGTGTGGACCGCAGGTGGCCTGAGAGAGATGCGTGCGGCGTCATTGTATCGGGGTCCGCGAGTCCGGTGTGGACCGCAGGTGGCCTGAGAGAGATGCGGGCGGCGTCATCACCTGGCCAGCTGGCGCCGGGCGGCGGCGAGCGTGTTCTTGAGCAGCATCGCCACGGTCATCGGCCCGACGCCGCCGGGCACCGGCGTGATCGCCTCCGCGCGCGACTCGACCGACTGGAAGTCCACGTCGCCGGCGAGCTTGCCCGTCTCGAGCCGGTTGACCCCGACGTCGATGACCCAGGCGCCCTCCTTCACCATCGCGCCGGTGATCATCCGCGCGCGTCCCGCGGCGACGCAGAGGACGTCGGCGCGGCGTGTGTGCTCGGCAAGGCCGCGGGTGCGTGTGTGGCACATCGTGACCGTCGCGTGGCGGGCGAGGAGGAGCTGCGCCAGGGGCTTGCCGACGAGGCGCGAGCGGCCGACGACGACCGCCTCCTTGCCCTCGAGCTTGGCACCGTAATGGTCGAGGATCTCCATGCACCCGGCCGGCGTGCAGGGCACCACGGTCGGCGCGCCGGCGAGGAGCTGGCCGAGGTTCTGCGGATGCAGACCATCCACGTCCTTCTCGGGCGCGATCGCGCGAATCGCCTCGTCCTCGTCGCACCCCGGGACGAGCGGGAGCTGGAGGAGAATCCCGTGGACCGCCCGATCCGCGTTCAGCGAGGCCAGGAGTGCCCGCAGCTCCGCCTGCGTGAGCCCCGCGGGAAAGAGGTGGTCGCGCGTGGCGATGCCGACGCTGGCGCCCGCCTTCAGCTTGGCGGCGACGTAGACCTTCGACGGCGCGAAGTCGCCGACGAGGACGACCGCGAGCGTCGGCGTCACGCCGGTCTCCGCGCGCAGGCGCTCGACGCCCGCCCCGACCTCCCCAAGAACCTTCTGGGCGACCGCCTTGCCGTCGAGGATCAAGCCGGGATGCGAAGGCGACGGATGGACGAGGCGCGGCCGGTGTCGGGGCGGTCCAGTGTGATCACCACGCCCTGCAGCGCCGCCGGGCCCTTCGCGGTCTCGAAGCGGATCGGCATCTGCTGGAGGAAGCGCTGGATGATCTGGTCGCGGTCCACCCCGATGACGCCGTCCGTCGGCCCCGTGAGGCCGAGGTCGGTGATGTACGCGGTGCCGCCCGGCAGCACGCGCTCGTCGGCCGTCTGCACGTGACGGTGCGTCCCGACGACAGCGCTCACCCGCCCGTCGAGGTACCAGCCCATCGCGAGCGATTCGCTCGTCGCCTCGGCGTGCATGTCCACGAGGATGATCGGGGTGTCCTTCCGGAGCTCGGGCAGGATCGCGTCGGCCGCCCGGAAGGGACAGTCGATCGGCAGCATGAACACGCGCCCCATGAGGTTGAGCACGGCGACCTTGTGCGGGCCGCACTTCACCGTGACGTGGCCGACGCCCGGCGTCCCCGCGGGGAAGTTCGCGGGGCGCAGGAGCAGGTTCTCCTTCGTGATGTACTCGACGATCTCCTTCTTGTCCCAGATGTGGTTGCCGGAGGTCAGCGCGTCGGCGCCGGCCTCGAGGATCTGGCGCGCGATCGGCGCGGTGACGCCGAAGCCGCCCGCGGCGTTCTCGACGTTGACGACGGCGAAGTCGATCGCGTGCTCCTGGCGGAGCCGCGGCAGGAGCTTCGTGACCGCCTGGCGCCCGGGCTCGCCGTAGACGTCGCCGACCATCAGGATGTTCATGCGGCTACTTCGCCACTTCGATGGCGCGCGTCTCGCGGATGACCACCACCTTGATGTGCCCCGGGTACTGCATCTCGGCCTCGATGCGCTTGGTGATGTCCTTCGCGAGCTGGTGGGCGTCGAGGTCGGAGACGATGTCGGCCTTGGTCATCACGCGGAGCTCGCGCCCGGCCTGGATCGCGTAGCACAGCTCCACGCCCTTGTAGGACATCGCGATCTCCTCGAGCTTCGCGAGGCGCTTGATGTAGGACTCGAGCACGTCGCGCCGGGCGCCCGGCCGCGCCGCCGAGATGCCGTCGGCCGCCTCGACCAGCCGAGCCTCGATCGTCTCGGGCTCGACGTTCTCGTGGCCGCAGAGGGCCGCGTTGATGACCGCAGGGGATTCGCTGTACTTGGTGAGCACCTGCAGCGACAGCTCCGGGTGGCTCCCCTCCTGCTCGTGCGTCAGCGCCTTGCCGATGTCGTGGAGCAGCCCCATGCGCTTGGCCAGCTTGACGTCGACCTTGATCTCGGCCGCCATCATCCCCGCGAGCCAGGCGACCTCCTTCGAGTGCTGGAGGCAGTTCTGGCCGTAGGAAGTCCGGAACTTCATGCGGCCCACGAGCTTGACGAGCTCGGGATGCAGCCCGTGCACCCCGACCTCGAAACAGGCCTTCTCCCCCTCGTCCTTCAGGTGCTGCTCCATCTCCAGCTTGACCTTCTCGACGACCTCCTCGATGCGCGCCGGGTGGATGCGGCCGTCGGCGATCAGGATCTGGAGGGCGCGCCGCGCGATCTCCCGGCGATACGGGTCATAGGCGGAGATCAGGACGGCCTCGGGCGTGTCGTCGACGATGAGATCCACGCCCGTGTGGAGCTCGAGGGCGCGGATGTTGCGCCCCTCCCGGCCGATGATGCGCCCCTTCATGTCGTCGGACGGCAGGTCCAGGACCGAGACGGCCGTTTCGACCGTGTAGTCGGGCGCGAGACGCTGGATGGTCGTCGCGAGGACCTCCTTCGCCTTCACGTCGGCGACCTCGCGCGCCTCCTCCTCGAGTCGCATGGCGAGCAGCTGCGCCTCGCGGCGCGTCTCCGGCTCGATCTGGGCGAGGAGCTGACGCTTGGCCTCGTCGACCGTGAGCCCGGCGATGGCCTCGAGCTTGCGCCGCTGCTCCTCGAACGCCGAGGCGAGGCGGACTTCCTTCTCACCGAGCGTCTTCTCGCGCACGACGAGCTCGCGCTCCTTCGTCGCGGAGTCGTTCAGGCGCCGGTCGAGCTGATCGAGCTTGCGCGCGAGATCCTCCTCCTTCGAGACGATGCGATGCTGGATCTGCTGGGCATCACGCTCCCGCCGACGCGCCTCCTCCTCCAGCTCCGCGCGCCTCTTGAGGGCGGCTTCCTTGACCTCGAGCTCGGCGCTCTTGTGACGGTTCGCGATTTCACGCTCGGCGTCCTTGATGATCAATTCGGCGCGGCGCTGGGCATCGCCGACCTTGCGCTCGCTGAACCGCTTGTGGAGGTAGAACCCGACGACGACGGAGAGGACAGCGATGACGGCGTCGAGACTCAGCCAAAGGTCTTGCATTTCAAGAGTATAGGCGTCGGAAAGGAGGGGAGTCAAATCCCCGCCTCTGCCGTGTGCCGACGGTGTTTCGAACCTGGTATGACCAGGTGGGCGCCGTTAATTCGAGGGCTTCAGGCTTCCCCTTCGAGAGGGGCTTGCGCACCACCCTCTTACACAGCTCCCGTTGTAGGTACGAGGTTGAAACTTCCCCCCGGCATCACGTACAGCGCAGGGACGCCAATGTGTACCATGGGCGCCGAGGAGGACGCAAGCCATGGACCGACCTGGTGTACGACGCGAGACGAGCGGTGCGGTCACGACGATCATCCTCGACCGCCCCGAGCGGCGAAACGCCGTCGACCCGCCGACGGCCGTGGCGCTGCGCGCGGCCTTCCGCGAGTTCGAGCGCGACCGCGAGGCGCGTATCGCCGTGCTCTGGGGTGCCCACGGCACCTTCTGCGCCGGCTACGACCTGAAGGCGCTCGCGACCGGGCCGCGGCGGCTCGCGCGCGCGTACGGCGAAGGCCCGATGGGCCCCTCGCGCATGCGGCTCGGCAAGCCCGTGATCGCGGCGGTCGCCGGCTACGCCGTCGCGGGCGGCTTCGAGCTGGCGCTCTGGTGCGACCTGCGCGTCGTCGAGGAGGACGCGACGCTCGGCGTGTTCAATCGCCGCTGGGGCGTTCCGCTGATCGACGGCGGCACCGTGCGCCTGCCGGCCATCGTCGGGCTCGGCCGCGCACTCGACCTGATCCTGACGGGCCGGCCCGTGGGCGCGCGCGAGGCGGAGCTGATCGGGCTGGCCAATCGCGTCGTGCCGCAGGGCATGGCGCGCGAGGAGGCGGAAGCGCTCGCCCGGACCATCGCGGGTTTCCCGCCGCACTGCGTCCGGAGCGACCGCCGATCGGCCTACGAGTCGCTGGGCGCGACGCTCGGCCGGGCCCTCCGGCGCGAGCACGCGCTCGGGATCGCGTCGGTCGCGACCGGCGAGAGCCTCGCCGGCGCGGCGCGCTTCGCCGCGGGCGCCGGCCGCCACGGGAAGTTCTAGGCGCCCGGCTCCTTGGGCGTCGCCTTGTCGAGGATCGAGACGAGCGCGGACAGGCGCCGGCCGACGTCCGCCGGGTCCCGCGAGCTCTCCTCGCGCGCCTTGAACAGCTCGTCGGTGATGTCGAGCGCGGCGAGCACGAGGGCGGTCGTCGGGTCCTTCATGCCGGAGCGCTTGAGCGTGGTCACGCGTTCCTCGATGTACTTGGCCAGCGACAGAATGTAGTCGCGCGATTCAGTGGTCCGGAGCGAGAGCGTCTGGCCGAGCAGCGTAAACTCGATCCGTCGGGGCTCGGTCATTGGTAGCGGGCTCCGCGAGGCCGGCGCGAACCGTGGGTGGCCTGAGACAGGCGCGCGTCGCTCATTCCTGCTTGTCCAGGTCGAGCTTGGCGATGTCCTTCAGGATCGAGTCCACCTGCGCGACCACCTGCCTCCGCTCGTCGGCCACGCGCTTCGCCTCCCGCCTGAGCTGGGCGTTCTCCTCACGCAGGCGCCCGAGGGCGTCGACGGCGCGGCGCACCGCCGCCTCCAGCTCGGCCAGCCGTTCGACGATGCCCTCCGCCATCAAGCACTCCTCAGCGCGATGCCGAGGGTCTCGGTGGCCCGGCGGGTCACGCGCTCCTGGATCCGGTTCACCTCGTCGTCGGTGAGCGTCCGGTCCTCGGCCTGGAACGTGAGCCGCCAGGCGAGGCTGCGGCGGCCGTCGGGGAAGCGAAACACGTCGAAGAGCGTCAGGTGCCGCAGGAGCGGCCCGGCCTCGCGGAGGAGCTCGACCTCGATCTCTGCGGCGGTCAGCGCCTGCCCGGCGCCGAGCACGAACGCGAGGTCGCGCTGCACGGCGGGAAAGCGCGGCAGCGCCTGGTAGACGAGCGGCGGCGCCGCGGTCGCGGCAGCGACGTCGAGCGCGACCGCGGCGGCGAACACGGGCGTGTCGACGCCGTACGCCACGCGCACCCGCGCCGCGACCTCGCCGAACTCGGCGACGACCGCGCCCGCGTCGTTCACGAGCGCAGCGTGGCAGTCGGGCTCGAAGCCGCCGAGCCGCGGGGCCTCGCCCGGACGCGCCGCGATGCCGAGGGCCGCCAGCACGTGCTCGGCGAGGCCCTTCGCGTCGTAGACATCGGCGGGCGCGTCGGGCGTGTGCCATGCCGGCGTGGTACGGCGGCCCGTCAGCGTGATCGCGACCCAGCGCGGCTCGACGGTCGCGGGGTCCGGGCGCCCGGCCCCACGCGCAGCCTCGTAGGTCTTGCACAGCTCGAAGAGCGCGACGTCCGGCTGCTGGCGTCGCACGTTGACCGACACGGCGCCGAGCAGGCCCTCGAGGGGATGCGAGCGCAGCACCGAGGCGTCCTGGGCGTGCGGGTTGAGCAGCCGGAGTGGCTCGCCGGCGTCGGCGGCCCGGAAGAGCGCCGCGCGGGCCGGGTCGCCGAAGGCGTGGGTGATGGCCTCCGAGAGGCCGGCGCCGACGAGCGCCCGGCGAACCGTCTGGGCTTGACGCAGCGCCGCCGTCAGCGCCGCGCGCATCTCGATCGGCAGGGCGCCGGTCGTCGCCGCGCTGGCCCCGTGGGTGCCGAGGGACGGCAGCTTGTCGTAGCCCCAGACGCGGATGACCTCCTCGACCAGGTCGTCCTCCATCGCGAGGTCGCGCCTGAAGCTCGGGACCACCACGTCGAGCACGGCGCCCCGCACCCGCGTCGGCAGGCCGAGGCCGCCGAGGATGCGCCGGGCCCGCGTGGCGGGCGGCGCCACGCCGAGGACGCGCTTCAGGCGCGCCAGCCGGAGCCGCACGCGGACGCGCTTGCGTCGTCGCGGATAGACGTCGACCATGCCCCGGGCGATCGCGCCGCCTGCCAGCTCGGCGATGAGCTCGGCGGCGCGGGCCGAGGCGACCACGAGCGCCTCGATGTCGGCGCCGCGCTCGAAGCGATACGCGGCGTCGGTCCGGAGGCCGAGCGCGCGCGAGGTGCGGCGGATCGAGACGGGGTGGAACCAGGCGCTCTCGAGCAGGACGCGCGTCGTCCGGTCGGTCACCTCGGTGTCGGCGCCCCCCATCACGCCCGCGAGGCCCACGGCGCGCCTCGGATCGGCGATCACCAGCATCGAGTCGTCCAGGACGCGCGCCTGCCCGTCGAGGGTCGTGAAGCGCTCGCCCTTCCCCGCCCGCCGCACGACGATCGTCGCCTGGCTCACCGTGTCGCAGTCGAAGGCATGGAGCGGATGGCCGAGCTCCCAGAGGACGTAGTTGGTCACGTCCACGACGTTGCTGATCGGGCGGAGGCCGATCGCGCGGAGGCGCGCCCGGAGCCACGCAGGCGACGGGCCGACCGTGACGCCGCCGAGCACGCGCGCCGTGAAGCGATGGCAGAGATCGGGCGCCTCGATGCGGACCCGCACGAGCGTCGTGACGGGCTCGCCGGACTCCTTCAACACGGGCTTGGGCGGCGTGAGGCGCGCGCCCGTGAGGGCGGCGAGCTCGCGCGCGACCCCGAGGACCGAGAGGCAGTCGGGGCGGTTCGGCGTCACCTCGACTTCGAGGACGTGGTCGTCCAGCCCCAGGAGGGTGATGAGGTCCTGGCCGAGCCGTGCGTCGGCGTCGAGGAGGAGGATCCCCGCCTCGTGCTCGTCGCCGAGCCCCAGCTCGCGCTCCGAGCAGAGCATCCCCTGCGACTCGACGCCGCGGATCTTCGTCGCCGTGATGCGCCGGCCGCCGGGGAGCACGGCCCCGGGCGGCGCGAACGCGGCGCGTGCGCCGACCTTGGTGTTCGGCGCCCCGCAGATCAGGGAGAAGCGCTCGCGACCTGTCGAGACGCGGCAGAGGAGCAGGCGGTGGCCGTGGCTCTCGCCGAGCTCGCGCTCGATCGCTTCGATCTCGCCGACGACGACGCCGGCGAGGCCCGCGGGCGCCAGCGGAGTGACGCTCGCCACCTCGATGCCCGCGTTGACGAGCCGGTCGGCCGCGTCGGCCGCGCTGAGCGCGAGGTCCGTGAACTCCTTGACCCAGCGATACGGGATCTTCATGCTAGCGAAGACCGCGCGGCCTCACGCGAACTGTCTCAGGAAGCGGAGATCGTTGTCGAAGAAGAGGCGGAGGTCGTCGATGCCGTACCTGAGCATCGCGATCCGCTCGATCCCCATGCCGAAGGCCCAGCCCGTCACCTCCTCGGGGTCGTAGCCGACGTTCTTCAGCACCCGCGGGTGCACCATGCCCGAGCCCAGGATCTCGAGCCAGCCGCCCTGCTTGCAGAGCCGACAGCCGCTGCCCTGGCAGACGAAGCAGAGCACGTCCACTTCCGCGGAGGGCTCGGTGAACGGGAAGAACGACGGCCGGAAGCGGATCCGGGACTGCCGCCCGAACATCTCGCGCGCGAACAGCTCGAGCGTTGCCTTGAGGTCGCTCATCGTGATGCTCCGGTCGACCGCGAGCCCCTCGACCTGGTGGAACATCGGCGAGTGCGACATGTCGGCGATGTCGCGGCGGAAGACCCGGCCGGGGACGATGATCCGCACCGGCGGCTTCTGGGCGAGCATCGTGCGGACCTGGACGGGCGACGTGTGGGTGCGCAGGAGCGTCGACTCCGAGAGGTAGAACGTGTCCTGCATGTCGCGCGCCGGGTGGTCGCGCGGGATGTTGAGCGCCTCGAAGTTGTGGTACTCGGTCTCGATCTCCGGCCCCTCGGCGACGGAGAAGCCGAGGCCGGCGAAGATCGAGACGATCTCGTCGTGAACGCGCGTGAGCGGGTGGAGCGCGCCCCACGGCGGTCGGCGCCCCGGCAGCGTGAGGTCGAGCCGCTCCGTCGCGCGTCGGACGCGCCGCTCGGCGTCCTGCGTCGCCAGGAGCCGCGTCGCCAACAGCGCCTCGAGCTCGCGCTTGGTCTCGTTGGCGGCGGCACCGACCAGTGGGCGCTCCTCGGGCGCGAGCGTCCCCAGCGCGCGGAGGAGCTGCGTCAGGACCCCCTGACGCCCGAGAAAGCGAACGCGGATCTGCTCCAGCTCCGCGGACGTACGCGCCGCGGAGACGGCCTGGCGCGCCTCCTCCGCGATCGCGTCGACGCGCGGGTGGCCCACGAACTAGCCGCGCTGTGCCTTGGCCGTCTCGGCGAGCTTCGCGAACCCCTGCGGGTCGCTGACCGCCAGCTCGGCCAGCACCTTGCGGTCGAGGAGGATCCCCGCGCGCTTGAGCCCCGCCATGAAGACGGAGTAGGAGAGCCCGACCTGGCGGCACGCGGCGTTGATCCGGACGATCCAGACGCCGCGCATCTGCCGCTTCTTCTGCTTGCGTCCGCGGTAGGCGAAGGCGCCCGCGCGCAGCACGGTCTCGGCCGCCGTGCGGTAGAGCTTGCGCCGGCCGCCGACGTAGCCCTTGGCCTGCTTGAGGATCTTCTTGCGCCGGTGGCGTGTCTTCGGTCCGCCCTTGGCCCGTGGCATGCGTCCGTTCCTCCCAACTCAGAGATACGGCACGAGCACCCGGAGGCGGGCGTCGTCCGACTTCTCGATCAGCTTGTTTGCGCGCAGATGGCGACGGCGCTTCGGACTCTTCTTCTCGAGCTTGTGCTGCTTCCAGCCGCCCGCGCGGCGGAGCTTCCCCGAGCCCGTCACCTTGAGGCGCTTGGCCGCGCCGCGCTTCGTCTTCATCTTCGGCATCGTGTTCCGCTCCTAGTTGTGCGACTTGGGGCTCAGGATGATGTGGAGCATGCGTCCCTCCATCCTGGGGTTGTTGTCGGCGGTCGCGATGTCCTGCGTCGCCTCGACCATCTTGTTCAGCATCTTCCAGCCGAGCTCGGTGTGTGCCATCTCGCGCCCCTTGAAGCGCACCGTCACCTTCGCCTTGTGGCCCTCCTCGAGGAAGCGCCGCACGTGCTTCAGCTTGAAGTCGAAGTCGTGCTTCTCGGTCTTCGGCCCCATCTTCACTTCCTTGACCTGGATCGTCGTCTGCTTTTTGCGCGCTTCCTTCAGGCGCCGCGCCTGCGTGTACTTGTACTTGCCGAAGTCCATGATGCGGCACACGGGCGGCTGCGCCTCGGGCGCGACCTCGACCAGGTCGAGCTCCTGCTGCCGCGCCGTCTCGAGCGCCTGCTGGATCGGCAGGATGCCGAGCTGCGCGCCGTCGGCGCTCACGACCCGGACTTCCCGGACCCGGATCCCCTCGTTGATGCGAATCTCTTTCGCTTGGCTCAGGTGTGTCGCTCCTCCTGGTTGGCCGCCGGGCCCGGCGTGGGGGTGGAAACGGCCGGCCGCGCGCTCACGAGCGGCCCACGGTGAGACCGGACGCGCGCGTGCCGATCTCGCGCGCAAGGTCGGCCAGCACCCGGTCGAGGGGGATCGCGCCGCGATCCTCGCCCGTCCGGTGCCGGAGACTGACGGTCCCGTTCTGGCTCTCGCGCTCGCCGACCACGAGCATGTACGGGACCTTCTTGAGCTGCGCCTCGCGGATCCTGTAGCCGAGCTTCTCGTTGCGGTCGTCGAGCTCCCCGCGCACGCGCGCGTCGCGCAGCTTCGCGTACACCGCGCGCCCGTACTCCTGGTGCTTCTCGCTCACGGGGAGCACGCGCGCCTGCACCGGCGCGAGCCACGTCGGGAAGGCGCCCG
>Ga0209156_10001166_pt1 | contig 21577 bp, 23 predicted proteins | sample GraSoiAngelo_124_FD_185881 | JGI IMG/M metagenome (GOLD analysis project Ga0209156, IMG submission 185881) | Grasslands soil microbial communities from the Angelo Coastal Reserve, California, USA - 14_0927_05_20cm (SPAdes) (version 2) | ecosystem: Environmental > Terrestrial > Soil > Grasslands...
CACGACGCGGGCACCGTGCGCCGGAGGATGACACAGGCGCCTCGGCTGCGCTACTATCCGCGCATGCCGGGCCGGCTCGACGGAAAGCAGCTCGAGCAGCTGATCAAGAAGGGCGAGATCGACACCGTCCTCACGGTCTTCCCCGACACGTTCGGCCGGCTCCTGGGCAAGCGCGTCGTCGGGAGCTACTTCCTCGACCACGTCGCCGCCGAGGGTGCGCACGCGTGCGTCTACCTCTTCACCGTGGACATGGAGATGGAGCCGCTGCCGGGCTTCAAGCTCACCTCGTGGGAGCGCGGCTACGGCGACATGAAGCTGGTCCCCGACGGGGCGACCCTGCGCCTCGTCCCCTGGCTGCCCAAGACCGCGCTCGTGTTCTGCGACGTGTACACCGAGGAGGGCGAGCCGATCGAGGAGGCGCCGCGCTGGGTGCTGCGGCGCCAGGTCGAGCGCGCGGCGAAGCAGGGGTTCGTCGTCAAGACCGCGGCGGAGCTCGAGCTCTACGTCTTCAAGGAGTCGTTCGAGGCGGCGCGCGCGAAGCGCTATCGCGAGCTGTCGCCGGCCGCCGGCTACCTCGAGGACTATCACATCCTCCAGACGACGAAGGAGGAGCCGCTGATCCGCGCGATCCGCAACGGCATGGAGGCGGCCGACGTCCCCGTCGAGAGCTCGAAGGGCGAGTGGGGCCGAGGCCAGGAGGAGATCAACCTCCGCTACGCCGAGGCGCTCGAGATGGCCGATCGCGCGACGCTCTACAAGCACGGGGCCAAGGAGATCGCGCACCTCCACGGCTGCTCCGTGACGTTCATGGCGAAGTACGACATGGGCGCGGCGGGCTCCTCCTTCCACCTCCACTCGTCGCTCTGGGACAAGGGCGGTCGGAAGGCGCTCTTCGCGACGACCGGGCACGGCGCGGCACTCCGCACGGCGGGCCCCCTCTTCGGCCAGTGGCTCGCGGGCCAGCTCGCGATGGCGCGCGAGCTCGCCTACTTCTACGCGCCGGGCGTGAACTCCTACAAGCGCTACCAGGCGGGCTCGTTCGCGCCCACACGCATCGTCGCCGGCTGGGACAACCGCACCTGCGGCTTCCGTCTCTGCGGCGAGGGGAGCGGCTTCCGCGTGGAGAACCGCATCCCCGGCGCCGACGCGAACCCCTATCTCGCCTTCGCCGCGACCATCGCGGCGGGTCTCCACGGCGTCGCGGCCGGGCTCAAGGCGCCGAAGCTCTACGAGGGCAACGCCTACGAGGACGCGACGCTGCCGCAGGTGCCGAAGACGCTCCGCGAGGCGGTCGCCGAGCTCGACCGCTCGAAGGCGGCGCGCGCGGCCTTCGGCGAGCGCGTGGTCGAGCACTACCTCCACACCGCGAGGCTCGAGCAGCAGGCGTTCGACCAGGCCGTGACCGACTGGGAGCTCATGCGCAACTTCGAGCGCATCTGACCGATGCAACGGCTGAGATCGGCGGTGGAAACGATCGCGGCGCGTGGTTGCGGCGGGGCACGGGCGTGGCGACAGCCCGGGAGCCCGTGCCCTGTGGCGATGCCCCTCCCGTCGCCGCCTCGCAGCTGGACCATCCTCATCGCCGTCGCGAGACCAATGCGACGGCTGAGATCGGCGGGGCACGGGGGTGGCGACAGCCCGGGAGCCCGTGCCCTGTTCAATAAATGCCGGGGAGGCTCCGGGACAGGGTCGCGGTCATCACGGGCGCCGGCATGGGCATGGGGCGTGAGGCCGCGGTGCTCTTCGCCGAGGAGGGCGCGCGCGTCGTCGTCGCCGACATCGACGCGCGGGCGGCGAAGGAGACGGTCGAGCGGGTCGAGCAGGCGGGCGGCCAGGCGCTCGCCGTGGTCGGAGACGTCGCGATCGAGGCGGACGTCCGCCGGATGATCGACGAGGGCGCCCGGCGCTTCGGCCGGCTCGACATCCTCTACAACAACGCCGGCGTCCTCTGGAAGGACCGCGACCGCTCGGTGCTCGAGACAGACGAGCCCTCGTGGGACCGGGTGATCGCGATCAACCTGAAATCCGTCTTCTGGGTGACGAAGCACGGGATCCCGGAGCTGCGGAAGGCGGGCGGCGGCTCGATCATCCTGATGGGCTCGGTCTCTGCGCTCGCGGGCTTCACCCGCGCGCAGGACGCCTACACAGCGGCTAAGGGCGCGCTCATCTCGCTCACCAAGTCGCTCGCCATCCAGTTCGCGAAGGACCGTATCCGGTGCAACGTGATCCACCCGGGCATCGTGGACACGCCCCTCCAGGCGCCGTACCTCACGCCGGCGATCCGCAAGGAGTTCGAGACGGGGATCCCGCTCGGCCGGATCGCCCACCCGCGCGAGATCGCCTACGTCGCGCTGTTCCTGGCCAGCGACGAGTCCTCGTTCATGACCGGCGCGGAGCTGGTCGTGGACGGCGGCTTCACGGCCGGATAGCCGGCAGACCCACGCCATGGACGCCACGTCCGGCGCCCCGCCAGCACCGGGGCCCGCGGTCGTCGCGGTCTCGCGACCCTCGCTCCAGAGGCTCGACGCCGCCGTCGCGACGACGGCCGCCGCCGTGCTGCTCCTCCTGCTCCTGTTCGTCGTCTGGCCTGTGCTCCGCGTCCTCGGCGCGAGCGTCGCGGGGCCGGCGGGCCCCACGCTCGCCCACTACGCCGAGTTCTTCGGCTCGTGGCGGCTCCTCCGGATCCTGGTCAACAGCCTCGAAGTGTCCCTGGTCTCGACTGTGATCACGGTGGGCGTCGCCCTCGTGCTCGCGTACGCGGTGACGCGCACGGACATCCCGGGCAAGCGGTTCGTCTCGCTCATGAGCCTCGTGCCGCTGATCTCGCCCCCGTTCCTGGTCTCGCTCGCCTTCATCCTCCTCTTCGGAAGGAACGGCGTGGTGACGCGCGGGCTCGGCCTCGACTGGTCGATCTACGGCTTCACAGGTATCGTCGCCTCGCAGGTGTTCACGTTCCTCCCGCAGGCCTACATCCTCCTGGCGAACGTGCTCGGCAACATCGACGCCTCGCTCGAGGAGGCCGCCGAGAACCTCGGCGCCGGGCCGCTCACGACGCTCCGCCGTGTGACGCTCGCGCTCGCGCGCCCGGGGCTCGCCTCGGCAGCGCTCATCGTCTTCATCCTCTGCATGACCGACTTCGGCAATCCGATCCTGATCGGCGGACGCTACAACGTGCTCGCGACCGAGATCTACGCCCAGGTGATCGGGATGAGCAACTTCGCCGCCGCCGCGACGATGTCGGTCGTGCTGATCGTCCCGTGCCTGGCCGCCTACGTCCTCAACGCGTACTGGGTGGGGACCCGGTCGTACGTGACCGTCTCGGCGGGGGCGCGCACGGCCGTGCGGCCGACGCCTCCTGCGGTGCGCTGGCCGCTCACCGTCCTCGCGGGCGGCATCGCGCTCTTCATCACGCTGATCTACGGGCTGATCCCGCTCGGCTCGCTCGTACGCCTCTGGGGGAGCGACTGGTCGCTCTCGCTGGGCCACTACGCCTTCGCCTCGAGCGCCGAGGGCGCCGCGCCGATCTGGAATAGCGTGGAGCTCGCCCTCGTCGCCGGCGTCGTCGGCACCTGCGTGGCGCTCGTCACGGCGTACGTCGTCGAGCGCAAGCGGCCCCCGGGCCGCCGCGTGATCGAGGCGCTGTCGCTCCTGCCGGCCGCCCTGCCCGGGACCGTCGTGGGCCTGGGGTACATCCTGGCGTTCAACGTGCCGCCGCTCGCCCTCACGGGCACCCTCTCCATCCTCGTCGCGAGCGTCGTGTTCTGGAAGCTTCCCGTGGCGGCGCTCGCGGGAATCAACGCGCTGAAGCAGATCGACCCGGCGATCGAGGAGGCGGCGGTGAGCCTCGGCGCGGGGAGCGTCAGGACCTTCTGGCGCGTCGTGCTGCCGCTCCTGACCGGTACGGCGTTCTCGGTCTTCGTCTACTTCTTCATCAACGGGATGGTCACCGTCAGCGCCGTGATCTTCCTGATCTATCCCGGGTTCAACCTCGGCTCGGTCGCGATCCTCAACCAGGTCGAGAACGGCTACCCGGGCGTGGCGTGCGCCCTCGGCACGATCATCCTCGCGATCGTCATCGGCTCCATCCTGCTCCTCCGCGCCCTGCTCGGGGGAGACCGCGTCGCCGTGCTGAAGCTCTAGCGAAAGGAGACACGTCCATGCGTCGAGCACTCGCCCTCGGGCTCGCCCTCGCCCTCCTCGGGTGGCTCGCGCCCGCCCCCGCCCTGGCGGCCGAGGAGAAGCTCGTCATCTACACGGCCTACGAGGAGAACGAGCTGAAGACGTTCTGGGAGCAGTTCAAGAAGGACCTGCCGGACCTCGCCGCCAAGGCGCAGTACATCCGCGGCTCGACCGGCCCCACCATGGCGCGCGTCGAGGCGGAGAAGGCGAATCCCCAGGCCGACGTGATCTGGGGCGTGTTCAACGACTACCTGACGGGCGCCGCGCTCAAGGGGCTCCTCGAGCCGTACGTGGCCAAGGACTCGCAGGCGATCCCCGCGCGCTTCAAGCATCCCGAGAACATGTGGCAAGGCGTGACGCTCCTCGCGGTGGGCTTCGCGGTGAACCGGAAGAAGATGGAGGAGCTCAAGCTCACGCCGCCGCGCGCCTGGGCCGACCTGCTGGACGCCCGGTACAAGGGCCACATCGTGATGTCCAACCCCTCCACCTCGGGCACGGCGTACCTGCTCCTGGCGAGCCACGCGGCCCGGCTCGGTGAGGACAAGCTGTGGCAGTACTACGACGCGCTCGACAAGAACCTCGCGCAGGTGACCAAGTCGGGCGGCGCGCCGGGGCGCATGGCGGTGTCGGGCGAGACGCCCATCGGGGTGGCGCTCGGCTACGAGGTCGAGGTGGCGAAGAAGCAAGGCGCCGGGATCGACGTGGTCTATCCGACGGACGGGATTGCGTGGACCTTCGAGGGCAATGCGCTCGTGAAGGGCGCCAAGAATCCGCAGAACGCGCGGCGCTTCCTCGACTGGGCGGTCTCCCCGTCGGCGATGGCGGCGTACGCCGAGTGGCGGGGCGCCGCGGTGACCCGTGGGGACGTCGCCCTGAGCGGCCCGAAACTCACCGAGATGAACCTGATCAACATCGACTTCGTGAAGGCGGGGGATCCGCAGTACAAGGACCGGCTCGTGAAGCGCTGGCTCGAGAAGTACTCGAGGTAGCGTGCGGATCGGCCTCGACCGCCTGACGAAGCGCTTCGGCGGCGCCGTCGCCGTCGACGGGCTCTCCCTGGACATCCACCCGGGAGAGCTCGTCTCGCTCGTGGGCGGCTCGGGCTGCGGCAAGACGACGACGCTCCGCATGATCGCCGGCTTCGAGCGTCCGGACGCCGGCGAGATCCGGTTCGGGGACCGCGTCGTCAACGAGGTGCCGCCCCGACGGCGCGGCGTCGGCATCGTCTTCCAGTCCTACGCGCTCTTTCCGACCATGACGGTCGCCGAGAACATCGCCTTCGGCCTGCGCGTCGCCAAGTGGCCGGCCGCCAAGGCCCGCGCGCGCGTCGCGGAAATGATCGAGCTGACCCGCCTGCGCGGTCTCGAGAACCGTTACGCGAACCAGCTCTCGGGGGGCCAGCAGCAGCGGGTGGCGCTGGCGCGCGCGCTGGCGCGCCGGCCCGAGATCCTGCTGCTCGACGAGCCGCTGTCCGCGCTCGATGCGAAGATCCGGCTGCGCCTGCGCGGCGAGATCCGCAAGATCCAGCAGGACCTCGGGATCACGACGGTCTACGTGACCCACGACCAGGAGGAGGCGCTCTCGATCGCCGACCGCATCGCGGTCATGCGCGCCGGCCGCGTCGAGCAGGTCGGGCGCCCGCAGGAGATCTACGGGCGGCCGCGCACCGACTTCGTCGCCGACTTCATCGGCATCTCGAACATCCTCGACTGCCGCGTCGCGTCCGCGCGCGAGGGCGCGGTCGAGTGGGAGGGCGCACGCCTGCACGCGACGCTCGACGGCCTCCGCGATGGCGACCGCGTCCTCGTCTCGGTGCGGCCAGAGAAGCTCGAGCTCGCCGACGGCCGCACGCCCGACGACGGCCGGAACCGCGTCGAGGGGGTGCTGGAGGTCGTCACGTTCCTGGGCCCGATCGTGCGCCTCGAGGTCGCGGTCCGCGGCCGGCCGTTCTGGGTGGATCTGCCCGCGGGCCGGGCGGTCAGCCTCGCGCGGAAGGACGCGGTGACGCTTGTCTGGGCGCCGGGCGACGCCGTCGTCATCGCCGCCAGCGGAATCTCCCCCGAGTGAGGTGCGTGCCATGAGAATCGAGACGATCGCCGTCCACGCGGGCGCCCGCGTCGATCCGGGGACGGGCGCGGTCACGCCCGCCATCCACCCGTCCACCACGTTCGAGCGCGAGGCCGACGGCTCGTATCCTCGCGGCTTCCTCTACGCGCGCAACGCCAATCCGAACCGCGGCGCGCTCGAGGCGTGTCTGGCCGCGCTCGAGGGCGGCGAGGCGGCGGCGGCGTTCGCGTCGGCCTCGGCGGCGACGGCCGCGGTCTTCCAGGCGCTGGCCCCCGGCGACCACGTCGTCGCGCCGCTCGACGCCTATCACGGCACCACGCGCCTGCTGCGCGAGACGTTCAGCCGCTGGGGGCTCGAGACGACGTTCGTCGACATGACCGATCTCACCGCCGTGCAGAAGGCGATGAAGGCGAACACGCGGCTCGTGTGGGCGGAGACGCCCTCGAACCCCCTGTGGAAGGTCACGTACATTGCGCGCGTCGGCGAGATCGCCCACGCCGCCGGCGCCCGCTACCTCTGCGACAACACCACCGCCACGCCCGTCCTCCAGTCGCCGCTCAGGCTCGGCGCCGACCTGGTCTTGCACGCGACGACCAAGTACCTCGGCGGGCACGCCGACGTGATGGGTGGCGCCGTCGTCACCAAGGCGCGCGACGAGCTCTTCGACCGGGTCCGCGCCCTCCAGGTCTCGGGTGGCGCCATCCCGTCGCCGTTCGACTGCTGGCTCGTGCTCCGGGGGATCCGGACGCTCCCGTACCGCGTGCGTGCTCACTCCGAGAATGCGCTCAAGATCGCCACGTTCCTGGCGCGCCACCCGCGCGTCGCGGCGGTGCACTACCCCGGGCTCTCGGCGCATCCCGGGCACGACGTGGCCCGCCGCCAGATGTCGGCGTTCGGCGGCATGGTCTCCGTCGAGGTGCGGGGCGATCGCGCCCGCGCGATGGCCGTCGCCGCGAAGCTCCGGGTCTTCACCCGGGCGACGAGCTTTGGCGGCACGGAGAGCCTCGTCGAGCACCGCGCCTCGATCGAGGGGCCGGGGACTCGCACGCCAGAGAACCTGCTGCGCCTCAGCATCGGACTCGAGCACGCCGACGACCTGGTCGAGGACCTCGACCAGGCGCTCGCCTGAGGGGACGCTCTGCCATGACGCTTGAGGGCAAGACCGCGCTCGTCACCGGCGCCGCCCGCGGCATCGGCCTCGCCATCGCCACGCGCTTCGTGAGGGAGGGCGCCCGCGTCGCCCTCGTGGACCTCGACCGCGGGGCCGTCGAGGCCGCCGCGAAGTCGCTCGGCGAGCGGGCCATGGGGCTCGCCGCCGACGTGACCCTCACCGCCGACGTGGAGCGCGCCGTCAGGGCCGTCCACGAGCGCTGGGGCCGACTCGACGTCGCGGTGAACAACGCCGGGATCACCGGCGGCTCGAAGCTCACCTGGGAGGTCAGCGACGAGGAGTGGCACCGCGTGCTCGCGGTCGATCTCACGGCCGTCTTCCTCGTCGCGCGCGCCGCCGTCCGCGTCATGCTCTCCCAGGGGAGCGGCCGGATCATCAACATCGCCTCGATCGCCGGCAAGGAAGGGAACCCGACGCTCGTGCCCTACTCGACCGCGAAGGCCGGCGTCATCGGTCTCACCAAGGCGCTCGCCAAGGAAGTCGCCACGCGCGGGATCCTCGTCAACGCGGTGGCGCCGGCCGTGATCGGCACCGACATGGTCCGGCAGATGTCCAAGGAGACCGTGGACATGCTGATCGCGAAGATCCCGATGGGACGGATCGGGCGGCCCGACGAGGTCGCGGCGCTCGTCCTCTGGCTCGCCTCCGACGAGTGCTCGTTCTCGACGGGCGCGGTCTACGACCTCTCGGGCGGCCGCGCGACGTACTGAAGCAGCGCGACCTTCGAGTAGGACTCGGTGATCTCGCCGTCGCGCGCCATCCGGATCGCGTCCTCCAGCGGCACGATCCGTCGCTCGAGAAACTCATCGGGGTCGGCGGGCAGGGGGTCCGGGGTCAAGCCCCACGCGGCGTAGCAGTAGGCGACCTCGTCGAGGTACGCGTTCGAAGGGTGAAAGCTCGTCAGGAACTCGAAGCGCTCGGCGCGATAGCCGCCCTCCTCCCGGAGCTCCCGCTGGGCCGCCACCAGGGGTTGCTCGCCAGGGAGCGCCCCGCCGCCCGGGAGCTCCCACGACACGGCCCGGAGCAGGTGGCGGTACTGGCCGACGAGGAGCACGCGGCGCGCGTCCACGAACGGCAGCACCGCCACGCCCACGCCGACGTGCAGGACCGGATAGACGATCTCCTGGCCGTCGGGCAGCCGCCAGACGTCCTCGCGGAGCGTGAGCTTGCCGCGCGTGTAGCGCGCCGCGGAGCCGAGGCGCGTCCAGCCGGAGGCCATCGCGCCGCTATGGTATCGTAAGGGGCGCGATGCCGCGAGAGCGCCACGTGGATCTCCTGATGAAGAAGCTCCTGCAGGTGGTCGAGGTCTCCCTGCAGGCGACCGAGGCGGCGCGCGACGCCGTGCAGGAGATCCTGCGACGGGGCGCCGACACCGGGATCTTCTTCGCCGGGAAGGAGCGTCGCGGCGAGCCCTCGTCCGAGCTCACGTCGCAGGACAAGGAGTTCCTCAGGGCCGTCTCCATCAAGCCCGACCGCTGAGGGCCCGGTGCGATTCGCGCTGCTCTTCCTCTGGCTCGCCGCGGCGGCGCTCGTGGCGCGGATCTTCCTGCGCCGTCTCCCGCTGCCGGCGCGCCGCGCGCGTTCCGTGGGCGGGGACGAGCTGGTGAAGGATCCCGTCTGTCAGACGTACGTCGTGAAGTCACGCGCGGTGAGGCGCGCGACCGGCGATGACGTGACGTACTTCTGCAGCGACGAGTGCGCGCGCCGCGCCTGACGCTTCTTGACCGGCGAGCCGCTGCCCCCCGATCCGTGGCGTAACGTCGACGCCCAGCCCGACGCGGCGCGGCTCGCGACCACCCTCGAGCAGCGCGGGCGCACGCCGGCCCAGACGCGTCTGCGCCGGCGCTTTCTGCGCTTCGTCCCGGTCCGGAAGGGCGCGCGCGTGCTCGAGGTCGGCTGCGGCACGGGCGTGGTGCTGCGCGACGTCGCGGCGCTCGTCGGCCGGCGCGGGACGGTCGTCGGCGTCGACCCGAGCCTGACGATTCTGAAGGTCGCGCGGACACTGTGCCGCGTCGCCGAGGGGGGCCGCATCACGCTCCGCCGGGCCGACGGCGCCCGGCTTCCGTTCCGGGCCGGCGGCTTCGACGTCGCCCTGGCCGTCACCGTCATCCTGCACGTCCCCGATCCGCTGCGCGTGGTGCAGGAGATGGCGCGCGTCGTGAGGCCGGGGGGCAGCGTCGGGCTCCAGGACCAGGACTTCGGCATCGTCGCCGTCACGCACCCGGACCGCGAGCTCACCGAGCGCATCCTGCGCGAGGTGGCGGCGCGCATCTACGTCGAGCCACACAGCGGGCGTCGCCTGCCCGGCCTGCTCCTGCGCGCGGGGCTCAAGCGCGTGAGGCTCCTCACCGACGTCTTCCAGGACACGACGCTCGAGCCCTGGACGCAGACCTTCCTCGAGCGCCGGGCCGAGAGCGCCGTGCGGTTCGGCCTCGTGGGCGCGCCGGCGGCCCAGCGCTGGCTCGACGGCTTCACGGCGCTCGTGGCGCAAGGGGCGTTCGTGCTGACGATGAACTACTACGGCGCCGTCGGGGTCAAGGCGTGAGGGTCGGAGCCGCCGGCGTCGCGCTGCTCGTCGCGGCGACCGTCGCGCCGGCGGCGGAGCCGTCGAAGGCCGCGGCGCCGTTCGACGGCGCGGCGGCGCTCCGTCACGTCGAGCGGCTCGTCGCGCTGGGCCCCCGGCCCGCGGGCTCGCTCGCCGCGGCGAAGGCGCGCGCCTACATCCTGGGGGAGCTCCGCGCCGCCGGCGTCGCGGCGCGCATCGAGCCGTTCGAGGCCGACACGCCGCACGGCCGGCTCAGGATGGCCAACGTCGTCGCCGCCCTCGACGGGCGCCGCCCCGACGTGATCATGCTGGCCGGTCACTACGACACGAAGTGGTTCCGCGACGTGCGCTTCGTCGGCGCCAACGACGGCGGCTCGAGCGCGGCGCTCCTGATCGAGCTGGCGCGTCGGCTGGCCACGCGCTCACGCGAGTACACCTACTGGGTCGTGTGGTTCGACGGCGAGGAGGCGCGCGAGGCCTGGAGCGCCACCGACAGCCTCTACGGCTCGCGCTTCATGGCGCGGGAGCTGGCGCGTCGGGCGGCGCTGCCGCGCGCACTGATCGTGGCCGACATGATCGGCGACCGCGAGCTCGGCATCCGGCGGGAGGCGTTCTCGACCGAGTGGCTCACCGACATCATCTGGGCCACCGCGGCGGGGCGCGGCGAGGGCGTCCACTTCCTGCCCGACGCGCTGAGCGTCGAGGACGATCACGTCCCGTTCCTCCGGGCGGGGGTCCCGTCGGCGCTGCTGATCGACTTCGACTTCCCGCCGTGGCACACGCCCGAGGACACGCTCGACAAGGTCTCGGCCCGGAGCCTCGGGATCGTCGGCAACGTCCTGCTGGATGCGCTGCCGGCGATCGAGGAGCGGCTCCAGCGCTCACCGGGAGGGACCCGCCCCTGACGGCCGTCCTCGAGGGTCTCGTGTGAGGGAGGTATAATCCCGCCATGCCGCGCGTGCGCGAGATCGAGGACCCGGGCGACGACCCCCTCCTGAGGGAGACCTACGCGAAGGAGCAGGAGGTCTTCGGCTTCGTCCTCAACACGACGAAGATCCAGGCGCACACGCCCGGCATCATGAAAGCGGCCAAGCAGCTCTCCGTCGCCGTCGAGCGCTCCGGCCTCCTGCCGCCCCAGCTCCTCGCCCTCGTCTACCTGCGCGTCGCGCTCATCAACGGCTGTCCGTTCTGAATCGACATCAACGCATCCCGTGGGATGCGGGCGGGCGCGTCGCAGGAGAAGGTCGGGCAGGTCGCCCACGCCGCGACCAGTGACCTCTTCTCCGCGAGCGAGCGGGCGGCCCTCGCGTACGCCGAGGCCATGACGGTCACCGGCCAGAAAGTGACCGACGAGCTCTTCGCGAGGGTGCGCTCCGAATTTTCGGAAGCCCAGCTGGTGGAGCTCACCGCCGCCGCCGCCCTCGAGAATTTTCGGAGCAAGTTCAACGTCGCCCTGGGCATCGAGGCCCAGGGGTTCTGCGTCCTCCGGTAGCTCGACAACCGACCGCGCCGGCTCCCTTCATAGGCCCCCCGCATCAGGGGAACGCCTTTCCCAGATTCAGGTAAAGAGCGGATAGGAACTTTGTTGCCTAGATCCGATTATGACGACGGTTCGAGACACCTAGAGGAGGCGAGCGGTGAGCACTGGTCAGCTCGATGCAGCGGACAGGCCGCTGGCACGAGATAACGCTTTCGCACCTTCTTCCTTCGACTACGCCGCGCTGCTCGACGGAAGCCCCCAGATGCGAGCGATCCGGACCATCGTCGAGAACATCGCCGACACGGACGCGACCGTGCTGATCCACGGGGAGAGCGGTGTGGGCAAGGACCTCGTCGCCCGCGCGATCCATGCCGCCTCGGCGCGCCGCGGTGGACCGTTCATCAAGGTCAACTGTGCGGCGATCCCCGGCGAGCTGCTCGAGTCCGAGCTCTTCGGCCACGAACGCGGGGCCTTCACCGGCGCCCACCGGCGGAAGCCGGGGCAGTTCGAGTACGCGGACAACGGCGCGATGTTCCTGGACGAGATCGCTGAGCTGCCGCTCACGCTCCAGGCCAAGCTGCTCCACGTGCTGCAGGACTTTCGGTTCACGCGCGTCGGGGGCCACGCGCCGATCGAGGTCGACACGCGCGTGATCGCCGCCACGAATCGGGACCTTGAGCGCGCCATCGAGCGGGGGGAGTTCCGGGAGGACCTCTACTACCGCCTCAACGTGGTGGAGATCCACGTGCCACCGCTCCGGGAGCGGCGCGAGGAGATTCCGCTCCTCGTGTCGGCGTTCCTCTCGCGGTTCAACGCGCAGTACGGGCGTCAGAAGGAACTCGCGCCCGAGACGCTGGCCCGCCTCATGGAGCACCCGTGGTCGGGCAACGTCCGGGAGCTGGAGAACACAATCCGGCGCATGGTGGTGCTCACCGAGGGTGAGCAGGCATTCGCGGTCTCGCTCGCCCGTCGCCGGAACGGGCACGCCACCGCGGCCGCCGCTCCGATCGCGAGCGAGAGCCTGCGGGAGATCGCGCGCCGGGCCGCGCGCGAAGCCGAGCGCAAGGCGCTCGTGGAGGTGCTCGATCGCTCGCACTGGAATCGCGCCAAGGCGTCCCGCATCCTCAAGGTCAGCTACAAGACGCTGCTAAACAAGATCGCCGAGTGCGGGCTGACGCCGCCCGCTGCGGCACGGGTCCTAGCCCCGGCGAGGAGCGACGGCCGGCTCGGTCAGAACGCGCCCTTGTCGAGCGCGTAGAAGTTCGCGTAGATGGACTCGCAGTCGGCCTGGAGCCGTCCCCGGCTCCCGTAGCGCGAGCCGAAGCGGGTCAGCGCTTGGCTCGAGAGATCAACGCTCGCCTCGCCGTCCACGACCAGCTCACTCATCCACTGGCCGATCAGGAGCGAGCCGGCGATCCCGAGGGCGTTGCACCCGGTGGCCGCGTAGAGCCCGTGGACGGTCGGCACCTGGCCGACCAAGAAATTCCCGTCGGGCGTGAAGGTCGGCAGGCCCGCGCACCCCCGGATGATCGGCGCCGCCTGGAGCGCGGGGAAGGCCCGCGTGAGTCCGCCGCCAAGCTCCTCCAGGACCCGCTGATCCCGTTCGGTCTCCTCGATCGTGAAGGTGGCCGGCAGGTCGGCCATGGCGAACCGCTTGGGCCCACGCTCGAAGCCGCCGACGAGCACGCCGCCCACTTCCGGGCGCAGATAGACGGACGCGTCGGGCACCCGGACCACCGGCATGTCGCGCGGGACGCCGTCGAGCGGTGCCGTGACCCAGAGCTGGTGCCGGATCGGGACCGTGTCGAACGCGAGCCCCAGCGCCGCGCCGATCAGCTCGCTCCACGGCCCCACGGCCACCACGACTGTCTCGCACGCGATCGGTTCTTTCGGTGTCTCGACGCCCGTGACCCGGCCTCGCTCGAGCGTGATCGCCGTGGCGGGCGTCTGCGTCCGCATTCTGACGCCGAGACGGCGGGCTGCACGGGCCAAGGCCATCGCCAGCGTGTAGGGCTCGGCGTAGCCGTCGGTCGGAACCCACGCGCACGCCTTCACCCCTTTCGTCTCCAGCAGTGGCACCCGAGCCCCGGCGTCCCGCGGCGCGATGAGCTCCGCCGCGAGCCCCCAGCGCCGGGCCTGTGCCACTTGGGCCTCGAGCTCGCGCACGCGCGCGTCCGTCAGCGCGAGCTTCAGGCTCCCGACCTGGCGGAACCCTGAATCCTCCCCGTGCTCGGCCTGCCACCGGGTGAGCCGATCGACCACGGTCATGATGGAGCGGGCCATGAGCTCGGAGGCGCGAAGCTGGCCGATGAGCCCGGCGGCCTGCGACGTGTTGCCCGAAGCCAGCTCCCCGCGTTCGAGCACGAGCACGTCGGAGACACCGGCGCGGGCCAGATGGTAGGCGATCGAGCATCCCCAGATGCCGCCTCCCACGACGACGACGCGCGCCGTCTCGGTCATTTGTAGCGGGGCCCGCGAGACCGGCGTGCACCGTGGGTGGCCTGGATCTCGCGCTCTGCCCGCCGCGCGTCCTGCAGCGCGCGCTCGGCGTCGACGGAGACGAACGCGTGCAGGGCGTGATCGACGCGTTCGATGCGCTCGAGGCAGGCACGCGTGAGCTCCACGGGTGACACGGCGCCGGCCTTCACGGCCGCCGCCGCGTCGGCAAGAGACCGCCAGGGCCATTCCAGTGATGGGGCCATCGCGCTCGGCTACACCCAGGGCTCGACGCGGAAGCTGAGGATCGGCTCGAGGTCGTCCGCGAGATCCAGGGCGCGCAGCGCCTCGATGTCTTCCATGATGCTCTCGAGGATCGACGCGACCCCGGCGAGGTCGGCCACGGACAGCGGGTAGCCGGCCAGGTCGGCGACGGGAGCGAGCGACGGCAGTCTCATCGGCGCACCCTCTCTCTGACCACGCTCAGTACCAGCCCCCGCTCACGCCGATCGCGAAGGACCTGAGTGTAGACGAACACGAGTAGCGAGAGCATCGCGCACGCCGGCCCCCCAGGGCAAGGGCTCTCGCGCTATACTCCGCGGGGCCGATGCCATCGTCCGCGCGCTCCTTCGTCCTGCTCGCCGTGCTGCTCGCGGCGAGCCCGCTCGTGCTCGGGGAATACGCCCAGCAGATCCTCTCGCAGGCGTTCTTCTTCGCGATCGCCGCGGTCACGGTCGACCTCCTCTGGGGCTACACGGGCATCCTGACGTTCGGGCAATCGGCCTTCTTCGGCGTCGGCGTCTACACGGTCGCCATCGCCCTGGCCTACTACGTCGAGGGGACGCTCGCCACCGCCGCCGTCGTGCTCGGCGCGATGGCGGCGGCGGCGCTCATCGGCGCCGCCGTCGGCTGGCTGTCCTTCTTCGATCGCGCGTCGCCCATCTACGTCGCGATCGTCACGCTCGCCCTGCCGGTCGTCTTCACCCAGGTCATTCTGAGCGGCGGGGCCTACACGGGATCGAGCAGCGGTCTCCCGATCCCCCCGCCGGCCATCTCGATCATGCAGTGGTACTGGATCTCGGGAGGGCTCCTGCTTCTCGTCGCCATGGTCTCCTACGTGTTCGTCTCGAGCGACGCCGGCCGCATCCTCGTCGCCATTCGCGAGAACGAGGAGCGCTGCCGCTACCTCGGCCTCCGGACCTCGGGCCTGAAGATCCGCCTCATGGCCGCGTGCAGCGCGGTCGCGGCGCTGGCCGGCGCCTGCTACGTGCTCTTCGGCAGCGTCGCCGCCCACTCGTACGGGGACTTCGTGTTCGGCACGGAGCTGGTCGTCTGGACGGCGCTCGGCGGGCGCGGGACGCTGGTCGGGCCGATCCTCGGTACGGTCGGCGTCAACTATGTGTCCGCCGTTCTCGGCGGCAACCTGCCATTCGTCTGGCTGCTCTTCGTCGGGTTCGCCTTCGTGCTGATCGTCGTGTATCTCCCGCAGGGGCTCGTGCCCGCGCTCGGTAGCGTGTTGTCGCGCGTGACCCGCGCCGCCGTGTCGCGCGAGGGCGGGCGCGGGGCGGTCGCCGACGCCGGGAGGGCGCGCGCCGCGACGCCCCAGGTGCGAGCCGCCGCCTTTATGCGCGCGACGCGGCCGGGGGCGGCGGCGCCCGGTGTCGAGCCGGGGACGCCCGTGCTGGAGCTGCGCCAGGTGAGCAAGCGCTACGGCAGCCTGCAGGTGCTCGAGGACGTCAACGTTCAAGCCCGCCGCGGTGAGGTCGTGGGCATCGTGGGACCGAACGGCGCCGGGAAGACGACCCTCCTGCGCTGCATCGCCGACGGCCGCGAGCGGTCGAGCGGCGACATCCTCGTCAACGGCCGCCACATCGCGGGGCTGCCGCCGCAAGCGTGCGTGGCGCTCGGCGTCAGCCGGAAGTTCCAGACGCCGAACGTGTTCGACGCCCTGTCGGTCCTGGACTGTCTGCGTGTCGCGCGCTCCTACCGGGCGCCCACCTCGTGGTGGCGCAGGTCGCACACGGTCGAGCTGCCCGAGCCCGCCCTCCGCACGGTGCAGGTCTCCGGCCTCCTCTCCCTCCTCGACGAGCCCGCGGCCCACCTGTCCCACGGCGCGAAGCAGGCCCTCGAGCTCGCGATGGTGCTCGCGCTAGAACCGGCGGTCCTGCTCCTCGACGAGCCGACGGCCGGGCTCACGCGCGAGGAGCGCGCGGCGATCGGCGACGTGCTGACGGAGCTGGCGCAAAGCCACCGGCTCTGCATCCTCCTGATCGAGCACGACCTCGACTTTGTCCGGGAGATCAGCACGCGGCTCGTCGTGCTGCACATGGGGCGGGTCCTCGTCGACGGGCCGCTCCCCGAGGCGGCGGAGTCGGAGGTCATCCGCACGATCTACGTGGGCGGAGGGGCGAGGCCGTGACCGCGCAGACTCTCGAGCGCCCCGCCCTCGCCGTCGAGGGGCTCGAAGGGGGCTACGCCGGCTCCGTCGTGCTCCACGGCGTGACGCTCGACGTGCGTCCGGCGGAGATCTTCGCCATTCTCGGCAAGAACGGGATGGGCAAGACCACACTGCTCAAGACCATGATGGGACTCCTGCCGGCCCGCCGCGGCCGCGTGGAGGTCCTCGGCGCGGAGGTGAGCCGGTGGGCGCCGTACCGGATCACCAGGCTCGGGGTGAGCTACGTGCCTCAGGAAAAGTCGATCTTCCAGGATCTCTCCGTGGAAGAGAACCTGAGGCTCGCGCTTCGGGAGCTGTCCGACTTCGCCGAGCGGCTCGACGCGGTCGCCCGGTGGTTCCCCATCTTGAAGTCGCGGGGCCGGCAGCGCGCGGGGACGCTGTCGGGGGGCGAGCAGAAGATGCTCTTGATCGGTCGGGCCCTGCTGACGCGGCCCCGCGTGGTCCTCGTCGACGAGATCAGCGAGGGCCTCCAGCCGGCGATGGTCACGAGGCTGCGGGAGGTGCTGATGGAAGAGCGGCGAGCCACCGGGCTGGCGATCGTGCTCGTGGAGCAGAACGTCGACTTCGCCCTGGCGCTCGCCGATCGGTACGCGGTCCTGAAGGTGGGAGCGGTGGTGGAAACCGGGCGCACGTCCGACGCCGGGGCGCGGGAGAGTGTCGAGCGACACCTCGTCCTCTAGCGCCGCGGACCAACACGAGGCGCGGTCGCGCGGGCTCGGCTCGCGGACGGCCTCGAACAAAGGAGAGCGTGACATGCGGAAGAGCTGGGCGAGTCACAGACCGCGGTTGCTGGCGACCCTGCTGGCGGTGCTGGCGCTGGTGATGGTGCCGGCGGGAGCCGTGCGATCGCAAGACAAGAAGCCGATCGTCATCGCCGTGCCGGTCGGCCTGAGCGGCGTCAACAGCGTCGTGGCGCCGGCCGTGGTGCAGTCGGGCGAGCTCGCGGTCGAGGAGATCAACGCCAAGGGCGGCGTCCTCGGCCGGAAGCTCCAGCTGGTGCCGCTCGACGACGAGAGCGGGCCCGCGGGCGCCGTGAAGGCTTTCAACACGGCGATCCGTCAGCACAAGGCCGACACCATCATCACGATGGAGACGAGCGCGGCCCGGAACGCCGGGGCGCCCATCGCCGAGCGGGCCAAGACGCTGTTCATCTACACGTCCTTCTACGAGGGCCGAGCCTGCGGCAAGAACCTCTTCATCAATGCGTGGGTCCCCGAGCAGGTCGTGCCGCCGCTCATCAAGTTCATGACCGACGAGAAGAAGGTCAAGAAGTGGTTCGCCGTCGGCAGCGACTACGCCTTCGGGCGCGGGATGATCGAGGCCGCCAAGAGCACGATCAAGGGCGCGGGCGGCACGATCCTCGGTGAGGAGTACCAGCCGCTCCAGCAGTCGGACTGGACGGCGATCATCAGCAAGATCCGCGCGGCCAATCCGGACGGCATCATCTACTCCACCTCCGGGGGCGGCCCGAACATCGACTTCATGAAGCAGTTCAAGGCGGCGGGGCTCACGATGCCGGTCGGGAGCCTCTCCATCGACGAGCTGACGGCCGAGGCGGGCGGCAACGCGGCCGAGGGCGTCTACTACACGGGCGACTACTTCACCGGCCTCGACAACCCCGAGAACAAGAAGTTCCTCGACGCGATGAAGAAGAAGTTCGGCGTGAACCTCAAGACCCCCAACTCCCTCTCGGAACCGGAGTACGACGGCATCTACGCCTACGTGATGGCCGTGAAGAAGGCGGGGACCACCGACGCCGACAAGCTCCTCCAGGTGCTGCCCACGATCGTCTTCAAGGGGCCGCGCGGGCAGGTGCAGATGAACAAGCAGCACCACGCGCCGCTGCCGGTCTACCTGGCGCAGGTGCAGGCCGACGGCAAGACGAAGGTCCTGAAGAGCTTCGGCCTCGTCGATCCGGGCAACCAGTGCCCTAATCTGAAATAACGCGGATCGCGACGGGAGGCCGGGCGCCGTGTTCACCACCCAGCTGCTCGACGTCGTCACGACGGCGGGCGTGCTCTACATCGTGGCGCTCGGCCTCCTGATCGTCTACGGCGTCCTCAAGATCATCAACCTCGCGCACGGCGCCTTCCTCGCGGTCGGCGCCTACGCCGGCGTCGTCACGACGGGGCTCGGCTGGAACCCGTGGACGGCGCTGCTCCTCGCCTTCGTGATCGGCGTCGCCCTCGCGGCGCTGGTGGAATGGCGGGTGCTCCGCAGGCTCTATGCCCGACCACTCGACACCATCCTCGCCACCTGGGGGCTCAACATCATCGTCGTGCAGCTCATCACGCTCTACTTCGGCCGGGAGATCCGCTTTGCCGAGAGCGCGATCGGACGGGCCGTGAGCGTGGGCGGGGCGACGTACTCCGAGTACCGCCTGGTCCTGCTGCTGCTCGCGGTGATCCTGGGGGTGGCCGTGTGGCTCGTGACGCAGCGGACTCAAATCGGCATCGTGGCCCGCGCCGTGATCATGAACGAGGAGCTGGCGCAGGCGCTGGGGATCAACACGCGGCTCGTCCGGTTCATGACGTTCTGCCTGGGAGCGGGGCTCGCCGCCCTGGCCGGCGCGCTCCTCACCCCGCTCATCAGCGTCCACCCGAACCTCGGGGTCCCCTGGCTCATCAACGCCTTCATGCTGGTCCTGGTGGCCGGAGTATCGCTGGCGAACCTTGCGCTGGCGGCGCTCGTCCTCGGCGGCGCCCAGGTCCTCGTCAGCTCGTACGGCAACCCCGTGCTCGGCAGCCTCACGATCGTGATCCTGGCCGTCGTCATCCTCCGGTTCCGGACGATCACGATCTAGGCGTCGGATCCGTGTGGCTCTCGGGAGCGGTTGGTGTGTCCGGCGATGTGCTACCATGTGCTACATGCGCGATTGTGGAGCGGACGTCGGAGTCCGAGAGCTGAGACAAAACCTGAGCGTCTACCTGAGGCGAGTCAAGAAGGGCGAGACCTTGGACGTGAAGGAGCGGGGACATCGCGTGGCGGTCCTGGCCCCGGCCGGGGCGAAGTCGACGGCCCTCGACCGCCTCGTCGCCGCCGGGCGGGCCACACCGGCCGTCGGTGACCTGCTGGCTCTGGGTGCGCCCCTGGGCAGGCGCTCGTCGCGTCGTGCCAGTCGGGCGCTCGCCAAGCTCCGTGAAGAGCGTCCGTGAGTGTGGTGTATCTCGACGCGTCGGCGCTGGTGAAGCTCGTCGTCCGTGAGCCAGAATCTGTGGCGCTCATGGAGTTTCTCCGAGAACACCCGGACCGGGTTTCGAGCGCGCTCGCCCTCGCTGAGGTGCCTCGCGCCTTGCGTCGGGCGAGGTTCGGGGCGGCCGAGCGCCGCCGAGCCCGTGAAGTCCTTGCTCGGGTTGCCCTGGTGGACATCGACCGACGTGCCCTGACCGCCGCGGCCGCGATCGAGCCTCCGACGGTGAGAACGCTCGATGCAATCCACCTCGCTACGGCCCTCGCCCTTCGCGAGGATCTCGCTGCACTGGTCACCTACGACCGACGCCTCGCCGTTGCCGCCGAACGCGCCGACCTCCCGGTGCAGGCGCCCGTCTGACCGCAACTCGGCCTCGCTCGCCTACGTCTCACGGCAGCCAGCGAGCGTCCGAGACCCATCTGGACGATCTCACGGTGCCGACCTCCGAGTGTCGCCTCTCTCGGCTGGCGCGAGCAGAAGGGGATCGGCGAGTAGCGCGTGCGGGGCGGGGACGCGACGCGGCGCGACGAGCTTCTTTCATCCGCGAGCCTCCAAGGCGTACCATCAGGGCGTGCTTCCGCTCGCGATGTTCCTCGGTACCTTCGCCTGGTCCTTCGTGTACGTGAGCCTCCCCTTCCACATCCAGGCGATCAGTACCGTGGACCCCGTCGCGACGCTCCGCTGGACCGGCTGGATCCTCGGCATCGCGCCGCTGGTCACCGTGGCCACCGCGCCCTTTTGGGGCCGCTTCGCCGAGCGGGCGAACACCAAGGCGCTCTACATCGTCACGCAGCTCCTCCAGGGGCTCTGCTTCCTCGGCACGGCGCTCGCCCGGACCCTGCCCGAGCTGTTCCTGGCGCGGCTCGCGCTCGGCGTGATGGGCGCGTCCTCGACCTTCGCGTTCATCGACGCGGGCCGCGCCCGCGACGCGGCCGAGGTGCGCCGCCAGGTCGCCGCCGTCCAGTCGGGGATGACGATCGGGCAGGTGATCGGGCCGCTCGTCGGCGCGATCGCCGCCGCGCGCCTCGGCTTCCGCACGTCGTTCGTGGCGGGTGGGCTCATCTTGTGGGGCTGCGCCGCCGTCGTCTTCTGGGGCCTTCCCGCGTCGGCCCCCAGCGCCGAGGGTCGCACCGCGCCGCGGCTGACGCGCATCCGCGACGTCGTGGCCGTGGCGCTGATCGTGCTCGCCGGCTCGACGCAGGTCTTCTTCCTCACGTCGATCCTGCCCCAGATCCTGCCCGGCCTCGGCGTGGCGCCCGCGCAGACGCTCGAGATCGGCGGCCTCCTCATCTTCGTCTCCGGCGTGGCGGCCGCGGTGGGGGCGCTGCTCACTACGCGCCTGACCGAGCTCTTCTCGGAGCGGCGCCTCATCGTTGGGCTCCTCCTCGCCGCGTCGGTCTTCCAGGCGACGCTCGCGATTCCGGGCTCCGTCTGGTTCTACGGGCTCCTCCGGTTCCTCCAGGTGCTCTGCATCGCGCCCGTCTTCCCGCTCGTCGTCGCCCGGCTCGTCCAGGACGCGGGCGGCGGCGCCGTCGGCTTCATCAACGCGGCGCGCATCGGCGCCTCGTTCGTCGGGCCCGTGATCGCGACGACGCTGCTCTCCTGGACGTCGCCGCTGACGCTCTACCTCGTCCTCGCGGCGATGGGCACCGCGTGCCTGCCGATGGCGGCGCGGACGCCGCCGCGGACCCGCGCGTGAGCGCCCGGCCGCTCGTCGACGTCCGCATCGAGGGTCTCGCCACGCGCGGCGGCGTGGCGCCCGGCGTGCGCGACGTCTCGATCCACGTCCGCTACGGGGAGTTCTTCACGCTGCTGGGCCCGCCCAAGTCGGGGAAGTCCGACGTCCTGCGCGCCGTCGCGGGCTTCCTGCCCACGACGGCCGGCCGCGTCCTCGTGGACGGTCAGGACATCTCGACGCTGCCGGCGGGGCGCCGGGATATCGGCTACGTCTTCCAGGACGGCGCCCTGTGGCCCCATATGAGCGTCGGCGAGCACATCGCCTTCGGCCTCGAGCTGCGCGGCCTCGCGCGGGCCGAGCTCGACCGCAAGAT
>Ga0209156_10001169_pt1 | contig 21532 bp, 12 predicted proteins | sample GraSoiAngelo_124_FD_185881 | JGI IMG/M metagenome (GOLD analysis project Ga0209156, IMG submission 185881) | Grasslands soil microbial communities from the Angelo Coastal Reserve, California, USA - 14_0927_05_20cm (SPAdes) (version 2) | ecosystem: Environmental > Terrestrial > Soil > Grasslands...
GGGGACGATCACGCCCATCGACTGGAAGCCGGTTCCCGGCTGGGAGTGGGGCACGATCCTGCCCGATCCGCGCGATCCCAGCATGGTGTTCTCGAGCGGACTCAGCATATCGAAGATCAGCTATCCCGGTGGAGCATGGATCAATGTGGGGCCGGAGCAGGATCCGTCGCTCAAGCTGCGCAGCTCGCTCAACGCGCCCATCGTCTTCGCGACGTGGCACGGCAAGCAAGAGCTCCTCGCGGGTTACCAATACGTCATGGCGAGCACGGATCGCGGCGCGACCTGGGCCAAGCTGAGTCCCGATCTCACCGTCCCGCATCCGGGAGTCCCAACGCTTACCGGAGTACACGAGCCCGCCCGCGATACGACCATGCCGCTCCGGGCCATCTGGTCCGTCGCGGCATCGACGGTCTCCCCCGGTGTCATCTGGACTGGTGCCACCAACGGCATCATGCAGGTGTCGCGCGACCACGGGAAGTCATGGAGCGACGTCACGATCCCGGGCATCGAGATCGCCGCACGCCCGATTCGCCCCGCCGTCGAGGCCTCCGGGTTCGCCGCGGGCGCAGCCTATGCCGCACTCGACTTGCACTCTCGCGGGGATTATGGCCCGTACATCTACCGCACCCGCGATTATGGGAGAACGTGGACGAAGATCGTGACCGGGTTGCCGCCGACGCTGCCGGGCGGAGCGTTCGTGCGCGTCGTTCGAGCGGACCCAAAGCGGCGCGGCCTGCTGTTCGCGGGCAGCGAGAGCGGAGTCTACATCTCGTTCGACGACGGCGACACGTGGCAATCGCTGATGCTCAACCTCCCTACCACGCAGTTCAACGACATCGCGATTCATGACAACGATTTGATCGTCGGCACATATGGTCGCGGCATCTGGATCCTCGACGACTGCGCGGTGCTCCGCCAACTCGACCCGGCCGCGGGGGCCGAGCCGGCCCATCTCTATAAGCCCAGTGATGCGGTGCGCGTGCGGCGCAACGTGGACTACAACACGCCCTTCCCGCGCGAGGAGCCCCAGGCACCAAACCCGCCGGAGGGGGCAATCTTGTATTACTCGCTGGCGGTCAAACCGTCGGGCCACATTACGGTCGATGTACTCGATGCGAGGGGCGACGTCGTACGTCACCTGACGAGCGCTCCCACGCCGCCCGTGCGCGAAGCGGCGCGTCCCCCGATGGAGAGCTTCTGGCTCGCCCGGCCCAGCGCACTCCCCGTGAACGTCGGGCTCAATCGTGCCACGTGGGACATGAGATACGACGCACCGCCCGCGTTCGCCCACAGCTTCGCGTTCAACGGCAATCCCGGCTCGACACCGGCATTGCCGGAAGGGCCGCTGGCGCTGCCGGGCGTGTATACGGTGCGGCTCACGGTCGACGGTCGGCGCTACACACAGACCATCACGGTGCGCGCCGACCCGCGTACCCATGTCGTCCCTGTAGCGCTCGCCGCCCAGCATGCGCTCCTCATGCGGCTAAACTCCGGACTCCGGGCGACGTGGGATGACTTCAGGCCCGTGGCCGCACTGCGGGCTGCGGTGGCGCGGGTACCTCCTGACACGGTTTCCGAAGTGGGGAAAGCGGCGAAGGCGCTCGCGGCGACCCTGGATTCGATCGCCGGCGATTCGCTCGCAGACGCACGCCAGGTATGGGACGACCGGCCAGCGGCCTGGAGCCTGGTCGAGTTGAACAGCGAGTTCGGGCTGCAGCTGACCGCGCAGGACAACGCCGACCACGCGCCAACGCAAGCCGCGCTGGCCGAGGCACGTCAGAGCTGCGCTGAGCTAGGGAAGGTTGTCGGGCGTTGGCAGCAGACCGTGCAACGGGACGTGCCGGCATTCAACCAGCTGCTGACGCGCCATGGCATGACGGCACTCGCGATCCCGCCGGCAGGAGCGACGCTCTGTGCTTCATAAACAACAACATCTCATGGGTCTTTAGGGCCATGCGGGTCAAGATCGACGTCGTTCTCCTCCTGCTGTGTCTTGCGGTGCCGTGTTTCGGCCAGGTGAAGGTGCCCGATACGCCTGCCGGACGGCAGTTCGCAGTGTGGCTGGCGCTCTTCAATCGCGGTGATCGCGACGCCTACAAGGAGTTCATCGATAAGAACTATCCGTCAGACCCTCTGCCGGTGGACCGGGAGATGGCGTTGCGAGAGATGACGGGCGGCTTCGACGTGAAGCAGGTGGAGCCATCCACGGCGGACACGCAGGCCGAGCTGCTCCTGCAGGGACGGAATTCCGATCAGTTCGCTCGAATCTCGGTAGTGGTCGAGCCTGCCGAGCCTCACAGGATCGTCGATCTCGAAATCGCGGAGGTGCCCCCTCCGGCCGCGTTTCCCGTCCCGCATTTGAGCGTGGGCGACCTGATCGCGGCGGTACGGAAAAGGCTGGATCTGGAGGCCGCTGCGGGCCGGTTTTCCGGGACGGTGTTGATCGCCAGGAACGGCCAGTCGGTCCTCGCTGAGGCGTACGGGCTGAGCGATCGCGAACACCAGACGCCGAACCGGCTGGAGACGCGCTTTCGTATCGGCTCCATGAACAAGATGTTCACCGCCACGGCGACGCTGCAGCTCGTGCAGGCGGGTAAGCTGGGGCTCAACGATCCGTTGGGGAAATACCTGCCCGATTACCCCAACAAGGACGTCGCCAGCAAGGTCACGATCTATCATCTGCTGACGCACACCGGCGGGACCGGAGACATTTTCGGCCCGGAGTTTCAGGTCCACCGGCTGGAGCTGCGCACCCTCGACGATTACGTCAAGCTGTACGGCAACCGGCCGCTGCAGTTCGAGCCGGGCAGCAAGTGGGGGTACAGCAATTACGGCTTCATCCTGCTCGGCGTCGTGATCGAAAAGGTAAGCGGCCAGAGCTACTACGACTATGTACGTGACCACATCTACAAACCGGCGGGCATGACCCGAACCGGCTCGGAGCCAGAGGATCAGCCGGTCAGCGATCGCAGTGTGGGATACACGAGTAGGGGTGGAGGTGCGGAGCATCCGAACACGGAAACCCTGCCGTACCGGGGGATTTCGGCTGGTGGTGGGTACTCCACCGTAGAAGATCTCCTCAAGTTTGCGAACGCGCTTCAAGCACACCAGCTGCTCGATTCCGTCCATACAGAGATGCTGACCACGGGCAAGGTCGATCTGGGGGGGGGCCACCGCTACGCGTTTGGTTTCGACGATGGCAGGATTAACGGCATCCGCTGTTTCGGTCACGGCGGAGGCGCGCCGGGGATGAATGGCGAACTCGAGATCTGCCCAACCGCCGGCTACGTGGTGGCCGTGCTCGCGAACCTCGACCCACCTGCAGCCGGCCGCATCTCCGAGTTCATCACAAACCGGCTGCCGGAGAAGTGACTGGCCGTTTACCCCGCGGTACCTGTCAGCTCACTGCACCACAAGCACGGGCACTGAGCTCGAAACCCCTGTCCCGTCGCCGAGCGCGCCACGGAAATTGTCGCCCCAGCAATATGCCAGGCGGGTCGTGGTCAAGCCGCAGGTGTGCGAGGACCCAGCGCTCACCGCTCGGAAAGTGAGGGCGCCCGCGACCCGCACCGGGCTAGGTCGCTGGGTGGTGGTCCCGTCGCCCAGCTGGCCATAGCCGTTGTCGCCCCAGCAGTACGCGGCGCCGCCGGTCGTCACGCCGCAGGTGTGGGTACCCCCTACACTCACGGCGGCAAAGCCCAGCCCGCCCGCAACCGACACCGGCAAGGAGCTACAAGCAATGTTGCCGAAAGAAGGGTCCTGGCACGTTTCAGGACCTGTCGTCGTCCCGGTGCCGAGCTGGCCGTATGTGTTCCAGCCCCAGCAGTACGCCCCGCCACTGGCGGTTACGCCGCAGGTGTGTGAGCCGCCAGCGCTCACCGTGGTGAAACTGAGCCTGCTCGCAACGAGGACAGGAATTGCCCGGCTAGTCGTAGTGCCGTCACCGAGCTGACCAGTGTTGTTGTCGCCCCAGCAGTACGCCACGCCGCCGGCTGTCACGCCGCACGTGTGTGGGCCCCCGGCACTTGCGGCGCTAATCGAGGCGAATCTGGCGCGACCAGCGACCGGCACGGGCGAGGTTCGTTCCGTGTACGTACTGTCGCCGAGCTCTCCGAAGGTGTTGTCGCCCCAGCAGTAGGCCGCACCACCCGTAGTGAGGCCGCAGCTGTAATTGTCCCCTCCGGTTGTCGCGGCGAAGGTAAGCCCACCCTCGACAGGTACTGGGCTCGTCCGCTCGGTCGTGGTGCCGTCGCCGAGCTCGCCGTAACCATTGACGCCCCAGCAGTAGGCCGCGCCGCTGGTCATCACGCCGCAGGCGTGCCCACCCCCGGCGACTACTGTTGCGAAGGTGAGCGCGCCGGTCACAAGCACTGGGCGCGTCTGGTCGCTCGTTGTTCCGTCGCCGAGCTGTCCATGCCCGTTCTGACCCCAGCAATACGCCACAGCGTTGGTCCTCAGGCCGCAACTGAAATAGATCGCCGCGCTGACCTCGGCGAACGGAGCCGACCCGCTAGGACCCGTTCCCCCACCACAGGCCCCTCCCGTGGCTACGAGCAGGATGAGAAAGACCGAGAACGGTGCGCACGAGCGGGGCCTTGAGGCGCTCACAGGACCTCGATGAACTCCCAAAAGAAGGCATACGCATTTCTGATCACGGCGAAACGCGCAAATGCAGTGGCCAGGGGCAGAATCGAACTGCCGACACGCGGATTTTCAGTCCGCTGCTCTACCAACTGAGCTACCTGGCCGGACTAAGCAGCAGAAGAACTTAGCGGACCGACTGGGGCGGTGGGAGTGCCAATGTTTGTCGTTGTTTGCCTTTTGTTTGCCGTGGCGGGGCCCGTAAAACGCTTCGCTACGGCTGCAGCGAGGTCGGCTTCATCGATGATGTTGTAACGGTCGAACATCGCCCGGGTTCTTCCACCTGCACAGTTTCATGATCTCGCCCTCTGAGACGCCCTGCCGCCGGAAGTCGCGGGCGGCCGAGCGCCTGAGGTCGTGAACGAGGCGGCCTTCGAGCCCCGCCTTTCTGCAGGCCCGGGTCCAGGCGCGCCGGAAGCTCTTGATGCGGGCACCTTGGCGGTGGAACACGAACATCCCGTCCCGGCCCGACCACCGCTCCTCGAGGATTTCCTTCAACTCAGGGGCTAGGCCAAAGGGGAACACGCGGGCATCACCGCCCTTGGTCTGAGTCGCGCTCAGCCGCATCACGTGCCCTTCCCAGTCGACTTGATCCCACGTGAGGCAAAGGGCCTCGGACTTGGAATCCGCAGTCCATCGGCTGATGCCCAGCTTCGCGCAGCTTCAAGAGCACCGGCCTACTACTGCCTGGAGGTTCGAGGTCAACAAGATCGTCTGCACTTTCCTGGCGAGCTGTGTCGTATGAGCACCGCGCCCGGCTCGGGATCGAGGACCTTGAGGGCGACGTCGCGCTTGTGCTTGAGGTCGCGAGCGACATAGACCGTGGCTATGCCGCCACGGCCAAGCTCACGCTCGATCGTGTAGCGCTCGCGGAGCGCGTCCCGCAGGCCGGCAACGCCGTCGCTCATAATCCGGTCATCCCTTTGGCTTCAGCAGCGCTTCAAAGGGCGGGTAGCCGCGCAGCGACTCCAAGTCCGGATCGGTGTGGACGGCGCTGACGATCGCGCCCTCCGCGAGCGCCCGCGCCAGGAGCGCGACCGCCTCCTCACGGCGGCCCAGCAGCGCCGCGAGGTCCGCCCGCGAGACTGCGGGCCCCCCCTGCGCGAAAGGCCACGCGCGGTGAGCGATCACGCTGTCCGCGTGGATGGCGGTGGCCGTGTCGCCCCGGCGGGCTGCGACCACCCCCAACCAGCCCCACTCCTCCACGGCTGCAGTATCCCGGGCACGGAGCCGTTCGGAAAGCCGTTGCGCATCGCCCCACGATTCGGCAAGGTAGAGCGCCTCCCGCAGTCCGTGCAGCGCCCCCACGCTGTCCGCCCCGGCCGCGGCTCGGCGCCGGTACCAATCGCCGGCGCGCGTGGCGACCTCACGAGCGGCCGCACGCTGTCCGTGCGCGCGGAGCTCGCGCGACGTTTCGAGGAGCACGTCTCCAGCATCCCGGAAATCGGGTGTGAGCGACTCAAGCTCAGGCAGGAGCGCGCGCACCTTGTCCACGCGACCGAGTGCCGCGAGCGCGCGTAGCTGAAACCAGGCTGGCGCCAAACTCCGCGGCGCTCGACGGCGCGCCCGCTCCGCCTCGCGGAGCTCGACGCCATAGTCCCCAAGCAAGTGATGCGCCTCAGCAAGGTCCCACACGTACATCGTCGAGTGAGCGGCGAACCATCCGCGCCCCGCGTCGCGTCCCTGCATCACCGCAAGCGCCTCGCGCGGCCGGTCGGCGTAGTTTGCGAACATGGCGACCGTGTGCGCCATGTAGTCCGACTTGGGATCGTCCGCAAGTTGCTGACGGGCTGAAGCCAAGGCTCCATCGCGGTCCCCACGACAATTCAGCAGCGCTCGGAGGAGGCGCCCGCGGTCGAGCGGCGCGAGCGAGGCTTCGCGCGCCTCGAGTGGCCGACCTAGGGAGTCCGCCCGCGCGCACTGGTTCATGGCCCAGAGCGCGTATACCTCGAACGTCCGCGCAGTGACGAAGGAGCTGTCGAGCGCGCGCACGCGCTCGAAGCGGCGCAGTGCTTCGGGGCCGTTGTCAGCCCAGTAGGCCTCCTGTCCCGCGACAAACTCGACGTAGGCGTCGTAGCTCGGCGGCGTAGTCTCCCGGTTCACCCACGCACTCAACCGCGGGTCAAAGAGCGCAGCGAGCCCGCCCATCGTACCCTGCCGGAGTGGCTCGAGGGCGCGCACCGGATCGGTCGTCGGCCCCGCCACCGGCGGGAGCGCACGGAGCACTCGGCCGACGCGTGCGTCGATGATCGCCGCCTCGAAGCGGAGGCTGTCGCCTGAGCGGTAAAAAGCGCCAGTCACCACGGTGCCCGCCCCTGTCAGCTCGGCGAGCGCCCGGGGAGTGCGCGCTGCTGTGTTATCGACCCCCGAGGGCATGACAGCCGGGTCGCCGACCTCTACGAGTCCGGTCGCGAGCATCCCCCGCGTCAACCAATCGCGCGCCATCTTCCCGACTGGGTCGAAGCGTGAATCGCCGGTCCGGTTCTCGAAGTCGGCAACGACCACGCGCTTCGGGTCGAGGCTTGCTTGGCGTGCGTGGGCGATCCACGCGCCGATCGCCGCAAGGGCGAGTGCACCCGCGATCGCGACGCGCCGACGCCACCCGTTCGTACGGCCCGCCGGCGGGCGACGGGACAGCGCCTCCACGAACTCCGCCGCGCTCCCGAACCGGTCCGCCCGCGTCTTCTCCAGCGCCCGCGTCACCGCTTCCTCCACGCCGGGCGACACTGCCGAGCGGATCACCTAAGTCTGGTCGGCCGCTCCGTCAGCAGCTTCGCGATCACCGCTTGCGTCGTCGCTCCGCTGAACGGCGGCTCCCCAGCTATCATCTCGTACAGAACGGCGCCGAGCGAGTAGATGTCGCTTCGCGCGTCGAGCTGGTGCTCGCCCGTCGCCTGCTCGGGGCTCATGTACTGGGGAGTCCCAAGCGAAAGCCCCGTCTCAGTCAGCCGGTTACCCCCCGCTTCCTTGACCGCCAACGCGATCCCGAAGTCCGCGAGCATCGCCTCGCCTTCGTGGAGCAGAATGTTCTCCGGCTTGATATCTCGATGGATCACGCCATGTCGGTGGGCGTAGTCGAGCGCGCTCGCGATCTGCCTCGTAATCGTGAGAGCTTCTTCCAGCCGAAGCTGCTTTTCGCGGGTGAGCTTCGCCCGAAGCGATTCCCCACGCACGAGCGGCAGGATGTACCAGACGAAGCCGTCGTCCGCGCCGGACTCGATCAGGGTGAGGATGTGCGGATGATCGAGCTTCGCGCTGATGCGGATCTCTTGGAGGAAGCGCTCGGCGCCAAGCACCGCTGCGAGATCAGGCCGGAGGACCTTGAGTGCCACCTCGCGATCGTGCTTCAGGTCTTGGGCGAGATAGACCGTAGCCATCCCGCCCGCACCGAGTTCGCGCTCGAGCGTATAGCGGTCGACAAGAGCGAGTCGCAGTCGGGTGAGAAGATCGGCCACGGTGGCGTGGGAGGCTCGGGTCACCCCCATCATAGGTCCCAACCCAGCGCGCGCCAGAGGGCTGTGCGCCGTGGAGAGCATTTCTGCCCTCCCGTGCCACAACATCCAGCAGGACCGCCTACCTAGGTGCTGGAAAGTCCGGCAAACACACAGGCAAAGCGGTCATCAACGTCGAGTCGCGCCTGGAGTTGAGCGTGGACCGCGGATCGCTAGTCCGCGGACAGGTCCCTGGCCGGAGGCCGGTCGCCCGGGGGGGACACGTTCACAGTGATCCGTTTCAGGGGTTCAGAGAGAAGGGGGTGCGCGGCGTCTCCCCTTGCGAAGACGGCAGTCTGCGGTGTGGATCTTCGACGGCCATCGAACGAGACCTACCGCGGCTCCCCGCTGAGCCTCCTGAGCGCTGCGCGAGCCTCGGCGACATGGGGTTGGAGCTCGCGGTCGGCGTTCCGCCACACCTCGGTGACGAAGCGGTAACACCGGGTCGCGGCCGGACGATCCCCGAGCCGTTCCGCGATGCGACCCGCGTCGAGGACGCCCAGCACCCAACTTGGAGAGATACTAGGGAGGTCACTGTCGAGCAGCGCGACGGCCTCTCGATCCCGGCCTGTGGCGTGGAGCAATCGGAATCTGATGAGCGGGAGGAAAGAGGACGCGGCATCGGCCCCATACGAAACGTGACCGGGGCACAGGGAGTCAGGGAACATGGCGAAGCGGCGCAGCGCCTCGGTCGTGTCCTGCCGGGCCAGTGCGAGGGCCGCGCGCGCGAGCTGGTAGCTCCCGCGTGTCCCCTGGATCGCTGGGACGCTGGACGTCTTTCTAGCGGCCAGGCTATCTCTGCGCACCAGCGCGAGCAGCGACGCCGTGTCGCGCTGCGAGGCCCACCATAAGGCCGCGCCCAGCGTTCGATGGCAGCGGGGCATCCAGCGCGCTTCCGCCACCGAAGCCTCCTCCGCTGCGCTGTGCAACCACTGGCTGAAGACGGCGCCGGCGGTGTCCGGGGGAACAGCACCTGCCAACGCCAGGTCTGCGAAGACCACTCCGGCCCGGTTGCCTAGCAGAGCATAAGATTCGTGCAGGTGCCCCCGGTAGGACAGCATCATCTCCAGCACACCCTTCGCAAAGCCAGTGTCCGTGGCGGGGCCGACGACGGGACCGCCGGCGGCGACGTGCCCTCCGGCGGCGAGGAGCCGCGCGAGCCGGATGGCCGTCTCGGCGGAATCCGGCCAGAACCACACGACGCCCCATGCGTAGTAGAGCATCCGTGCTGATGCAGTGTCGAGGAGGCGCCGCAGCTCAGACGACTGGGCGCGCCGCGGGTCGAGTAGCAAGGCGACGAGCCCGATCCCTTCACCTTCAGGAACCCCAGCAGTCAAAGCGAGATAACTCGTGACGTACCGCCTCGCTCTCGCGGTGTCGTACCCAGCAAGGGCGAGCTGGACTAGATGGAAGTAGGCCGCAGCGAATGTCGAGTCGAGCGCGATGGTGCGCTCAAACGCTTCCAAGGCTTGCCACGGTGTGCTCCCCATCACGAACCCCCCGTGGAAACGCAGCTCAGCGAGTTGATACCATGCCATTGGATCGTCGGGGTACAAGCGGACAGCCTCTTCCAGGGTAGCGAATGCTCGTCGGAGCTGAGACCAGTAGGCATGATCGAGGGTGTCCTCCGTCGCGGCCCCCAGGGAGTCCGCGGTGATCAACAAGCTGTCCCGCGGGGCGAGACCGTGATTATGCCGTCCGGCCTTGAGATACAGCGGTCCCGCGTCTTCCAAGTTCCATGAATGCGCCGAGCCAAGGTGATTCAGTGCGAGCGCGAACCCGCTGTCGAGCGCGACGGCGCGCTCGTACTCCCCGATCGCCGAGTCCAACGAGAGCCGGCGAGAAAACTGTTCGCCTCGGAGGAAGGCTCTCAGCGCAGGCAAGGATTTCGTGCCAGCAGCGCTCAGGCGGATGTGGCCAACCGGCGCCGCCGCGCGTACGTCGCGGAGCACATCGAGTGTGACGGAGTCCGCGAGCCGATCGATCCGATCCGTTTGATCCGACCGCTCAATTTCGATCAGAGTCTTTCCGCTCGCGACGTCGAGCACGAGACCGCGCAGCCGCATGGAGTCGGGGCCTTCCAGGGCGACCGTGCCGAAAAGCGCCAAGCCAGCCCTCGTGCGCCGACCCAGGTCAGCCGCCGCGATGGCATCGGCATGCCCCTGCCAACGACGTAGGACCACACTGAGGGGCACGACGTGCAGTGTTCCGGCGCCGTCCATGTCGCGGGAGAGCACGTCCACCAGACCCTCTCGCCACAGGTCCAGCTTCCGGTCCAGTACGTCGAATGGGGCGATGGCGAGGAGATTGGCATCGAGCGCCGGCGCGCGCTTGCCGTACGTGAACAGTACGGCTCCAGCGATCGTCACGAGTGCGGCACTCAACGCGAGGGCCACTCCGGTCCGACTGAGTCGCCGAGGCGCCTGCGGTGCCCCCGCACCGGCACCGAGCGCATCGGCAAACAACGCCGCCGTGGCGAACCGATCGGCAGGCGTCTTGGCGAGGGCCCGCGCGATCGCCTGCTCGACGGCAGGAGTGACCGCCGCGCGCATCGCGCTCACCCGCGGCGGGGGCGCTGAGAGATGCTGGCGGACGATGCTCTCCGCGCTCGGCCCGGTAAACGGCGGCTCCCCCGCCAGCATCTCGTACAACACGCACCCGAGACTGTAAAGGTCGCTCCGCCCATCCACCGGCTCCCTTCCGGATGCCTGCTCGGGGCTCATGTAGCCCGGCGTCCCAATCGCTATCCCGGTCTCTGTTAGTCTGCCGCCCGCGGCCGCCGTGATTGCTCGCGCGATGCCGAAATCGCTCACGACCGCGTGTCCGACCTGGAACAGAATGTTCTCCGGCTTGATGTCGCGGTGCACGACGCTATGGCTGTGCGCGTAGCTCAGCGCCTCCGCTATGTCCCGCGTGATCGCGAGCGCGTCTTCGAGCGGGAGCTGTTTCTCCCGCTCTAATCGACCCCGAAGGGTTTGCCCCTCCACTAACGGCATCACGTAGTAGAGCAAGCCGCCGGCCTCACCGGAGTCGTGGAGGGGCAGGATGTGAGGGTGCGTGAGACCCGCGGCGATCTCGATCTCGCGGAGAAACCGCTCCGGCCCGAGAGCGGCCGCGAGCTCGGGTTTCAGGATCTTGATGGCGACTCTGCGATGGTGCTTCCGGTCCTGGGCGAGGTAGACCGTCGCCATCCCGCCGCGGCCGAGTTCGCGCTCGATCGTATACCGGTCGGCGAGTGCAGCTTGCAGACGGGCGATTAGATCGGCCAGGCGGCGACTCGGGGCGCGGGACAACCCCATCATAGGGCCGGCGCCAGCGCGCGCCAGAGGGCCGAGCGTCAGTGCCGCATTTCCGCCCGCCCCGGGAGATGCGCAGAGGATTGGTCATCCGCTGCGCGGCCCTAACCCATGCGGGCGCTTCTGATTGAACAGTGCTGTGCCGTGTGGTTTGCCGTCTTGGCCACGGTCACTCGCGTCGTGGGTTACCTGCCTCACGCCCGGGGGTCTGACCCTCCGCGCCGTCCGGCTCCCATTGACGGCGGTTGGATGGGTGTCTCCTCAGTGCTCGCCGGCGAGCCGCGCCATCCGCGCTCGAACGTCGCGCACTATCGGCTGGAGTCCAGGATCAGCACCCTTCCAGAGGTCCACGAAGCGACCGTAGTACTCGCGCGCCTTGGCGCGGTCGCCGCGGCGTTCGTAAAGCTCCCCCAGCCGCCGCAGGCTCGCCGGGAGAGTACACCGGAGGTAGTTGACGTCCTCGGTCGTTCCTGCGTCGGTCGCCACCTGCTCGTAGGCGGTCAACGCGGAATCGGGTTGCCCGGCTTGCTCGTAAGCCAGCCCCAGTTCCCAGTCGCCGCACGCGTGGCACCACCGGCCCCCCCAGGGGTCGCGCCCGACCCCCTGCCGGAAGGCGCCGATGGCGTCCTGCGACCGCCGCTCCCCCAAGGCAACATAGCCGCGCAGGTATCGCCCCCACAGGTTGCGGACTTCGTCGGGGCGACTCGCCTCGTACTCGGCGAGCAGTCGGCGGGCGACGTCGGGCCGTCCCGCGATAGCGTAGGTCGTCACCAGGCTGGCGTAAGGGCGAGCGAAAACAGGAATCTGGTCGAGCGGGTGCTTGGCAAGGGCAGCCTGCATCAAGCGCAGCGCTCCGGCCGAGTCGTGCCGCAGCACCGCATACCCAAAAGCGAGCAAGCTGCTAGCGAAGACCGATCCACCGGGATCACCGCGCTGCTCCTCCACGGCCGCAAACTGGTGAAACTGCCGCTCGGCTTCCGCGAGCTGGCCCTGGATCTGGCTCAACACCCCCAGATTGGCGTGGACGTCTGCCTGCTGCGCTGGCTCCCGGAACCGGAGCCCGACATTCACCCATCCCCGTTGGGCACTGTCGTAGGCTCCCACCCCGGCCGGAAACCACGCACGCGCTGTGTGGTAATCGTAGCTCTCGGGAAAAGTCTTCGCGAACTGCGCAAGCGTTTGCCGCGCCGGATTCACCTTCCCCTGGGCGAGCTCGAAGTCGATCAAGTCCCGGAAACCGATGCCAGCGGGCTCGAGGTGGGTGGCTCTGGCCTCGAGTGACTCGGCTTCGGCAAACTGCCCGCGCGCCGCTACGATTAAGGCAAGATTGGTGAGGGCAGTATTGTCATCTGGATCGAGGGCCAGGGCTTGGCGATAGGCGGCCTCGGCTGAGCCGAAGTCTTCGGTGACGTTCCAGGAGTAGAAGGCGGCAGTGTGGAGCCGCTCGACCTCCGGCAGGCGGTCGCGCAGCGTGTAAGCGTGGCGGAGGGCAGCCACGACTTGGTCGCGGCCCGAGCCAAGATGAAGCCCGGAGACGCCCAGTTTGCGCCAGGCCATCGCGAAGTTGCTGTCGAGCGCGATCGCCTGTTCGAACAGGGACGCGGCGTGCGCGTAGTCGCTGCCGTCGAACGCCCTGACTCCTTCTGAGTAGAGCCTCAGCGCCGGGAGCGAGACGGTCGTCACCCGCTCGAGCGGCGGCCCGGCCCGGATGGTGCGCAGCGACTCGCCGATCCGCTCGCGCAGGCGGCGCGACAAGTGGTCGATCGCCGCTACCAGCCCGCGGTCGTCGGCGGCGGTCTCACGCAGGGCCACCAGATCGCTCCCATCCGCCGCTCCCACCAGCCGGGCCGAGAGGACGAATCCCTGGCCGGCCATGCTGACCTCGCCCACCACTACGGCCTTAGCCCCCTCGCGCGCGGCCACCTGCCGCGCGACGCCCGGCGTGAGCGGTGCGGCGGGGTCGCGCTGCATCCTGATGAGCGCGTCCGACACGGCACCGGCGGAGACCAGCGTCACGACTTGGGTCTGCGCCAGGTCGATACGGAACGCTTCGGTCAGGGACTGCCCCAGGCCCACGTCCGCAGTCCGATTGTCGAAGTCGGCCACGATCAGGCGGTCCTTCTCAGCCAGCCGCCCCGTCGCCAGCAACGTAGCGAGGGGGCCGATGCCGAGGAGGCGCATCGTAGTCCACGCCGCCGTCCCTACACCCAGTGCCGCGAACGCGAGCACGCCACCCTGGGTCGCCCGGCGCCACGTGAACAACCCGCGGACGCCGCCGGCTGGCGGCGTCGCGACGCGCCCGCTGGCCCGCGCCTGGGCGCGACGGCGCTCGAGTAGGCCTGTGAGCAACATGATGGGAAAGCCAAGCAACAGCAGCACCACGGCGCCGGCGAGCACCCAGTCGGGGAGGCCGAGGAAGCGCACCAGCATGTAGACCGCGCCGAGCACCCCGGCGGACGCGGCGGCGAACAACGCTGCGACGCGCACGGGGTGGCCCCGGCGGATCGCGTCCTCAGTGCCACTTGAGATGGTAGCCGTGGCGCCCGTGGGCGGCATGCTCCCACTCGGCGTACTCATCGCCTCGAGCTGGGCTCCGACTTCGCCGGCGGTCTGCCAGCGATCGGCCGGGTGCTTCTCAAGGCAGCGCATCACGAGCGCGTTTAGCGCGGGCGGGATCGCCTCCCGGTGCGTGGTGACGGGCTCGGGCTTCTTCGTGACCTGAGCGGCCAGCGTCGCCTGCGCGGTGGCGGCGATGAACGGCGGCCGGCCGGTGAGCATCTCGTAGCCAAGTACCCCGAGCGCGTAGAGATCGGCCCGGTGATCTACGTGCGGATCGGCGGCAGCCTGCTCAGGGGCCATGTACGCGGGGGTGCCAAGCGCGACACCGACCGACGTCAGCGAGCCACCGCTCGAGGCGCTCACTGCCTTCGACACGCCGAAGTCGGTGACCACCGCGTGCTTCCCCGAGATCAGCACATTGTCCGGCTTGACGTCGCGATGCACGACCCCGTGAGCATGGGAGTAAGCGAGGGCGTCGGCGACGTCGGCGAGGATGCGGATCGTCTCGCTCACCGGGAGCTCGCCTTCGCGGCCGAGCTTAGTGCGCAACGACTCGCCCTCGACGAGCGGCATCGTGTAGTAGAGCAAGTCCCCGGACGCCGCGGCAGACAGCAGGGGAACGATGTGCGGGTGCTGGAGGGAGGCGGCGAGTTCGACCTCGCGCCGGAAACGCTCGATGTTGACGCCGGCGGCCATCTCGGGCGGCAGCACCTTGACGACGACTTGGCGCTTGAGCGCGGTCTCGTGCGCGAGGAACACGCGGCTCATCCCCCCGCCACCGAGCTCCCGCTCGATGCGATAGGCGTCGCCCAGCGCAACTTGAAGGCGAGCCTTGAGGTCGCCCATAAGGCTGCTAAGATAGGGTTCCGCACGCGCTTGGGCGAGCAACGCCCGAGGCGGCGCAGTCGAGAGGGAAATCAAACGGGGCGGGTGTAGGGCCGCCTAATCGTGTGGAGACGGGCCCCGAGATCCCGCCGTAGGTGCCTGCTTAAGGAAGAGGCGCGGTATCATCGGCGATCAGGCAGACGCACGGTCACGCGGGTTCCGCTTCGGCGCGAAATCCCAGAGCGTCGCCAGCCCGAGTGGCAAACACCTCGGCAAAGCACTTCGTAATGCCGGCTGCGAAGGAAGGTTAGATACGCGCTCCGGACTCGCAGTCCGCGGCCCGACTTGTGCCTAACCGGGGGAACAGCGGGGGACATGCCCTCGAAAGCACGCGCCGCCGCAGCAATCTCTGAGGGCGTGAGAACCCTCAATCCCCTTGGCTGCCCGATGAGCGGCAGCGCGTCGTCGTCGAAGTAGAATTGCCGTTGTGCGCTAGCATTCTTCCAGGGGGCGGTTGATCACCGGGCGCCCGGCGGGGCGACGCACCGTAGCTTTCGGGCGAGCTGTTATGCCTCAACGCCGCGACACTGAGGAATACCCAAATGCCACCACTTCCCGATCTAACTGGTGGCCACAAGTACTTGCTGGATGTCTCAGCGATCCCAGATCTCGTTCGCCTAAGGATGGCCTGCCTCCCGGCTTTCTCGTCCTATCGCGCTTCATAGACGACCTCTTGCAGCAAGCATCACCGGAACAGGGCGCGCGCGTGTTGCAAGATATGATCCGATACGACGAAGACGAGGCGGGTGGCTTGACCGTAATATCACCGACCGATTTCGCCGCTATCGCTGAGGCCTACCAACGTTTCAGGGCTCGCGGCGTTATCGATCTCATCGGAGAGGAGCGCCCACCGGAGGAGCTAAGTTCGGTCATCGAACGTCTGCTTGCTGTTGATGGGTCCGACAGCGTGGCACAGTTGCGCGATGGCGCCACAGTAACTGCAAAGGGTACCTTCGCGCGCCATCTATCAAGCATTCTAGGATACTCACGTCGCACGGGAACAGCGATCATCTCTAAAGGTGGAGGCTTCATCAAACGAGTGACGCAGTACCTAGCCAGCTTCGAACTGCCCCGTAGGGCGGACGCCCTTGTCGCAAGTAAGGCCGCGTTGATGGAGCGCCTGTACGCCAAAGCGAGTGGTGTGCGTGCTGGCACGTTTTTCGTCGGCGCTGTTGTCGTCGTGACGGGACTTTTCGTTACAGGAGGTTTCGTTCTTCCGGTGGGTGTCGCAGGAGCGGTGCTGTACTTCGTTGATCCGTAGGCGTTGAGGCCTAACAAGCAGTTGGAGCCGACAGCCTGCGCCGTCCTGCTTCGCTTTCGAGCCCCCGGGTGGTGCGCCCGCTGCGGCTCAACCGCAAGGCGCGACATGCCAGGCTGCGGTGCGGAAGCGAGTGACTAGGGCGTCTGGCTCATGATTCTGCGCAGTCGTCTCGAGAAGGCACCAATGTGGTCAAAAGCGGTCACGAGATGCCAGTGCCGGAGCATAAAACGGCGGGCCCGCACGGGACCCCTCGTCTTTTCAGTCCGCTGCTCTACCAACTGAGCTACCTGGCCGGAAAGCACCAAACCTCATCAGCAACAACAAGTTCCGCAAGCGGAGCGTCACCAAACCATTGACCGCCCAACTCACAGTGGGACAACACAGTGAGACTCACGGCTTCCGCTGCTCCAGCTCGGCAACTTCATTCCGGGAAGGCGCGGTCGAGCCGGAACGTCCCTTGCTTTGAGGTGCGGCGTGCTGCAGCTCAGTCTCCCTTCCTGATGTCGGGCGTGCCGGAGCAGTGTCACCTCCACCCCCAGAACCCTGCGAGGTAACCCAGCATGTTCGAGTCGGCCCGATGGCCTGTATGCCCCCGACTTCTGGTTGCGGCTCGTGCCGCGCATGTGGCGCGGACGCGGCAGCGCCGTGGCGTGTAGCGGCCTGGGACAGCGGCATTGTGCGGGGGTGTGACTCTTCGTGCGGGCATCGTTGTTGCGGCGCAACCGCATCACCGAGAAATCGACGTGCCAGCCCCGACGCGGGTTTGCTGGCCCGGCAGAGCAAGCGTTCACCCAACCCTTGAAGGAGCGTCGTATCCGCTTCCGGAGCACCGGCTGGGCGACGAGGGTCGTGGTGGGAATAGCGAGCGCCGCCGCACCCTTTCTGTCCGGCGCGTGCAGCAATCCCACAGAGGCGCCGCCGCCGCGGCTCGTCTTCGTCACCCAGCCCACGGCGACGATCGCCGGCACCCCGATCTCGCCCGCCGTGCAAGTGATGGTCCAGACCGCTTCCGGCACGCCGCTGACGAGCGCCACTGACCCGATCAGTATCGCGCTCGGTACGAATCCGACGAGTGCCACGATGCGCGGGACGACGACGGCGAGTCCGATCAATGGCGTCGCGACATTTGCGGGGCTAGCCATCGAGACTGCGGGGGTGGGCTATACGCTCACCGCTTCGGCTCCCTCGCTGACAGGTGCCACCAGCGCCGCGTTCGACGTCTCCGCCGGGGCGCCGTCCCAGCTGTGGTTCCGGACGCAGCCCGCGAACATTCGTGCGGGTAGTCTCTTCACACCGCCCGTCGAAGTCGCAATCGCGGATGTGTTTCACAACACCGTCGCAAGTGCAAGCGGTCTGATCACCGTCGCGCTCGCGGGCGGTCCCACGAACCCGGCACTCCTCGGGACTCGCACCCTCGCCACGGAAGGAGGGGTCGCGCGCTTCGGGGATCTCTCGATCCAGACAGCGGCCACAGGATACACGATCGTCGCATCGACCGCACCCTATCCGTCCGTCTCAAGCGCGCCATTTTCGGTCGCGGCGGCAGCGCCTGCCCGCATCGCCTTCACCGTTCAGCCCGCGGATGCGCAAGGGAACATCGTGATGCCCCGCGTGGAGGTCACGGTCCGGGACGCGTTCGGGAACGCTCCGCCGGACACGGTCACAGTGGCGATCGGGGTCAACCCGTGGAGCGGACCGGGGACGCGGCCGGGAAAGTTGTCGGGGACTTTCACGCGCGCTCCGGCCAACGGCGTGGCGAGCTTTACGGACTTGAAGGTCGACAAACCCGCCAGCGGGTACACGCTCCGGGCCACAGCCGGACCAGTGAGCAGCGAAAGCACGCCGTTTCACGTAGGGCTGACGTTCAGTTCCATCTCGGCCGGCGTCGTCCACACCTGCGGCTTGACGAGCGGCGGCGCGTATTGTTGGGGCGATAACTACAACGGCAGGCTCGGCGCAGGCACCGGCATCTTCGCCGCCGACTCGGTGCCCACACTCGTGAGCGGCGGGCTCATCCTGGGGGCGATCGCTGTGGGGGCCAACCAGTCCTGCGGCGTGACGACGGACCACGTAGCCTACTGCTGGGGGGCAAATGATAGCGGCGAGCTCGGGACCAGCACCACGACGCCGAGCCCCACGCCCATGCCCGTCAGGGGCAACCTCAGCTTCATGTCGATCAGCGCTGGATGGTCGGACACCTGCGGCGTGACGACGCAGAACGCGGTGTACTGTTGGGGTGCCCGAATGGCGACCGGGGACACGACGCGAATCACCGCCCCTGTGCTGGTCGCGGGAGCGGGCACGACGCTCCGCTTCGCCTCCGTCAGCGCGGGCGAGCAGTTCGCCTGCGGCCTCACGGTGGATGAGGTGGTGTACTGTTGGGGCCGAAACGACTTCGGACAGCTCGGCAACGGTGCGACCGTCGACAGCCCAGGGCCGGTGGCCGTCGCGGGGTCCGAGTCGGGGCTACGCTTCACCGGCGTGTCGGCCGGCACTGATGCGGCCTGCGGCCTCACGCCCGCCGCTGCCGTCTACTGCTGGGGAGCCAACAATGACGGCCAACTCGGGAACGGCGCACCGACCTCGTACTCGTCGACACCGGTGCTCGTCACCGGTGGTCTCCCCTTCGCCGCGGTCAGCGTCGGAGCCGGTGCCGCGTGCGGTGTCACCACCGACCACACCCCGTATTGTTGGGGGTTCAACTGGTCCGGTCGCTTGGGGAACGGCACCGAGACGAACAGCGCGGCGCCGGTGGCGGTGAGCGGAGGGCTCGCCTTCATGTCCATCACCCTAGGATTTCACGGCTGCGGCATCACCTCCACCGGAGCGGCGTACTGTTGGTCGTCGAACGATTACGGCCAACTGGGCGACGGCACTCGGGTCCTTATGCGGCTGGCGCCCGTGCCGGTGATCCAATGAAGCTGGCCCGGTGGCTCGCGTCCGTGGTGCTCGCGCTGTCGTGTCATGGGGAAGCGACTGCTCCCACTCGTGCTGGGGCGCGCCTCGTGATCGTGGAGGGGGATCAGCAGCAGGCGAACGTCTGTGCGGCTGTCCCCGTGGCCCCCGCCGTCCGCGCCGACAGCGCGGGCATGGCCCTGGTGGGTGTCCGGGTGACCTTCAAGGTGACCTCGGGAGGGGGGACGGTGACCGGGGATTCGGCCGTGACGAATGCCGCGGGCGTCGCAACCGTTGGCGGTTGGACGCTCGGTGCTGATGCGGGGGCGAACACGTTGACGGCACGGAGCCCGGCCATAGCGACGACCGTCACCTTCGCCGCAATGGGGCACCCCGAGCCCGTACTCCACAACGTCATCAGCTACACAACGGAGGCCCCCGGACTACCGGCCGTCGCGGTGGTTCGGCCCGACGGCACGTGTCGGCGGCGGCTCACGACGGATGACTTCGCTTACGCCGGGCCGGCGATCTCCCCCGATGGGCGGCGGATTGCCGTGGGGCGGTACCGGAATGGGTGGGATGGCATCTGGCTCATGAACGCTGACGGGACCGGCCTCACTCAGCTCGTGCGGCGTTCGAACCTCGACGGTGATCCCGCGTGGTCACCAGACGGGGCGACAATCGCGTTCGAGAGCCAGAACTCCACGCCCTACGGCCCGGTCGACCGCATCTTCCTTGTGAAGGTGGACGGTACCGGCCTACGGCAGCTAACGCCCGACACACCCAACTATTCCTTCGACGGCGGACCCTCGTGGTCCCCAGATGGCACGCGCATTGTCTTCTCCCGGACCGGGTCGCTGTACGTCATTAACGCGGATGGCACGGGTCTGACCGACCTGGCGCGGGGTGGCGAGTATCCGTCCTGGTCTCCCGACGGCGTCCACATTGTCTCGGGTGCGTCGTCTACGGGGTGGTGGCTCCTCACCATGGTCAATGCCGACGGTACCAACCCCGTGACCGTGACGCGCGACACCCTGCAGTTGGGGATGCCGCGTTGGTCACCGGACGGTGCCTCGCTCGTGTTCTACGAAGTCCTGGGCACGGCGCCACAGCTGATCTCCCAACTCTTCACCATCCACGTCGATGGAAGCGGGAAGACGAGGCTGAGCGCGGCCGCCGTCAACGAGGGCTGGCCGAGCTGGAGCCGGCTGCCCTGACGTGTAAGAGGACGTCACATCTGCGGCGTTCGCAGTGCTATTATCCACCCTTCCGATCCACCGAGCCCTCCAATGCGCATCGCGTTCTCGCTTGCCGCCACAGCTCTCGCCGTCACGTCGCTCGTCGGACAGGAACCGTTTCGGCCGCCCGTGGTCGGCCGCTGGGACTTGACGCTCACGGCGAGCGACGGCCGCAAGTTGCCCTCGTGGCTCGAGGTGCAGGTCTCGGGCAATCACGTGCTCGTCGGGCGCTTCGTCGCGGTGGTGGGGAGCGCTCGGCCGATTGCCAGGCTCGATTATGCGAACGACACGTTGCGATTCGCGATTCCGTCGCAGTGGGAACGAGGCAGTGACGACTTGCGGCTCGAGGCGGTGCTGGCCGGCGACGCGCTGTCGGGTGCGGTGACGATGCCCGACGGGACGCGGCTGCCGATGACGGGCGTGCGCGCGCCGTCGCTCCATCGCAACGCTCCGCCGCGGTGGGGCACGCCGGTGCGGCTGTTCAACGGGCGCGATCTGACGGGATGGCATCCGGCGGGCGGCGAGAATCAGTGGAAGGTGGTCGGCGGTGTGCTGTCGAATCAGAAGGGCGGCGCCAATCTCGTGACCGATCGGACGGTCACCGATTTCAAGCTGCACGTCGAGTTCCGTTATCCCGCTGACGGCAACAGCGGCATTTACCTGCGCGGTCGTCACGAGGTGCAGATCGAGGATCCCGCTGTCGGCACGACGCCCTCCGAGGCGCTCGGCTCGATCTACGGGTTCACCGCGCCGAACGAGTCGGTCGGGAAGAAGCCCGGTGAGTGGCAGACGTACGACATCACGCTGGTGGGGCGACTGCTGACGGTGGTGCTGAACGGGCACCGGATTATTTGTGAGCAGAACATCCCGGGGCCGACGGGTGGGGCGCTCGACAGCAACGAAGGCGCGCCGGGGCCGATCTTCTTACAGGGAGATCACGGGCCCGTGGAGTATCGCAACCTCGTCCTGACTCCCGCTCGCTGAGAGCCTAGCATAGGAGCCGAGATCTCGATTTCCATGAACCGCTAGACGAGATCGTAGTTCAGGGTGAACGGATACTCGGAGCCGTGACTAAGCGCGGAGGTGCCATCGCCGCGCAGGCCACGCAGCTCTCCTGTCGCCGATCCAGGAATAACGGAATATGACTCCTTGGCGTGCCCGCTCTCGAACATCCCGATGCGTTGCAGCACAAATGTTCCGGCCTTACCACCAATTCGGCCAACAATCCGCTCGAGACCGACGAACGCAGCGGAGCCATCGCTGCTG
>Ga0209156_10001170_pt1 | contig 21522 bp, 21 predicted proteins | sample GraSoiAngelo_124_FD_185881 | JGI IMG/M metagenome (GOLD analysis project Ga0209156, IMG submission 185881) | Grasslands soil microbial communities from the Angelo Coastal Reserve, California, USA - 14_0927_05_20cm (SPAdes) (version 2) | ecosystem: Environmental > Terrestrial > Soil > Grasslands...
TCCGTCCTGATGATGAAACTCCGCAAGACACGATTCGGGAAATGCTGGGCTGGAGACCCGGCTGGAATTTTCGCGGACTTGCCCACGAGATGGTTAAGGCGGAGCTCACTACAACCGATTCGGCACATCAGGGCAGGATCGCTGGGTGCGTTTCCTGGGCTGTGGAGGCAGGCGCGTGTGGGTTGCAGACAGAAGATAACGCAGGGACCCGCCTGCCACTGCAGGAAGCGTTGCTTGCCATTTGGAACGCCGGTTCTAGTTTGGCGCGGTGAAAAAAATCGAGGCGATTATCAAGCCCTTCAAGACCGAACCGGTGAAGGAAGCGCTTATGGCCGTGGGCGTGGAGGGAATGACTCTCACTGAGGTAAAAGGCTTCGGGCGACAAAAAGGTCACAGCGAAATTTATCGTGGCACGGAGTACACGGTCGATTTTCTCCCGAAAGTAAAATTCGAGATGGTTGTTCCGGACGATCGTGCGCAGCGCGCTGTCGAAGCGATTCTAGGCGCAGCCAATACTGGCAAGATCGGCGATGGAAAGATCTTCGTCAGGCAGGTGGAAGAGGCGGTGCGCATTCGAACAGGGGAACGGGGAATGGAGGCGCTGTAAGTGCGACGTGCTCACGCGTTAAGTCGTTGAAAGAGTTACAAAGTGTAAAGACGTAGTTGCTATAAACCGCTAACTGTGAATACCACGCCGCTGTAACGATGTAGCTGTTCAACGCTGTAACGATTTAACGTTTCACGATTCGCGATTCAACACATGTACGAATACTTATTGTCGATCTTTCTCGGGATCGTCGAAGGGCTGACCGAATTTCTTCCTGTAAGCTCGACCGCACACCTGCGCATCTGCGAAGCGCTGCTGCATATCGACCTTCACGACGGTTTCTGGAAAATGTACACCATCGTCATTCAGCTTGGCGCAATTCTGGCGTTGCCGGTTTATTTTCGGGAGCGCATCGTGACGTTTCTTCGGACCTTTCCAAAAGGCGAACGCGGCGATCGCACAATCTTTGCGCATCCATTGAGCCTTACGCTAATTGCATTCGTCGTAACGGCGGTTCCGGCGTGGGCCTTAACAAAACAGATCGGCAAGAATCTGGAAAATCTCTGGGTTATGGCATTGGCGCTTCTCATTGGGGGAATCATCATGTGGGTGGTTGACACCCTTTTCACGCGACCGCGCGTCATGCACATGGAAGAGATGACTTTGCCGCAAGCGATCTGGATCGGCGCAGCACAAATCCTTTCCGCAATCTTTCCCGGAACGTCCCGATCAATGTCCACGATCGCCGCCGGGCAGGTAGTTGGCATGTCGCGTCCGGCCGCGCTCGAATTTTCGTTTTTTCTGTCTATGCCCACGATGCTGATGGCTACTGGGTACGATTTCGTAAAAACAGTGATGCCGTACTACCACGAGGTGAATATCACACCACTAAAGATGAATGGTCATGAATGGATCGTGCTGGGGATTGGATTTGTGGTCTCGTTTTTCGTGGCGTTGGCCGTGGTGGCTTGGTTCATGCAATGGGTGCGCACGAGGGGCTTCGCGCCGTTTGCTCTTTACCGGATTGTACTCGGGCTTGGGTTACTGATACTGCTGGTCCGCGGCTTCGTCGTATAGTCGCAGGTTTGGTAACTTGTAATTACGCGCTTGCGAATGGCGCCGGATTGCTTATCAGGCGTTTGATGCTGAAAAGGCTTTCGACCGCATTCCTTTGCGGCTTGGCTATCGCTGGACAACTGAGCGGGCAGGAGGTGGTCGTCGCTCGCGAAAGGCAACCAGAGGCTTCCGAGCAAGCAACGCGACCACCTGAGCGGGCGGAGCCGGAATTGGGGGCATCGACGCAAACCAAATCTCACGCGCGCAAAGACGAATCGACTTCTCCTGCACCCACGCTCGAGCAAATGCGGCTGGCGGGAGCGCTCGCGGCGGAGCGACAAATGGGCCGAACTCTTCAAGAATCGAGCACAGCAGTGGGGTCCAATTCACAGACCGCCACAGCGGGAAACTCGAATGCTTCAGGAGCTGTGGAGCCGACGAGAAAAGAAACGCGCATTGAGCAGAGTAGCGCGTCGCACGCATCGAATTCGCAGAAATCGGAAAAGATCGCTCCTGTCCGACCGACGATGATCGAGTCTGGAAAGCAAGAGCCAGACGCGTCTCCGCCGGGAAAAGCGGAAGCCCGGGATGGACAAACAATTGCGCCTCAATCGGCGAACAGGCCTTCCCGCAAACAGGAGACTAGAGCCAAAATATCGTATGGCCATCCCTTCTCTCTCGAAGAGCGGGAAACTTGACTGCTTAAAGTCAAGTTCGCATGTGTAATTCGCTTGTTCAGGTTCACGAGATTATTCTGCATGTCCCCCCAGATTTGAAGACTTGGCGCTGCATCGAGTCTTTAAGTGCGCGAAACGCTAGCCGTCTGCGGCGAGACGGTAGGGCTCGGAAAGGCAGCCGCCGCCAAACCGCAAAATTTGTTGCAGGCAAATAGTGCCAACATATTATTTGTTGGCAGTCCCGACTTGTGTCCTGACGGATGCATCGGGAAAATTTTTTGCCCGTTTCTAATTTCAATGGCGAACACAATTTTAATTGGGGCGCAATGGGGGGATGAGGGGAAAGGCAAAATCATCGACGTCCTCACCGCCAAGGCCGACATCGTTGTTCGCAGTCAGGGCGGGAACAATGCCGGACATACGGTTATCCACCGTGGCAGCAAATACGTGCTACATCTGATCCCATCCGGAATACTCCGGCGCGGAAAAACTTGCGTGATCGGAAACGGTGTGGTCATCGATCCCGTTGCCCTCGTCGCCGAGATTGATGGCCTCCGCGAATTAGGACTCACGATCGGCAGGAATCTACTCATTAGCGATTGTGCACATTTGGTTCTCCCATACCACCGTCTGCTAGACGAGCAGCGCGAACTGCGTCAGGGCCGGGCGAAAATTGGAACCACAAAACGCGGGATCGGACCGGCCTATGGGGACAAGGCTGCGCGCACAGGTCTGCGGATATCCGATTTGATGCAACCGATTGTTTTCTCAAAGAAGTTGCAAGCCAAAATCTCCGAGAACAACAGAATCCTGCAGGCGCTGGGTGCAAAGCCGATCAGTTTTCACCTGGTCAACAAGAGTTACCTTGCGGCTGGCGAAAGATTGCGCCCGTTTGTCGGCAACACGGTTGTGTTTCTCCATCGTGCCCTTGAGCGCGGCAAGGAGATTCTTTTTGAAGGGGCGCAGGGAACGTTTCTCGATATTGATCATGGCACCTATCCGTACGTAACTTCGTCAAACACGACGGCGGGCGGCGCGTGTACTGGCACTGGCGTGCCGCCACATCGGGTGGATCGTGTGATCGGGGTCATGAAAGCATATACTACACGCGTAGGGGAGGGTGCCTTGCCAACTGAAGATGTGCGCTTGACACAGATGCTCCACAGCTTGGGACGTGAGTTTGGCGCAACCACCGGGCGCAAACGTCGCTGCGGCTGGTTCGATGCCGTGGCGACTCGCTATGCGACAATGATCAACGGAATCGACGACCTTGCCATTACGAATCTTGATGGTCTCGACGATGTAGATCCGATTCACGTTTGCGTCGCTTACCGGCTAAACGGGAAACCTCTGAATGTCCCGCCAAGCGACGCAGTACAGCTTGCTAACTGCGAACCGATCTACGAAGAGGTCCGCGGCTGGAACAGTTCTACGCATTCGGCGCGAAAACTTTCGCAACTGCCCTTAGCAGCAAGAGAATATGTCAGATACATTTCCAAATTAACGGGAGCAAGGCTTTCTGTGATTAGCGTAGGCCCAGGACGCAGCGAAACCATCATTTTATAGCAACATCCGAACGTGAAAACCGTTCCGCGTCACGTCGCAATCATCATGGATGGCAACGGCCGTTGGGCGAAGGCGCGCGGCTTGCCGCGCATCAAGGGTCACGAAGCAGGTGCTCAAGCCGTTCGCGAATGCGTCGAGGGTTGTGGTGAATTGAAAGTCGAATATCTCACGCTTTACGCCTTCTCTGCTGAAAACTGGCAGCGTCCCAAAGGTGAAATCCTCTCGCTTATGCGTCTGCTCGAGAAGTTTTTGAAAGAGAAGACGCCGGAATTAATCGAGAAAAATGTTCGGCTTCAGGCGATCGGCCGATTGACCGATCTCCCGGAGAGTTCGCAGGAACAACTTCATAAAACGATCGAGCAAACTGCGGGCAATAACGGACTGACTCTGATCCTGGCGCTCAGTTACGGGGGGCGACTCGAGATCATCGACGGGATCAAGAGCCTTCTTCGCGCCATCGAGCTCGGCCACATCGACAAAGGGATGATCGATGTCGAGATGTTCAGCAAACATCTTTACACGCGCTATTATCCTGATCCTGATTTGCTCATTCGCACTTCGGGCGAAATGCGATTATCGAACTTTCTTCTTTGGCAAATGTCCTACACGGAACTGTACGTCACGCCGAAATTGTGGCCGGATTTCACAAAGAAAGATCTGTTTGCCGCAGTAGAAGAATACGGGCGCCGCCAACGTCGCTACGGAGGGGTCGAATGATTCAAACAAACACTCCTGCAACGGAATCTGCCAGCAATTTGCCTTTTTGCGTTAGCGCGAAGGTGCCATTCGATTGTCGAAGCAACCCGATTGCAATGAACTCATTTGTTTGTCGCGTGAAACGTTTCAGTTCCGGGACGGGAACTCCGTCGCGCGTTCGCAGGGAAAGCGCGATTTTCTCCGCGCGTTTCATTTCGCTCGTTAGATTTTCGGTGGATCCAATCGGTGATTGTCCCAACAAGGTCCGATCCGCATACGTGCGGTAATCAGCCAGATTTTGCCAACGTCGCATTCCAACGGTGGAAAACGCACTTGGGCCAACGCCGAGATAATCTTCGCCAGACCAGTAGGCGCGATTGTGAACTGACGAAAAACCGGGACGCGTGTAATTTGAGATTTCGTACTGTTCGTAGCCGGCGTGCTCTAGGATCGACATCGTCATTTCGAAGAAATCTGCATTGGTGTCCGGATCCGCTTTGAGTTCGCCGCGTGATTGGCGCGCAAAAAACTCCGTGTCCTCCTCGTATGTCAAGCAGTAAGCGGAAATGTGATCAGGGCCTAGCGAAATCGTTTTCTCCAGGGTCTGTCGCCACTGCCGGATCGTTTGGCCCGGAAGACCAAACATAAGATCGATATTGATGTTTGAGAATCGCGCGTCCCGTAGAATATGAAACGATTGCTCCGCTTGGGCTGCATTATGTTCCCGTCCCAGGATTCTGAGCAAGTTATTGTCCCAAGACTGAACTCCGAGACTAATTCGATTCACTTCGAGTCTGTGCAAAAGCGTCGCCTTGCGCGCCGAAACGCTTCCCGGGTTCGCTTCGATCGTCCATTCTTCCAGCGCTGACAGATCGAGCCGCTGGTGAAAGCCTTCGAGCAGAAATTCCAATTGCGAAGTGTTGAGCGCAGTCGGTGTGCCGCCACCGAAATAAATGGTTTTTGGCGATATCGCGAAAACGGCACGCTGCTCGTCAAGGTCGCGTAACACCGCTTCGCAAAATCGCCACGTTTGCGAACGATTGAGCAGGTCTTTGTAAAACGCGCAGTACGGGCAAATCCGTGCACAAAACGGGATGTGAACGTAGAGATGTCCGATTGGCCCGGCAGGGGCAGGCGTGTCGCCTGCGGTATTGGGGAATCCAGCCGACACCGCTGCTACTACAGGTGAGCAGTTGTGATTCGCCCCGTTATTCATAGAATCCGTTGCCACCGCCAAAGCACTTTGCCGATGCGAAACGTAGCTCTTGTTCTTTTCTGCGCCATTGGCTCTGGAGTCGCGCAAAGACCACAGCCTGTGCCCACGCCCTCCGTCGTCTATGCTGTGCACGATCCCGACTCAATCAGAGATTACAAAACAAATTCGCGTGTTGTCCGTGAGATGGTCAATCGGCTGGTCCTCGTTGCAACGGGTCAGCCTGACCTGGCGAAGGCGTGGGCGTCGTTGGTTTCTCCCAACGACAAGATTGGAATTAAAATCTCAGCAGCAGGCGGCGAACTTTTCACAACGCACCATGATGTCGTGAATGCCATCGTCGATGGGCTTGTCGCGGCAGGACATCCGCGCGGCAGCATTATCGTTTGGGATCGTTCCTTGGGAGGAATCAAAGACGCCGGTTATCGACCAGGAATCGATGGCTATCATCTCGAAGCAATCGCGCCGCGCGACGGATATGATCCGAAAGCCATTCTCTCCGCGCCTTTAATTGGAAAACTGATTTGGGGCGATTTGGATTACCGGGGCGATAAAGGAAAAATGCCGATGCTTTCCGACACTGAGAATACAAGCAACGTGAGTCATTTTTCGAAGACCATTTCAACTGAAATTACCAAGATCATCAATGTTCCGGTAATGAGCATCAGCGAAATGAATGGCATCGCCGGTTGCATTTACAATGTGACAATTCCGAACATCGACAACTGGCGTCGCTTCGCTCAAGGTTCTCGTTTTGGCGCGGAAAGTCTTGCGGAGATTTATAGCAATCCGGTTATCGCAAAAAAAGTCGTTTTCAATTTGATGGACGGCCTCATCGCGCAATACGCTGGCGGTCCTCAATCGCAGCCGAACTATGCGGTGCATCACGGGACGCTGTACGCGAGCAAAGATCCGGTAGCGTTGGATGCCATCGCGCTGAAACGTCTGGAGCAATGGCGAGCGCATGCGAGCCTGCCAGCTATTAGTCCCATGGCGGCTTACGTCGGTCTTGCCAGCCAGCTCGGCTTGGGTAACTCCGCATCAAATCGGATCGAGATCAGAAATATCGGTAGATGAACTCTCGTACTGTAGCCGGTGTCGACTTGTCCGCCGTAGCCTCGGCGAAGGCGGATGACCCCGGCTATGGATGATGATCACGTGGTGTTATCGAACTTTTCCCGCCGGCATCCCCGATGCCGGCTACAGGCCGTGAGCGCGCGATCACATCCTTCTGTCCGTGTGCTACGCACAGCGATTCTGCGTTCGGTCTCGCGTTCGTTTTACCTTTCGTTCCGATGTTTACCGGCGCAACTACGCGAACCGGTCGCGCTTGCGTATTTGCTTGCGCGAACAACGGACACAGTCGCTGACACGGCACAGATCTCTGTAGCTCAGCGAACAGAAACTCTTCAAATGCTGTCGAACGCGATCCAGGGGAAAGCTTCCCGCAAGATGATTGTCGATCTTCTTGCTTCGTTTGCGCCCTTACAAGAGAACCCGGCAGAACGACGGCTGATCGAATCGTTGCCAGATAGCTTGGAATGGCTCGAGCAATTGGAAAAGGCGGATCGTGATGAGATTCGCGTCCTCCTCGCGAAAATTACCAACGGTCAGATGCTCGATCTACTGCGCTTCAATAATCCAACAGAAATTCCCGCGCTGCGCACCGCCGCCGATCTGGATGAGTACACCTATTTCGTAGCAGGCTGCGTGGGCGAGTTTTGGACGCGTCTTTGCTTCAGGCGTCTTCGGGAGTTTGCCAGTCTAAGCGAAGATGAGATGATGGCGCTCGGGAAACGTTACGGCATGGCACTCCAGTTGATCAATGTCCTGCGCGATGCCGGTGCCGATCTGCGAGCGGGCAGATGTTATTTTCCTGAGGACGAATTGAGCACGGCACATCTGACGCCAGCCCAGATTCTCTCCGAACCAGAGCGCTTCCAGCCGGTTTACCGCGGTTGGGTCGAGAAGGCTGAGCAGGGGCTGGACTGTGGGATGCAATATTCGCGAGCGATCCGAAATCGCCGTGTCCGTGCTGCCACGGTTTTGCCAGCGCTGATCGGGGCACGCACGCTTGCACTTTTACGTCAAACCGGCGCAGCGGCATTGCATCGAAAGGTCAAGGTCCCGCGCCGCGAAGTGCGTGCGATGATTGTATCGCTTGCGGTTAGCTTTGCATCGCGTAAACGGATCGACGCGATTTTCGAACGGGTGAAATTGTAGCGGCGGTGTATGGCCGCCGATCAGGGTTGGCTTCGGCGCTCACAGAGCGCCGCTACAGAAAATAATTTCGCTGCCGTTCCGTGATCGGCCGCTCGAGTCGCTCGAGCACTAGCAACATATCTTCCCAGACTTTCCGCTTTTCGGAAGGCGCCTGATTTCGGAGTAAGTACGCCGGGTGATAAGTAATCATCAACGGCGTCCCGTTGTATGAATGCCATCGCCCGCGTAGTTCTCGCATCGTTCCGTGCGTGCCGAGCAAACCTTCCACTGCGACCGCACCGAGCGCGATTAACACCTTTGGCTGAATGATCTCGATCTGCTCCACAAGATACGGCCGGCAGGTCTGCATTTCCGTCGGCGTCGGTGCGCGATTTCCAAACGAGCCTGCCGGCGTGTCCGGCCGGCACTTAAGGATATTCGCGATGTAAACATCTTCGCGGGCAAAGCCCATCGCCTTAAGGATCTTGGTCAACAATTGTCCGGCGCGTCCGACAAATGGTTCGCCTTGCGCATCTTCATCCACTCCAGGTGCTTCGCCAACGAACATCAAATCCGCATCCGGATTGCCCACGCCAAAAACGGTCTGGGTTCGCGAACAGGCGAGATGCGGGCACTTCGTACAAACCCGAACCCGTTCGCGAATCGGCGCGAGCAAATCTGCTTTGTTTGGCGCGACGAACTGCAATCGTGCGAGGGCAGTTTTCGATGCACGCGGCGCGCGATCACTTGTCTGGCGAATTTTCTCCAGCGCCGCGATAACAAGATCGAGAGCCGGCGCGTTCATCCGGGCGCGATCATCCAGGATTTTGCGTGCGGCTGCAAATTCTTTGATGATCCAGCGATGAGCGGGGCGCTGAGCGATTATGATTATGGCCTGCCACGGGAATTGATTGCCCAGCGACCACTCGAACGGCGAGGGGATTCTCGGATGATGGTGCTGGACCGTCGTGCGCAACAAACCGAGCATCGCCAGTTCCGTGAACTAAAAAGGTTTTTACAGCCGGGAGACCTTCTTGTTTTAAACGATACGCGTGTCCTCCCGGCGCGAAGATTTTCCAATGATGGCGCGGTGGAATTTTTGTTTCTCGAACGTCTTGGCCCAAAGCGATGGAAATGTCTCGTCAAACCCGGGCGGAGAATGGGTCTTGGCGCATCTGCAAAGATCGACGATGTCATTTTGCAGGTTAAGGAAATCACGCCTGACGGTCAGCGCATCGTGGTGTTGGATGAAGATGTCGACCTTTATGCTGGTGGTTCAGTGCCATTGCCGCCTTACATCAGGCGTCCGAGCGATGAGGAGGATAAGGCGCGTTACCAGACGATTTTTGCTCGGGCTCCTGGGGCTGTTGCAGCTCCCACCGCCGGTCTTCATTTCACCCCGGAAATTCTGAGCGAGATTCCGCACACGTTCATCACGCTGCATGTGGGAACCGGAACATTTCTTCCAGTGCGATCGAGGAATCTGGCCGAACATCGCATGGAGACGGAGCACTTTTCCATTTCAGCCGAAGCGGCAAAAAAGCTCAACGATGCCAGCCGGATCGTGGCAGTTGGAACGACAACCGTTCGAACACTGGAGTCAGCGAAGCGGGTCTCCGAAAAAATTCTCGCGCAAGAGGGAACGACGAACCTTTTCATTTATCCACCATACCGATTCCAAGTTGTTGATAGTCTGGTGACGAATTTTCATTTGCCGCGTTCGACTTTGCTAATGCTCGTAAGTGCATTCGCTGGTCGCAAGTTTCTCCTTCAGGCCTACGGGGAAGCGATTCGTGAACGCTACCGGTTCTACAGCTATGGGGATTGCATGTTGATCATCTAGGTTTCCGTTTTGGGAATCGATCTGTAGCGGCAGGCGTGTCGCCTGCGGAGCGGCGCAGGGGGCAGCCGACACGGCTGCCTCTACAGAACATGTGTGCTATTTTCCGCTCAAATGTCGGATCAACCCAAGGGCGAGCTGGTCATCCAAACGATTGCGATGCCCAAAGACACGAATCCAAATGGCGACATTTTTGGTGGATGGCTAACATCGCAAATGGACCTGGGCAGCGGAATTCTTGCGGCGAAAACTGCGCAAGCGCGAGTCGTTACGGTGGCGATGGAAGGGATGTCATTTCTGCAACCGGTGCGGGTAGGGGACACCGTCAGATGTTATGCACGGGTGGAGAAAATCGGGCGGACTTCGATGACCATTCCGGTGGAAGTGTGGGTAACGCGTTATATGAAAGGCGAGCAGCTCCGCGTTACACACGGCGTCTTTACTCTGGTTGCTGTGGATGAGTCCGGGAAACCGATTCCGGTAAAACGCGGGAGTGCATAGTCGCTTCCGGATCATCCTGATCAATGACGCAGTTCGCTTATCTTTTCGAGCGGTTTCCCTCCTTCGGACAGACGTTTTGCTATCGCGAGGTAGCTGAGCTTGCTCGACAAGGCATTGCTCCGCCGATTTTCGCCATCCGGAACCCGAAAGATGAACCCTCCCAGGACTGGGACCAACGCATCGTTGAGCGTGTGCATTACCTGCCTGATGAGGAGGAACTGCTGCGCGAAGTCCACCGCGCTTCGAAAAAAGGAAAACTACCGGGAGAGGTTACCGCTGCTCTCGATCAGTGGGGCAGGCGCACCGATTTTCTCCGTCTCTATCAGGCGGTTTATATTGGACTGCGCTTGCAGGAAATTGGAATTCTCCATGTGCACGCCCACTTCGCCGGAATGGCCGCGCGCACTGCTTTCTGGATCGGCAAATTCTTCCCAATCAGTTTCAGTTTTACCGCGCATGCCAATGACATTTTCACGCCGCGCAAATTCGAGATCGGTCTGGATAAACTTGTCGATGCAGCGCTTGTGGTCGTTACCGAGACCGATTATGCGGAAAAATTCTTGCGCGAGCGCTTCCCAGATCGAGCGGATCGAATCCATCGCATCTACAACGGCCTGGCTCTCGCCCTTTTCAGGCGCGCAAGTTTTGTATCCACTCCGCCATTGATCGTCGGCATCGGCCGTTTGATCGCGAAAAAGGGTTTTGCCGACTTGATTCGCGCCTGTCGATTGCTTATGGAGCGACGAAAGTCATTTCGATGTGCGATCATTGGCGAAGGCCCGCTCGAGGAGGAACTGCACGAACAGATCGCCCAGCTTCACCTGCAAGACTGCGTCGAACTGCCGGGTGCAAAACCACAACATGAAATAAGGGAGTGTTTGGCGACGGGAACAGTTTTTGTACTGCCAAGTATGATCGATCCTGATGGCGGCATGGATAATCTGCCCACTGTAATCATGGAGGCGATGGCAGCTGGATTACCAGTCGTTTCGACGGCGATCGGTGGGATCCCCGAAATGGTGATCCAGAACGAAACCGGATTTCTCGTGCCACCAGGCGATGTCGTTGCGCTGACCGATGCGATCGAGCGTCTGTTTGACGATATTGGTTTGGCGCGCCGTCTTGCCGAGCGTGGATTTCAACGAGCCAGGGAATTATTCTCGATTGAGAAAAACGTGCGCGAATTGTGTGCGCTCCTTTCGTAGCGGAGCTCTGTGGGCGTTCCATTACTCAAGCGGCCGCTACAACAGATCGCGAACACAATTAACGGCATGCAGATAGACATGGTGCTGTCCGCCACGCATTAGCTCTTCACTCATCAAGCTCACTGGATCGTTTTTTCCCGCAGGCAGCAATTGCGGCATGCGTTTCTCCCCCGCTTTTGCGCGTGAGACTTCCAGTAGGTCGCCGCACTTTGCGTGTGCGACCGAAAACTCTATTTCGCGTGAGTTCAGGGCGATTTCGCTGATGGGCTCTCCGGCACGTTCGCGTAATTCGATGTCGATTTTTCGCTGAGACGGGCCGACGAAACATAACTTGTGCTCCGTCTTCGCTTCGTCGGCGCGCCAATTTAATTGCGCCGATAGCCAACCAGCAAAAAGGACGGCGGTCGATTTGAACCCCGGTGCGAAATCAACACGGGCGCCATCGATGGTCGCAAAATGATGGTGCGACGCCGGGTGATCGAAGAACTGCGCGAGCGCAAAACGGACTTTGTCGAGCCGTGTCCAATTCAGATCGCAAAGGACGATTCGCTGTTTTGCTTCCTGCTGCGCGGATTCCACGAGGCGCATTTGGGCGCCAAAATCTTTCCATGTTTGGCTGTCGTAAATTACGCGATCGACCCAGGCCCAGAGTTGTGGATCCATCGGCTCATGAAATTCGCCCTGCCACCAAAGATAGAACGGCAGATCCGAATCCAGGTGCGAGAAAACGATGCTTGGTAACAGCTTCGTGCATGGTCCTTCGAGCAGGAATGAGATTTGTTCGGAACAAATTTGTTTGCTGCCCGCGCGACTAATGTGACAATGCGCGCTGATCCAGGCTCCCACCCGATCTTGTTTCGCCTTGCAATCAGCTCCGATAACAATAGCGCGGCAGGCGTGGTTTTCGGTAATCTTTGCGATGAGTTGCGTGTTCTTTTCGAGTGAACCGGGCGCTTCGCTGTAAACAGCAAGGTTGACCAGGGAAGCGCGAGTCATTGCTCCCTCGCTTTGTTCCCATAGTTTCTTCAGCTCCTGATCGATCCTGCCGATCTTGACTGGAACGCCGAGCGAATAAGTTTCAGTTACGGCAGGCATAGGACGAAGGATTGGGTAGCGCACGCGGCTTGCGTGCTGGCGATTGTGTCCTCACCATCGCGGACTTTTCTCCAACTGGGCTACGCGGACTGTGCGATGCTTCTATAATGAAAGATCGTTTCGGCGCGACGCCGAAGCCAGCACGCGAGACGCGTGCGCCACCCGGAGAATCACTCCCGCTCATAATCTTCTCCACGCTCGCCCATCGCGCGCGAGCAAATCGTCGGCCTCTTCCGGACCCCAGGATCCGGCAGGATAAAAAAACAAGCTGGGCGCATCTTTTTTTGCGTGCCACGCATCCTCAATGGGATCGATGAAAGCCCAGGCTTCCTCGACCTCATCGCGACGTGCAAACAGCGTGGCGTCGCCGCTCATCGCATCGAGCAGCAAACGTTCGTACGCTTCAGGACTGGCTTTGCCAAACGAGGTCCCGTAATGAAAATCCATTTTGACCGGTTCGATGCGAAAGCTCGTTCCGGGCACCTTTGCATGGATTCGCAAAGAAATTCCTTCGTCTGGCTGAATTCGAATGACGAGCACATTTCGATCGCTCAAACCTTTGTTGAACAGGACGGCGGGCGCTTTTTTGAAGTGGATGGAAATCTCCGTGGCAGATTTGGGAAGGCGTTTCCCCACACGCATGTAGATCGGCACATCGGCCCAGCGCCAGTTGTCGATGTAAAGACGCAATGCGACAAAGGTCTCCGTTTGCGAATCCAATTTTACATTTTCCTCCTGACGATAACCCACGACCGGTTCGCCGTGAATCGCGCCTTCGGCGTATTGCCCACGCACAACATTGGCGGCGACATCGTTGCGCGATAAACGGCGCAGCGATCGCACCACTTTCACTTTTTCGTCGCGAATACTATCAGCGCTCAGATCCGTGGGCGGTTCCATCGCGACAAGGCAAAGGAGTTGGAGCAAATGATTCTGCACCATGTCGCGCAAAGCGCCGGCGCGTTCGTAGAAGCCGGCGCGAGTCTCAACCCCGAGCGTTTCCGCTGCAGTGATTTGCACCTGGTCGATGTAATGGGTGTTCCAGAGCGGCGCGAAAATCGCGTTCGCGAATCGCAATACCAGAATGTTCTGAGCGGTTTCCTTGCCGAGGAAATGATCGATGCGGTAAGTCTGCTCTTCCGTGAATGAATTGCGGACGATTCGGTTGAGATCGCGCGCTGACGCCAGATCAGTGCCGAACGGTTTTTCGACGATCACGCGAGCCCAGCTTCCCTTGCAGGTCTCATTCAAATCGGCGGCTTTCAAGTGCTTTAGAATTGGTTCGAATTGGTCAGGAGCAGCCGCGAAATAAAAAAGGCGGTTGCCGCGCGTGCCGGACTCCTTGTCGATTTTGTCGAGACGTTTAGCCAATGTCTTGTAGCCAGCCTCGTCTCCGAACTCGCTTTGATGATAAAAAATCGATTGGGCAAAGGTCTTCCAGATTTCGTCGCGCACGGCCTGGCGCGAAAACCTGCGAGTCGCTTCTTCAAGCTCGCTCCTGAATTGGTCGTCGCTTTTCTCCCGCCGGGCAAACCCGACGATTGCCACGGCAGGCGGCAGGTCGCCATCGGCCGCCAGATTGTAAAGCGCAGGAATGAGTTTGCGGTGGGTGAGATCGCCGGTTGCACCGAAGATCACAATGGTGCATGGCTGTGGCACGGCGCGCGTGGACAAACCTTCGCGTAACGGATTCGGTTCAGGTTGATCTGCGGCTCGATTCATGAATGATTCGCAAACTACGCAGATTTTCGCCAACCAGGTAGGAAGAAAATTCGCCAGGGCCAGCTATTCTGGCTGGTTCAGCGACAGCAATCGTTGAAGATCGACTTTATCCTGTTCCCGCCGGGTGCTTTTACTTTTGATCAGGGTTTGCAAATCGACATATGGAACTTCCACATTCTCGATTGTTGCTTTGAGTGATCTGCCAACCGCGTCGGCGTAACTTACCTTCCAGGCACGAGTGCTCACATCGACTTCCACTTCGTCGGCGATCTTCACCACAACGTTTTCGACCAAATCCTGTGGCGTCAATTCTGCCGCGGCGTGATCCTCGAGCTCCGAAAGCGCTGCGATAATCCGCGCGTGGTTTTCCAGGTCCTCGGGAACCAGGATGTCCACATCCATCGTGGCCCGAATGTAACCGTGCAACCAGCAGGCGCGCGCGCCGACGATTAAGTATTTCGCGCCGCGATTATTCAGCAGCGAACACACGCGCAACAACGGAGCCTGTTCGCTCATTGATGGCGCTGGCGATGTTCCTTAATAAGTCGCTGCGATTCCCACTGCGCTAATTCATCCCAAGTGCGCGCTTTAAAAACGAAACCACGTTTGCGTTCGAATGGCCTAACGACTGAGAGTTCGCGATCCAGGCGCGCTCCCAGCGCATAAAATTCTGCCGGTGTCCGCGGCGTTTTTCGGTGGCCAACAACTTTAGACGCATTCATTTGTCGACTCTTAGATAGGCAGCGGAAATCTTCTCGTTAAATCGAGCACTTTTCGGCGCACTCTCTCCAGGGCGTCGGCGTCGCTTCGATTACTCAACGCCTCGGCAATCAGATCCGCGATCTCCAGCATCTCTTCTTCTTTCAGGCCGCGTGTGGTGACAGCTGGTGTACCAATGCGGATCCCACCAGGCTTGAAAATTGGATAGGTGTCGAATGGGATCGCATTTTTATTCACGGTGATACCCGCGCGGTCGAGAACTTCCTGCGCTTCTTTGCCGTTAATCTCCTTGGGCCGAAGGTCGACCAGCATGAGGTGATTGTCCGTGCCGCCTGAAACAATTCGATAACCATGTTTGGCGAGGCCGGCGGCGAGCGCTTTCGCGTTAATGACAACCTGCCGCTGATATTCGCGAAACTGCGGCTGAAGCGCTTCGTGAAAACAAACCGCCTTTGCTGCGATCACGTGCATGAGCGGACCGCCTTGCACTCCCGGAAACAGCGTCGAGTCGATTGCTTTGGCGAACTTTTCTTCGCATAACACAATGCCGCCGCGCGGACCGCGCAAACTCTTGTGCGTCGTTGTTGTCACAAACTGCGCATGCGGAATCGGGTTTGGATGCTGACCGGCTGCGACCAGTCCGGCGATATGCGCCATGTCGATGAAAAGAATCGCGCCAACGGAATCGGCAATTTGCCGGAGCCGAGGAAAATCAATCGTCCGCGGATAGGCCGACGCACCTGCGGTGATCATGATTGGGCGCACGTCTTCCGCTTGTTTTTGCAGCGCGTCGTAATCGATCATCTCGGTTTTTTGATCCACGCCGTAATGAGTGACTTGATAAAATTTGCCGGAGAAATTTGCTGGATGCCCGTGTGTGAGATGGCCGCCGTGCGCGAGGTTCATGGTCACAATTTTGTCGCCCGGTTTAATCGCGGCGAAATAGACTGCCATGTTTGCTTGTGCGCCGCTGTGCGGCTGTACGTTCACATGTTCTGCGCCGAATAATCGCTTTGCGCGATCAATGGCCAGCTGCTCGGCCACATCGACATTCTCGCAGCCGCCATACCAGCGTTTCCGGGGGTAACCTTCGGCGTACTTGTTTGTAAGGACACTACCCTGCGCTTCCATGACCGCCCGACTCGTGAAATTTTCTGACGCAATCAGTTCGATGTTTTCACGCTGCCGTTTTTCTTCCGCGGCGATCGCATCGAAAATTTCAGGATCGACTCTGCGCAAAGCATCGCCGTACCGAGGCGAAGATATCGATCCACCAAACCCAGTTTCAATGCGAGGAGGAAGGTCGCCCATCGAGTAAGAAGATACATCGCGCATTCGCGGACCACCTGGCCGCACGAGCTCACCTTGTTCTACGAACGCAAGCACGCTGGGTAAAGCGTTTTTGATCGTGCGCGCACAATCTTCGTAAACATCCCGGCCAAGGCCGATCGGGTCTGGAACATCGCGCCAAACTGTCGTGCCGGGCTCTTCAAATTCGCGGAGCAAAAAGGATTTTTCGCCGCCGTGCGGAAAGAGCATCTGGATTGTCTCCAGATGCGCGCCGGTCATGGCAAAGATGTGTGTCGCACGATCGATCAGCGCGGGCGTAACTGGCTGGCTGCGAAGACCGCTGATGTCCACGCCTTCCTCTTCGCAGACTTGCACCGCATAGAGACTTGGTGGTTGGCCGCGCACGGCGTGCACCCCAGCCGAGGCAACTTCAATGTCTCTCCGATTTCCAAGCAAACGCCGAAATAGCCCTTCCGCGATAGGACTGCGGCAAATGTTACCTGTGCAGACAAAGAGGACGTTTTTCACGATTCTGGCGGCGCGAGCGCGCGCGATTCCAACCTAGAATCGAACAAGCCCAAGTCAATTTGGCGACGCGGGAGCAACCTCGCAACCTGTCTGGAGTCCTCGAACCGCGCATTCCCGAAGCTCCAAATCCCAATTCCCAAACCCCAGGGAAGACTCAATCGCCAAATCCAAAAAAAGGACAGGCGATCATCCGCTTTTGGAGATGATTGGTGAAAAAATTAAGGTCAACTCGCGCGCCTCGGTTCCTAAACTCTCGCGTGCGGCAACATTGTTTTTAGATAACCCCGCATCGACTAATCGCGAAAAGAGACGACTCTCCTTCGCTTCCTTGCGGCAGATTTTCAGGCGCATGAGAAAATCCTTCTTGCTCAGAGCTTCATCGGCTTCGATCCAATTGGCTGCGACTGAGCCCGATGCTCGCACCAATTGTCGAACATCTTCAGTGTTGCTTACTGTTCACGGCAATTGCTTAACAAACGCTCGCACTGATTGTGCAAACTCGAACGTTCGGTCCTCCAGGTCGCGTGGTTTAGCGTCGTCCTCCATTTTGCAACTTGGGATTTGATCCTTTATTTGGGATCCGGTGCTTGGGATTTGGAACTTGCAGTTCCCATTTCTTCTTTATCCATTTGATCGAAATTCTACCCACGAGGCAGTTGCAGCCTGAAGCTGTGCCAAATGTAGAGAACTGCAATTGCTCCAAGAATGGAAACGATTAGGCCCGCTGGATGAAATCGGCCTTTTCCGCCTGGCGGGGAAAATAGATGTGTGACAGCGCCGCCAATAATTGAGCCGACCATACCAAGCACGATTGTCCACATGATCGTCAGATGCGTATGCATGAGCGCCTTAGCGACGCACCCCGCGACGAAACCGACAACGACATACTAGATGAGGTGAAGCATATTTCCCTTTTGAATCGTGCGATTTAGAAGATGAAACTCAGATTATCAAGGGGGCGGCGGTCGGAAGCGATGCAAAAATTCAACCAATGCTTGATAAATTACCGCGAACACGTCAGCGCGCGGTCAGGCTGCTGCTTGTCACGCCATAAGGTGTCGCCACGACATCTTTGAAATCGCCGCCGAATTGATGCTTCTCGCCAGTCCCAATTGTCGCTAGTCTTAACGCCGGTTTGACCCTATGCTCTTCGCTATCTGCATCGCCGTTCAACGGGTTTTCCGCCGATGACTATCGAGACCTTGCGCCAGGTGCCGTTATTTGAATCGCTCGATGACGCGGCCGCGAAGAAGTTGTGTGAATTGCTGGAAACCCTCGACTGCAAAACCGGGACATTCTTGTTCCGCGCTGGGGATGCGGGTGACGCGATGTACGTGATCGAACATGGGAAAGTCCGGATTTGTGTAAGGGCCACGGATGGACACGAAGTGACGCTTACAGAATTGGGCCGCGGCGATTTCTTTGGCGAAATGGCATTGCTCAATGGGCAGCGGCGCTCAGCCGACGCGGTCGTGGCGGATGGCGCAAGGCTCGCTATCCTCTCGCGCGAGCACTTCCTTTCTTTTATGCGCAGCAGTCCCGACGTTGCGCTGGAAATGCTGACCGCGCTCGCGAATCGGCTGCGGCACACCGATGAACTCTTGCGTCGTAGCGCCACGCGCAACGTCAATGTGGAGGAGGCGGCACAGCTTACACTTGCAGACCGCGCCGCCGACATTATCGCGGAGTTTGGCGGCAGTTGGAAATTCATCTTCGCCGCGGTGCTCTTTTTCAACTCGTGGGTGCTGATAAACACCTGGCTGCTTGCGAACAGGGGCTTCGATGCTTATCCCTACCTGCTACTCAGCACTATGATCAACATGCTTGCCGTGTTGCAAGCACCAATCATTTTGATGTCGCAGAACCGGCAGGCCCACAAGGACCGGCTTCGCTCTGAAATCGATTATCAAATCAATTTGAAGAACGAACTTGCGTTGAATGAGATTCTTCAACGTTTGAAAGTCCTCGAGCAGGATTGTTTGCGGCTGACACAGAAAACCGTTGCGGATCAAAAGCTAGGCGACTCTAAAGCGGGAGATGGTTTCTAAACCTAGGGGCGATTGCCGGATGGCCTGGCCTGATTATTGTTAGCACTTCTATGAAAAAGCTTCGAGTCTTTTTGTTTCTCGCGTCGGTCTTTGTCGTTTTTTTATCAGGCTGTGCAAACCAAGGCCCGAGTCCCGAGCAGCAGGCCCGCGAGGCAGATGAACAAAGGCAAGCTGAGCGACAACAGGCTGATTTTCGAAAGAGTCTTCCGCCGGTGACGAATCCCGGCCGAGACCAGTGAAAACGCCGCTTTCAAAATAGCGGAGTGCGATTAGGTCAATCGAGCAGTCCCTTGCTCGACGCTAAATAATGCGGCCTAGGCGGCATTCTTAATATCGCGTGACGGAGCGCCCGATCCACCGTCTGAGCGATTGTTTAAACCAGTGATGTGATCTAGCCTTTCGCGGAGAGCCGTGTTTAGAATGGAAGATGCCTTCGCGATGGAAGCGGATCCGTTACCGTCTTGAATGGGTCGGGCTCGTCCTCGCCGCGAAGCTTATCCCGCTGCTTTCCCGGAGGGCGTGCTACTACCTCGCTCAAACGACCGGAGCGCTCATGCCAACCTTCGATCGGCATCATTACAAAGTCGCGTTGAACAATCTCGAGGTCGCGTTTGGCGATCAATTCTCGAAGCATGAGCGGCGCAAAATTGCGCGTAAATCGTTTCAACATTTCGCACGGACGATGGTTGATCTGCTCTGGAGCCCGCGCCTGACGCAGCAGAATTTCGCTCGCTACATCGAGTTGCGGAATTTTGAGGAAACCGCTCGCGGCACCGGATCGGAGCGCAGCGTGATGATCGCATGCTATCACTACAGCAACTTCGAGTGGCTTAGTCTGGCGTGCGGTTTTCTCGATCTGAAAGGCACGATTATCTCGCAGGAATTCAAGAATTCGCTGCTGGATCCAATCTTCAAGAAATTGCGCGAACAATCGGGTCACGAACTCATTCCGCGCGAGCGCGGACTCATCCGGCTCTACAAAGTCTTGCGCCGAAAAGGGCGCACGGCGTTGCTCGTCGATCTGACTGTGCCGCCGAGTCAAGGAGCAGTCGCGATTGATTGCTTTGGATTAAAAACAAGTGTGACTGCAGCGCACGCCTGGCTGCATGAACGCACCGGTGTCCCGATCGTTCCCGCGCACTGCGAGCCTCTGCCGGACGGGCGTTATCGGCTCATTTTTCACCCACAGATCGACATTACTGCCGGGATGAGCCATCAACAGATCGCGCAAGCATGCTGGAATTCGTTTGAACCTTATGTGCGAAAAAATCCAGCGCCATGGCTTTGGATGTACAAACATTGGCGATACCTTCCCGCAAAACCCGACCGACCTTATCCCTTCTACGCAAATTTTTTGCGACCGTTCGAAGACATTGTTGAGCGCGACGAACCAAGCAAAGAGCCACCACGCGGTGAGGCGTGACGGTTCATTGGAGAATGTTGTAGAGGCGGTCTGTCCTCAGCCGCAAATCCTTTCGAATGCGCGTGAGGACACGCGCCTCTACATTACGCGCGATCGATATAAACGATCTCGCCTTGATGAGGCCAATCCTCTGCAAATTTAACCAATCCGGCGCGCACGGGATTCTGTCGAACGTACTCCCATTTTTGTGCGTAACTTTCGTCATTGCGCAATAGATGATCGAAAAAACCGGGCTGCCAAAAAGACGCCTTTGACTGGCCGGGAAATGCTTCCAATATCGCGCGTTTCAAGCCCTTTCCCCAATTACCGAGAACAAAGCTTTGATCGCCACGAACAAAGAAATGCAAATGATCCGGCATGATCACGTATCGGCCTACTGCGACATTGAATTCCTTTATCGCTCGCGTGCCATACAGCATGAGAGCTCTGTGAGCTGCTTTCAAAAAGGGAAACCTGCGGCGATGCAATGTGCATGCGGTGAGGAAAAACAATGGCGCCGTAGGATTGGAAAATATGTGATAAGCGCGGTGGTCGTCCCTTGATCATTAGGTCTGGGTGTGGAGGCGGCTGTGTCAGCTGCAAATCCTTTCGAATGCGCGTGAGGACACGCGCCTCTTGTATCTTGGCATTTGAGCCGTCGTGCTGCAAAACAGAGCGGCTGCGAGATCCTAAGCGCTTCGGGTCGGAGCTCATTGCCCAGACCGTGGTGTAGTTTGATCCACAGCCGCCGTGTTCTTTCGAACTCGAACAGTTACTTGAGCGGTCCCCTCTGTGCGGGATCAGCTCGAATTTACAAGAAGGAGTCTCTCATATGAAGGAGAAAGTTGTCTACTGCGGGATTGATGTGGCCAAGGAGCAACTGGATGTCGCTCTGGGGCAAGAGCGCTGGCGAGTGCCTAATACCAAGGAGGGCATCGCGCGGTTGTTAAAGCGATTCAGCGGGCAGCGGCTCAAGCTGCACGTGATTTGCGAAGCTAGTGGCGGTTATGAAAAAGCCATCGTAACGGCTCTACAAAAAAGCGCTCTGGCGGTCAGCCTGGTGCAAGCTAACCGCGTGCGACAGTTTGCGCGCGCAGCTGGCGTTTTGGCCAAGACCGACCAGATCGACGCTGGGATCCTGGTGAGCTTTGGTATGGCCATGCGCCTGCCTCCCAGCGCTGCGCAGTCGGAGCAAATCGCTCGTTTGCGCGAAT
>Ga0209156_10001171_pt1 | contig 21509 bp, 20 predicted proteins | sample GraSoiAngelo_124_FD_185881 | JGI IMG/M metagenome (GOLD analysis project Ga0209156, IMG submission 185881) | Grasslands soil microbial communities from the Angelo Coastal Reserve, California, USA - 14_0927_05_20cm (SPAdes) (version 2) | ecosystem: Environmental > Terrestrial > Soil > Grasslands...
CGACTTCCAACTTAATTTCCTGAAACGCGAGCTGGTCATGAATAAGACCTAGCAATTCAATCGCGCGCGTGTCTGGCACATGCGCGCAACGCAACTCGATCCGTACAGCTTTGCCAGCGAGACCCGGATGATCCGCTGCCAGCTCGCCGTCGAGCAGAAATGAAACGTACGCGTTGAACCGCTCTTGTAGCGCCAGCAATTGTTCGTCCGAGCCATCCCACTCAACAGGCTCGTTCATGACGAGAACGACCTCGCCTGTTTTAGGGTCGTGCGCTATTACATCGATGACGCCGGTGCGATCTTTGATTTTTGATGTTTGAGGTTTGATGTCCATACAGATGACTCGGCGTTGGACGTTCGGCGGTCGCCAATCGATGTTCAAGGCGTAAGAAAACAAATGACCAATGATCTGACAGCCCAGGAGGTCCGACAGCTCCTAAAACTGGAGCCGCACGCCACTTGCGGATTCGTGCGCGTGACATTTATCAGCAAACAACGAATTGCACCCGGTGGGCTCCCGCCACCGTTCATTGATGGTCGGCCAGCCGGCTCCGCACTCTATTTCATGGTCACACCGGATGCGCCGGTGCGCCTGCATCGGATCCGCAACGATCAGCTTTATCACCATTATTTGGGTGATCCGATCGAAGTTCTAATGCTGCACGAAAATGGAACAAGCGAGCGCGCCATAGTCGGTCCGGATCTGCGCGCGGGTCAATGCGTGCAGCTTTTGATCCCCGGCAACACCTTCCACACTGCACGCGTCATCGGAGATCGCCGCTGGTTCCTCGGCGCGAGCACAGAATGGCCAGGCGTAGAACGAGTTGACGTAGAAATCTGTGACGTCGAAGCGCTCGCAGCAAAATATCCAGACGTGGCGGACGATCTGCGGGCGTTCCAGAAAGGTAGTGGCGATTGATCGCAATTAGCCTGCTGCGTTGTAGCGGGGCTTGTGTCAAGCCCCGAACCTTCAGCCAGGCGTTTGACACAAACGCCTCTACAAGCGTTTGCCATTTGAACACCGTGCGCGTGATGAGTTAATTCACCCTGAATGGCCAAAGCCAAAACATCCCGCCTGACGCTTCTCGGGCGAAGCGAAGCGAGAATTCCTGCTTCGCCTGCCGAAGCGCGTCTGGAGATTTTCCCAAATCCGGCTCCTCGTCGCAATTATCGGATTCATTTTGAAACAGACGATTTCACTTCTGTTTGTCCGGTGACAGGCCAACCGGATTTCGCAAGAATCGATATCGATTACGTCCCCGACCATCTCTGCGTCGAAAGCAAGTCGCTCAAATTTTATCTAGCATCGTATCGAAACGAGCGGGCGTTCAACGAAGCCGTCACGAACCGCATTTTGGACGATTTCGTAAAAGCCTGCGCGCCGCGCGAAGCGATTATTACCGCGCAATTCTCCGCGCGCGGCGGAATCGCACTCACCGTTCGCGCCGAGTATCCGGACAAGAAAATTGGCCGCGATGACCAATGAATTTAGTAGGGCGCGACCGGTCCGAGCCGGACTGGCATTTGGCGCGCCGACGAATAACGCAAGCTTATTTTTCCGCCTCTCTCTCCTTTCGCAAAAAGGGAGAGGATTGAGGTGGGGGATTTTCGGAGCGCCACTATAAAGCGCAACCCTCACCCCACCCTCTCCCTTGGAAGGGAGAGGCGAATCGCTAAGCAGCGATCGGCGTGCAAAGTTACACGACGAACAAATGAAACGCGCAGTCGTGCTTTTGAGTGGCGGAATCGATTCGACCACCACCCTGGCAATCGCAATCGCGGAAGACTACGAAACTTATGCGCTCTCATTCGATTACGGCCAGCGGCATCAGATCGAAACAGATGCCGCCCGCCGCGTTGCCAGTTCGTTAGGCGCCAAAGAACATCGCATTGCCAAAATCGACATGCGCATCTTCGGCGGCTCGGCGCTTACTGATGATGTCGATGTGCCAAAGCAACGTTCGGAAACAGAAATCGCGCACGGAATTCCGATCACCTATATTCCCGCGCGTAACACGATCTTTCTCGCTTACGCGCTTGCATTGGCGGAAGTAATCCCGGCCGCTGATATTTTCATCGGTGTAAACGCGATCGACTACAGCGGCTACCCCGATTGCCGACCAGAATTCATCAAGGCGTTCGAAACCCTCGCTAACCTTGGAACAAAAGCCGGCGTCGAAGGCAGGCGTTTTCAAATTCACACGCCGCTGATCAAACTTTCCAAAGCCGAGATCATCCGCAAAGCCGGAGAGCTCGGCGTCGATCTTTCACTCACCCACAGTTGTTACGATCCGACTCCGGACGGTCTTGCCTGCGGCGAATGCGATTCCTGCCTCTTGAGGCTTAAAGGGTTTCGAGAAGCGCGAGTAAAGGATCCGATTCGCTACGCCCAAAAATGAAGCGCCTGCTCAGAATCTTCGAGCTCTCAAAGAATGAACAGCGCGTCGTCCTGATCGTGGTGTTCGTGCTCATCGCCATCGGGTTCGTAGGATACGAACGCCGCGCCCATCGGATTCACGTTCAGACTTCAGCTGTGCCAGAAGTGAAAACATTCCCGAGTCCTACGCCATCCGAGGACGCCGAATAGAGTTCAATATTCGTGTAAGTCCGAGGTCTGCCCGTAGCCGCCGCAACCTGAACTTTTGTTCCAGATTTCGTAGCGGCAAAGCCGTCGATTCATGATGTCGCACTAAAATCCCATTTATCATGGGTCAAAATCACCTGTTGAATTTGATCCTCCGAAAATAGGATGCCTTCGAGGCCTCTGACTTGTGTAACGTTTCCTTCGACAATAACAACCTGATCGAACCGCTTCCCATCTTTTAAAACAATAGAAGCAATTTGATAGCCCATTCCTGTCTCGGGTTCTGCGGCTAGTTTGCTCGCCCACTTTCCGGATAGCGGCAGCTTATCCATAGAGGTTCATTCTTCGGCCAAGCCCGGAATGCGACCGTAGCCGACAAACACCGGACTAATCTTGGCATCGCCGCTTTTCGGTGGCGGCGGCAGTTTGAAATCGAAAACGCTAACGCCCCAACGTTGTTTCCCATCGTAGGTGCGACCGTCGCTCGATCCAACCATGACGCGCTTATTCGTTCGTTTTTCGCGTCCGAGATAAATCATGGTGTGTGTGATTGGCGGATCGCGATCGATGTTGTAGGTGCCGCGCCAGAATAGCAGGTCGCCGGGCTTGAGGTCGTCGAGCTCGAATGAATCTTCTTTGCGGCTCAATACCGCATTGAAATCTCCCGCTTTTCGCACCCAGACATATTGCTGGCTGGAATCGCGCGGCACGTCGGGAAAACCATTTTGCTGAAGGACGTAATAAATGAAACCGGAGCAATCCATTCCGCCGTTTTTCGGATCGGCAGAGCCATAGGTGTAACCGAGATTTTGTTTTGTCAGCGCGAGTCCGGCGTCGAGAATTTGACGGACCTTTGACGGATAAGTGTCGTAGTCGATTAGTTCACCCGGCGAAAGGGAGACGTTCGGCCATGCTTTCTTTCCTGGAGCAGCACGCTCAGGAGGCGAAGGCGTTGGCCTCTCAGCTGGAGTGGGAGACGGAGTTTCTGTTTCAGACGGAGATTCGCTCGGCGTGGGAGTTGGAGACGCTTTCTTGCGCTTCGATTTTGCCTTCGATGTCGGGCTGGGGGATGGAGTCGGCGAAGCTTTCTTACGTTTTGGCAAAGCCGTAGGCGACGGCGTTGGCGTCGCTTTCTTTGCCGAGCTCTTCCGGTGTTTGCGAGCAGGAGTGGGCGTCGGCTCCAGAATCTTTTTGATTTTTGTGCCTAACGATTCTTCGGCTGCGTTCGAGGCATCAATAGCTCCGAATAACAGCGCAAAAATTAGAAGCCATTTCATTACGGAAAGCTGGTGCACGTCGGCTGTAGTGTCCGCTGTCCTCAGCGGAGATTCCAGCGCGCAGTCGCTCAGACGGAGATGCGCTGAGGACAGCGCACGCTACAGCCAACAATTAGGAACAAGAGCAGGAGTAAGGTTACGAAGCGGGAACAAAATTACTGCGCGAGCTCCTGGAGAATAGCTTTGTTAAGACGAATGCCGCCCTCGAAATTTTCGAGCGGAAAATTTTCATTCGGCGAATGTGCGCGGCAATCAGGCAACGCGAGTCCCATCAGCAGGGTTTCGACGCCAAGAATGCCGCGAAACTGCGACACAATCGGGATGCTGCCGCCTTCGCGGATGAGCGCGGCGTCGCGGTCGAACGCTTTACGCAGCGCGCGCTGCGCGGCTTCACCCAGTGGCGAGTGCGGATCGGTGAGATACCACGGCCCGCTGTGGCCGGTGGTGATTTCCATCGTCACCCCTTTCGGCAGATTCTTTCGCAAATGCTCCTTCGCAAGCTTTTGAATTTCGTCCCCCTCCTGTTCCGGAACCAGGCGGAACGTCAGTTTCGCCATCGCATGACTGGCGATTACGGTCTTGGTCCCCTGCCCTTGGTAACCGCCCCCGATCCCGTTGATCTCGGCGGTCGGTCGCGCCCAAATGCGTTCCATCGAATTGTATCCTGCTTCGCCGAAGAGTTCGGGCACGCCCGTTTCCTCACAGATTAACTTATCGCCGTCGACGGGCAGTTTACGCCACGCTTCGCGCTCCCAATTCTCCAGCGGCTTCACCCGATCATAGAATCCCGCAATTGCCACGCCGCCTTCGCGATCGTGAAGTGTTGCGAGTAGTTGCGCTAGCGCGGTGATCGGATTGGCAACGGCCCCGCCGAAAATGCCGGAGTGCAAATCCATCTTAGGGCCAGTCACCTTAATCTCGAGCGCAGTTACTCCGCGCAGTCCATAGCTCAAGGTCGGCACGCCACGCGCGATCATTCCAGTGTCGGAGATTACCGCCACGCCGCTTTTCAATTTTTCTCGATTTTCCTCCAAAAAACTGCCGAGGTGCGCACTGCCGATTTCTTCTTCGCCCTCGATTACGAGCTGCAGGTTCACCGGCAGATCGCCGTTTTGTTCAATTGTCTCCTGGATGCCGATGATGTGCGAAAGGATCTGGCCCTTATTGTCGGTTGCGCCTCGCGCGAAAACGTACCCATTTTTCAAAACAGGCTCGAACGGGGGCGAGTCCCAAAGCTCCAGAGGATCCGGCGGCTGCACATCGTAATGGCCATAGATCAGAACTGTCCGACGCCCGGGCTGATGTTTGTTGCGCGCCCAGACGATCGGATGACCGCGAGTAGGAACTAACTGCGTTTCCAGGCCGATGCTGGTGAGTTTTTCAACAAGCCATTGCGCACAGGCGCCTAACTTCTCTGCGTACTGGTCGTCGGTCGAAACACTTGGAAACCGCAGGAACGAATAATACTCCTCAAGATAATTCTCACGCATGGCTGGAAGCTAATCGGCTTTTCCGCCTTTGCCTACGACTTCTGCCTGAGCTGAACGCGGATGAAATACACAATCGAGGCAAGCGCGAGCACGATTCCAGTAACGACGAATTCCCGAGCTGTGGCGTGCGCTAGAATCCAGATGATCGCGAGGATCGCCAAAGCGGGCACGATTTTCATTCCTGGGAAATTGAAGGGCTCGCCGTCCGAGCGCACATCGCGTTGCACGAGAAACCAGCAGGCGGCGCAGCAGAGCAAGTACATCAACAGGACCGCGACGTTCGAAAGCACCGCCAGCTTTTCAAAGGTGCCAGTGATTGACAGCGCAAAGGCCAGCGTTGCGTACGTAACGATCGCGACGTCTGGTGATCGAAATCGGGAGTGAACGTGCGCGAAAAACTGCGGCAACGCGCCATCGCGGCCGAAAGCAAAGATCATACGCGGTGAACTCAGGATGTCGCTCGTCACAAATCCAAATGCGGAGATGCTGGCTCCGGCCAGAAGAATCGTGCGGCCCAGTTTCCCGAGAAATGTCGCTGCCGATTCGGCGAGTGGCGCGTCAGGATGATTCGCGAGATCGGCGCCAAGCGTCCCCTGTCCTACGAGCTGGATCAGGATGTAAATGACGGTCGTAATGACGAGGGCCAGATACGCGGAACGCGGCACGGTGCGCGCCGGATTTTTCACTTCGCCGCTCGGAATCAACGCCACCTCGATCCCGACGAATGCAAAAATCAACAGGATAACAGCATCGCCTAACGACTTGCTGCTGGGCCAACCGCTCCAGGCAAGGTTCGGCGCGTGAATAAAAAATATTCCCACAGACACGAACAACAACAGCGGCAGAAGTTTTGCTACGGTGATCACCGTAACAGCACCCGCGCCCTGACGAACGCCGCGAATGTTGATCAACACGAGGGACCCATACACGGCGAGCATCACGACTATGCGCATGATCGGGCCGCCGAGAAACGGGATTACCAGCGCGACTGAGGTTGCTAACACGTTCACGACGCCAGCAACGGCGCCGAGTGCGGTTAGAAAATAAAGCATACCGGCGAGGAAGCCGACGTAACGACCGAACGCGACTTCCACATATGCGTAAAGCCCTCCTGTCAACGAAACGCGGCTACCGGCAATGGCGAAACAAGTCACAAACAACACCATCGCAATCGCACAACAAATGAATGCGAGTGGCGCCGCCGACCCCAGCCCCTTTGCGACTGTTGCTGGAATGACGAAAATTCCCGCACCAATAGTCGAGCTGATAATGTTAGCGGTGAGCGCTGGAATTCCAATACCACGAACCAACTGATGATCGACGCGCTCCGCTTGTTGGATCGACACCGTCGATTCGTTAGCCATTGGCGCATCCTCAGGGATTCGGTTGTCCGACGCAAGAGTGCGAGTTAGCTTCCCGCCAAGGAACTGTTCCGATCCATGGGTAAGGGGTTTCGATGTTGGGCTTGCGGGAAAGCGGAGCAAAGGGCAAAGCCCAAAGACAAACGCGGCGTTTCCGCCGGTCTTGAAGCACAATATCCTGTGGCTGGCGCCCGTCGAAAGCCCCTCAAATTGTGTATTTTCTGCTTGTAACCCTTCCAAGGCTGCTGTATTGAGGCTGCCGAGGCCCGAAACTTCTGCCAACGATGCATTTACAATCGCTCGAGCTAGTCGGCTTCAAATCGTTTGCCGACAAAACGACCTTCAATTTTCACGAGGGCATTACCGCGATCGTCGGACCGAACGGTTGTGGAAAATCGAACGTGCTTGACGCGGTCCGCTGGGCGCTGGGGGAGCAATCAGCAAAGTCACTCCGCGGCGATGAGATGGCGGATGTGATCTTCAACGGCGCCGACACACGTAAGCCGGTCGGATTCGCGGAAGTCTCGCTGACATTCACCGATTGCGCCGAAGAGCTCGGAATTGAATGGCACGACGTGCGCGTGACGCGTCGTGTGTATCGCGACGGCAACTCTGAATACCTGCTAAACAAAACGCCTTGCCGCCTTCGCGACATTCAAAGTCTTTTCGCAGACACGGGCATCGCGCGGGCCGCTTACTCGATGATGGAGCAGGGCAAGATCGACATGATCCTGAGCTCGCGGCCGGAAGATCGGCGCACAGTTTTTGAGGAAGCGGCCGGAATCACAAAATACAAAACGCAAAAGCGCGAAGCGCTGCGCAAATTGGAAGCGACGGAAGCGAATCTCCTGCGCATTGGCGACATCATCAAAGAGGTAAAGCGACAAATTGGTTCGTTGCAGCGACAAGCAGGCAAAGCGCGGCGATACCAGGCGCTGCATGCGAATCTGCGCGTGCTGGAGACGCATTATTCGCGCAAGCAACTCGACGCGCTCGAAGCTGATCTCGGCGTTTGCCACGAAGAGATCGAGCATCTCACCAAATCCGAGCACGCGACGCGCGTGAAGATCGACAACAGCGAAAATGCCGTCGCAGAAGAACGGCGAATGCTGGACAAGATCGACATCGAGGTCGCTAGTTCGCGCGCGGAAGTGCAGCAATTGGAAAGTGAAATCGCTACGCACCGCAGCCGCATTGAGTTCAATCGACAGCGCGCGGAAGAGGTCGCCGAACTGATCCAACGCTCCCGGCGCGAGATAGCCGAGGCTGAAAAGAAACGCAAACAGCACGCCGCAGAGATCGAGCAGACCAACAACTGGATCGCAGAAATTGAGCGGCACTTGAAAGAAAAGGAAGGGGAGTTGACCGGGCTGGACGGTCTCGCTGCGGAAATCCAGGAAAATCGCACCGAGCGGCGCACGCGGTTCCAGGAATTGCAACTGGCGCTTTCCAAATCCGAAAGCAGAATCTCGACATTCGAAGACGAACTCTCCGGAACGAAAACGCGCCGCGAATCGACGCGGGCGCAAATCAAACAACTCGCCAAAGAAATTCAAACATCGACCGAAACGCGTGAGAAACTCGTTAGGCAAATCGCGGTCTCACTGAAAACGAGCAAACGCGAGACCGTTGATGTCGAGGCAAGCCTGCGTGAAAAAGAACAACTGCTCTCCGAAGCGGAACAGAATCTCATCAGTCTCGAGCGCACATTCGCCGAGAAGCGATCGCGCCTGGACGTTCTGCGTCAGCTCAATGAAGAAGGCGAAGGCCTGGCGCAAGGCTCACAAGCTGTGCTCAAAGGCGTGGACGATCTCGAAAAGTTCCGCGAGGTGATTGCCGGTTCGCTCGTTGCGCATCTCGATGTCGATCGAAAGTTCGTTCCGGCGATCGAGGTCGCGCTGGGGCGAAATATGCATGCAGTCGTTCTAAAAGATGCGGACGTTGCTTACGAGATAATCGCACGACTCAAGAAAAGGAAGCTCGGTCAAGCCGCGCTGCTCATTCCGCAGCTGACGGGGCCTGCTCAGCAATCGGTCCGAAAAGTTCTGCCGGAAGGCGCGCTTGCCTGGGCCACAGACAAACTGGTCGTGCCGCGATCGCTCGAACCGCTCATCAGGCAATTGCTCGACAACGTTATTATCTTTTCCGATTTACAACCGGCCCTTGAGTGCAAAAAGCACGAACCCATGCTGGCGATGGCCACCCTGGCTGGCGAATTCATTTCCAGAGAGGGAATCATCTTTGGTGGCGGCAGCGACGTGCGCGCAGCTTCTTTGCTAGAGCGCAAGGCGCAAATCGACGATCTCGCAAAGGAGGAAGCAGCGCTGGCAAAGCAGCGCGATTCACTTTTAGCCAAACGCGACGAAGCGAAGGCTGCGCTTGAGATTGCGTCGCGTCTCCAACGCGACTTCGGCGAGGTCGAACGCAAGATCGACGATTTACGATCGGAAAAGAATGCGCTGGAGCGCCAGGTGACCGCCGCCGACGAACGCGTCGCGCAGTTGGAGCGCGAACTTCAAGCGATGCGCGATCAACTGGCAGAAGAGCAGACCGCAATGACCGTGTTCGAAGCGGCGCAGAAACAGACCGCGTTGCGCGAAGAAGAGTTGGCCGAAAAAATTAACCAGCTGCGATTAACCATCGCGACTGAGCGTCTGCGCCATGAAAATTTGATAGCGCGACACGAACCGATGAGCGCGCGTGATGCCGAGCTGGTCGAGCTGATAGCCGCGCGAAAGGCCGATATTGAGATGTACGAACAGAAATTGGCCGCACAAGCTCAGGAGTCTAGTGAATCGGAAGCTTTAATCAAAAATCACACGGCGGAGCGTGAGAAAGCAGAAGCGAACGCTTTGAAAATCGCTCAGCAACGTGCTGCACGAATGACTGCAATTTCCGATCGCGAAACCGAACTGCGACGTTTGCGCGATTCGCTGGGCGAATTGCAAGACCGCCGCGCTCGACAGCAAGTGCGCGAGTCACAATTGCAAATGAAGATAGATAATCTGGTGGATCATGTTTCGCGCAACTACCATGTCGACCTTCGCGTCTTTGCTCCGGACCACGCGGCGTTTGAAAAAACTTTGAGCGCGCAATTAAAACGGAGTGAGAAACTGGAGGGCGGAGCTCCTGTGACTGCGGGTTCGCCACAGCTCGTCCCTCGAGACTTGGAAAAACTCATCACTGAGCTTCGCGCGCATCTCGACAACATGGGCCCGGTGAACCTCGACGCCGTTCATGAGTACGATGAGCTCGAAGAGCGGTACAAGTTTCTCGAAGCGCAAAATAATGACCTTACAAATTCGCGTCGCGAGTTGCTCGATGTAATTGCGCACATCAACTCGACTACGAGAAAGTTGTTCAGCGAAACGTTTGCCCAGGTGCGAGTGGACTTCCGCGAGATGTTTATGGAACTCTTCGGTGGCGGGCGCGCGGATCTGTCTCTGCTGGACGAGAACGATCCGCTCAACTGCGGGATTGAGATTAGCGCCAAGCCTCCCGGCAAACAGCTTCAAAGCATCTCGCTGCTGAGCGGAGGCGAACGCTCCATGGTCGCGGTGGCGTTGTTATTCGCCATCTACATGGTGCGACCGAGCCCGTTCTGCATTCTCGATGAAGTGGATGCAGCGATGGATGAAGGCAACATCAACCGCTTTATCCGCGTCCTAGACCGCTTCGTACAACAGAGCCAGTTCATTATCATCACCCACAACAAACGCACCATTGCCAAAGCCGATGTTCTTTACGGAGTGACAATGGAAGAGCGCGGCGTGAGCAAACTGGTTGGAATGAAATTGACTGTGCCACAACAAGTCTCCAAAGATCTGTCGTCGAACGGAGGCGAACAGAATTCGACACAACGGCACCTCGCGCTGGCAATGCGGTAGGTGGCTCGGCTTGCCGGACGACGACAGGACGATGGCAAGGGCGCGTCTCTCCCGACGCTTGAGGACAATGTGTTCCACCTGTGTAATTGGAGCGCCGAAAATTCTTTTGCACGCGATCGTCGATCTCGCGTAAATTTGGAAGATGCTTCAGACGGCGCAGCGCAGCGCAAAATCAAAAACAAAAAAGGCCGCGCCGCCGCACGATCGCTTCCTCGAGGCATTTCGCTGGATGCTGCTGGCGCGTACGCTCGAGGAAAAGCTCGTTAGTCTCTATCGAGGCGGCCTCATCACGGGCGGAGTTTATATCGGCAAAGGCCAGGAAGCTGTAAGCGTGGCATGCGGTTTGTTTTTGCAAGAAGGCGACATCTTCGCGCCATTGATTCGCGACCAGGCGGGACGCTCTGCGTTCGGCGAGCCGCTCATTGATGTGACGCGCACGTATTTGGGCTCGCGCCTCGGGCCGATGCGTGGACGCGACGGCAACATTCATCGAGGTCATCCGCGCAACAACGAACTTGCGATGATCAGCCACCTCGGCGCGATGGTTTCGGTCACCGTGGGCGCATTGATGGCGAAACGATTCAGAGGTGAAAAAAACTTTGTCGGCCTGGCATGCATCGGTGAGGGCGGGATGCAGACTGGCGCGTTCCATGAAGGAATGAACATTGCCGCAGTGGAACAGGTGCCGCTCGTCATCGTGGCCACAAACAATCATTATGCTTACTCAACGCCTAACGACCGCGAATTCGCCTGTCATGATTTGGTTGATCGCGCAATCGGTTACGGATTTGAGGGCTATACTGTTGATGGAACGGACTTGGCTGCGTGCCTGGACGTGATCGGCAGTGCAGTGAAACGTGCGCGCGCAGGTCGTCCGCCGCAGTTGGTGGTCGCGTCCGTGCTGCGCCTGTCCGGTCACGGCGAACACGATGATGCAAGTTACGTTCCAGAGGAGGTGAAGCGTGAACCGTTTGCGCGCGACTGCCTCAAGGTCGCCGAGCAAACCATTCTCGATCTCGAGTTGTTAGACGCGGAAACGCTGGCCGAATGGCGCAAAGAGGCAGCCGCGCAGGTGGACGAAGCAGTTGCTGCGGCGCAAAAAGAGCCCGCGCCGGAAGGCGACAAAGAAGATTGGTGCGCGTATTCGATGCGCGACCTCGCCAATTCCGTCGAATGAGCATCACGTATCTCGAAGCGATCCGGGAGGCGCAGGCGAAATTATTGCGCGACGACGAGCGCGTTTTCATTTACGGACAGGACGTCGGAGGAACCTTCGGGGGCGCGTTTAAAGCGACGAAAGGTCTGGCGAAGGAATTCCCTGCACGTGTATTGAACACACCGATCAGCGAAGACGCAATCGTCGGCACCGCGATTGGCGCCGCGATGCAGGGAATGCGGCCGATTGTCGAAATGCAGTTCGCCGATTTCTCCAGCATCGCGCTCAATCAGATTCTAAACAATGCAGGCACGCATTACTGGCGAACAAATGTCCCGGTACCGATAACCGTGCGTCTGCCTTCCGGTGGGACCAAAGGAAGCGGCCCGTTTCACAGCCAATCGATGGAATCGATTTATGCGCATTATCCCGGACTGATTGTGATGACGCCCGCGACGGTGGAAGATGCGTACACCATGTTGATCGAAGCGGTGGCGATCGACGATCCCGTCATTTACTGCGAACACAAATATCTTTATTACCATCTCAAGGCCGACAAATTGCCGGAAAAAGGTTTGCCGACAGGTCGCGCACGCATTGCGCGGGAGGGACGCGATCTCACCATCGTAAGCTACAGCGCAATGATGCAGGAATCACTCGGGGCGGCAGAGGAACTCGCCCAGGAGGGTTTCGAAATTGAGGTCGTGGATCTACGCACGGTTAAACCGCTCGATACTGATACCGTGCTGGCGTCGGTCGCGCGCACAGGACGCTTGCTCTGCGTCGGTGAATCGTTTCCGTGGGGCGGCGCGACGGCGGAAGTCATCGCGCGCGTCACGAACCAGGGTTTTCATCTGCTCGATGCAGCGCCACAACGTCTTAATGCCAAAGACACTCCCATTCCATATCATCCGAACCTGTGGAGCGCGCATCGACCTAATGCGAAAAAGATCGCAGCTAAAGCTCGCGCACTGCTGCGAGAGTAAAACTTATGCCGCAAGTTCCAATCATCATGCCGCAGCTAGGCGAATCAATCGCCGAAGCCACCATTGTCGATATCAAGGTCAAACCCGGTGACGAGGTTGTTGATGATCAGGAAATTATTGATGTCGAGACGAACAAGGCAGTCATGGGCGTAACTACCCCGTGCAAAGGCAAAATCGATAAGATCTCCGTGCAGCTAAAGGAAACTTATCCCGTTGGCGCAGTGCTTGGCTACATAGAAGCGAGTGAGGCCGATGCCGCCCGATTTGCACAGCAAGCACCGCCTCCTCCACAGCAGGAAGTCGCTGAGGAAATTCCCGCGCGCGCTGATCAGGAAGTCGCTCCCGCACGCGGGAAAAAAATCGCCGCGAGCGATGGTGAGGGCGTACGCGTTGGCGACCTGCCCGTTCCAGCGATTACGAAGGGAGCGACTTTCATGTCGCCGCGCGTGCGTGCACGCATGTCTGAGTTGCAATTAACGACTGCAGACCTGGCGGGGATCATGGGAACTGGCGCGAGCAATCGCGTGACCATTAAAGATCTTGAAAATTTCCTGCATAAGATTGAAAACCAAACTGCGCACGAAGCTTCCGCGATTCGCGCGGGCGTAGCTGACGCGATGCGGCGCAGCTGGACGCGCCCGCTTTCGACAATCGGCTCGTCAGTCAATCTCGATCCGGTGTTGCAAGATCGGCAATCGCGGGATCCAAAGCCTGGCCCCGGCCTTTACGCTCTGCGCGCGCTTGCACTGGCACTCGCGAGGAGTCCCGGCGCAGCTGCGAAACTGATTGGCGACCGCGTCGTGGAATCAAAGTCCATTGACGTCGGCATTGCAGTTGAAGCAGAGGACGGGATTATGGTGCCGGTGATTCGCAGCGCAGATAAAACCTCGCTTGCCGACCTTACGACAAAATACAAGGAGCTTGTCGAACTTGCGCGACAGCGGCGAATTTCGCCGGACATGCAAGCCGGCGGCATCGCGACTGTTTCGAATTTCGGAACTTTCGGAATGGAATGGGGCACGCCAATTCCCCTGCCCGATCAAACACTGTTGCTTGGACTTGGAGTTGGGAAAAAAGTTCCGTCATGGGATGAAAAGAAGAAGGAGTTTTTTCCTAGAACCGAAGCCCAGATCACGCTGAGTTTTGATCATCGCAGCATCGATGGCGGCGGCGCCGGTCGTTTGCTCAAACGGGTGATCGAGCTGCTGGAAAATCCGAAAGAACTCTGACAGCCAGATTGCAAGGCGCCGTGCCGATGCTGCCCACGTGAGATCACGCCTCATTATCCATGCGGGATTTGCAAAGTGCGGAAACGCGAGCATCCGAGCGGCTCTTTTCCAGAATTTTCGAAAATTACAGAAGCACAACGTTTTTGTCTTCGACAAAAACCTGAGGATTGCACGCGCCCCTGAAGATCTCATCGGTACATCCATATGGAGTGTTGAGCGGGCCAGGAAGAAAACCGAAAATCTAACGCAAAGACTCGGCGATGAAATTGCGGCAGTCTCCAGCCGAAAGACGGAACACGTTGCTATCCTGAGTGCCGAGAATCTGGCGAATCCGGGAATGGCTGAGCTATTCGCAGGGCTGGAGAGTCAGTTTGAAGTCTGGGTCATCTTGTATGTGCGGCCGCAACTTCAATGGATACCATCGGCATGGAAGCAGTGGGCCCTGAAAACAGGCGTGCCGATCAACGATTTTGTTTCTCAATGCATCAAGGCTCGTAGACCCCCGTTCAGAGCAGGTATCGAAAGTTGGAAAACCGCGCTGCCCGCCGCCCTGATGCATGTTAGATTTCTGATTCCCGAACTACTAACCGGTGGGAATCCTGCTCAGGATTTTTTCCACGTCCTGGGGCTATCCCAAGACGAGTACAAAATTGAAAGTGATGCTCGAAATCCAAGCCTCGACGTTTCGGTTCTTCATGTGCTCTCGAAGAACCCACATCTTTTTTCTGACGTTCATGACAACAGCCTGACGCTGGCTTTGACTCGAGCTCTCTCGAAAAAGTTTCGATCAACAAACATTCAAATGCTTTCCGCCAAGCAAGAGGCGAGGATCGAGGAATCTTTTCGTGATGAAAACTTTTGGTTGTTGAACACGTTCTGCAGCGGGGTGGACGTGGATCGTATTTACCAGACGTATTTCACGCCGCGCAAAGCTGACGCCAGATATTCCGAGATGAGCGACATCGATCTGATATACCGTTGTCTCGGAATCGTCCTCGAATCGATCGCATTCAGTGGCAGCGACGCTTTTGCAGATCACAGCAAAAGCCGGCCGCCGAATGTTTCCGAGTTCGACCAGAAGTAACTGCGCGCACTTATTTGTGCCGGAAATTCGCAGCAACAAAGCTCAGAACCATCGCAAACGCGCAAATCACGGCCACAGCTGTTCCCCACATTAGCCAACACGGTCGATACGTGAGGAGGAGCCGTCCACTTGCGCCCGCCGGAATTTCCGCCATCGGAAACAATCCGCGATAGGAAGTGACGGTGAGTTTTTGATTGCCCAGGCGCGCTCTATAGCCGCGGAAGTACGGGCGTGAGAAGGTTAGGAGCGCGGAACGATTGCCATTCGGCACATCGATATCTGCTTCAACGCAATTTCGCGAATCTTTGATGTTTGAAATTGTCGCGGTAGCAAATTGTTCGTTAGGCCGCAAATCGATCGACGTGACTGAGCGCACGCGTGCAAATGGCGCGTCGCGGCGATGAAAGACCCGCCCCTCGTCTGTCGAAACAACCATCTCCCATTCAGAAGCCGGTCGAGGCGCGATATCCAATTCTCGGGCAACAATAATTCCATCCACTCCCAGCAAAGCCAGTTCACCGTCCTTACCAGCTTGGGAATTTAATACGTAGCTCCCCTTCTCAGGATTGATTTCACCGTGAATCGTGGTCGCAAATTCCCGCGCTACGCCTGCGGCGCGGATTGGGCTGTACCCATTGATGAAATGCAAGCCAGCCCACATGGATGTACTACCGGGGCGCAGGGTTTGACCGACTGGTTGCGGTTTATTTGAGACGCAATACGTCAGCTCCGCCCAGGGATAGACACTGAGATAAAGTCGCTGTGGATCGAGCGGCGCAGGTTTGAGCAGCTCTTGAGCAAAATTGTATCTCGGCACATCGCCGTTTGTAGGAATGCAAAAATACGTAGCAAGCAATGCGCAAAACGTGATCGCGACCGGAACCCAATACCGAATCTCGGGATTGCGGAATCGAAACTCGAAAAGAAAAAAAACTCCAGCGAGCCCGATGAGGATCGTAATCAAGGGAAAAGAATAGGAACCGCTCGTCCGGAAAATCACCAATGCGGCAGCGGTTAACAGAACGATTGCAAGCGGAGATGTAGCTGCGGTCGCTGGCCGGAGCTTCATTTGCAGCACTTCCGCTGCGCAAATCGCAAGAACTAAATGGAAAAATGGCAGCCAGCGAAAGCTCCACCGGAAAGGGCCCGCAGTAGGCATCATGCACAGCAACAGCACAATAAGCAGCAGCACTAACTCCCATTTCAGTCGCGTAACGAGCATCCGTCCATGCCAAATGAATGCAGCGATGAACACTGCTGACGCAACCAAACCACACGCCAGCTCCGTTGCAGTATGCGGAACATTTTTCGAGGAAAAATCTGTCCAGTTCACGGTCCAGGACGGAAGAATTAACCCCGGCAATGCGGCTGGTGGAACGAGCCATTGCCAATGCGCGGACGACGACTGCAGTTCGCGCGCTGAACCCTGAAGGAGATCCAGAATTGCGAGCCACGCGGGCGCGGATAATCCGAAACCGAGCGCGACACCAAACAGCATCGGCAAAACCGAGAAGATGCTCCGGGTTTCGACTAACGACTTGATCGAGAGCCATCCAACCAAGACCAACAACATCAGAACCGTGTAAGGAAAACCGCCGGTGACGAGCAGGTAAACGAACGGCGCGGGCCAGAGAAATCGCCACTTTGTTCGGCGGGGGTCCAGTGCGCGTTCCGCTCCCCACCAAGCCCAAGGCAGCCAGGTGAATGCGCCGAGGGCGCCGAACCAATCGGTGGCCCCCCAGCAAATGATCCAGCCGTTTAGCGAGGCGACAAGTGCGACAAAGATCGACAATGCGGTTGAAAGTCGCCGGTCACGAGCAAGTAAGAATGCGCCCGCTGCCAGCACGAAGAGATGCGCTATGGAAAGAGAGGCGGCCTGTTGGGGAAACGTAAGCGGAAATTTCCAGATCAGAATGATGGCCGCATTTATAAAAACCGAGAACGTGCCGTACTGGAATTCACCCGCAAGATTGCCGCAGACCCAGGAATAGGGGCTCAGGATCGGCCACTGCCCCTTAGACCAACTGCGCGCCACATCGGCGAACACAGGCAGGATCGACAATTCATAATCATCATTCCAAAAAACCAGCGGATTGTGCCAGAGAAGAAGCAGGCAGAAGAAGAAGACGATTAGACCAGCCGAAAGAGCGCCAAGAAAATTGTAGGGCGTCTGTGTCAGACGCCGACTATTTATAGTTTCGCCGTTTCGGCGTTTCACAGAAACGCCCTACAAAACAACCGGCTTTCCCTCGGTCATCACAAGGACCTTTTGCTCGAGGCCGTGCTCGCGAGCGGCTGCCAGTAATCGCTGCGGGGGCTCATGAAGCGGTTCAAAGCCGAGGCGAAATGTCCCATAATGCATCGGGATCAAAGTTTCTGCACGTAACTCGACGAACGCCTTTACCGCTTCCTCGGGATTCATGTGAACTTCACGGCCAGTGGGCGCTTCATAAGCGCCAATTGGCAGCAGCGCGACTTCAATGTTGTAGCGGTCGCCGATTTCCTTGAACCCGGGAAAATAAGCGCTGTCGCCGCAGTGAAAAATCGTGCGGCCATTCGCAGCGATCACGAACCCGCCGAAATCGCGATGCAAATCCGCGAGGAACCGTGCGCCCCAGTGGTGGCATGGGGTAAGCGAAATTTTTAGCGGCCCGAGCTCGACTGTCTGCCAATAATCGAGCTCGTGGACAATATGAAAACCCAAGTCATGGACCAGGTTTCCGACACCCATAGGCACAACAATCGGTTGATCCGACGCAACGCGTCGCAGCGTGCGCCGGTCGAGATGATCGAAATGCGCGTGCGTGACCAGCACAAAGTCAATCGAAGGCAGATGATGAATTTCGAAGCCTGGTTGTTTCAACCGCTTGATCACCTTGAGCCACTTCGACCAAATCGGATCGACCAAGATGTTTACCTCATGCGTTTGAATAAGAAATGACGCGTGACCGATCCAGGTAACGCAGATCTGGCCTTCGCGGATTTTCGGGAATTGCGGCGCCGCAGGACCAGCGGAGCGCTTAGTGAAAAGCGAAGGGATCAAGACGCTCGTTAAAAAATTGCGCTTGTGCCAGTCAGCTCGTGGGCGTAGCCGGACACGAGTCGAGTCGCGAAGTCGTGGAAGAGGCGCGCCATCCCGGGATGTTTGGCGAACAACATTTCGCCGGCTCTTTTTAGGAAAACGAAGTGGCACGCTCGTAGACGATATAGGTGCGATCTCGGCAAGTAAAACTCTTAAAGGCCGCCGAAAGCTTTCGGAGTCGAAATGACAAAATCCGGAATCACGAATGCCGATTAAATATCAAAACTCGAAATGAGATTTCATCAGTCGCTCTTGTGATGATTGCGGACTCGGGGGGGTTCGTGATTTTTTCGCGTTTCGGCATTTGGTATTCGTCATGGATTTCGGGCTGACGTCGCACGAATCCAAAGCGACAGGGTTGAACAAGGCCAAATTTCGCGTTGAGTTGTCCGCGTTATGCGAAGTTGGAAAACCCTTGTTCCGCTCTGTTTGATCTGTTCAGTCGCATTAGCATCGACATCGCGATTGCCATTCAACACGATTTTTAGGGGGCAGGACCAGTTCAACCGACTCGTCGCAAAGGCCAAAGCAGGAAATTGGAAGGCTTTGACGATCGGAGAGCGGACCGCGGCCGTCGGACAAACCTTAGTAGGAACACGCTATAAACATTTCACCCTGGAAATCGACAATCGGATCGAGTCGCCGTCCGTAAATTTTCAGGGAATGGATTGCTGGACCTTTTTCGAGATCGCTCTCGGCTTCGCCCGGATGCTGAATGAGCCAGAGTCGAACTGGACGCCCGAGCGTCTGTTACATTACATCGAACTGGACCGTTACCGCGGCGGCGAATGCACCGGCGATTACCTCTCGCGTTTGCATTACCTGGAAGACTGGCTCTACGACAATGATCGCAGGGGTCTGGTGGAGGATCTCACCCGCGATCTTGGCGGCCAGAGCGTCCCCCATTCCGCGCGCGAGATGAGCGCTGGCTGGCGACATTATCGTTATCTCGCCGCAAATCGCTCGCTGCTTGGACCGCTGGCGCGCATGGAAGCAAACGTCTCCTCGCGATCTCTATACGAAATTCCAAAGAGTCGAGTCGCCAAAATTGAACCCAAACTCCGCAGCGGCGACATCATCGGAATAATTTCCCGCGACAGAAAAGGCGTTTATTCGACCGCGCATGTCGGCCTGGCATTGCGCACAAGTGACGGCGTGTTGCATTTCATGCACGCTTCCTCTCCCAGTAACTACGGTCGTGTCATCGTCGACGAGGAGCTTTCGAAATATCTGTATCGCTACCGCTCGGACAGCGGGATCCTGGTGGCCCGGCCTCTGCGTTAGGATTCGTCGAACTTGTCCAATTCGCCGAGTAACTTTTGTAGTCGTTCCACAGCCTCCTCAGCATCCGCGCCGTGAGCTTCGAGTGTTGCCGTAGCTCCGCAATCTAAGTTGGCGCGAAGAACATCGATTAAGCTTGACGCAGAATATCGCCCGCCAGCGGTGACAAGCCAGATCTCCGATCGAAAAATCCTGACATGTTTTACAAAGTGAGCGGCAGGGCGTGCGTGTAATCCCAGCTTGTTGCTAACGCGCACCTCTCGCCGCGCGGACACGGGCGTTCGCTTTTGCCTGAAGATCATGCCTGACTGGTACCCCAACGTCGATGGAGGAATTTTTCAATCGGCGAGAAGAAAATTTTGTCGGCTAATAAACCGATAACGACGATGACAATCATGATGCCGATGACCTGCTCCATCGCGCTTAATTCGCGACCGTAGTGTAGAAGCTGGCCAAGGCCGAAACCGGTCAGGATCGTGACGAAAATCTCAGCCGCCATAAGTGAACGCCAGGCGAATGCCCAGCCTTGTTTCATTCCGCTGACGATAAACGGAAGCGCTGCGGGCAAAATCACTTTGAACCATATGTGCAAACTTTTCGAGCCCATGGTCAATGCCGCGCGGCGATAAATCGGCGGGACATGGCGCACGCCAGTTTCTGTTGCGATCACTACCGACCACAACGTGCCCATTACCACCACGAAAAGCATGGCGGCTTCCGTTTGTCCAAACCATAACAAGGCAAGCGGCACCCAGCAGACACTCGGCAATCCCTGGAGGCCGAGCGCGAGCGTGCCAATGGTGTCTTGCCAGACTTTCCAACGCGCGGTCAGCAATCCCAACGGCAGCCCTGCAACAAGTCCAATGATATAGCCTATGAGTAATCGACGCATTGTAACGATCGTGGCTTTTGCCAGAGTTCCATCCATGGCAGCGCCTTCCAAATAAACTGCCACCTGCCGCGGCGAAGGCACCAGGACAGGCGACCAAATCTTTGCACGAAACAGCGCCTCCCAAATCAGTAGGAGAACAGCAAAAAAGAGTGCCGCCAACAAAAAGCGTTTCATTCTGCGGTTGCGAGCTCCGGTTGGCTATGACTCTTCAACGCTCTCGTAATTTCGGTGGCGTGAACCGCAAGATCGACGCTGTTGATGTCGCGCGGCCGAGGCAGGTCCACGGCAAATTCTTCCCGAATGCGACCCGGACGCGGCGAAAACACTATCACGCGATCGCCGAGACACGCTGCCTCGCGCACGTTGTGCGTAACAAACACGATTGTTTTGTTCCGCGCTTTCCAGATTCGCTGCAAATCCCCATAGAGCTGCTCACGAGTCAGCGCATCAAGAGCGGCAAACGGTTCATCCATCAGCAGCATGCGCGGATTGGGAGCAAGGGCGCGGGCAAGAGAGACTCGCTGCTTCATCCCACCAGAAAGTTCGTGAATGTTGGCACGCTCGAAGCGGCTGAGACCAACCAGTTCGAGGTAGTACTTGGCGACGTCGTGCCGATCTTTGTTTGTCAGATTCGGCTTGAGCTTGAGTCCAAATAGAACATTCCCAAATACGTTCAGCCACGGGAAGAGTGCTGGTTCCTGGAACATCACGAGTCGCTCACGGCCTGGCCCGGTGACCGGTTTGCCATTGGCACACACCGTTCCGCTGTCGGGTTTTTCCAAGCCGGCAATCATGTTGAGCAATGTCGTTTTGCCACAGCCGCTCGCGCCCACCAAACAGACGAATTCCCCCTCAGCAACATTCAGGCTGACGTCGTCCAGCGCGAGGACCGAGCCTGATGCACCTTTAAAGCTTTTCGACACGTTCTCGATCGCGAGCTTCGAGGGTGTGACGAGTTGGAGCTCTTCGGTGGCTGAGGAGTGGTGATGGCGGCCAGCTAGATGCATTTACGGAGTTTCCACGAGCTTCGAAGTGTCTGTCGAGCCTTTCAAGAAACCCGCATCTTTTCCATCCTGCACTGATTTGGCAACTAAATCGAGGGATACGTCGCTCGTGAATTGAATCCGATTCCATGCCTGCGCGACGGCATCCGGCGCGAAATCAGCGCGCGTTTCGGCTTTGAGTTCCTCGATCAGTAAC
>Ga0209156_10001172_pt1 | contig 21497 bp, 18 predicted proteins | sample GraSoiAngelo_124_FD_185881 | JGI IMG/M metagenome (GOLD analysis project Ga0209156, IMG submission 185881) | Grasslands soil microbial communities from the Angelo Coastal Reserve, California, USA - 14_0927_05_20cm (SPAdes) (version 2) | ecosystem: Environmental > Terrestrial > Soil > Grasslands...
AAGCAGCGCCATCAAGACCGGTCCCCAGATGATGCACTCGCCCAAATCCGGTTGCATCAGAATGAGCAAACAGGGCGCGCCTACGATCGCGCCACACAGCGTCAGACGGAGCATCGGATGCATCTGCTTGAACTGGCTGAGAAAAAGCGACAGCACCATGATCCCGGCAATGACGGCGAGCTGCGCGGGCTGGAAGTTCACCGGACCGAGATGGAGCCAGCTACGCGCGCCGTAAACTTTTTGGCCAATGAATTTGGTCAGAATTAAAAATGCCAGACCGGCGAGATACATTGGCAGCGCGCCCCAGCGCACCCAGCGGTAATCGATCAAACTCGTGACGATAAAGGCAAAAAATCCGACCACGACCCAGTTCGCCTGTTTGCGCCAGAATTCGGCGGCCACAGGATCTTCCCGCATGTAAGTCGCGCTATAGATGGCAATCACGCCAAAGATCGCAAGCGCGAGCATGACGGCCATCAGCAGCCAATTGAGCCCGAGAATTTTTCTGAGAAACGGAGTCACGTGATTTCGAACCCGCCGGTTTGCCGAATATATATAGGAGAAGCAGGAGGTAAACCTGGCAGTGCTGGAAAAACGAGGTAATCGGCGGGCAGATGCCCACCGGCCCCGCAGCCAAGATGGCTGTGCTACAGTCGGCGGTTGTATCGATTTTCCCTCAAAATCGGGGATTCAGCAAAGGTCTTGAGGCGCTGAACCTTGCGCGAAATAACAGGTCTGCGGGACGGTTTTTTCGCAAATTTGATCGATTCGCGCTTTTGAGATGCCCATCATAAGTCATTTATATTAAGTGGCTTGGGTGTATAGAAAAAATAAATGTCGACCTTGTTGTTTCCTTATTTCAGCTCGCGTACAATTGACGCGGCCCGCACAATCAATCGGGGCTTTTAAGGGGGATATGGCGAGACGAACAGTACGAACGAAACGAAAAATCGCGCGATCACGATTGCCGCTCCAGCAGGAGCTCGGGCTCGATACCGAAGGCCGTTATTTCGATCTACGCGGTCTCTTCAACAAACTAAACGCGCGTCATTTCGGTAACCGTCTTCGCGGTTACAAAGTGGTTTGGGGCCGCAAATACCGAGAACGTCCGAAAGAATATTTTATTTTCGGGACCATCCAGGAAGAAGATCGTGTCATTCGTATCAATCCCTGGCTCGATCAGCGCTTCGTGCCGCTTTGGTTCCTCGAGTACATCCTGTATCACGAAATGTTGCATGCGGTCGTGCCCGACAAGGTGCGCGGTAATGGGCGGCGCTGTGTGCATACCGAAGAATTCAATCGCCGCGAACGCGAATTTCGCTTCTACAAACGTGCCCGACGTTGGGAAGAGGAAAATCTTGCGCGTTTTCTGCGCTAGGCGGGGCGCGGCTCGACGGAGTCTCACCCTACCAACGCTCTCGAGCGCGTGTTCGTCTTGCGATATTCTGCGAAGGGACGCGCTTCTGCGCGTCCAGGACATGCGGAAGCATGTCCCTCCGGAGCGAGACGACGCCATCGAAACGGTGAGTCCCTCCGGGGACTAGCGTGATTGCTCCGCTGGCGTTGCCGCTCCCTCAGACGGCGATGGGGTCGTTGCCACGTTCTTTTTGATCAGATACCAAAGCGTGGTCGCGAGGAGGAGTGAGATGATCTTCGCCTGCCAGTTTTTCAGAATCAGTTTCTTCATCATAAGAGCTTTGCAGCAAAATCTCGCCGATTCGTTTGCGAAATGTTTCCGGAGTGAAATCACGCTCGATCCGCCGGCGGTGACAAATTGAAATTCCGCCCGTCTCTTCCGAGACAACAATCGCGACGGCATCGGATTCCTCGGTTAATCCCAAGCCCGCGCGATGCCGCAAACCGAGGCTGCGATCAAGGGTTTCCCGTTGGCTCACCGGAAAGATGCATGCCGCCGCGGCGACCCGCCCGTTACGCACAATCACGCCGCCATCATGCAGAGCGGTTTTCGGATGAAAAATAGTGAGCAGCAACTCAACGGAGAAATCAGCTTCGAGTTGAACGCCGGTCTCTTCATAAACGCGAATGGAAGTGTCACGTTCGATCGCGATTAATGCGCCGAATTGTTTGCTCGCGAGTTGAGTGACCGCTTCCGCAAGGTCGTGAATCATCTCGCGCTTTTCGCTGGTCAGCGAAAAAATGGGGTGCCCGCCGAGTTCGGCCAAAGCACGCCGAAGTTCGGGCTGGAAAATAACAACCAGGGCGATGGCGAGGAAGACTGAGAAACTGCGAATGATCCATCCGATGACAGCCAGTTTCAGCAGGGTTGAAATCAAAGTCAGGGCTAGAAAAACGATAGCCAGACCGGTCAACACTTTCGCGCCGCGAGTACCGCGGAAGTAGAGATAGCCGTAATAAACAACCACCGTAAGCAGCACGATCTCGAAGGCGCTGCGCCAACCGACCACAAGAAGATGAACGATGCGAGTGATCATGGCGTGCTCCGCAGCGCATCCGCAACCCGAAGCGCATCCGCATTTTCCTCCACATCATGGACGCGCAAAACATCGGCCCCGTTCATTCGCAGGAGCGAAGTAAAGGCGACCGTTGGCAAAAGGCGATTGTGGATCGAGCCATTGTGCCCGGTAATTTTGCCAAGGAAGGATTTGCGCGACACGCCGACGACGATCGGGCGATCGTTGATGCGCAAGCGCGGCAAATTTTTCAGAAGCGAGAGATTGTGCTCGAGCGTCTTTCCGAACCCGATTCCCGGATCGAACGCGAGCGTCATTGGATCAAGACCGAATTTTATGGCGCAGGCATACTGTTGTCGAAAGAAATCGGCTACTTCGGCAACGACATCGTGATAGAAAGGCGCGCGTTGCATTGTTGGCGGAGTTCCTTTCATGTGCATGATGATGAAGGCCGCGCCGCGTTTGGCCAGCAGCGGCCACATCGCATCGTCTCCACGACCTGCGGTTACATCATTCACGATTTTTGCGCCTGCATCCAAAGCCGCGGCTGCAACTTCCGCCTTCGAGGTATCGATCGAAAGCAAGGTTTCGCCGGCGAGCTCTTCGATTATCGGAATAACGCGACGTTTTTCTTCAGCCACAACAACTGGTTCGGCGCCCGGGCGGGTCGATTCTCCGCCGACATCGATGATGTTAGCACCGTTGGCGATCATTTTTCGGGCCTCGGCCAGCGCCTGCGGTGCCTGAAAAAATCTTCCGCCGTCTGAAAATGAATCCGGTGTCACATTCAGGACACCCATGATCCAGCCTTGGGCAGAGAGATCGAAAATCTCGCCCGCAATTTTCCACGGCGTCGCGCCCATATGGGTGAGACTACCACGCGCAGCGAATTATTCGAGGCGTGCCGGTAATCGCGGTGATCCCTCGTTTATTTGTGTGAATAGCGTCCCATCAATTCGCCCTGCGCCAAAACATGACCGCGCATGGCGGCGTCGAGTTCGGCGCGGCGCGCACTGGGTTTCAATTCCAGTTTAATGTCGAGCGCGAAGATTTTGAAAAAATAGCGATGCGTCCCCGCGGGCGGACAGGGGGCGCCGTAAATCCGTTTCCCAAAATCATTTGTGCCCTGAATCCCGGCGGTGGGCGCGCCGTTCTCGGCGACTCGTGTCGTTTTCGGATCGATATTCCAGACGATCCAGTGCGTAAACAAACCGCGCGGCGCATCCGGATCATCAACAATTAAGACCAGCGATTTCGCTTCATTCGGGACGCTGCTGATTTGCAATTCCGGACTGACGCTCGTTCCGTTACAGGTGAATTTCGTCGGAATATCGCCGCCAGCTTGAAAGGAGGGGCTGGTGATCGAGATCGACGAAGCAGCATTCATATTAGAAATTCCGACAAAAATCGCGAGCGCGAACCATATCGCTTTCATTCAGGCAATTTTTGGCCACCGGAGCCTCTGGTCAAGGAGTTGTTATCGGAGGGACATGCTTCTGCATCTCCAGACGCGCAGAAGCATGTCCCTCCAGGGGCAACCCCGTTCGACAAGCTGGAAGGATGTCGGCCAAGTCAATCTCGCCACAGCGAGTCCGCCCCGTGGCGGACTGGAAGCCTAACCTCTATTGAAGATCGCGCTGGAAGAGTAATGAGGAACAACGCAACGTTGGGGTCGCCATGCCAGGCAAAAGGAAAACAGCTGATCAAGATCTGCGCGCAGAGATTCTGCGACTCATTCAGGAGCCGAAATATCGACCGCTGGATAAAATCGAAATCGCCGATGCGCTTGGTTACGGCGCGGCGCGACGGAACGAAGTGCGCCGCGCCCTCCGCGATCTCGAAGAGGCAGGCGAAATCGCGCGTATTAGGAAGAATCGATACGTCCTGCCCGACGCGGCCGATCTCGTCACTGGAACGTTAAGCGTGCATGAGGCCGGCTACGCCTTTTTGACCAACGAGAAACCGGGACAATCCGATCTCTTTATTGCAGCGGAAAACACCGGCACCGCCATGCACGGAGATCGGGTGGTAGCACGTATCATTCGCGGTGCAGAATTTTCGCGGGCACGCAAGCCGCGTGCGGAAGGCCGCGTGATCCGGATTCTGACACGCGCGAACGAGACGATCGTCGGAACCCTGCAGCAGACGCGAAATTTCTTCTACGTCGTGACGGACGATCCGCGACTCGTTCACAACATTTATGTGCAGCCGTCGTCAATTAATGGCCGTCAGCCGCGGGTTGGCGACAAGGTGGTGGTTCGACTCGAGGCCTGGGAATCGCGTCACGTCAATCCGGAAGGAAAAATCATCGAGCTGCTCGGGCCGCGCACTGCGCCCGGAGTGGACATCCTATCGATCATCCGGAAATACCATCTGCCTGTCGAGTTTCCACACGCCGTTCTCCAGGAAGCATCCGCAGTTCCCGAAACTGTGACGGCAGATGCTATCGACGGTCGCGAGGATTTACGCGGTCAATTTATCGTCACCATCGATCCAGATGATGCCCGCGATTTTGATGACGCCATTCACGTCGAAGAAATCAAAAGCGGTTGGCAACTGGGCGTTCATATCGCAGACGTAGGCGCGTACGTGCGGCCTGGCAGCGCGCTCGATCGCGAGGCGCAACGCCGCGGCAACAGCGTTTACTTGCCGGACCGTGTAATTCCGATGTTGCCCGAGCGGTTGAGCAATGGCGTTTGCAGCTTGAACCCCCACGTCGATCGGTTGACGCATTCCGTCTTCCTGCAATTTGATCGCAACGGGCGAATGCGGCAGAGCCGTTTTGCTCGAACCGTGATCCGCAGCGCCCACCGCCTGACTTACAAGAAAGCGTTCGGGATTCTAAAAAGTCCGGCTCGTGATGAACTGGGCGAGCGTTTGCATACTGCGTGGAAATTGGCGGCATTGCTGCGAAAGAAACGATTCGAGCACGGCTCCCTCGATCTCGACATGCCGGAGGTAAAAGTCGTCGTCGATAAAAAAGGAAAACCGATTCGATTTGAGCGAGTTGAGAATGATGAATCGCACCAATTGATCGAGGAATTCATGCTGGCCGCGAACGAAGCGGTGGCGCGCGAGTTAAAAAACCGCGGGATTCCGGCGATCTATCGCGTACACGAAAATCCGGACGTGGAGCGGCTGGGCGAATTTCGTGAGTTTGTTTTGGCACATGGAATTCGGGTGGGCGATCTGACGCACCGTGGCGAGGTGCAAAAGTTACTCGCCGCCATTGCGGGAACGGCCGAAGAGCATCCGCTCAAGATCGGGCTGCTCAAGAGCCTGAAGCGGGCACGCTACGCCACGATGCCGTTGGGTCATTATGGCCTCGCGAAAACGAACTACACCCACTTCACTAGTCCAATCCGGCGTTATGCTGATCTCGAAGTGCATCGCGCGCTGGCCGAGCGCGATCTGGCGCGCCGAACTTCGCGAGCGGTGCCTCAGCTGTCGGGTATTGCCGATCACATTTCCGCGACCGAACGCAATGCCGCCGAGGCAGAAATCGATGCGGTCAAAATGAAGAAGCTGGAATTCTTCGAGTCACAGCTGGAGGCACGCGACCCGCAAGTTTTCGACGCAGTGGTAATCGACGTGCGCAATTACGGAGTTTTGGTTGAGCTGCCGGAGATTTTGCTCACCGGGTTAGTCCATGTCTCGACATTAGCCGACGATTTCTACATTTTCTCGCCTGCCCAACGCCGGTTAGTCGGCCGGCAAAGGCGCCGCACTTTCGCGGTAGGTGACAAGTTACGCGTGCATGTCGCACGGGTAGACCAATTTAAGCGACAAATTGATTTTGCGATCGCCGATTTACGACCAGACCAGAATCGCCCGCATCGCCGGCGACGAAAATAGTGGGCCGCGGGTCAATTCTTAGCTATTTGGGGCCGTGAAATTTAGGCTAATTTTTTCCTTCCCCAATGACTGGCATCCTGCCACACTCCGCACCGAAATGGATAATATTATAGAAGCGAAGGAGGTTCAGATCGAGCGGAAGCACTTCTATGTGGAATTCCGCGAGAACGATCGGGGACGATTTCTTCGCATTACCGAGGAAGCGCATGGCCGGCGCAACACCATCATCGTTCCGAGCACCGGGACGAACGAGTTCACCGCCGCCATCGAGGACGTGCTCGGCGCAACTCAGCACGCGTCAGCATAAAATTCCTTACGATTCGGACTAGCGCACCGCGCTGAGCGCCTGTGTGCGTTGACACGTCCAGTGGGGGAATTACTTTGCCGCGCTCGTTCACCCATCTCGGAATTCATGGCTCAAAAATCTTCCGCTTCACGCCGTACTAAAGGAAAGGCGGCTTCTAAGACCAAACCGGCGAAGTTTGTTTATTACTTCGGCGAGGGTAAGGCCGACGGGAACGGAAAGATGAAACCCCTGCTCGGTGGCAAAGGCGCGAACCTGGCCGAGATGACACGGATCGGTCTGCCGGTCCCACCGGGTTTCACGATTTCAACCGAAGTCTGCACATACTTTTACGCGCATACCCGCACTTACCCCCGGACGATGCAGGCAGAAGTGGAGGAGGGGATTCGCCGGATGGAAGGAATTATGGGCACGACTTTCGGTGATACCAAAGCGATGCCATTGCTGGTGGCGGTCCGATCCGGGGCGCGCGATTCCATGCCGGGAATGATGGACACGATTCTCAATCTCGGATTGAACGACGAGACCGTCCTGGCGGTCGCAAAGGCCACCAATAACGAACGCTTCGCCTGGGATTGTTATCGCCGCTTTATCCAAATGTACGGCGATGTCGTGATGGGTGTGCAAAAGCGCCCGGAGGAAGATCACGAGCCTTTCGAGACGGTGATCCACGAGCTCAAGCACGAGCGCCATCACACAGACATTGACGATACCAAGCTGAGCGTCAGCGATTTGAAAGAGCTGGTCGCACGTTTCAAAAAATTGGTGAAAGAACGCACCGGAAAGCAATTTCCGAACGATCCGTGGGCGCAACTGCAAGGATCGATTGGGGCCGTGTTCGGTTCATGGATGAACGATCGCGCCATCGTTTACCGCCGGAAATACAACATTCCCCAGGAATGGGGCACGGCGGTAAACGTGCAGGCCATGGTTTTCGGCAATACCGGCGTCAATTCCGGATCGGGCGTGGCTTTCTCCCGCGATCCAGCCACCGGTGAGAAAGTTTTTTACGGCGAATTCCTCATCAACGCTCAAGGCGAGGATGTGGTTGGGGGTGTCCGCACGCCGGAGCCGGTAGCAGATTTGAAGAAACATTTGCCGAACGCGCTGGTGGAGTTGGAGCGGATCCGCCACGTCCTCGAGGCACATTTCAAAGACGTGCAGGACTTCGAATTCACCATTCAAGACGGCAAAGTTTTCATGCTGCAAACGCGCAACGGAAAACGCACCGGGGTGGCGGCAGTGAAATTTGCCTGCGACATGGTCCGCGAAAAATTGATCGAATGGAAAACCGCGATCGCACGGGTGCCCGCCGATCAGCTCGATCAGGTCCTGGCGCCGGTATTCGACCGCGCCGCGCTGAAGAGCGCGAAGGCGATTGCGAGCGGACTTCCGGCGGGACCGGGCGCGGCTACAGGCAGAGTTTATTTTAACGCCGATCGTGCTGCAGCTGCCGCGCACAAAGGTGAGAAAGTGTTGCTCGTGCGGGTCGAGACGTCACCCGAGGATTTGCGTGGCATGATCGCAGCGGAAGGAATTCTGACCGCGCGCGGCGGCGTAAGCTCCCACGCAGCCTTGGTCGCGCGGCAGATGGGCAAAGTGTGCATTTGCGGCGCATCTGCATTGAACATCAATTATCGCGCGAAAACGATGTCTGTGAACGGCGCCATTTTTCGCGAAGGGGAAAATTATCTCTCAATCGACGGGACCAGCGGCACTGTTTACGCGGATCAGTTGCGCAATGCTCCTTCGGAAATCATTCAGGGTTTGCTTCATGGCGACAAAATCGCCCAGAGAAGTGAGACTTATCGAAACTTCAATCAGCTGATGGATTGGTGCGCGAAAGTCACGCGCATGAGCGTTCGCACCAACGCGGATACACCGGAACAGGTGGAAAACGCAGTCGCCTTCGGCGCCAGCGGCATCGGGCTTTGCCGCACCGAACACATGTTTTTTGAGGGCGACCGCATCGATGCCATGCGGGAAATGATTTTGGCGCGTAAAGCGGACGATCGGCAAAAAGCTCTCGCCAAATTGCTGCCGTATCAAAAAAGCGATTTCGTTGGTATTTTCAAAGCGCTCAAAGGAAAACCCGCAACGATTCGTTTGCTTGATCCGCCACTGCACGAATTTCTCCCGCAAGATCACGCTGCCCAAAGCGCACTGGCGGAGAAAATCGGTGTCAGCCAGGAGGAGATCGCCCGGCGTGTCCACGAATTGCATGAACAAAATCCGATGCTCGGCCATCGCGGTTGCCGTCTCGGAATTTCATTTCCGGAAGTAACTGAAATGCAGGCGCACGCGATTTTCGAAGCGGCAGCGGAGGTGCAAAAGAGTGGAACCAAGGTGCATCCGGAAGTAATGATCCCACTGGTCGGTTTTAAGAGAGAACTCGAATTGCAAGTGGAGATCGTGCGTCGCGTCGCGCAGGACGTGCAGGCGGCGAAAAAAGTGAAATTCAGTTATTTGGTCGGGACAATGATTGAAGTGCCGCGCGGTGCTTTGACCGCAGACGAGATCGCGGAAACAGCAGAGTTCTTCAGTTTCGGCACAAATGATCTTACCCAAACTGCGCTTGGGATGAGCCGCGATGACAGCGGATCATTTTTGCCGCATTACGCCGAGTTGGAGATCGTGAAACGCAATCCATTTGCCACCATCGATCAAGACGGCGTCGGCCAGTTGATGCAGATCGCGATCGAGAAGGGCCGCAAGACACGGCCGAAAATCAAGCTAGGCATTTGCGGCGAACACGGTGGCGATCCCGATTCAGTGAAATTCTGTCACCGGCTCGGGCTCGACTACGTCAGTTGCAGTCCATTCCGCGTCCCCATTGCGCGTCTGGCGGCCGCCCAGGCCGCGCTAGCAAAGTAAATCGCGTAAGGTCCGCCGTCCTTTCGCAGGGATGGCTCTCCGAGGCGTCCCAAATAAAAAACCAAGTATGGGACGCCTCGGAGATGCGTCCCTACCACTTTAAGCGCGCTCTTTCTCAAATACGACGCGGCAATTTTTCAAGCAACGCGGAGTGAACTTACCTGTCGAAGGTGGAATGGGCGAAAACGGCAATGACAAAACAAAGCTGGAAGAAGACATTTGCATTCACATTTTCACCGTCTCATCGGCGATGGTTGGTGTTTGCCTTACGGTCATCGGTCTGATCCGCGTCGTTATCACACTCGGCAAGGCCGATACCCTGGCGGACGACTTCCTCGCAAGCGACGCTCTGTTGTTTCTTACGTCATGTCTCCTTTCCTACGCGGCCCTGCGGGCCCGCAGTTTTCGGCGGAGGCATCTAATTGAGCGCACGGCCGACGTTGTTTTTATCACCGCGATGGTGGTTATGACCGTTATTTGCGGGTTCATTACCTATGCGATTTCAATCTCCTAACCTGTCACAATAGTGACGACGATAACTACCTTAGCGTCGACCCTCTCATTACTGGGTGTTATCGACGCCTGAGAGAGGCCCAACCGCTTCAGCGGTTTCTTGTTCGTGAAGGAGTAAACCGCTGAAGCGGTTGTGGTAGTAGATTCGGCCATGCATCTCGCTCAAGCGAGGTATTGATGAAATGGGATACAGCAGGGCAACGCTAAACACGTACGACGAGAACTACAGCACAGTTAGTGATTCGGAGCTTTCGCCTTTTCAAAGGCCTGCCAGGCATTCCAGGAACGTTCCCAGTTCCCTTTTGCCGCCCAGGCTTGAGCTTCCAATAAGTGGAAATAAGCTGGCGGCTTTCTAGTCACGGTAAAATGTCGGATGGTGGCGAGCGCGTCGTCGATCAACCCCCGATTCATTTGCTGGCGATAGAGGGTGTAGGCCGCAGAAAAATTATTCGTGGCGCGGAAAACTCGTTCCCGCAACTGTTCGATTGACTGGCCTTTTTCTTCCGGCGGGAAAACAACGTTACTATCAAATTTTTCCATCAATTCGCAGGCGCCCCGGAAATCGCCGGAGGCGCCGCGATACTTGGCGACGGTGCGCCAGGTGAATTGCAACCAATCGGGATGTTTTTTGACTGCGGCGATAAGCGTGTTGATGTCGCCGCGGCTGTCCCAAAGTTGGAAAAACTCGCGTTTTTCTTCCGGCTTCATCGCGACCAAGTCCGGATCGGCATCGAAAAACTTGCTGAAGGCGGGCCGAAATTCTTCGGCGTTTAACTGCGCAAAATAAACGAGCGCCAGGTCATGTTCACTGAACGCAAGCTGCCTGATAATCTGGCGCGCCGCCGGATCGCGCAGCTTGGCGGTAAGCATAATCGTGCGAAAAATATCCTTGCGCTCTGCTCCGGCGCGGCGCAGAGCCTCGCGCCATGCAACCAGAGCAAGGTCCGGCCGCACGGGCAGCCAGACGAAACCTTCCTGCAAGGGCACCGACTCGGAATTCGGCTCGAGAAAGCGGGCACGCCGAAAATCATCCACCGCCTTCTGCGCCGGCTCATGTTGTCCGACCTCGGCGGTAGCGCGCAGATAATAAAGTTCCCAATCGAGCGGCGCCCAATTCAATGCGCGGGTAGTCAGGTTGATTGCCTCGGCAAAATTAAGCCCGCGACTGGCGACAATGGCGAGCTGCTTGGCGTTGTCGACCCCAACCCCGCCAGGCAACATCGCCATCGAGCGCCAGGCAATTGTCCAGGAAAGACCGATCACAACAAGCGCGACTCCGAGGAGCCGAAACGTCCACGGGATTGTTTTAGACAATTGCAGTTGCGTTGGGCGATGCAGCGAAAGGCCGAGTAAGAACATTGCGGAATAAGCAGTACCCACACGATGCCCCGAAACATCAATCAGCCCGTGCAAGGCAAACATGACCGCGCCAATCAAGGCGGCGAGGCGGAAACGCTGGTTGGTTCCGACTTGTAGCGGAGCGACGCGGCGAATTAACAATACCGCTCCGAGGACGATGAGCAGCAGTGCCAGCCATCCGAGCTCGGAGCAAACCCAAAGCCAATCGCTTTCGGGATGGAGAGACCGGGTATTGCCGTGAGAAGCATCGCGAAAGATGGCAAAAATGGCTTCGAAATTACCGAGGCCAAGACCGACCCAGGGCGAAGAGCGGATCAATTGCCAGGTGTCGCGGAAAATGAGCCAGCGAAAATCGGATGTGAAATCGCTCCCGGCGAGTTTTTGGAGATGAAAACGGGCCAAGGTTTGCCCACCGGCGACCAATAGCGTGCTAACGAGAAGCAGGAAAAAGGACACCGCTAAGGAAATACGACAGGCGGCGCCCGCGCGGGTAGGGGCATCGAGCCGAAGCGCGACGGTCCCGATCCAGATTGCGCTCGCAGCCACGAGAATAATCACGCCCGCCCGGGAAAAATTGAGACAGATGGCCGCGATGACAGTAATCAGCGCGATCGTCCAGAGGATCCAGCGTTTGCGCCGATGCCGAATATCATCCTGGGCCGCGGCGAGTATCAGGACTGAAGTCACTCCGAAAAGATCGGCCGTTTGGTTGCGATTGGGGAAAGGGCCGAAATTGCGCGGGTTTTTCCAGAAAGGAATCGAGTGCTGGGTCAGATAAAACAGAATGCTGAACACAGCGATGACCACGATGCCTGCAGCGAAGAGGCGCAATTGAAAACGAGCCACGCGCAACTCGAGTTCCTGGGCCGAAACGCGATAAAGCCAGCATAGACCGGCGACGAGACTGGCAAAACAACCAGCGGTCAGCCACGGCTGCGGGGTTACACTAGAGGGCAAAGCGATTCCGAAATCGTTCGTCAGAGCCGTCCGCCAATCGGGGGTAAAGAACCAGGACTGCGGCAAATAACTGACCAGCGCGCAGAGAGCAAAGGCCAGAAAGGTGGCGTTAATTTTCCAGCCAAGGGAGCGGCGTGGCGGTTGAAAAATCAGGAACGCGCCAAAGAAAGCAACGATGATTCCTTCGGCCCATTTGCTGGTCGCGCCACCAAGAAAAACCGCAAGAACCGGTAGCAACGCGAGGAAAACACTGCGTGCCCATTGCGACGGCACGGGATGATGGGTGGCGTGACTGGCAGTCGTTTCTTCCATCCTATTTCTCAGGTCAACAGGTGATCGCGCGAAGTGTAGCATGAGTTGAAGCAGCACGGCCATCGCGTAGTCTCACGCCACGCAAGGCGGTTTAAGTGACGCTCGCCCGGCGTTCCGAGCGTCTTCGGCGACTTTTATTAATCTGCCAGATTTGGATTACGGCCGGACTCTTCTGGCTCGGGGTCTGGGTGATGGTGAAGTTTTATTCCCCGCCCGGGGGACTGACCTGGCCCGCTACAGCATTTATTGCGTGTTGCTTGTGCTGGGGTTGACCTTGGAATATCTGGGGCGCGACAGCTCGCGCGATTATCCGCTGCAAACCGACCTGCTGCGGGAACATCGTGTCAGTCTGCGGCAGACGGTCGCCAGTATCGGGACGCTCGTCATTTACCTGATCGCGACCAAGGACGGTTTTATCTCGCGAGTTTTCCTTTTCAATTCCGTGCCTTGTTTTTATCTGACGTTACTTTTTTCACATCACTATCTTCCGCCCTTTCTGGCCCGCCGGTTTTTTACGGGAATTCGCCGGGAGAAAACCTTGCTGGTTGGTTCACCGGCACCAGCGGCGCAACTGCGTAACTGGCTGCGACAGAAATCCGAGATTGGCTTGCACACCGCCGGACTGATTAGCCAGGAAACATTCGAGCAAGCGGGCGACCTGCCGATTCTCGGTCAGTTCGGAGATTTCGATGGAATCGTGCACGAATGCGGCGCGACGCAAGTGATCCTGTTGGAATTCCCCATAAGCAATTCCGATCGCGTAATCATCGATGCATGCGACCGACTCGGAGTGCGTCTAATCATTCTCAGCGACCTGGAGGAAGCGCTGCGTCACCCCGTGGTCCACTTCGAGGACGGCGGATTTCGTTTTATGGCCTTGCGCGAAGAACCGCTGGAGAATCCGCTCAATCGTTTCGTCAAACGCGCGATTGATCTCATCGTTTCCGGGTTCGTCCTGGCCGTGGTGTTTCCAGTGGTGGCGATCATCATCTGGATCACGCAACCGCTGCAATCGCCCGGCCCGCTTTTCCATAAGCAAGTGCGTGCGGGAATTCAAAATCGCCGATTCACCATTTACAAATTTCGCATGATGCGTCCGGGCGACGAACAGATCGCACACCAGGCGAGGGGGCGCGACGATCGCATTTATCCACTCAGGCGATTTTTCCGGAAGTTCAGTATCGATGAAATTCCGCAATTCTGGAATGTGCTGCGCGGCTAGATGAGTATCGTCGGTCCGCGCCCGCATTTGCTCGACCATAACGCCGAATTTGCGAAAATAATGGCAGGCTACCATGTCCGCGCTTTCGTTAACCCGGGAATTACCGGGCTGGCTCAGGTGCGCGGTTTTCGCGGCGAAGCGCGAGATAATTCCGACATTCAAAATCGAGTCGCGTGCGATCTTGAGTACTTGGAGAACTGGAATCTTTCGCTGGAGATCGGAATTATCCTGGGGACGGTTGCGACCAGCGTTGAGAAAAATGAACGCCAGAAGCACAAGAATCGTTAGTCGCAGGATGGCGCCAATGAGATCGATGCGTTGAATGACGCCGATATCGGCGCGAAGTCGGGGAATCACTCCCAGCACAACGACATCGAGTTGAATGGCGAGACCGATCAGAACGAGAATGGTTAGCAACGCGGTGTAGTTTGAGGGCGCGCCGTTTTTTGCGAGCATGAAATAGAGCAGCGGGGTGATGGCGATCGCTGCCACGAGGGCGAGACGACGACGAAGATGTCGTGCGGGACTAATTAATTGGCTGAAGCGAGGGGGGTTCTGCCAGACCTTGCCGCCGATGGAAACGAGACCAACAATGATGCCGACATCGGCGAGTAAATTCAACGTGCCTTGTATGGTGTTGGCGATGGTGAAGAAGGCGTACTGGCGTTGCTCGAGCATACGAATGAGCAGGATTCCACTCAGAAAACCGACCAGTTGCACGATTATCTGAACCGTGACAAAGCTGCCGACAACGCGACCGCTTCGAATCAGTCGTCGCAGATAGGGGGACTGCGCAACGTCAGTGACCCCGGCTGACGGAAATTCAATTAGCGGCACAGTCCTTAAGCGCCGCGATAGTAATCGATTCCGCTGCAAAATAAAGCTCGGCTGGCTTGCGCCATTCATCATGGCCCGCTACGTACCAGCCTGATAAATGGAATCCGGGCGGCATTTAAGCCACGCGCACGGTCGCGGTTCTGCGGAAGAGGTGACGCAATTTTACTTGCGCGTTCGATTCGGATATTCGGTGTTTCAACGGGCAAGATGCCCGTTGTCGCCACAGCCAAGATGGCTGTGCTACGGTGATGATCGTTGAAAGTATGGAGCAACGCACCCTCGAGCGCATTCGCCAGGAGTTTCAAGAGCGGGACCAGGATGGTGTTATCGAACTACTTGCCAGCTACTCGGGACCGGAGAGCGATCGGGTAAGATGGGACATCCTTGAGCTGAGCAAAGGCGAGCTCGGGAAAATCGGAGAATACGTGAAAGCGGCGCAGAGTGATTACCGCGACATTCTTTATTGGGCTGAGTATTATAAGAATGATCCGCTGCTGCGTGGTCGCGACCCAAAACAGCTGGTTGAGGAAATCATTGCCAAATGGGGAAAGAAGAATGAGTGAAGACTGTCCCTACCGCACGCTGAGTAGGCGGCGCCCCTGCCACTACACGATTGCAAACGGGCTTGGCGGTTGAAATATTTTCGAGCAGGTGAACGCCTGGCTGAAGTACGACCAACGATGACCGGGAGAGGCGCAAGTAGGGGCGATTGACCTCAATCGCCCGCCGGTGTTTCCGGTGAACCGCCGCTACTTTCACCCAAAAGGACGTAAGGCCATTCACCTTCCGCACGAATCAAACCTGCCCGCACAGGGTTCCAGCGGATGTATTCAAATTTTTCTGCCTCACTTTCATCGTGCCGCAATCGATGATCGCAAAAATTTCGCTGCCAATGGATTCTTGCGATCTTCGCAGTGATGCGTTTTTGAAGTCGCGAACCAGGTTTGAGAGGCTGCGTCGCCTGGAATGCCAACCAGCATGTGCAGATGGTCGGGCATCAAGAGTAGGATTTTTAAATACTATTTCTGAGTATCGTGATAACAACGGCCGGTTTCGAACAACACCTGCGCGATATCCTCTCGACAAAGCTGATTTGCAACCCGGGCTTCGCAGCAAATTGTAATGAAAAAGGTAGCGCCAAATCGGGCCGGATAGTGAGTTGAAGGATCGAGTTGTTTTCGAACCGGCCGAGTGGAAACGGGGTACGTGTTCACAAGTGGAGATCGGGGGTAGCGGCAGTTCACTGAATCGCTCGCGGGCGATTGAGGTCAGTCGCCCCCTCCAATCAATACTACTTGGGCGAGCGCGAATCGGCGTGCGTTTTCACGTTGCGCCGTTGTTTATCCACGACCCGGCGCAACTCCCGTTCCATTACCTTGAATGCGTCGTGTATTACCTTCGCCAGCGGCTCATGCGTGCCGTTATCGATCTGTTTTTCTTCCGCGACCAATTCGTGGCCAGGCGGGACGGTGACATCAATCCGCACCCGGAATTGGTTTCCTTTTTTGTGAGTGTGATTCGGTTGCTCAATGGCAACGTCGCACCGGCTGATGTGATCGCAAAATTTGTCCAGCCGGGTCGCTTTCTCCAACACCAGTTGTTCGATTTCTTGGGATTTTTTCAGGCCGCGGTAAGTGATGTTTACTGGCAATTGCATAGCGGTTCCTATTCTAACGCTTCTGGGCCGTAAACGCCAAGCGTTCTCATGTGAGTGGCTCCCGCCCAGTTCCTAGATTGGCTGCAATGAGCGAAAATGGGAAGCTAGCTTTGCTGGCTCCACCTTCACCAGATCGGATTTCACAGATTCGACAATGCGATTACGAACGTCGGGCGCAAGTAGTTCAATGATAGCGTTGTGGCAGGAAACGGGCGCGGCGAAAGACCAGCCTTCCAAGCCATTAGATTTCGCGATTTTCGTAATTTGATCCGCCAACTGCTTGTTGATCCGGCGTTCGGTTTCGGTTTCCAATTTGGTTTCCGCAATCGATGCCTGATGCATCCCAGCGCCATCGCTCGCCGCGTAGCGCCCAGCCAAATCGGTGACTTTATCGATCAGTTTGCCATGTGCATCGGTGACATCGAAGGCCTGCACCAACTTCAAACTCGGACCCCGCGTCGGGGTTTCGTGGACCCGGTAAGCTTTCAAGCTTCCCCGATCAGCCACGATAATAAGCGAGGTCGGTGTCATGCCATCACAATGCGCGGACGCGACTTCCCCGCAATCTAGTTCGTTTGCCGGCCCTTTATCGCGGCTATTCTTTTTTCTATGGCGGCGGCTCCGAAGCGCCCTTCGGAAAATCAAAGTGGCGTTTCCGGAACGATTCCTGGCGCGCTTGCGCCTGTGCCCCGGCACTTAACTTGAGCAGGCAGACGCCGCGATCGACCACCGCCAGCTCATCACCCGAGGCAAAACTTTTTGGCTCGGCCAGAAAACCGGACTCGATCGCCGTGTCGATGAGCAGTTGCCATTCGATGTGTTCCTGGCCGGGGAGAAGAAACGGAATCGTTTCGTAATGGGCGTTGATCAGGAGCAAGAAAGTATCGTCGCGAATTGCTTCGCCGTGAAACTTCAAGACATCGATGGTATCGCCGCTCAGCATCATTCCAAGGCAACGCGCAAATGGTAAACTCCAGTCTTCCTCGCTCATTTCGTTACCGCCCGGGTTGAACCACATCACATCTTTAATCTCGCTGCCGCGAATTCGCCGCCCCTGGAAAAATTTGGGGCGCCGGAAAACTGGATGCTGATGCCGAAGCTGAATCAATCCTCGGGTAAACTCGAAAAGTGCATTTTGCTTTTTGTCCCGCTTTTCCCAATTGAGCCAGCTCATCTCGTTGTCCTGGCAATAGGCATTGTTATTGCCGTTCTGGGTTCGGCCGAATTCGTCGCCGCCCGGCAGCATTGGCACGCCCTGTGAAATAAAGAGAGTTGTGAGGAAATTGCGGCGCTGTCTTTCGCGTAAGGCATTGATCTCCGGGTCGTCGCTCGGCCCTTCCACGCCGTGGTTCCATGATAGATTATTGTTGTCGCCATCGTGGTTTTCCTCTCCGTTGGCTTCGTTGTGTTTCTCATTGTAGGTAACGAGATCAGCGAGAGTGAATCCGTCATGCGAGGTAATGAAATTGATGCTGGCGTATGGCCGTTTACCATCGTGCTGATAAAGATCGGGGCTGCCGGTCAGCCGATAGGCCACTTCACCGATCTTGCCTTCGTCGCCCTTCCAAAAACTCCGCATGGCATCGCGATACTTCCCATTCCATTCCGCCCACAGCACCGGAAAATTCCCAACCTGATACCCGCCTTCGCCGACGTCCCACGGCTCCGCGATCAATTTTACCTGGGAGAGCACCGGGTCCTGGTGAATAATTTCAAAGAAAGCGTGCAGTTTGTTCACCCCGTTGGCATCCCGCGCCAGGGTACTGGCGAGATCGAAACGAAAACCATCGACGTGCATTTCGAGCACCCAGTACCGCAGGCTATCCATGACCAATTGGAGCGTGCGCGGATGCAGAAGATTGAAGGTGTTACCAGTACCGGTGAAATCGAGATAGAAACGCGGATTTTCCGTCTGTAATCGGTAGGAAGCGATGTTATCGATCCCGCGGAAAGCGAGGGTGGGACCGAGATGGTTGCCTTCGGCGGTATGATTGTAAACGACGTCGAGAATGACTTCGATTCCGGCGGCATGCAGGTTGCGCACCATCGCTTTGAACTCGTTTACCTGGCCGCCAAGGTCGCCGCTGCTGGAGTATCTCGCTTCCGGCGCGAAGAAACCAATCGTGTTGTAACCCCAGTAGTTGCTCAGTCCGCGATCGACCAGAGCTTTATCATCAACGTGGGCGTGCACCGGCAACAACTCGACGGCGGTCACGCCTAAATTCTGAAAGTAATCGATCGCCCAGGTGCTGCCGAGTCCCGCATAGGTGCCGCGCAATTCCGGCGGAACGCCCGGGCTTAACTTGGAGAAACCTTTGACGTGCACTTCATAGATGATCGATTCCGCCAGCGGTCGCCCCAGTTTGCGATCGCCATCCCAGTTGAATGCATTGTCAATCACCACCGCTTTCGGCATTCCCCAGGCGTCATCGCGAAAATCGCGGGTCAAATCCTCCTTCTCGTCGCCGACGACGTAGCCAAACATTTCGTCGCCCCATTCTACCCGGCCCGCGATCGCCTTGGCGTAGGGATCAAGAAGCAGCTTGGAACTGTTGAAGCGCATTCCGATTTCCGGTTCGTAAGGACCAGAAACCCGATAACCATAAATTTGTCCCGGTCGCGCTTCGGGCAGGAAAATGTGCCAGACCTGGTCCGTATGTTCCGTTACGGGAATGCGGATGTTTTCCTCGCGTGCTTCCATACTGTCGAAGAGACAGAGATCGACTGAAGTGGCATGTTCGGAGAAGAGCGCAAAGTTGACGCCGTTGCCCAGCCAGGTCGCGCCGAGTGGATAAGGATAGCCGAGCCAGGTTTTGATTGGCGTCATAGAACCGCGTTCCTATTCACTACGCCACGAAGATACGCAACGGGTGAAGTAGAAATACAAATTGGTCATCGAGCTTTGGCGCGCGACCCGGCTTCGCGTTTCGAAATAACTACTGCGATGAAACATCTTTTACACCCGGCTGCCGCGATCTTGCTCGCTTCATCTATTTCGGGTTGCGCTACTCACGTCACCATGCTTGGTCCAGCGCGCCAGCCCATTAGCCCGGCCGCGGTTCGAATCTACGAGGCCCCGCCGCGGCATTACCAGCAAATCGCCATTATCAATTCGTCTGCCGGTACAACATGGCTTTTCCCCGATCGCGGCTCGCTCGATGAGGCGATTGCGGAACTGCGCTCTCAGGCGGCCGCGCTCGGGGCCAACGGTGTGCTCTTAGAAGCGGTCTACGATCAACCGGTTGGCGGCCTTTCGGTGGGCGTCGGCGGATTTGGCGGGGGCCACCACAATTTCTACGGCGGCGGCGGGAGCGTCGGTGGTCCGTTACTTAATCGCCGCGTGCAAGCGATCGCGATTTACGTGCGCCGATAACACCGATCACAGATCGTGTAGCACCTGTTGCGCTTTCTCCACATCGTCCGGGCGCAAGATCATCAAGCCTTTGGTCGAGTTCAGTGTCGCGGCCATGTAGGCGTATTCGATATTTACCTCCGCGCCGGCGAGGCGGTGCGCGATTTGCCCGAGCACGCCAGGATGGTTTTCCGTCTCGATCATTAATACTTCTGTCTCCAACGCAAGGACGCCACGTTCGCCCAGGAGCATGAGCGCTTTCGTCGGATCGCTTACCGCCATTCGCACGACCGAATGATCGGCGGTATCGGAAATGGAAAGCGCATGGATATTAATTTCCGCCCCGGCCAATTCTTCACACACGCGCGCGAGCGCGCCGGGCCGGTTGCTGAGGAACACTGCCAACTGCGTAGCGGATTCGATCTTGATCGTTGGTTGATCTCCCATATCTCCACAAGGTGCCCTTCCTCGAGCGTGCTGACAATCAAAAGTGTAGGGCTGCCGACCTGCGCAAAAGCATTCTAGGGCAGGCATTCCTGCCTGCCACGGCAAGCCGGAACGCTTGCCCTACAAGAGTGGGCGTAGGCTCGTCATTCCTGAAATCTCCGAAACCAGGAATAGGGAAATGCGTCGCCGGGGCAATCAGTCGCCCACTGCGGCGGATTCACTTCACGATGGGGACGGACGACGGCGTAATGTGCATCAATTTTCCCGCAGCGTTTCCGCAGATAATTAATCAGCTCTTCGCAGGCCTCTAATTGCCGGCGGGTCGGTTGATCGCGATTGAAATCGCCCACCAGACAAATGCCGAGCGCGATGTTGTTCAAGTAATCGCTGTGAACGTGTCCGCCGTTGATCTGACGGCGCCAGCGATCACCCACTTCGATCTGGCCATCGCCGGTTGAGGTGCCGTTCCCGATGACGAAGTGGTAGGCGAGCCCATTTCGCATTCGGCGCACGTGCCGGTGGTAATAATCGAAAATCCGGGCGCTGCCCTGTCGTGTGCCGCTGTTGTGCACCACAATGAACTGCCAGCGACGGCGCATCACCGGCGCCCGATCGATTTCGCTCCGGACTGACCGCGAAAGGTAATGATAATTAACTTCGGGTCGCGACCAGAACCACCAGCCGCGACGCGGTGTCGGGGTCGGTGGCGGCGGTTCGTAACCCTGATCGCCAACAAATCCTGACTTCTCAACGTCGACCTGTGGAATGGTGCCGCTCGCAATTGTTGGCCGAGCGGTAGCCACCGGCGTGGGGGAAGGTGTTGGGGTTGGGCGCGGCCCTAGCTCCTCCGCCGCCGTCGGTACCGGGGTCGGCGACGGCGATTTTTTCGGTGACGGAGTGGCCGACGCTTTCGTTTTCTTTTTTGGCGAGGGACTCGGCGACGCCTTCGCTTTCTTCTTTTTCTTTGACGGCGACGGTGTTTTTTTAGCAGTCGCCTTTTTTTTCTTCGGCGACGCTTTGGGCTTCGGCGTCGGTGATTTGGCCGGACTCGGTGAAGCTTTCGCGACGTTTTGAGGATTTTCCTCAGACGAAACCTGTGCGTAGGCGGGTGCTCCGTTGAAAGCGCAGGCTATCAACAAAGACAAACAAAAACGACTCACCGGTGCGCACGCCACAGAAAAAATCTCAGGCAGGCTGAGGCGCAGGAGCGGCATTTTGCAACTCGCGCTCGTGTTCGCGGCGCAGAATCGCGTTCAGTTTTCCGCCGAGTAATAACAACAAACAGGTCAAATACATCCAGGTCAGCAAAATGATGATGGAAGCAAGAGCGTGATAGGTTGGGTTGTAGCGATCGTATTTCGAGACATAAAGCTGGA
>Ga0209156_10001173_pt1 | contig 21492 bp, 22 predicted proteins | sample GraSoiAngelo_124_FD_185881 | JGI IMG/M metagenome (GOLD analysis project Ga0209156, IMG submission 185881) | Grasslands soil microbial communities from the Angelo Coastal Reserve, California, USA - 14_0927_05_20cm (SPAdes) (version 2) | ecosystem: Environmental > Terrestrial > Soil > Grasslands...
GGCCTGCAGCGCGAGCCGCTCGAGCTTCTCGAGCGGCAGTGCCAGCAGCAGATCGATCCGACGGCTGATCAGCAGGAACGCATCCCGGAACGCCGCCCGCTTGGTCACCTCGTCGCCTTCGACCTCGGCGGGATCCAGCATCCCCCAGTGCGCCAGCATCGGCTGCCCCGGAAAAATCGGGCACGATTCCTTGGCTCGATCGCATACGGTGATGACGAAATCCCACGGCTCGCGCTCCAGGCCGTCGATGCCGCGGGGAGCCCGCCCCGCCCACGGGATGTGGTATGCCTCGAGCGTCGCGATGGCGTGCGCGTTCACGCGGTCCGCCGGGCGTGACCCGGCACTTTGGGCCTCGAACCGGCCTTTCCCTTTCCAGTTGAGCAGCGCTTCCGCCATCTGGCTTCGGGCGGAATTCCCGGTGCAGAGGAAGAGCACGCGGAAGGGTCGTCCCGTCACACCGGTTTGCGGGCGCGCACGAACGCCCCCATGATCCGGCCGCCTACCTCGCGCGCCAGCACCTCGGCGTCGAGGCCGGCGCCGGCCAGCACCGCTCGCGCATCCTCGAACGCGTAGATCCGCGTCGGCTCGACGCCCACCTCCACGAATCCAGCCCCGGCGAGGAGTCCCCGGTACTCTTCTTCCTCGAGGGCTCCGGCCACGCACCCCACCCACAGCTCCATGCTGCGTCGCACCGCGGGCGGGATCTCGCCCCGCACCACGACATCGGAAACGGCAAAGCGGCCACCCGACCTGAGCACACGGAACGCCTCGCCCAGCACGCGCCGCTTGTCGGCCGACAGGTTGATCACGCAATTCGAGATGATCACATCCACGGAGGCATCGGGCAGCGGGATGTTCTCGATCTCGCCCTTCAGGAACTCGACGTTGGTAACGCCGGCCTTGCGCTGGTTCTCCCGCGCGAGCGCCAGCATCTCGTCGGTCATGTCTAGACCATAGGCTTTCCCCGTCGGGCCCACGCGCCGCGCCGAGAGCAGCACGTCGATCCCGCCGCCCGATCCCAGGTCGAGCACGACTTCTCCTTCGTGCAGCTCGGCCAGCGCCGTGGGATTGCCGCAGCCGAGCGACGCGAGCATCGCCCCTTCGGGGAGTGCAGCCGTCTCAGCGGCGTCGTAGAGGTTCGCGCTGACCGGGTCGCAGCCGCAGGTCCCGGCCTGGCCGCCGAGCACTCGCATGGCAGCCTCGCCGTACTTCGCCTTCACCGTGTCCTTCATCTTCTCGCCGCTCATGAGCTGCAGCACGCTTGGGCGCAGCTCCCGGCGTGCTTACCGGGCTTGACGGCGCCAGCGAACCCGGCGATCTCGTCGAGCGCGTCGCGGTTCAGCGCGTAATACACCCACCGGCCCTCCCGCCGGTCGCTCACCACCCCTGCCTCCTTCAGCGTCTTCAGATGGAAGGACAACCGCGACTGCGCAGCCTCGAGCGCATCCTGCAGCTCGCACACGCAGCGCTCGCCGTGCGACAGCAGGCGCACGATCTCGAGCCGCGTCTCGTCCGAGAGGGCGTGGAACACCCTTGCCGCATTGCCGATCTCGGGAAACGTCGTGGCTGCCATGACCGGGTAATATATCAATTAATGTTGATGTGTCAAGCGACGCGATCCGATCGAGCGGGGTATAACGCCGACCATGCCGCGCCGCGTCGTACCGGTCGCCTTAGCCGCGCTCGTGGGGGCCGCCTGCCGTGGCAGAGAGCCGCGGCAGTCTGCCGTCGATGCGCCGGGCGCCACGCTGGCATCCGCGTCGCAGGATACCACCTTCGCCGGCACGACAGCTCCCCTGCAGCGGCTCCGGCCCGCCCGGGCCGGCGTTCCGGCCGTGATGCTCCGCTCGGTGACCGCTGCGTCAGCGCGCGGCTACGACCGGGTCGTATTCGAGCTCGCGAGCGATAGCGCGCCCGGCTATCGGGTGGAATACGCGGCGGGTCCGGTACGGAGCTGCGGGTCGGGAGATGTGGTGTCGGTCGCAGGCACGCAGCACCTCCTGGTGCGCTTCGAGCCCGCCCGCGCGCACGACGACCAGGGCAATCCGATCCCGCAACAGCGCGACCTCGCGCTCGGGCTACGGGCCGTCAAGCAGGTGAAACTGGTGTGCGATTTCGAGGGCCAGGTCGAGTGGGTACTCGGGGTTGCTGCGGCGGAGCCGTATCGCGTGACCGAGCTCGCGGGACCCGCGCGCCTGCTCCTCGACGTGAAGCACGGGCCATGAGGAGGGCAGCCCCGGCGCTGATCGTGCTGTTCGCCGCGTGCCGTCAGGCGCCGGTGGAGCCCTGCCCCGCCAGGCAGCTCGTCGCCCAAGTCGCGCCCGCCTCCCGACCGTCGCCCTTCGACTCCGCGTTCCGGGCGGCGGGCGCCGAGTTCCACGTGCCGCCGGCACTGCTCGAGGGGCTCGGCTGGGTGGAGACGCGCTGGCAGATGGTGCAAGGGACGGAGGAATTCCCGGGGCGCGCTGCGGCGTTCGGGGTCATGGCATTGCGGGGCGCGGCGCTCGAGCGGGGAGCGGCACTCGCTGGGGTGCCGGTGGAGTCGGCGCGTCACGATCCCGTCGCGAACATCCGTGCCGCGGCCGCGTTGCTCGACGCGTACGCGCGCGAGGCCGGCATCGACCGGACGCGCATCGAGGCATGGTCCACCGTCGTGTTCCGCTACAGCGACATCGAGCTCCACGAAGGCCGAGCGGCGTACACGCGTGAAGTGGACCGTGCGCTCGGCCTCACCGGAGCCGGGCCGAGCCTCGCGCCCCCCGCGGCGCCGGGCGCCTGCCCCCCGCCTCCAGCGACCGGAGCGCCGGACTACGCGCCCGCGGTGTGGCGACCGTCGCCCAACTTCGACCAGCGGGCCACCGATTCGACCGGCACGATCCACCTGGTGATCATCCACACCTGCGAGAGCAACTACACGAGCTGCTGGAGCTGGCTCGTGAATCCCGCCTCGCAGGCGAGCGCCCACTACGTAGTGAACGAAGACGGCAGTGAAATCTCCCAGCTCGTGCTCGAGCAGAATCGTGCTTGGCACATCGCGGCGCTGTACGACTGCACGCTGAACCGGCACCACGACTGCTGGCTCGACGGGGTGCAGAGCAACCACTTCACGGTGGGGATCGAGCATGCGGGCTTCGCGTCGCAGGACTCCTTCCCTGGCGCGCAACTCAATGCGTCGGCGGCGCTGGTGTGTGACGTCACGCGCGACCGCGGCATCCCGCGCGACTGGCAGCACATCGTGGGGCACGGGCAGCTGCAACCGGCCAACCGCACCGATCCGGGACCGCGCTGGCCCTGGATCGCGTACATCCACCGGGTGCAGGCGCGGTGCGGGGAGACCGTCGTGGACGATTCGGCTCAATTCAACGACTCGGGCGTAGCGGCGGCGACGGTGCCGGTAGCCTGGGCAGCCTCGGATACCACGCCCGACTTCTACGGCGGCGGGTATCGCTGGGCGCCGACCCAACCGGACGCGGCGGACGGCGCGGTGTTCTCGTTCCTGGTGGCGTCGTCCGGCCCACGCACCGTCGACGCGCGCTGGACGAGCGGGTCGAACCGCTCACCGCTGGCCGCATACGCGGTGATCACGTCCGCAGGAAACACGGTCGCGACCGTGACCATGGATCAGCGGACCGGCGGCGGGACCTGGCACACGCTCGGCACGTGGACGCTTCCGCTCGGATGGAATCGAGTCGTGCTGCTGCGGCGCGGCGCGAGCGGCTCGGTGGTGGTCGCGGACGCGGTGCGCGTGCGCCAGTGACCTTACAATCAGTGCGACTCGCCCGGCTTCATCATCTGGCGGTGCTGCTGCATCCACGCCTGCATCGAGTCGGCCCACGTCTGCATTTTGACCAGCTGCGCGTCGGTGAGGACGCCCCGGGCTTGCGCCGCGGAGGCGATCATCGCCCAGTGCGCCTTCCACATCGCGTTGTGCGCCGCCTGGAGGTGGACTCTGAGGGCGCTCGTGTCTGGCTTGGCGGCGCTCGCTGCTTGCTCGCCTTCATTCATATGTGCCTGCGCTTCGTTCTCGGCCGCCTCTTCCGCCGCACTCGCGGCATCACGCAGCCTCGTGAGGCCCGTCACCTGATCGGCGGTGAGGCCGAGAGCGTCCTTGCGGGCGAGCAGGTGCTGCGGCGTGTATAGCATCACCTTCCTCATGGCGGGGCCCATATGGCGCATCATCGCGTCATCCATAGGGTGCGCGGGCTGCTGCGCCGCGAGCGGTCCGGCCAGCGCCATCAAAGCGAGCAGGGGTCTCGCGTCCATCAGGCACCTCCTCAGTTGCCTTGAACCTACTCGCCCGTGCCTTGCTCGCGCGACGCCTCGGCGGGATGTTCCGGCTCGTGACCCGGGTGACCCACACTCTCGCGCTGCTCGCCGGCATCACCGCGGTGGCGAGCGAAGTGACCGCGCAGGGTGGCTCGGACGCCTGGCGACCGCAGACGGTGCCGCTCTGGGGCGCGAGCTATGCGGACTCCTCGTCGGCGTGGGGGTCAGTCACACCCGCTACGGGTTCCACGCCCTGCCCCCCAGCACGCGCCTCCTCGGCGAGGTCGCTTACGCAACCAGCGCGACCACGTACCGCGTGGACGCGGCGGGTGAGTTCCGGCGACCGCTCTTTCCAGCGATTATTTACGTGGAGCTGCGCGCCTCCGGCCTCGAGCTCATTCGGTTCTATGGATCGGGCAACGAGACCGATGGATCGCAGCCGGACAGCGTGTACCGCGTGCGCGCGACCCAGCTGCTGCTCGGCCCCCGGGTGGCGATTCCGCTCGTGCCGCGACTCCGGCTCACCCTGGGGCCGCTCCTCAAATACGCACACACCGACGCCGACCCCGGCACGGTCCTCAGGACGACCGGGCCGTACTACGGGACGGGTCACTTCGGTCAGGTCGGCGCGCGTGCCGCGCTCGAGCTCGACACGCGGGACCTCCCGGTCGCCCCGGCCCGCGGCCTGCACGCGAGCCTTGCCGGGCAGTGGCATCCCGCGGTGTGGGATGCGGGCGAGCCGTTCGGGAGGGTGTCGGCGGAGGCGTCGACCTACCTCTCGGCGGGCGACCCGCCGGCCGCGACCCTCGCGCTGCGCGCGGGCGGGGCCGCGGTGAGCGGAACCGTCCCGTTCCAGGAGCTCGTGTACGTGGGCGGTGAAACGACGGTGCGGGGCTACGCCGAGCAGCGCTTTGCCGGACGGCGCGGCGCGTATGGGAACGCCGAGCTCCGGTTCGCCGCGGGTCGCCTATCGTTCGGCGACCTGGGCCTCTTCGGGATCGCGGACGTGGGGCGGGTGTGGACCGCCGGGGAGTCGTCCGACCGGTGGCACGCTGCGGCGGGGGGTGGGCTCTGGCTCGCGTGGCAACACCGCCGCGCCAACCTGGTGTCGATCGCGGCGGCCCGGAGCCCCGAGCGCACGGCGATTTACGTGCGCGCGGGGTTCATGTTCTGAGGGTTGAACTCCGACGCGTGGACGGCGTATACAGAGTGGCGTTGAACGTGCGGACCACCCACCTCGAGGAGCATCGCATGCGGATCGCCCTGCTGACTCCCGCCGCCGCTGTTCTGTTCGCCGCCTGCGTCGCCCCCACGCCCGGCGCCCTCCGACCGGGGCCGGACCCAGTCAACACGCGCTACATCAACCCCGGGACGCTCGCCGCGCTCCCCGGCTTTACGCACGCCGTGAAGGTCGGGCCCACCGTGTACGTCTCGGGAGAGGTGGCGCTCGACTCAACGGGTCAGCTCGTCGGGCCGGGCGATTTGCGCGCCCAGGCCGCCCAGGCGTTCGCGAATCTCGCGACCGTGCTCCGCATCGCCGGGGTGACGCCCGCCGACGTCGCGAAGCTCACCATCTACGTCGTCAACGCCAAGCCGGCCGACCTCGACGTGATCCGCGCGGCCGCGCCCGACTTCTTCCCCCAGCGGAACTCCCCGGCAGGGACCATCGTGGGCGTGCAGAGTCTGCCGCGCGAAGGACTGCTGATCGCCGTCGACGCCACGGCCGTCGTCCGGGCCATGATTCTGCCGCGCGAAGAGCGCGACCGGTACCGCGAGCGACCGTAGGCGTCAGGCCTTGCCCTCGCGCGCCACGGTGGGCGTGGCGAACGCAGGGCGCGGCTCGGCCGCGAGCCCCAGGTGCTCGCGCGCCCGGTTCAGCGCGTCGTCGATGTTGCCGTGCACGTTCTCCTCGCCCAGCTCGTCGTATAGCCCGGAGCGCTCGAGCGCCACGACCGGCTGCGCGTGCACGTCCGAGAGCAGCACCAGCGTGCCGCTCTGGCGGCTGCGCCGCACCAGGTCGCGCAGCGCATGGAGGCCGGTGGAATCGATCGCCGGCACGTGGCGCATCCGCAGGATCAGCACCTTGGGCCGCACCGCGATGCGGCCCAGGCGCTCCTTGAAGGTCTCCGCCGCCCCGAAGAAGAACGGCCCGGTGATCTCGTACACTTCGACGCCGGGCGGTACCACACGCCGCCGCACCGCGTTGGGATCGCCCTCGAAGTCGTCCTTCGGGTCCTGAAACTCGTGCGTCAGCGCGCTGACGTTGGTCACCTCCGCCATGCGCCGCATGAACAGGAAGGCCGCGAGCACCATCCCGACCTCGATCGCCACCGTCAGGTCCCATAGCACGGTCAGGAGGAACGTGGTGAGGAGCACCGCCACGTCGCTCTTCGGCGCCCGGAACTCGGCCACGAAGGTGCGCCACTCGCTCATGCTGTAGGCGACCACCACGAGAATCCCCGCCAGTGTCGCCATGGGGATCAACCCGGCCCAGCGACCGAAGAACAGGGTGATCAGGAGCAGCGTGACCGCGTGCGTCATACCGGCGACGGGCGTGCGCCCGCCGTTCTTCACGTTCGTCGCGGTGCGGGCGATCGCTCCGGTCGCGGGGATGCCGCCGAACAGCGGCGACGCGATGTTGGCGATGCCCTGGGCCACGAGCTCCATGTTCGACCGGTGGCGTCCCCCGATCATCCCGTCCGCCACGACGGCCGAGAGCAGTGACTCGACGGCGCCCAGCAGGGCGATCGTGAAGGCCGCGCCCATGAGCCCGGGGATCTGGCGGAAGGTAACGGCTGGAAGCGACGGCGCCGGCAGCACGGCGTTGATCACCCCGAACCGGCTGCCGATGGTGTCGACGGGCAGGTGCCCCAGCTGGACGGCCGCCGTGGTCACGATGAGCGCGACGAACGGACTGGGAATGCGTCGGTTGAGCCGGGGCCAGGCGACGATGATGGCCACGGTGACCGCCCCGACGGCGACCGCCCAGAGGTTGAGCGAGTCGAGATGCGCCAGGAACGTCCGCCAGCGCGCCACGAAGTCGGCGGGCACGGGCCCCATCTTGAGCCCGAGGAAATCCTTGACCTCGCCCGACAGAATGATCAGGGCGATGCCGCTCGTGAATCCGATGGTGACGGGATAGGGGATGAACTTGATCGCGGCGCCCAGCCGGGCAAGGCCGAACGCCACGAGAATGATCCCCGCCATGAGCGTCGCCATCGCGAGGCCTTCCACGCCGTGTCGCTGCACGATGGCGTAGACGATCACGACGAAGGCGCCCGTGGGCCCGCCGATCTGCACGCGCGAACCGCCCAGCGCCGAGATCAGGAAGCCCGCGACGATGGCGGTGAACAGGCCGCGCTCGGGGCTCACGCCGCTCGCGATCGCGAACGCGATCGCCAGCGGCAGCGCCACGATGCCGACGATGACACCCGCCGTCACATCGGTGAAGAGCTGTGCGCGGCTGTACCCCTTGAGCGTCGTGAAGAGCTTCGGGACGAGCGTCTCCAGATTTCCCCGCCGTGAACGCGACGGGGGAATCTATGAAATCACCGACGTTACCGCGCGAGCCCCAGCAGGTGGTCCAGGGAGAGCGCCCCCGGTCCGACCGCGGCCACCGCCACGGCGGCGATGATCAGCACGAGGTTGTACTCGAAGCCGCCGTCCTGCACGAAGAAGCCCTTCGGTCCGTGCACCTTGGCGATCGCGACGGCCATCGTGGCCAGCACCAGCAGTCCCGCCAGCGGCGTGAGGATACCGAGCACGAACAGCAGCCCGGCCACGAGCTCTCCCCCCACCGCCGCGGCGGCCCACACCCGCGCCGGACGGAACCCCATGCTCCTGACGAAGCCCGTGGCGCCTTCGAACCCCGGTCCGCCGAACGCTCCGAACGCCTTCTGCGCGCCGTGCGCCAGGAACACCGCCCCCAGCGTCAACCGCAGCAGCAACAACCCCAGATCCGCGACCATTGTCCCACCCTCCATTGAAAATTATCTCGAAATCGAGATATTCGACTTCTACCGAGGGAGGAACACGTGGCTCCGTTTTCGGGTTCCCGAGACAAGATGACCGAGGCTTCGCGGCGAACCGATACCCCACTGAAGGTCTGGGTCACGCTGGCCCGGGCGTTCGACGCCGTGGAGCATCATTCGCGCGCCAGTATCGCCCGCTTCGGCCTGGGCACGACGGAGTTCGGCGTGTTGGAAGTGCTGTACCACAAGGGCAGGCTGCCGGTGTGCGAGGTGCAACGCCGCATCCTGGTCGAATCGTCGAGCACTACCTATGTCGTCGACAAGCTCGTGAAGCGCGGCCTGGTGCGCCGCCGGCCCTCCGGCCGCGATCGTCGCGTGGTGCTCCTTGCCCTCACCGCGGCAGGCCAGCGTCTGATTGGGCGGATCTTCCCCCCGCACGCGAGCGCGATGCGGCGCGCCGTCGCGGCGCTGCCCGCGCGGCAGCAGGCCCAGGCCGTGCGCCTGCTCCGCGCCCTCGGGAAGGGCGCGGCGGCGCTGACTGCCCAGCCTAGTGGAAGGTCACACCCAACCCCACGTCGAGGGCGTTCTGCCTCCAGCCGGTGAACCTCGTGAGGCCCGCCCGGGAGACGTCGCCCACGCCGCCCCAGCAGTAGTTGACGACCGGGGTGAGCGAGACGTCCCGCCCGAACCGGAGATCATATCCGGCGCCTGCCGTGAAGCCCCACCCGGTGCCGTTCCACGAGGGGTCCGAGTTGATGTGATAGTTGGAGAACCCCAGCCCTCCGGTGACGAAGAATCCGCTCCGGCGCCGGGGGTACAAGTAGAGCGACGCGGTGACGTTCGTCATCGTCTCCGTAGCGCTGCTGTCTGAGTGCCCCCAAACGTTGATCGCGGCGCCGATCAGCAGGTTGCGGCTGGGCGCGCCGCCCAGCTTCACGAACCCCGTGATGCCGTCCTGCCGGGACACGCGCCTGCACGTGTCGCACGTGACGCCGGCCGACCCGTAGCCGAGCCCGAACCCGATCCAGAAGCCGTCGTGCCGCTGCGGATACTGCGCGCGCGCCGCGGCGGCACCGCAGGCGAGCGCGACCGATAAGACGACGACGCGTGCGGCCGTTGACATGAAACCCCCGTGCGCCGGTGATGGCGGGGGTCAAGGCGAGTTCCATGCCGGGGGATGGGAGCACACGGGCGAGTCACAGGTGTCCTCGCCTGTGGTCAACGTTCACGTCGCGTGAGAAGAGAAGGGCGCGCTTTGTCGGCGCGCCCCGTGTCCGCACGCTGCCCGCACGCGGCCTAGTATTCGATGTACACCGGCACGCCGTCGCGGAGCGAAAGCTCAGCTGCGCGGCTGATGGCGTTCTCGACCTGCTCGGTCGTCGGGTTGACCCCCACGTCGATCCGTGGTGCCGGCGCCGAAGCGCGGCGGGACTCGGCGCACGTCACTTTGATGCTCATCGGTGTGTAGATGTACGCCGTCAGCCATGCCACGAGCTGGTTCACGAAGCTGAGTTGAGTCTCAATCTTGGCTGCCCCGTTGGGGCATCTTGAGGCGGTTTGCACCGCGCTCGGCGGAACCAGCCCGAGAAGCCATCCTGACGCAAACGACTTCTCGACCGTCTGGCTGGAGGGGGTCAACCCCGTTTCCACGGTTGCGTGGTAGCACCCCAGCGCGGCGATTAGAAGAGCACCAACCGACACTCTCAAGGAGCACCGCATTAGAGACCTCCAAGCAGGCGAAAAAAAGGTGGAACGGGCAGCGATTCTCTCTGGAACGGTTCGCCTGCGTGCTTTCAAATGTGGTGTCTCCCGTGAGTCATCCGGTAGGGCGTTTCTGCGGCGGTAACGGGCGGATTCGCGACAGCGCCCGGACAGCGGCGTGGGTACGGGCCGGAACTCAGACAGCGGCGTTCCGGGAGCCTCGGGGCCCCGACGACTCCCGTTGCGCAACGGCGACGGGATTCTGCACTAGCTGCTTCCAAGCCACGACGGCACGTAATGTGCTGTGAGTAGCAGCCTGCTGGATGACTTCAAATCTGTGCATTGTATGCACGAATTGTTTGACACTCTCGACCCCGGGGGGTAGCTTATCCACTATGAAACTCATCACGACCATCGTACGGCCCGAGCGCCTGCCGGAGGTCAAGGCGGCGCTGTTCCGGGCCGGCGTCACCGGGATCACGTTGAGCCGCGTCTCGGGTCACGGGGGCGAGCAGGAAGTCATCGGGCAGTATCGCGGCACCACCGTCGTCATGGAATTCCACGAAAAGGTGAAGATCGAGATGGTCTGCTCCGAGCCATTCGTGGAGCCGTGCATCAAGGCCATCCTCTCGTCCGCCCGCACGGGCGAAGTGGGCGACGGCAAGATCTTCGTGCAGCCGATCGAGCGCGTGATCCGCATCCGCACCGGGGAGGCCGACAACGCCGCCCTCACGGCGGTGAACGCCGATCGGGTGCAGCGCGCCGCGCTCGAGAGCGCACAGCACGCCGGCGCCGTCGCCGGTGAGGAGGACGAATGATGCCCGCCCCGGTCCTGGCCGACGCCGCCGTCGTGTCGGCGGGCGACACCGCTTGGGTGCTCGCTTCCACCGCGTTGGTGATGGTGATGACCGTGGGGCTCGCGTTTTTCTACGGCGGGCTGGTGCGGCCCAAGAACGCGCTCAACACGATGATGATGAGCGTGGTCGCGCTGGGATTGATCAGCGTGCAATGGGTCCTCGTGGGCTACTCCATCGCCTTCGGGCACGGGACGCCGTGGTGGGGCGGCCTCGCGTGGGCAGGGTTCAAGGGCGTCGGGCTCGACCCGGATCCGGCGTACGCGGCCACGATCCCGCTGCAGGCGCACGCGATGTTCCAGGCCATGTTCGCGATCATCACGCCGGCCCTCATCTCGGGCGCGATCGTGGAGCGCATGAACTTCCGCGCCTATGTCGTGTTCATCCTCCTCTGGGCCACGCTGGTCTACGACCCGCTGGCGCACTGGGTGTGGGGGGCGGGCGGCTGGCTTCAGAAGCTCGGTGCGCTCGACTTCGCCGGCGGCACCGTCGTGCACATCAGTGCCGGTGTCTCGGCGCTGGTGGCGGCGCGCATGCTGGGCCCGAGGAAAGACTTCAAGCGGTCCCCGATCGTGCCGCACAACGTGCCGCTGGTGCTCCTGGGCGCGGGGCTCCTGTGGTTCGGCTGGTTCGGCTTCAATGCCGGCTCGGCGCTCGCCGCCAACGGCCTGGCCGCGCTCGCGTTCACCAACACCAACACCGCGGCCGCCGCGGCGCTCGTCACCTGGGTCTGCCTCGACCTGGCGCGCACCGGCAAGGCCACGGCCGTCGGTGCCGCGACCGGCCTCGTGGTGGGCCTCGTCGGGATCACGCCCGCCGCGGGCTACATCACCGTGCTGGCGTCCATCGCGGTCGGCGTGCTGGCGGCGATCGTGAGCTACACCGCGATCCAGATCCGCGCCACCACCCGGCTCGACGATTCCCTGGACGTGTTCTCCTGCCACGGTCTCGCGGGAATGGCTGGGGCCCTGCTGACGGGCGTGTTCGCCACGAAAGTGGCGAACCCCGCGGGTGGCGACGGCTGGCTCGCCGGGAACTTCGCCCAGATGGGCGTGCAGCTCGTGGCGGTGCTCGCGGCCATCGCGATCGCCGCGGTGGGCACGGCCCTGATCATGACGTTCGTGAACGCCACCCTTGGTGCCAAGGTGGGGGTAAAGGAGCAGCTCAGCGGGCTCGACTTGAGCGAGCACGGCGAGGAAGCCTACTTCGGCGAGCAGGGCGCGACCCCCACCCCGGGCTTGTCGCTCGGCGCCGGCGTGATCGTCTCCTCGGCCGTCCCGGCAAGCGTCGAAGCCGCTTAGCGCACCGAAAGTCTCAACTGACCCCGGGCGCAAGCCCGGGGTTGCGGCTGACGAGCGTATTCTCGAGGAACAAGAACTCGATCCCCGTTGCGAGGAAGGTCTCGAGCGCCTCGCGCGGCGTGTTCACGATCGGCTGTCCCTTGACGTTGAAGCTCGTGTTCAGCACCATCTCCCGCCCGGTGACCTTGCCGACGGCCCGGAGCAGCGCGTGGAACTCGGGGTTATCCCGGGCGGCCACCGTCTGGACCCGGGCCGAGCCGTTCACGTGGGTGATGGCCGGTAAGGCGGCCCGATACTCCGGACGCACGTCCACGGTCATGATCATGAACGGCAGCTCGGTCCCGGGGGCCACGTCGAACCAGCGATCCACTTCCTCGAGCGAGACGGCAGGAGCGAACGGCCGGAAGGCCTCCCGCATCTTCACCATGGCGTTGATGCGATCCCGCATCTCGGGGTGGCCCGGGTCGGCGAGGATGCTGCGGTGCCCGAGGGCGCGCGGCCCGAACTCCATGCGGCCGCGGTACCAGGCCACCACCCGCCCGCCCGCGATCAGGCGCGCTGCCTCGGCGCAGGCGTCGGCCAGAGTGTCGAAGCGCCGCACCTCGACGCGATCGCCGTAGCCCCGGAGCGCCGCGGCGATGTCCCCGGTCGAGTAGCCCGGTCCCAGGAACGGGACCGGGAAACGCTCGTTCTTGATCTCCCCTACCTCGGCAGCGCGCCATAGCGCGGCGCCGAGCGCGCTGCCGTCGTCGCCGGCCGCAGGCTGCACGTAGATGTCGTCGAACGTGCCCGAGCAGAGCAGCTTGCCATTGGCGGTGCAATTGAGCGCCACGCCCCCGGCCAGCGCCAGCCGGCGCAGCCCCGTCGTCTCCGCGAAGTGCCCGCAGAGGTGCAGCATGGTCCGGTCCAGGCACGCCTGCAGCCCGGCAGCCACGTCCCGATGCACGTCGCCGATCTCGGCGTCGGGATGGCGGGGCGCCACCAGCGCCTCGGTGAGACGGGCGCGCGTCGCGAGGTAGTGCTCGCGCTCCTCCCGCGTCCGGTTGGCCCGGAGCAGCGGGATGCGGATCCCCCCGTCGGGCTCGAGCTCGACCGCCTCTTCGAAGAAGCGGCAAAAACGCTCCGCGTCCCCGTAGGGCGCGAGTCCCATGATCTTGTACTCGTCGGCGTTGAAGTCGAACCCCAGGTGCAGCGTCACCACGGAGTATAGGATGCCGATCGAGTCGTGCGCGCCGATCTGAAAGATCCGGTCGAGGTTTCCGTCACGCGCGTGATACACGCTCGCGCTCTGGGCTTCGCCCATGCCGTCGATCACGATGACGAGACACTCGTCCCATCCCGAGGTGTAGTAGGCGCTGGCGGCGTGCGCCGCGTGGTGAGCGACGTGACGCACCCGCTCGGCGGGAAACCCCGGAAAATCGCGCGCCACGAGCGCGAGCAGGGCGTCGCGCGAGTACACGTCGCGATACAGATCGTGCGACACCGGGTCTACCGCGTAAACGCCGCGGTAGGGAGCATAATCGAAGCCGTGCACCAGCTCGTCGACGTCGTCGATGGCGAGACCGGCCTCGTCGAGGCAGTACGCGATCGCTCCCTTGGGAAAGTCGCCCGTGTGCTTACGCCGGCTGATCCGCTCTTCCGCCACGGCCGCGACCACCGTCCCGTCGACGATCAGCGCCGCCGCCGAGTCGTGCCCCTGCGAGATGCGGTACTCCCGCTCGTCCAAATTCTGCCAGCGCGCTCGTTTGAAGGGGATGGAGCCTTCGAACCCGCTGATGCCGAGGATTTTCAACCGGGGGTCCTTCGGTGAGCGTTGGGAGTGGAACAACCGAGGGGGGAGCCGCAAAAACCGTACGCGACATCACAGCAGGGTTCGCTCGCGACTTGGTGTTGCGTACACGCCACACTGCGCTGCCGGAGGCCGGGCGGAGATAAACAGCCCGCTTCTTGCACAAGGTGCGGGCGACCGTCGCAGGCTTCCCGTCTGTCTCGTGAGGTAGCATGACCGCTCGACTCATCGAGTCCGGATTGAAGGTGTTCGCGACCTGCCCGCCCTCGTATACGGCCACCCCGCTCGTCTACCGGCGCGAGGTGCTGGATATCGCCCGTTGGAGCGACGCCGCGGGGTGCGAGGGGATCCTGGTGTACACGGACAACGGGCTCGTCGACCCGTGGCTCATCGCCCAGGACATCATCACCCACACGCACCGCCTGTGCCCCCTGGTGGCGGTGCAGCCGGTGTACATGCACCCCTACAGCGTCGCCAAGATGGTCGCGACGCTGGGATTCCTGTATGGGCGGCGCGTCTATCTCAACATGGTGGCGGGCGGCTTCAAGAATGACCTGGAGGCGCTGGACGATCCGACGCCCCACGACGAGCGCTACGCCCGGCTCGTCGAGTACACGGCGCTCATCATGGAACTGCTCGGCGGCACCAAGCCCGTGACGCTGGAGGGGCGCTACTATCGGGTCACCAACGTCAAGATGACGCCGCCCCTCGATCCCGCCCTCAAGCCGGGTGTGTTCGTCTCCGGGTCGTCGGAGGCGGGGCTGGCGGCGGCCCGGCAGCTGGGCGCGCTCGCCGTCCGCTACCCCAAGCCGGTGGCCGAATACGAGGCGGGGCCGCCGATCGACGCCGCCGCGCTCGGCATCCGCATCGGGATCATCGCGCGCGAGGACGCGGGCGAGGCCTGGGCCGTGGCGCGCGCCCGCTTTCCGGAGGACCGCAAAGGGCAACTCACCCACCAGCTGGCGATGAAGGTCTCCGATTCGGAGTGGCACAAGCACCTGTCGAAGATCGGCCAGACCACCGCAGGTGATGAGAGCGAGCAACCATACTGGATGGTGCCGTTCGAGAACTACAAGACCTTCTGTCCGTACCTGGTGGGAAGCTACGAGCGGGTGGCCGACGAAGTGGCGCGCTATGTCGGCGTCGGCTACCGCACGATCATTCTCGACGTGCCGGCCAGCCCGGAAGAGCTGGAGCACATCGGCGTGGTGTGCGAACGTGCCGCGGCTCGCGTGGCGTCGTGAGTCGCCTGCTACAGCACTGGGTGGCCGAGCAGGCGAGCCGCCGCCCCGAAGCCGGCGCGCTGGTGTTCCACGAGCGGCGGCTCACCTACGGGGAGCTCGAAGCCCAAAGCAATAGGCTGGCGCGCCTCCTCAGGGACGCCGGGTGCGCGCGGGGTGATCGGGTGTGCCTGCTGAGCCCGAAGTCGCCCGAGACGATCGTCGCGATCCTCGGCGTGCTCAAGGCCGATGCGATGTACGTGCCGCTCGACCCGGGGAGTCCCGTCGCCCGCGTCGAAAAGATGATCGCCGCGTGCGACAACCGTTGGATCCTGGCGGGCGGCGCCGTCGGTCCGACACTCGCCGGACTGTGCGCCAACCCCGAGTTCGCGCGCACGCACGCCGTCGGGTGGCTCGACGCCACGCCGCCCCCGCGAGGCGTGGAGCCGCAGTTCTCGGGCGTCGACCTGGCGACCTACTCCGCCGAGCCTCCGGCTTGTCGGAACAGCGAGGCTGACGGGGCGCACATCCTCTTCACGTCGGGATCGACCGGTACGCCCAAGGGCGTGATGATCACGCACGCCAACGTGCGCCGCTTCATCGAGTGGGCGGTCCCTTACTTCGGCACGACGGCGACCGACCGCATCTCCGCGCATCCGCCGCTCCACTTCGACCTGTCCACCTTCGACATGTTCGGGACGTTCGCCGCGGGCGCCGAGCTGCACCTCGTGCCCCCCGAGCTGAACCTGCTGCCGCACAAGCTGGCGGAGCTGATCCGCCGGGCGCAGCTGACCCAATGGTTCTCGGTCCCGTCCGCCCTCAACTACATGGCGAAGTTCGACGTCGTGAAGCACGGCGACTTCCCGTCGCTCAAGCGCGTGCTGTGGTGCGGGGAGGTGTTGCCCACGCCGGCACTGATCTACTGGATGCAGCGCGTGCCGCACGCGTCCTTCACCAACCTGTACGGCCCCACGGAAGCCACCATCGCCAGCAGCTACTACACCGTGCCGACGTGCCCCGCGAGCGAGGACGAAGTGATCCCCATCGGCCGCGCGTGTGACGGCGAGGAGCTGCTCGTGCTGGACGAGGCGCTCCGGCCGACGCCCCCGGGCGAGGTGGGGGACCTCTACATCCGGGGTGCGGGACTCAGCCCGGGCTACTGGCGCGATCCCGAGAAGACGCGCGGGGCGTTCCTGCCGTATCCTGGGAGCGCGTCGCCCGGCGACCGGATCTACCGCACCGGTGACCTCGCGAGCGTCGGCTCGGACGGGCTGGTCCGCTTCCTCGGTCGAGCCGATTCACAGGTCAAGACGCGCGGCTACCGGGTGGAGCTGGGCGAAATCGAGACTGCCTTGCACGCGCTCGGCACCCTGCGGGAGTGCGCCGTCGTCGGGGTCGCCACTCACGACTTCGACGGCGTCGCCCTCTGCTGCGCGTACGTGCCGCTCGCCGGCGTGGCGGTCACGCCGGCGTCCCTGCGCGAAGCGGTAGCCCGCGCGCTGCCGTCCTACATGCTCCCGTCGCGCTGGCTCGCGTTCGACGAGCTGCCCAAGACCAGCAACGGCAAGATCGATCGCCGCAGACTCAAGGAGCTGTTCGCACCGGAGGCGGTGAGCGCGCCATGACCATGGTGACCGATTCCCTGCAGGCCGAGCTGACCACGTTGTTCACCAAGCGCCTCGGCGTGGAGGTCCCGTCGCCCGACACGGACCTGTTGGCGACCGGACGCCTCGACTCGGTGGGGTTCGTCGAGTTGCTGGTGCAGCTCGAGAAGCGCTTCGGGCTCCGGGTCGAGCTGGACGACGTGGAAGTCGAGCACTTCCGGTCCCTCGCGGCGATCGCCGTGTTCATCACGGAACGACGGGCCGCCCGCAGTATCTGACCCGGTCCTTTTCCTGCCCCGCGTCGAGGCATCGCCCAGCGACCGCCCGACACAGGTTGGTGCGTCGCACGTGTGGCTGCCCCGCCACACACCCTGCGTCGTGCAGGCGCGTGGCGCACTTACGACGTGTGGGGCATACTGGCAGCATGGCCCGAACCGTGCGGTAACACCCGTGGTATGAAGCTGTTGCCCCTCGACAACCCCGAGCTGATCGAGCTCGTTGCGGGTTGGCTCGGCCGGGAGGAAAACTACAAGTGGTTGGACTTCGGGAACGGCATCCTCGCCCCGACGGCAGTGTCGCTCAAGGTCATGACGCAGCGGGATCTCCACGTGCTGCGAGCGTTCACGCCGGACGGCAGCGACCTGCCGATCGGAGTCGTGGCGTTGTCGAACGTGGACCGCCGCTTCAAGACGGCCGGCTCGCTGTGGGCCGTGCTCGGACGCAAGCGCTACGGCGGCTTCGCTCGCCGCGCGGCGTCGAGAATTCTCACGTACGGTTTCCAAGAGCTGGGACTGGAAGCGGTCGGGGCGTGGACCGTGGAGATCAACGTGGGGTCCCGTCGCGCGCTGGAGCAGCTGAACTTCCGCTACGTCGGGCGCCAGCGCCGCTGCCACTGGATCGATGGCAAGCCGTACGACCGCCTGCTCTACGACCTGCTGGCGACGGAGCACGTACCGGATGACTGACGTGCGAGAGCTCGAAACCAGGATCGCGCGGCTGTTCGCCGAGCGGCTCGAAGTCGAGGTGCCGTCGCCGGACCTCGACCTGTTTGAAGCCGGCGTGGTCGACTCGTTGATGTTCGTCAAACTGCTCGCGACCCTCGAAGAGCAGTTCGGCTTCCGACTCGCGTTCGAGGAGCTCGAGATCGACGACTTTCGCACGGTGCGTCACATGGCCCGCTTCGTGGCGGCGAAGCGCCGCTCGGCGGAGCCGGGCCGCGTGAGCGCCTCGGGTTAGGCCGACCGAAGCAAGGTCGCGACCAGTTCCAGCAACTCGGCCGCCTCGAACGGTTTCGTGATGAAGCGGTCGGCCCCGAGTGAGGTAGCGTGCCCCGCGACGTCGAGCGCCCCGGCGCTCTTGACCCCGGACATCGCGAGAATCTTCACATCCGGCCACTCGCGCCGCAGCCGGCCGATCGTCTGCAACCCTCCCTGCACCGGCATGAAGATGTCGACGATCACGACGTCGGCCGCGTGCCGCTGATAGGCCCGGACCCCCGCGTCGCCGTCGGCGGCCTGACGCACGTCGTGGCCGGCGTGCTCCAGATGCTTGGTGAGCGCCTGCCGTAGCGTGACGTCGTCGTCGATGATCAGGACTCGGGCCATGTGGTACCCACGCGTCAGCCGAATTGTATGGCATGCCTCGGCATTGCGACAGCTACACAGGTGTTGCCGCCCGGCCGCACACGCCGAGGGCCGTTTGAGGGGTCGAGGCCGGTGCGGCGATTGCAGTCGTCACAGCGCGTCGATGAAGAGCTTCGCCGTTCTGGCGCTGATCGCCCTGGTTGCGAGCTGCCGCCTCGACACGTTCTTCGGCGGGTCGGGCGGTGGCGCGCCGCCCGTCGCCGGCCCGCCCGCCGACCTGCGGTTCACGGATCAGCCACAGACCACGCGGGCCCGGAAAACCCTTCCGCCGGTGCGGGTCGCGGTTCGCGACGATCAGGGCAATGTCGTCGCCCGCTTCGGCGGTGTCGTTGCGCTCACGATCGACTCGGACACCGGCGGGGTCTCGCTCGGCGACACGACGACCGTAGCCGCGGTCAACGGCATCGCGACGTTCCGTCATCTGCGGATCGACAAGCCGGGGGCGGGCTATCGGCTGGTCGCGTCCGCGCCCGGGACGGCCCTTGCGCCGGTGAAAAGCCAGGCGTTCGCCATCCTCGCGCCGTTGACGGGGAACATCACCGTGACGACGACCACCCAAGGGGCCGACACACCGGGCGGCTACACCGTCACCGTGGACGATACCATCTCCCAGTCGATCGGGATCAACGCCGTCGTGACGTTCATCGGCGTGGCCGCAGGCAGCCACGTGGTGACACTCGCCGGCGTCACACCCAGTTGCAGCGTCGATGGGACAAATCCCGAGACGGTGGACGTGTCCGGCGGGGAGACCGCGCAGGCGAGCTTCGCGATCAGTTGCGCGGCGCCGCCTCCGGCCACGGGCGACGTCGTCGTCACCACCGCGACCAGCGGCTCGAGCGTGCCGAGCGGCTATGCCATGAGCCTGGACGGCGGCCCGGCGACCCCCATCGGCGTGAACGACAGCGTCACCGTGACCGGGATCGCCCCCGGCGACCACACCGTGGCGATCGGCGGCGTGCCCGCCAATTGCAACGTCGCGAGCTCCAACCCGCAGACCGTCACGGTAGCGGCTGGGAATACGGCCCGAGCTGCCTTCACGATCAGCTGCGTCTTGGCGACTGGCAGTCTCACCGTCACGACCACGACCACCGGGTCGAACCTCCCTGCCGGGTATACCGTGACTCTGGAGAACGGCCAGTCAGGCACTATCGGCATCAACGACAGCGTCACCGCAACCGGCATCGCCGCCGGCGACCACACGGTGACGCTCGGCGGCGTGCCCGGCAATTGCACAGTCGCGAGCCCCAACCCGCTGGCCGTCACGGTACCGGCCGGGGCCACGGCCCAAGCGAGCTTCACGATCAGCTGCGGGCCATAGCATGACACCGGGACCCTGGCGCCTCGCGCCGCTGGCCACGCTCGCCTGCCTCGCCGTCACGGTGCCGCGCACCGCCTCCAGCCAGGTCGGCGCCACGACCGATATCATCGTCGGCACGGTAACCGGGCCCGACAGCCAGCCGCTCGCCGGCGCCGCGGTCGAGATCACGTCGCGCGAGACGCAGGGCTCGCGCCGGGTCACGACCGACGCCCGGGGGCGATTCACCCTGCTGTTTCCCGACGGCGGGGGGCGCTACGAGCTGGTGGTGCGCTACATCGCCATGGCGCCCGCGCACCTCGCGGTGGCGCGCCAGGGAGACGAAGACCGCATCGTCGCGAACGTGCAGATGGGCCTCGCCCCCGTTCCCCTGGAGGCCGTCACCGTCACGGCGCAGCGCAGCGGGCGCTCCGACCGGGTGGGGCGGGGCGCCACCGGCCAGGGCTTGAGCGGGGAAGAAGTCGCGCGACTCCCGACCGACGCCTCGGACCTGAACACCGTCGCCACCCTGGCCCCCGGCGTGATCGCCATCGGCGGCGGCGATACCAGCTCCGCTAACTTCTCGGTCGCGGGCCAACGGCCCACGGCCAACAACGTCACGCTCGACGGCATGTCCCTCGGCTCGGGCGAGGTGCCCCAGGACGCCGTCCGCGCGATCCGCGTGGTCACGAACAGCTACGACGTGGCCCGCGGTCAGTTCTCGGGCGGCCTGGTCGCGTCCACCACACGCAGCGGCACCAACACGCCCCAGGGCTCGTTCACCACGACGCTCCGTGACCGCACCGTCGCCTGGGGCGACGCCATGTCCACGCCGTTCGGTCAAGGGATGACACAGACCCAGCTCGGCGGCGGGGTCGGTGGGCCGATCGTCCCGAACCGGTTGTTCGTGTTCGCCGCCCTCCAGGGACGATGGCGCACCCAGGCGCTGCCGTCGCTCACCAGCGCCGACGACGCGACGCTTGACCGGCTTGGCGTGGATCCCGACTCGGCGACGCGGTTCCGCGCCCTGGCCGGCGCCACCGGCACGCCCGCCGTCGTTCCCGGCCGCTCCGACGAGCGCGCCGGCTACAACACGCTCGGCCTGCTGCGGCTCGACTGGCAGGCCTCGCCCGTCCAGACCGTCACGCTGCGCCTCGATGGGCACTGGATCTCGCAGGAGCCCACCCACGTGGGCACGCTCGCCCTGCCCGCAACCGGCGCGCGACGTTCGCAGCGGAGCGGTGGCGTCATGGCGTCGCTCACGTCGTATCTCGGCGGGAACTTCGTCAACGAGGCGCGCGGGTACGTGGCAGCCGATCGCAAGGACGTGCGCGCGCTGCTCGCGCTCCCGGCGGCGCGGGTCGAGGTCGCTTCCCCCCTGGCGGGCGGCGGCCAGGACGTGGCCACGCTCACCTTCGGCGGCAACGGCGCCGCGCCGCAGCGCACCAACGACCGCACCATCGAGCTCGCCGACGAGCTCTCCTGGCTGTCGCGCGACACGAAGCACCGGGTCAAGCTCGGCAGCTACCTGAACCGCACCCGGGTCGACGACGACCAGACGCCGAACCAGCTCGGCACATTCACTTTCCCGTCGCTCGCGGCCCTGAGCGCCGACAACCCATCCACGTTCACCCGTACGCTGGGCCCCCAGGACGTGGACGGAACGACTTGGAACGCCGCGCTGTACGCCGGCGACACCTGGCACGCCGCTCCAGGACTGCACGTGATGTACGGTGTCCGCATCGAGACCGCCGGGTTCGACGGCGCGCCCCCCGCGAACCCGGCGGTGGACTCGCTCTTTGGCCTGCGGATCGATCGACTGCCGCGCGAGCGGCATGTCTCGCCGCGA
>Ga0209156_10001176_pt1 | contig 21464 bp, 18 predicted proteins | sample GraSoiAngelo_124_FD_185881 | JGI IMG/M metagenome (GOLD analysis project Ga0209156, IMG submission 185881) | Grasslands soil microbial communities from the Angelo Coastal Reserve, California, USA - 14_0927_05_20cm (SPAdes) (version 2) | ecosystem: Environmental > Terrestrial > Soil > Grasslands...
CCGGTCCCCGGCCTGCGTGCGCTCCACCCACTGAGCGTCGCCGCCGCGCGGGAAGTACACGTCGTCGCGCCGGCGCTTGTCGTGGTAGTGAAAGCCCGGGATATCCGGACGCACCCCGTACATCGCAGCCAGCTGGAAGGCCGGCGTCGAGCTCGGCAGCCCGACGCTCATCGGCGTCAGGCGGAAGGCGCCGCGGCGGAGCAGCCGCGCGAGGAACGGTACGCGCCCCGCGGCGAGCGCGTCCTCGAGGACCGCGCGCGAGAGCCCGTCGATCTGGACGACGAGGAAGCGGCGCCGGGGCGGGCCGGGCGGGGCGCCGAGGCGGGCGAAGCGGATCAGGCGGTCTAGGCGGCGTTGCACGTGGAGCACGACGTCATCGAAAGGCATGGACGCCTTATTGTAGTATCGAATCGCCCATGGGCCATCCAATCGTCGCCGCCGTCCGCGAGTTCGTGGAGCACGACGTGCGCCCGGCGGCCGCCGCGCTCGAGCACGCCGACCGCTACCCGCACGACCTGGTCGCCCGCATGCGGGAGCTCGGCCTCTTCGGCGCGCTGGTGCCGGCGGCGTACGGCGGCCTGGGCCTCGACTGCACGACCTACGCGCAGGTCATCGAGGAGATCTGCCGCGGCTTCATGTCGCTCGCCGGCGTGCTGAACAGCCACACCATGGCCGCGCTCATCCTGCTGGCCCACGGCACCGAGGCGCAGCGGGGGCGCTTCCTGCCCCGCCTGGCGCACGGCGAGGCGCGGGGCGGCCTGGCGCTCACCGAGCCCCACGCGGGCACGGACGTCCAGGCGATTCGCACCGTCGCCAAGAAGCGCGGTGACGCGTACGTGCTGAACGGGACCAAGATGTTCGTCACGAACGGCCGCGAGGGGAACACCTTCGCGCTCCTCGCCCTCACCAACCCGAAGGCCGAGCCGCGGCACAAGGGTATGTCCTGCTTCATCGTCGAGAAGGACCACCCCGGATTCAAGGTCGTGAAGTCCATCTCGAAGCTCGGTTACAAGGGGGTCGACACGGCGGAGCTCCTCTTCGAGGACGTCGTCGTGCCGGCCGCGAACCTCGTCGGCGGCGTCGAGGGCCGCGGCTTCAAGCACGTGATGGGCGGGCTCGAGGCCGGGCGGCTCAACATCGCCGCGCGGGCGGTGGGCGTCGCGCAGGCCGCATACGAGGACACGCTCCGCGACGCCGCCGGCGCGGTCGACGTACCGCCGGAGCTCTCCGACATGGCGGCGAAGGTGGGGGCCGCCCGCCTGCTCACCTACTGGGCGGCCGGCCTGAAGGACCGCGGCGAGCGCTGCGACCTCGAGGCCGGCATGGCGAAGCTCTACGCCTCCGAGGCCGCGCACGAGGTCGCGCTGGCGGCGCTCCGAGCCTTCGGCCCGGCGGGCGTCAGCGTCGACCTCAACCTCGAGCGGTATTACCGGGACACGCCGCTCATGCTCATCGGCGAGGGCACCAACGAGATCCAGCGCACGATCATCGCGCGGAGCCTCGTCGAGCGGCACGGCGAGCGGTTGGGCGCCCTCGTCGCGCGGGCGGGCGAGGCGCCCGAGCGGCGCGAGCTGGTCCTCGCCGTCCGCCAGTTCGTGGAGAAGGAGGTCGTGCCCGTGGTCCAGCCGCTCGACGCGGCCGGCACCTGGCCGGGAGAGCTCGTCCACGCCCTTGGCGAGCTCGGCGTCTTCGGCGCGCTCGTGCCCCAAGGCGACGGCGGGCTCGGCCTCGACCTCCGGACCTACGCGATGCTGGTCGAGGAGCTCGCGCGGGGCTCGGCGACGCTCGCCGCGATCCTCGTCGCGCACGCGGCGGCCGCCCACACCATCGCGCGGTTCGGGACGGCCGACCAGCGGGCGCGCGTGCTCTCCGCCATGACTCGCGGCGAGCTGCTCGCCACGCCGGCGTGGCGCGGCTTGGCGGAAGCGCACGCCGAGGGCGACGGCTTCAGGCTCCACGGGCTCGCCGCCGCGGAGAACGCGACGCGCGCCGACGTCTTCCTGGTCTGGGCGGAAACGCGCGCGCAAGGCCGGACCTGCTTCCTCCTCCCGCGCCACACGCCGGGCGTCTCGGTCGGCCACCCGTCCAACAGCCTCGGGACCCGCGCGATCCCGCGGGCGGCGGTCATTCTCGAGGAGGTCGCGGTCTCGCGCGGCGACGTGCTCGGCCGCGCCCTCGACAACGGCCGCGCGTCCCAGGACGAGACGCTCGGCCTGCTGAGGCTCGGCGTCGCCGCGACCGCCGTCGGCCTCGCCCAGGCCGCGTTCGAGGCCGCGCTCCGCTACTCGCAGCAGCGCACGACCTTCGGCAAGCCGATCTGGGCGCACCAGGCGATCCAGCTGAAGCTCGCGGACATGGCGACGCGCACGACCGCGGCCCGCCTCCTCGTCGGGGACGCCGCCGAGCGCGGCGGCGTGTGGCCGGCGCTCGCGAAGGTGCTCGCGTCGGAGACCGCCTGCGACGTCACGCTGGAGGCGATGCGCGTCCACGGCGGCTACGGTTACACCACCGAATTTCCCGTCGAGCGCTACTACCGCGACGCCGCCCAGCTGCTCTCGACGCCCCTCGACAACGATCTCGAGCGCCGCGAGGTGGTCGAGAGCCTGGTGGCGCCGTTCAAGCCGCGCCAAGACGACCCCGCGCGCTAGGACGGCGTGATGTCCTACGGACGCTACTTCGAGGAGTTCACGCCGGGCCAGGCCCTCCAGCACTGGCCGGGGCGCACGATCACCGAGGCGGACTGCACCTGGTTCGCCCTCCTCACGATGAATCAGCATCCGGTCCACTCCGACGCGAACTACGCCGAGAAGCACACCCAGCACGGCCAGCGACTCGTCCTCGGGCCGCTGGTCTTCTCGATCGGGATCGGCATGACCGTCGCGGACGTCTCGGGGCGCGCCATCGCGAACCTCGAGATCGAGCGGATCACTCACGACAAGCCGGTCTTCATCGGCGACACCGTCTACGCGGAGACGACGGTGCTCGAGCTCACCGCCTCGAAGCGGGGCGACCGCGGCGTGGTCCACGTGGAGACGCGCGTGACGAACCAGCGCGGCGAGGTCGTCATGACCTTCCGCCGCAAGGCGCTCGTGCCGAAGCGCAACCACGCGACGCTCGGCGAGGCGGCGTTCGCGCGCGCCCGGCCCCCACGGTCATGACGCCGCACGCGTCTGCGGCAGGCCACCCACGGTCTTCTCCGGCCTCGCGGACCCCGTTACAATGACACACGCGCCCCTCGACGGCCTCCGCGTCCTCGCGGTCTCGCAGTTCGGCGCGGGGCCCTTCGGCACCCAGGTGCTCGCCGACCTCGGCGCCGAGGTCGTCAAGATCGAGGACCCGACGGTCGGCGGCGACGTCTCGCGCTACGTGCCGCCGTACCAGGGCGCGGGTGACTCGCTCTACTTCCAGGCGTTCAACCGCGGCAAGAAGTCGCTCGCGCTCGACCTGCGCCACCCCGAGGCGGCCGGCGTGCTGCACGACCTCGTCCGCGTCTCGCACGCCGTCTACAACAACCTGCGCGGCGACCTGCCGGCGAAGCTCGGCCTCACCTACGAGACGCTCGGCCGCGTGAACCCCGCGATCGTCTGCTGCTCGCTCTCGGGCTTCGGCATGACGGGGCCGCGCGCCGCTGAGCCCGCGTACGACTACTTGATCCAGGGGTACGCGGGGTGGATGGCGCTCACGGGCGAGCCCGACGGCCCGCCGGGCAAGTGCGGGGTCTCGGTGGTCGACTTCGCGGGCGGCTACGTCTCGATCGTCGGCCTCATGGCCGGGCTCTGGGACGCACAGCGCACCGGGCGCGGGCGCGACCTGGACGTGTCGCTCCTGGACACGGCCGTGAGCATGCTGTCCTACCTCGCGATCTGGAGCCTCAACCGCGACTGGGAGCCGCAGCGGGTGGAGGACGGGGGACACCAGACCCTCGTGCCCGCGCAGAATTTTCGGACCCGTGACGGCTGGATCGTCGTCTTCTGCAACAAGGAGAAGTTCTGGGAAGCGCTCGTGGACGCCCTCGAGCTGCCCGAGCTCGCGCGCGATCCGCGCTTCGCGTCGTTCGCCGACCGCCTCGCGAACAAGGCGGCGCTCCTCGCCATCCTCGGGCCCCGCCTGGCGACGCGCACGACGGCCGACTGGCTCGGCCGCCTGCGCGGCCGCGTGCCCTGCGCGCCCGTGAACTCGATGCGCCAGGCCCTCGAGGACGCGCAAGTCCGCGCGCGCGGGATGATCCTCGAGGTCGCGCACCCGGAGTTCGGCACGCTCCGCGAGGTTGCCTCGCCGATCCAGACCGCGGGGGCGGTCACTCACCCGGCGCCGGCGCCGCGCCTCGGCGAGCACACCGACGCGCTCCTCGCTGGTCTCCTGGGGTACACTCCCGAGCGGATCGCCGCGCTCCACGCGTCCGGCGTCTTCGGGGGCGACCCCAGAACGAGGTGACCGCATGACCGTGGACCCCGAGCTCTTCCGCGCCGTCGAGCTCCGGGACCTGACGATGCCCGGCGGCTGGTCCGTGTCGAGCGGCCAGGTCCACCTCTACACGCCCGAGGAGCAGCGCCTCATGCACGAGGCGCGCGCGTTCGCCCAGCAGGAGGTCCTGCCGCACGCGGCGACGGCGCACCGCCAGGTGAAGGAGATCAAGGCGGCGCATGCGCCCGGCCCCGAGCGCCGGCGGCTCCTCCGCGAGCTGGCGCGGGGCTATCTCCGGCTGATCGGCGAGGCAGGGCTCACCGGCGCGCTCTTCCCCGAGACCTATGGCGGCAACGGCCGCGGCGTCGTGGCCGAGTGCATTGTCGACGAGGAGCTCGCCGCCGCGGGCCACCCGGCCGACACGATCCGGTCGGTCTCGCTGACGCTCGGCACGATCTCGATCCTGCGATACGGCACGGAGGCCCAGAAGAAGCGGCACATCCCGCCGCGCCTCGCCGGCGAGGAGCTGGCCGCGCTCGCGATCACCGAGCCTCAGATCGGGAGCGACACCTCACGGATGCAGACGACGGCCACCCTCAAGGGCGATCGGTGGGTCATCAACGGGCAGAAGCGCTTCATCACGGGCGGCGGCCTCGCCGACCACGTGACGCTCTTCGCGATCACCGAGCGCGGGACCCACCCGCACCGGGGCATGTCCACCTTCATCGTGCCGATGGATCACCCGGGCGTGCGCATCAAGCGCCAGCTCGACGAGGTGATCATGGCCGACTGGATGGACAACGCGCTGATCGAGTTCGACGACGTGGACATCCCGCGGGAGAGCCTCCTCGGCCCGCTCAACGGTGGCTACCAGGTACTGATGGACGAGCTCGACACCGAGCGTGTCACCTACTGCATGGCTTCGCTCGGCGGGGCGCGGCGCGCGCTCGAGATCGCGGCCGAGTACTCGACCAAGCGCGTCCAGTTCAAGCAGCCGATCGCGATGTTCGAGGGGGTCAGCTTCAAGCTCGCCGAGATGTACACCTACCTCGATGCCGCACGGCAGCTCGTCTACCGCACCGCGAAGATGATCGAGGCCGGGGCGCCGGCCCAGCGCGAGAGCGCCGTGACGAAGCTCTTCACCGCCGAGGCCGTGTGGAAGATCGTGGACCACGCGATGCAGGTCCTCGGCGGCATCGGCTACACCACCGATTTCCCCATTCAGGCGATCTTCCGCAACGCGCGCCTCATGCGGATCGGCGCCGGCTCCGACGAGATCATGAAGTTCCTCATCGCCCGGGAGATCCTGAAGGAGATCAAGGGGTAGACTGGGCGCGATGAGTGCCGTGCAGGCCCGTGCCGAGGTCCGGCCCTCGCCCGAGGTCGAGGAGGTCGTCGAGGAGGCGGTCGCCCCGCCCTGGATGACGATCCTCCACAACTGCGAGTGTCACACCTTCGAGCAGGTCGTGAAGCAGCTCCAGAAGGCGATCGCCTGCAGCGAGGCGGAGGGCTGGGAGATCGCCTGGCAGGTCCACAACACGGGCAAGGCGGTCGTCAAGATCGGCCCCGAGGCCGAGTGCGTGCGCGTCGGGAACATCCTCGCCTCGATCGGCCTCATCGTCACCGTCGTCCAGTCCTGACGGCCCCGGGGCGGCGCGGTCAGAAGCGGACGCCGACCGTCAGCCCGGGCATGGCGTTGGCGCCGCTGCCACGCCCCGTGTCGAGGTCGCTGACGTTGAGCAGGAACGTCCCGGTCAGGTTCAGCCGGTCCGTCAGCGCGTAGTCCGCCCCCACGCCGAGCGGGATCAGCCACGAGGTGTCCCCCCGGCGAAAGGAGTTGTGGACGAAGCCGAGACCGATCTGCGGGGTCACCTTCAATTTCTTGCCCGTGTTGGGAATGTCGATCCAGTATTTCACCTGACCCGACAGCCCCACCTGACTCGAGTCCCCGGTGACGCCGAGCTGCAGCAGCGGACCGACGGAGAAGTTCTCGAGCAGGATTCGCTCGGCGTTCAGGTTCACCGCGAACGCCGTGCCGTCGGGCGTGTCGCCCAGGAAGCCGCCGCTGACGCCTCCCGTGAAGGCGCCGGGCCTCAGGTCGGCCCCGTCCGCCCGGCCTCCGGCGAGACCGATCAGCCCGACGGTCGCCGTCGCGACCACCGCCCTCCACACCGCGGGTCTGTTCCAGCCGGTCATCTCTCACTCCTCGTGGTTGTGGTTGTGTCGTCCGTCATTACATCACGGGGCCGATGATCCAGGGCGCGAACTCCTCCTCGCCGACGCCCGAGAGCTCGCTCTTCGAGCGCTTGCCCGAGGCGACCGCGATCACTTCCTCGAAGATCTGGCGGCCGACCGTCGCGAGCGGCGTGCCCTCGAGGATGACGCCGCAGTTGATGTCCATGTCTTCTTCCAGGTGGCGGTACATGAGCGAGTTGGTCGCGAGCTTGATGGACGGCACGGGCTTGCAGCCGAACACGGAGCCGCGTCCCGTCGTGAAGCAGATGACGTTGCATCCGCCCGCCACCAGCCCGGTGATCGAGACCGGGTCGTGGCCGGGCGTGTCCATGAAGACGAAGCCGCGCGTGGTGATGGGCTCCCCGTACTGGAAGACGTCCATCATCGGCGTCGTCCCGCCCTTGGTGACGCCGCCCAGAGATTTTTCGAAGACCGTCGTGATGCCACCCGCCTTGTTGCCGGGCGCCGGATTGTTGTCCATGGCGTCGATGCCACGGCAGTACCACTCCCACCACTTGTAGCGGTCGACGAGCTTCTTGGCGACGCCCTCGTTGATCGCCCGCCGGATCAGGAGGTGCTCGGCGCCGTAGATCTCGGGGGTCTCGGCCAGCACGCCGGTGCCACCGTAGCGCACCAGCTCGTCCACCGCCCAGCCGAGCGCTGGATTCGCGGTCATGCCGGAGTTCGCGTCGGAGCCGCCGCAGTTGGTCGCGAGCACGAGCTCGGAGACGGGCTCTTTCGTTCGCCTCGCCGCATCGGCGTGCGGCAGGAGCTTGGCGACCTCGACGGCCGCCCGCTCGACGGTCTTCCGGACCCCGCCCGCCTCCTGGATGTTGACGACGAAGGGCTTGCGCTCGGGATGGCCGGGCGCGGCCATTCGCTGGCGGTCGACCATGACCGCGGCCTGGTTCACCTCGCAACCGAGGCCGATCAGGATGTAGGCGGCGACGTTCGGATGCTTGGCGTAGCCCGCGAGGACGCGCTGGAGCGCCAGATGGTCCTCGCCGAACAGCTTCGTCCCACAGCCGGACTTGTGGGTGATCGCGAGGACGCCGTCGACGTTCGGGAAGTCCCGCTGGACGTCCCGGAACTTGTCCTTCACGAACTGGGAGACACTCGCCGAGCAGTTGACGCCCGAGATGATCGCGACGTAGTTGCGGGTGCCGACGCGCCCGTCATCACGCTTGAAGCCGTCGAACGTGCGCATCGCCTCGGGCGGATGGAAGTCCACCGGGCGCACGTCGGTGCAGAACTCGTACTCGCGCTGGAGCGCCCCGATGCCGAGGTTCTGCGTGTGGACGTGGTCGCCCACGCGGATCTCCTCGGTGGCGAAGCCGATGATCTGGCCGTAGCGGCGCACCGGCGCGCCGGCGCGCACCGCGCGGCGGGCCACCTTGTGACCGGGCTTGATGTCCTGCCGGACCTCGATGCGGCTCCCGCCGTCCTCCAGGATCGTGCCGGCCGGGATCTCGGCCTTCGCGACGGCAACGTCGTCCTCGGCTCGCAGGATGACGGCCTTCTGCGTGATGTCGAATGTCGCCATGGGTGGTCCTCCGGCCCCAACTATACCGAACTGGGTCCCTGGATGCGCAGGACCGCGGGCGGCTCCGTCTCCAGCTGGATGGTCGTGTGATCGATGCCGAAGCGCGCGTGCAGCACCTCGTGCAGCTCGCGGAGCAACCGGTCGCTCTCGCCGACGTCGTCGACGACCACGTGGGCGCTCATCGCCTCGCGCCCCGAGGTGAGCGTCCACACGTGGAGGTCGTGGACGCGCCTCACGCCGAACACGCGCTGAATCGCCGCCTCGATCTCGGCGAGGTCGAGGTGGGGCGGCGTTCCCTCGAGGAGGACGTTCACCGCCTGCCGGAGGAGCGCCCAGGTCCGCGGCACGATCACGAGGCCGATCGCCGCGCTCGCGAGCGGGTCGGCCAGCGTCCAGTCCGTCAGGAGCATCACGAAGGCCGCGAGCATGACGCCGACCGAGCTCAGCGCGTCGCCGAGGACGTGCAGATACGCGCCGCGGACATTCAGGCTCGAGGCGGCGTCGTCGCGGATGAGCCAGGCGCAGACGAGGTTGGCGGCAAGACCCACCGTGGCGATGGCCAGCACCGGGCCGCCGCGGACCTCGGGGGGCGCCAGGAGCCGCCGGTAGGCCTCGACGAGGATCCCGCCGGCGACGACGAGGAGGACGAGCGCGTTCACGACCGCCGCGAGGATCTCGGCGCGGTAGTAGCCGTAGGTCTTGGCCGGGGTCGGCGGCCGCGACGCGACCCAGATCGCGAAGAGCGCGAGCCCGAGGCCGCCGACGTCGGTGAGCATGTGGCCCGCGTCCGCCAGGAGCGCGAGGCTCCCGGTCCAGAGGGCGCCGACCACCTCCACCAGAAGGAACATCACAGTCAGCACGAGCGTCGCAGTCAGCCGGCCCCGGGAGCGGGCGGCGGCCGTCGGCCGATGGTGGTCGTGCGCCATCAGGCGGATCGTAGCAGGTTCCTGGAGCAAGACGCGGCCTGGGGTCGACCATCGCCGTGCTGAAACCCTCTCGCGGTCCTGGTCGATGGGGTCCTGCTCGGCACCGGGACCCGCTCTGGCGATCTCTTCACCGGGTCCGCCGGTCAGGGCGGTCACGGGACCATCTGCGGCTATCCAAGAGGTTGTCGAGAACGATTCGTCTTGCTCGTTTCGCGGTCACGGTGGTCATCGTCTCGGTTGACTGCACGTACCTTGACTAACGCGGCGTTCCTGGCCCAGGATCGCAGCCATGCCGCGGTCGGGCACGGACTCTTCGGGGCGCGAGCGAGCGCCAAGACTCGTGACGGCGATCGCTGCCTTCACCGCGACGTTGTGGATTTCGGGCTGCGCCTCGGTGACAAACACCCCGGCACAGGATCTCGCCTGGGACCGATGGCACCAGTGTAGCGGGCGGTTCCCGACCGCCCGACGGACAGATCAGCTTCAGCTACCGACGAGCGACTGACCTCCGCGGGATGAACGAGTGCCTGGAGAAGGCCGCGGCAACCCAGCAGACTATCGCGTCGCAGACCGCCAACCCAGCGGAACCCGGTGCCTCAGCACAACCGCCTGCACCCCCGGCGCCGGCTGTGGTGGCGCCACATGTTGCCTACACCTTCCGCATCCTCGACGATCCCACCACCGGGACCACGGGCAACGGCGACGGCCGGATCCAGCGCGGGGAGACAGTGAGGCTGTTGCTCGACTTCAAGAACGTGAGCCCGGACCCCCTGGAGCGTGTCTTCGTGGACGTGGCGAGCCCCGTGACGAGCGGCTTCACCCTGGATTCGTCCCGGATCGAGCTCGGCGCGCTCCGGGCCGAGGAGACACGCTCGAGCCGCGTGGTCATTGCGGTCCGACCCAACTTCCCCGCGAACGAGCTCCCCCTTCACCTGACGGTTCGCGGGGTGGGCGGCGTCGTCCTCCTAGAGGACGAGCTTCGACTCGCGGTGGATGCCGGGCCGGCGCGGCCGGTGCAGGCCGTGAGCAAACAGGTTGTCGTGGCCGGGCCGTCGGCGGAGATTCGCAGCGGCGTCGGGGCCGAAATGCCAGTGATCGCCCTCGCGAATCAGGCGCAGCCGCTGGCGGTGACCGGCGAGCTCGGTGACTGGTACCGACTGCGGCTGTCCGATACCGAGAGCGGCTGGATTCCCAAGCGCGAAGTCATCGAGTTCCGGCCGGCCGGACCCACGGAGGTCGCCGTGCCTACCGTGCGCGCGCCGGCCGTCATCGGCGTGTTCCAGAACGCGCCTCCCGTGATCGTGCTGGCCTCGCCCGTCGACGGGCAACAGGTCACGGCGGACCGCGTCCAGCTCATCGGCGGTGTGGGCAGCGCCAACGGGATCGCGCGGATCGAGGTGAGCGTGAACGGCCAGCGGGTCGCGGCGCGCGAGCTACGCGGGGTGACGGTCAAACCGACGGCCCCCGCGGGAGCCGCCAGCGTGGAGTTTTCCGAACGGATCTCTGTCAAGGAAGGACTCAACCAGATCAGCGTGACCGCGGTGGACGGACAGAACCTCACGGCGACGCGCATCGTGACAGTCGCGCGCGTGGTCGACTATGGTCAAGTTCACGCCGTAGTCATCGGCATCTCCCGGTACCGGAGCATCCGCTCGCTGCGTTTCGCGGATCGCGACGCCATGGCCTTTGCCGAATACCTGGAGCATCAAGTGGGCGTGCCACGCGCGAACATCACCCTGCTCCTCAACGAGCAGGCGACCTTGGTGAACCTCAAGCGCGCGCTCGGGACGGAGCTCAAGCGACGTGCCGGCGAGAAGGACACGGCCATCGTCTTCTACGCCGGGCACGGAGCGCCGGAAGCCGAGGCCTCGAATCCCGACGATGACGGCCTGGAGAAGTACCTGGTGCCGCACGACGGGGATTCGAGGGATCTCTACACCACGGCGTTGCCGATGCGCGAGGTGGAGACCATCTTCCAGCGCCTCTCGGCGGAGCGCGTGGTGTTCATCACGGACGCGTGTTACAGCGGCGCGACCGCGGGACGCACGTTCGCGACCGCGAGCCGCCGGGCGCTCGTGTCGGACAACTTCCTGGTGCGGCTGTCCAGGGGCAAGGGACGAGTGGTGCTCACGGCGAGCCGCGCGAGCGAGGTGAGCGAGGAGCGGGAGGACCTCCAGCACGGCGTGTTCACCTACTACCTGCTGGAGGGCTTGCGAGGGAAAGCCGACCTCGATGGCGACGGGGTGATCACGGTGGAAGAGGCCTACGCCTACGTCTCACTGAAGGTGCCGGCCGCCACCGGGCAGAACCAGCACCCCATCAAGAAGGGGGAAGTGGAAGGCCAGCTGATTCTCGGAAGGACCCGGTGAAGCGGCGACTCTGGCGCACCTGGATGACCTGGTCACTGCTCGTCTCTGCCTGTACGCCGACGGGCGGTGTCAATCCAACAGGCCTCACGGGGGGACAGGTCATGTGCGGCGAGGGCATCCGGCCGATGCTCGACTGTCGCGGAGCGCTCCAGCAGTTCGCCCGAGACCTGAAGGCCGACCTCTCGTACATGTCACAGGCGCAAATCGGCCTGGCCCTGACCACCACGAAGCTCTCCGAGGCCGACGCGCTCTCGAGCGACCTAATCCAGCACTACTACCAGACCTGCACGCTTTACAACGCGTGCATCCTCTCGCGCCAAGAATACGCGGTCAAGACGGAGAACCTCCAGGGCATCCAGCTCGAGGTGCGCCGGGCGCTGGCCAGCATCGCCGTCGCCGCCCAGCAGAACATTGCTATCAATCCACCGGGCGGCATGCCGCCAGGATTCCCCGGTCCGAGCCTCCCGCCGTCATTCCCCGCGCCAGCACCAGGCTTCCCGCCGCCGGGCGGGCGTTTCCCGCCTTCAGGAGGAGCCCCGAGCACATCTCCCTCGCCCGCGGGCGGTTCTATGGGAAACCCGAGCGCCACGCCAAAGGTGGATGCCATCCTCGACATTCTGCGCGATGGCTCGAAGGGCTTCCGTTCGACCGCCGGCGGTCCGGGCGGACCGCCGGCGCCGATTCAGGGCGATCTCGAAGCCAGCCTGCGTGGTCTGCTCACGACGATTCGCCAGGATGTGGCCCGCCAGCGCCCCACGCTCTCGCAGGCGCGAGCCGTCGTCGGCAACTTTACCGAGGACGGCAAACCCTGGTCGAGCCCGCTCGGGGCGATGCTCCAGGAGCGCGTGTCTTCGATCGTCGAGGCCGACCGGCTCTTTCAGCCGCCGCGCCAGACGCGCGGAATCACCATCAAGGAAGTCGGGTCGGTGTCGAACCCGAACGATCCCAAGGCCCTCGGTGCTCTCTACGGTTCTGATATCGCCATCGTCGGCACCTACCGTCCGCAGGCTGACCGTGTCTGGCTCCAGTTGGTGGCCCTCGACGCCAATGGAGTCGAAGTGGCGAAGGCACAGAAGGACATCCCGGGGACAGCGATTCCGAATGTGCTGCCCACCGCGCCATCGAACGCGGCCGACACCGGACAGTTGCTCGGGTCACTCGGACAGCTGGGTCCCCGAGCGCAGGGAATCGCCGGCGTTCAGGTGACGACCAACCGGCCTGGGGTCGGTGCGAACTTCAGGCTGGGAGAGGAAATCCGCTACTTTGTCACGCCGACCACCGGCGGCTACCTGTACCTGTTCCACATCGATGGCAGCAATCACGTGACCCGCCTCTTTCCCAACGACTACCAGCGCGAGGCACGCGTGAGCGCCGGCACGACGCTGTCGGTGCCGGCCGACGACGCGCCGTTCAAGTTCGAGGCCTCGCCGCCCTTTGCTCTCGAGACGACGTTTGCCATCATCACGCCTGCGCCGCTCTCGGACTTGGACATCCGCATGGTCGTGCAGGGCCTGGGCCAACCCGACACGCGGCAGTCGACGCTCCGCTCGCTCCGCGACATGGCGGGCGACGCTCCCATGACCCCCTCCTCAGGCAGGGCGGGCCGAATAGTGTGGAGCTCCGTGACGGTGTTGATTCGGCCCTAGGATCGCTCGCCGACGGAGTTCGGACGTAGGAGACGTTGGAGGCCTTCGGCGGGCAGAGCCATGCAACATCTGCTTCAGCGGATGTTGGAGGAAGAAGTGGACGGCGTGCTCGGGCGCGGCCGGTACGAACGCCGGGCACCGATCGACGCCGTCGCCGGCTATCGGAACGGCTTTTGGCAAGCCGCGGCGCCTGAACCTGAGCAACAGGAGATGACGCTCAGGCGCCCGCGGGTGCGCGGGCTGAGCGAGCGCTTCGAAAGCCGGCTGCTGTCTGCGTTCAAGCGACGCACCGAGGAAGTCGGCCGGTTGCTCCCGGAGTGTACCTCCACGGACTGGACCAGGGCGACTTCGATCTCGCGTTGCGCGGGCTGCTCGGCGACGTGGCGCCGCTGTCGGTGCCGTCGATCACGCGGCTGAAGGCCGGCAGGCCGAGTACGAGCTCTGGAAGACGCGCTCGGTGGCTGACCTTGAGGTTGTCTACCTCTGGGTCGACCGCGTGTACGTCAAGGCCGGCCTCGACAACACTACGTGTGAGGGCGATCGGTCACTTGACTCTCTATCTTACCCAGTGTATTAACGCAGGCGGCGACGCTACACCATGTGGACCATGAGCCTCAGCAAGCGCAAGCCGCATGTGTCGATCGCGTTCGCGCTTGCCCTGACCGCAGCCACCGCCTTGGTTGCGCACAACGCCAGCGCCAAGCCCTATGCGTGCGGCAAACAGACCTGCACGGCGCACCCGACGAAAACGAACTGCGAGGTCTGCAAGTCGGCGGTGTGCGACAAGACCGACAAGGGGCAAGAGGTGCTGGTGCCCGGCACCGCGACGCAGACCAAGTGTACGGAGCCGGCAACGATCGAGACGCCACCGAGCACGCAGCGACCGCCGAGGGCTCCGGCGACGAAGGCGCCTGTCGAGCGGCCGCCGGCACGATGACCGCGCCGATCCCAGCCGCGGCGCTGTTTCTCGTCCTCGTGGTCACCGTCGCGCCGGGTTCGGCACGCGCGCAGGAGAACGTGACCGCACCACCGCCGCCGCTGCAGTGGCCCACGCCCGCAAGCCCGGGCGCCGCCGAATTCCCCATCGGGACCCTGCGGCGGATGGTGGAGTTCGGTGCGAACGGAGAGTTGTGCCGGCAGCTGATGAAGGACGCGAACCAGCCGGTGCCGCCGGACTTCGACTTCGGCAAGTGTCCACCTGAATTCGCGGCCAAGGTCAACGCCGGCGAGGGCAAGGTAAGCTGGGTGTCGGGCGCCAGGCCCACGCAATGCGGCACGAGCTGCGTCGGCCGGCCGTTCGTGACCCGTTCGCAGTCGCTGGATCGGCCCAACACGATCCTCTCGATGCTGTATGGGCATCTCGATTTCCTCATCGATGTCCCCGGTCCGTTCAACCGGGACGTACGCTACGGTTATGAAGCGCAGTTCCGCTGCGTCATCCCGCCGGGCGCGCATCAGGGCGATGTCAACGTCCGCGTCGTCTTCGGAACCCCCGTGGTCGGCGACCCCGGCATCCTCGAGAGCATCGCGGACTTCATGATCCCGGCCAACATCTCCCGTGCGATCGAGACGGGCATTGCGCAGCAGCTCTCGACGCCCGGAACGCAGGGCCAGTCGGTCGGCCAATGCACCTCGATCGGCGCGAAGCAGGACCCCTCCCCGCCATTCGACAGCGCTCTGTTCGACCCGCCACGGCCCGGAGGCACGCGTGTCCGCCCCGTCGTCACCGACGCGGCGGTGGGCCGAACCGCGATGATTCGCTTCTCACGAATCACGCGCAAGCCGCCGACGTTCGGCTATGCGCCGCCCGCCGACCCGGGACAGTTCACCGTGTTCGTCAACGGCGTCCCGGCCCATGTCCCCGGGACGCCGCCGCTGAATCTTCCCGTCGCGGGCGGGAGCGCTCCCATCAATTTCTGCAAGACCGTCGACATGCGCGGCGCCGATCGTCTACAGATCCTCTTCGTCAATTCGCTCGGTGGCGCCGTGTGGTCGCAGTTCGCGCCGAACGTCGGATTCGGCGCGGGGCCGACACGGACGATGACGACCGGACGCACGGTGGTCGTGCCCGGCCAGTCGCCGCCGAGCCCGACGCCGGGCAAGCCGAGCGGTGGTTCGAAGCCGCAGCAGCTTGTGCTGAGGGAATTCGAGTTGCTGTATACGATCGAATATCGAGCACCGGCGAGCGAGGTCGCCGCACCGCCGCCCGCAGCACCCGGCGGTGGGACGAGGCCCACTCGTCCGGGCGTCGCCCGCGTGCCGCCGCTCACCGCCGTCAACCCTGGTGGCGGGCAGGCCCCGCAACCCTGCCGGCCGCTCTGAGCGGCGCCGGTGGTTACGGGCGGATCAGTACCGTCACCGCCCCCCAGGCCACGTTGCCCGGCGAGGTCGACTGCTGCACGCCTCGGATCACCGCTGAGCGCGTCGTCGGCGCAGCGAGGCCCTGAGCGACCATGCGCAGCTGCGCCTCCGTGAGCGGGGTCGGGGCGACGATCGCGAGGGTCGTCTCGAGGGCAAAGGGCGGGGACGCTTCGAACCTGAACGTGGCCCCGTCCGGCGGAACCGAGACGGTTCGGCCGGCCTGCACGCTGGCCTCGCGCTGGTAGTCGTTGGGATAGATGCGCGTCGCCCGATTGCTGCCGTCCACGTGGAAGAGGTACAGGTAGCCGTCCGTCGCCGACGTGACGAAGTAGCGGATTTCCTCTCCCAGCCTGAAGCTCGCGCCCGCCCCGGGGCGGTTCGTCGTGACGCGCACCCTCGAGCGGTCGGCGCTCTGTGGGTCAGCCTCACCGAGCGTGCCGAGCAGGTTCGCCGTGTCCGCCGCGTTGGACGGCGCTGTTGCCAGTACGTTGGGAATCGACGTCCGCGGGATGTCGTCCTGCGCCTTTGCGAGCTGAGCGCCCTGACCGTCGACGGCGACGAGCTGAAGCCGCACGCGGTCCTCCTGCACGCGATATGTGCCGACGATGGCGACGTCCGAGCCATAGAGCGTGTTCAGCGCCTTGGGATCGTTCGGGTTGGCGACAGAGCTGACTTCCTTGATCGTGATCCCGCGCGTCTGGCGCGGAGACTGGAACAGCCGATCGGATGCCACGATCGACGATACGCGGTCCTGGAGGGTCGCTCCGAGCGGGCTCGACCAGGCCTTGCCGTCCTCGGTAAAGTTGCCGACGACCGCGCGCGCCTGCGCGAGCGCGGGCTGCTTGCGGATCACGTCCCGGCGGATGCTCTGCAACAGAGCGCGCAAGCTCGCGTCGAGGTCGCCCTGCGTCGGCGCCGGCTGTTGCCCCGGCACGGCGGTCACGGAGCGGAAGCTTCGCGAGCCGTCGCGGAGAATGTCGAGCACGGCATCGATCCTCGGGGTGGCGCTTGCCTCGCCCGTTGCGCGCGGAAACCCCGAGGTCGGGAGGCCGCCGCCGGGCAGCTGACCGCCCTGTGGCGGCGGGTAGCCGGAGGGAACGCCGGGTTGCGAGAATCCCGGCGTGGGGTACGGCCCCGGAGGATTGATGGAAATATTCTGTTGCGCCGACACGATTCCCGTGAGAGCGCGGCGCAGGTCGAGTTGGACCGACTGTAGCTTGTCGGTCTTGGCGGCGTATTCCTGACCCGAGATCACGCAGGCGTTGTACAGCGTGCACGTCTGGTAGTAGTGCTGGATCAGGTCGCTGGACAGCGCGTCCGCCTCTGCGAGTTTCGTCGTGCCGACCGTGAGGCCGATCTGCGCTTGGGACATGTACGAGAGATCCGCCTTCAGGTCACGCGCGAACTGCTGAAGCGCGCCCCGGCAGTCAAGGGTCGGACGGCTGCCGTCAGCGCCGCAGGCGACCTGCCCCCCGGCGAGGCCGGTGGGGTTGACGCCGGCGCTCTGCAGACACGCGGACACGAGCAGCGCGCAGCCGGCCCAGCCCAACCAGGTCTTGCGGCTCACCGCGTGCGTCCCAGGATGAGCTGGCCCTCGACCTCGCCCTTCTTCATCGGATGCTGATCTCTCGCGTCGCCATCGACACCTTGCGTGAAACATAAGCAGATATCTCGTCCACCGTGATCACTCCGTCGCCGTCGAGATCAGCGCTGCCGCGCAACCCTTCGAGCAGATAGTACGTGAAGACGCCGTGCCGGAGCTCTTCGCGCTCCTCGCTGACCTCGCTCGCACGGCTGGCCGTGAGCACGACGCGTCCCTTGCCCCTGGAGAGTCGCGCCAGGAAGTTGTCGAAGACGACGGCGCGACGGCTCGCCGTCGCGAAGGCAAGGCCGCCGGTGGCCCCGCGATAGCAGGGCGTCGGTGATGAACACGACCCGTTCCGCCGCGGACCGCGATGTACAGCACGACTTGGCTGACTGCGAAGCTCGGCGGCACGTCGATCAGGACCTCGACCGAGACGTGATCGACGGGCCCTGGACCGACGTTCTTGACCAGCAGCGAGAGGACGACGGTCTCACCGCGCCGGATGCGACCATCGCCGTGGCCCGTCGTCCCTCCGGACCGATCGCGACGCTCGGACCAGGAGGAGGCATGAGTCGAGCACCGGGGTCTTGAGCGGCGCCGGGCGCCGCGGGTCCCGCGCGGCCGCTTGTTCGAGGCATTCGTGACGGTGTTGATTCGGCCCTAGGATCGCCCGCCGACGAAGTTCCGATCGAGTGGCCGGCTCTCGCTCATTGCTGCTTGAGCGCCGGCGGCCGAGGACCCGTCACGCCGCCAACCAGTTTGCAGCCAGCATACCCCTCGCCTGGGCGCTGCTGCCCGGCACTGTCCTTACACGGGACGTAGTTCTCGAAGCCGACATAGTCACACACGTTATTGGCCGGCGGAGGGAAGGCCAACGTTCCCAGTTCCCACTTGTTCTGGGCACCTTTATACCAGCAGGTGCACCGACATTCCCCGCGTACCATGGGTCTTCTCGGGGCTTGGGCTACACTGACCGCCGCCGAGCTGCCCAGCACGGCCAACGCGATCGAGACCACAAGGGCTTTCACGATCACTCTCATGACTGCCTCCTTGCGAGTCGAGTTCGGTCACGGCTGTGCGCTTAACATACATCAGGAACGTTCTCGATCGCTCAAGATCGACATGACAGGCTGAGGTTCTCCCTCAGGTCCTTGGCCGTCGAGACCCAGCCGAACTGGTGGAGACCGCGGTGTCCTCGGAGGTCCGTTCACGATAGGCGGGGATGATCGTCGGGTTGAGGGACTACGCGCCGGGTTCCTGCTAGAATCTGGTATGCACACCGATCACACGCTCGCGCTACACGGCCAGACGTTTCACTTCACGGAGTGGGGCCAGCGGGCGTCCCCCGCCCTCGTCATGCTCCACGGCGTCACCGGGCACGCGCGCACCTGGGACGACGAGGCCGCGGCGCTCGCCGGCCGCTTCCGCGTCCTAGCCCTCGACCAGCGCGGCCACGGCGACTCCGACCCCGCGCCCGACGGCGACTACACGGTCGCCACGATGGCGGAGGACCTCGCGGCATTCGCCGACGCGCAGGCGCTCAGGCGCTTCTCGATCGTCGCGCTCTCGATGGGCGGGCGGGTGGCAATCGCGTTCGCCGGCCGCCAGCCGCAGCGAGTGGACCGCCTGGTGGTCGTGGACATCGGCCCAGACATCGCGCCGGACGGCCGCCTCCGTGTCGGCACGCTGATGGCGTCCACGCCTGAGCGCTTCGCGAGCCTCGAAGAGGCGCTCGCATTCGGGCGCGCGACGAACCCGCGCTACTCCGACGCGATGCTGCGCCACCGCGTGCTCCACGGCACGCGGCGGGTCGATGGTGGGCTCGTCTGGAAGTACGACCGCGCGCTCCGCGAGGCCGTGCGCGCGGGCCGCTGGCGCGACCCGATCGACCTCTGGCCGCTCTGGCAGGCCATCACGTGCCCCGTGCTGGTGGTGCGCGGTGCCGAGTCCGACGTGCTCGCGCCCGAGACCGCCAAGCGGATGGTCGAGACGAACCCGCGCGCGCGGCTCGTCGAGGTGCCGGACGCCGGCCACACGGTGCCGGGCGATCAGCCGGAGGTGTTCTGCCGCCTCCTCGCCGAGTTCCTCGGCAGCTGACGTTCAGGCCACGTCGCCGCGCCGGCCCACGGCAGGCGGCGCGATCCGGGCGGGCCGCATCCTGGGCACTGGAATACTGTAGGGAATGAAGAAGAGCCAGCGCACCCACGTCTCGGTGCGCCGGGCCGGTGGCCACGTGAGCGCCCGTGCGAGATCGGTGAGGACGAGCCGGATCCAGGGCTTCCAGATATCGAGCTCGGCAACCGGGACCACGCGGATCAGCGACCACACGAGGCGGCCAGTCGGCGCGAGGTCGGCGACGCTCGGCCGCTCATCGCGCGCGATCGGCCCGAGCACGCGATCCACGATCCACCCGTGGGTCCTGAGAATCAGCCGGCGGCGCACGCGAGGCTCGACCCCGAGCCAGCACGGCGTCATGTCGCGGTACCACTGAAGCAGCACCGGCGAGATCGCGAGCCCCGCGGGCGCCGCGCCGAGCGGGCGCGGCAGTCCCGGTGGCGGCTCGGCCGCCTCGCGGTCCACGAGGCGCGTGGCGATGATGTCCCGGAGCTGCGCGAACCGCCCCACGTCGCCGAGGTAGCGGCGCCTCCAGGCGGTCAGCACCGCGGCCACGTCATCGAGCGTGCGCCATTGGAGGATCGTCACCTCCGCGACGATGCCGGCGGCGCGGAGCGCAGCACCGACGGCGCGCGCGGCGCGTCGAGTATCGTGGTTCCAGCGGCCGCGCTCCTCGGGCAGCGGCAGGAGCGTGTGCCGCAGCAGCAGGGCCAGCGTCCCGTCCGGCGCCTCCCAGGCCGCCACGACCTCGGGATGGCGACGGCATACGAGCGCGAGACCGTCGGCCGCGGCGCTCATCGGTGCGTGCTCACAACGGTCCCCGACAGGGCGACCCGCTGTCCCCCGCGGCGCCCGGCGGCCACGCGCTCGACGAGGGCGGACGGTCCGCGCGTGAGCTCTGGGCCAGGGGCCGACGTGATCCGGGCAAGGACGCGTGACATGGGCACCCTCCTCTCTTCCCTGGGGACGCTCACGACTCCAGCGCGACGTCGAGGTCGCGGTCGCCGCGGTGGACCAGGAACAGCACGGGTGCGCCCGCCGGGCAGAGCGCGTTCCACTCTCCGACGGTAGCGGCAGGACATGAGCGCTCCGTGAGACGGGGATGAGAAGTTTCTTAGGCCAGCGGCAGGCAAATCGTGAACGTGCTGCCGGCGCCGGGGGTGCTCGTGGCACGGACGGTGCCGTCGTGCGCGGCGACGATGGAGCGCGCGATGGCGAGCCCGAGCCCGGCGCCGCCCGTGTCGCGGGCGCGTGCCTCGTCGAGGCGCACAAAGGGCTGAAAGATCCGCTCGAGGTCGGCGGGCTCCACGCCGACGCCCGTGTCGCTCACGACGAGGCTGGCCCAGCCGGGCTCGCACCGGAGCCCTAGCTCCACCTTGCCGCCACTCGGCGTGTACGTTACGGCGTTCTCGACCAGCTTCATCAGCGCGCGGCGGAGCGCCAGCGCGTCGCCCATGACCGTCGCCGGCACGCTGTCGACGAGGCGCACGGCGACGCCGCGCTCCTGACCGATCCGCGCGGCGATGCCGAACGTCTCGTCGAGTAGCGGCTCGAGCGCGACGGGCGCGCGCGGGGTCTGCGCGCCGCCGGAGACCCGCGAGAGGAGGAGGAGGTCCTCGGCGAGCCGGATCAGGCGCACCACGTCCTCGAGGCTCGACCGGAGGACGCGCCGGTACTCCTCGCTCGAGCGCTCACCGCGGAGCGCGACCTCGATGCCGCCCCGGAGCGCCGTCAGGGGCGTGCGCAGCTCGTGGGCCGCGTCGGCGGTGAACCGGCGCATCTGGTCGAACGCGCCCTCGAGCCGCCCGAGCATCGCGTTGAGCGTCTCCGCCAGGTGATCGAGCTCGTCGCCCGTTCCCCGAAGCGGGACGCGCTCGTGGAGGTCCTCGCCCGTGATCCGACGCGCGGTGCGCGACATGGTGTCCACCGGCCGGAGCGCGCCGCGCGCGATCACCACGCCGCCCGCCGCCGCCAGGAGGAGTCCGAGCGGCACGAGCACGAGGAGCGTCTCGACGTAGCGTCCGAGCGTGCGCTCCGCGCGGTCGAGCGGGATGCCCACCTGCACGAGCTGGACGAGCCGACCGTCACGCTGGATCGGGAGCGTCAGCAGGCGCACGCGCTCGCCCGCGGCGCGCCGCACGGTCTCGAACGTGCGCGCTCCTCGCGCGGCGTTCGCGCGCGCCTTCGGCGAGAGCGGCAGCGCCTCCCCGCGCAGGCGCGCCGAGCGCGGGCCCGGACGCCCCTCGGCATCCATGAGCTGGAAGACCTTGTCGTAGAACT